>ERZ1370068.11181-contig-9818_pt1 | contig 54092 bp, 59 predicted proteins | sample MGYA00561227_ERZ1370068 | MGnify/ENA primary metagenome ERZ1370068 (study PRJEB38410, sample SAMEA6850437) | metagenome | study: Metagenomic assessment of the ecological functions of the soil: analysis of the soil microbiota associated with the... | reverse complement strand
GTGAACGCGTTCAGCAGCGAGATCACGACCGGCATGTCCGCGCCGCCGATCGGCAGCACGAACATCACGCCGAACAGGAGCGCGAGGAGGATCAGCGCGACGATCGCCCACTGCGCCTCGAGCCCCGCGACGATCGCCGACGCCGAGCGCGGCGGCGCCGCCGAGGACGAGCGACGTTCACGACGTTCTGGCCCGGGAACGACGATCGGCCGGCCGCTGACGAGCTCCTGCAGCTTCGCGAAGGCGACCAGCGAGCCGGCGAACGAGATCGAGCCGATCAGCGCCGAGAGCGACGACGAGACCGCGCCTCGTCCCAGGCGAGCACGCCGCCGAGACTCGTGGAACTCCGACGAGCGCGACGAGCGCCGCCGCGCCGCCGCCGACCCCGTTGAACAGGGCCACCATCTGCGGCATCGCGGTCATCTTCACCGCGCCGCGCGCCGACGACGCCCGACGACGCTCCCGATCGCCGCCGCCGACGACGATCAGCAGCCCAGTTCGAGATCCCGTCGATGAGAGCGTCGTCGCGATCGCGACGAGCATCCCGACGCCGCCGATCCAGTTGCCGCGCCGCGCGTGCTTCGGCGACGAGAGGAAGCGCAGCGCGAGGATGAAGCAGACGATCGCGACGAGGTAGAGGAGGCCGAGGACGTCCGGGTCGGAGATCACTGCGTGCGGCTCCTCGTCTCGGCGCTGGCCGTCGCGCTTGAACATCTCGAGCATGCGGTCGGTCACGAACCAGCCGCCGACGACGTTCGCCGTCGCGAGCACCATCGCGACGAAGCCGACGATCTGTCGTGAACGTGTCGTCGGCGAAGCCGAGGACGAGGATCGCGCCGACGATGACGATGCCGTGGATGAAGTTCGTGCCCGACATCAGCGGCGTGTGCAGCATCGTCGGCACCTTCGAGATCACCTCGAAGCCGAGGAAGATCGCGAGCACGAGGATCGTCAGCTCGATGACGAAGGTCAGGTCGGTCACGCCGGCTCTCCGGCACGCGTGACGCACGCGCCGCTCGTGATCTCGTCGTCCCAGTCGAGCGACGAGCTCGCCGTCCGGGCGCCAGGTGGCGTGAGCAGCGCACCGACGTTGCGCGAGTAGAGCTGGCTCGCGTGGTACGGCCATCGTCGACGGGAGGTTCGTCGTGCCGACGACGCGTCACGCCGTCGTGCTCGACGACCTCGCCCGGGACGCGTCAGCCTCGCAGTTGCCGCCGGCCTCGGCGGCGAGGTCGACGATGACCGAGCCCGGCGCGCATGCGCTCGACCGCGCTCGCCGGGATGAGCTTCGGCGCCGGGCGGCCGGGAACGAGCGGCCGTCGTGATCACGACGTCGAACTCGGGGATCCGCTCCTCGAGCGCCGCCTGCTGCTGCGCCTGCTGCTCGGGCGTGAGCTCGCTTCGCGTAGCCGCCTGCCGTCTCCTCGCGCGCGAACGCCGAGGTCGAGGAACGTCGCGCCGAGGCTCTGCACCTGCTCCTGCGACGGCCGGCCGCACGTCGAACGCCGAGACGACCGCGCCGAGCCGGCGCGCGGTCGCGATCGCCTGCAGACCCGCGACGCCCGCGCCGATCACGAGCGCCTGCGCGGGCGCGATCGTCCCGGCGGCGGTCATCAGCATCGGGAAGAAGCGCGGCAGGCGGTCGGCCGCGAGCAGCGACGGCCTTGTAGCCGGCGACGGTCGCCTGCGACGAGAGCGCGTCCATCGACTGCGCGCGCGTGATCCGCGGGATCGACTCCATCGCGAACGCGATCACGCCCCGCTCGCGCAGCCGCGCGATCCCTCCGGGTCGGTCAGCGGCTCCAGGAAGCCGATGACCGACCGTGCCTCGCGTCGAGCGCCGCGATCGTCGTCGGCCGACGGGCGACGCCACGCACACGAGCGCGTCCGCGCCGTCGAGCAGCGCGGCGTCCGTCGACGAGCTCGGCGCCCGCCGCTGCGTAGTCGTCGTCCGGAAGCGCCGCGCTCGCGCCTGCGCCGCGCTCGACGCGCGACCTCGAAGCCGGCTGCGCGAGCTTCGGGACGGTCTCCGGGACGAGCGCGACGCGGCGCTCGCCGGGAGCCGTCTCCTTCGGGACCGCGACTCGCATGCGGTCGCGAACTCTACGGAGAGGCGGTCGCGGTCGTGCCCGGAACCGTCACAGCGACGCCCAGACGTCGATCTTCGTCCGCGTGCGCCGGATCACCTCGTCGGTGAAGCGCGGTCGTGCCGGCGTGGCCGCCGAGATCGGCGGTCCGCACGCCGTCGGCGACCGCTTCGAGGCACGCCTCGCGGATCGCGCGCCCGGCCGTCTGCGCTCGCTCGTCGTCGGCGTGCGAGAGCAGCGCCGCGCCGGCGAGGATCATCGCCATCGGGTTCGCGACGTCCTTGCCCTGCGAGCGCCGGCGCGGTGCCGTGCGCCGCCTCGGCCATGAGCGCGCTCGGCACGTAGTCGTCGCCGAACGCGACGAGCAGCGACTCGGAGCCGGCGATCGAGCCGAAGAGCGGCAGCACGAGGTCGGAGAGGATGTCGCCGTCGCGGTTCAGCGCCGGGATGACCATCGGCGCGCCGCTCGACGCAGATGAGCAGCGCGAACGTCGCGTCGATCAGCTGCGGCTCGTAGGGCACGTCGGGATGGCGCGCTGCCGCCGCGTCCATCTCCTCCTTGAGCATCCCCTCGTAGATCGGGCTGACCGTGTACTTCGGGCCGCCGAAGACCTTCGCGCCCGTGCGCTCGGCCTGCGCGGAACGAGAACTCGGCGACGGCGTGGCAGATGCGGCGCTCGATCCGCTCGGTGCGGAACGCGACCTCGTCGTCGCCCTCGCCCTCGCGCCACTCCTTCGCGCCGTAGGCGTCGCCGACCGCCATGCGCACGACCGAGATCGGCGCGTGCACGCCGCCGAGCGGCACGACGCCCGGGGATGCGGCGGCCGGTGCGCACGATCACCTTGCCGCCGATCTCCTCGCGGAGGATCCGGTTCGGCGAGCCGACGTCGCCGCGCCCCTCGGGCGTGACGGTGGCCGCCTTCAGCCCGAGCCCGTGCTCGCGGATCGCCGCGGCCGCCTCGTGGACGACGCCGTTCTGCGTCGCGCGCCGGCCCTCGAGCGAGAGGTCGAAGCGAACGAAGCTCGAGCTCGACGCCGATCACGTCCGGCGCGAGCGTCGCGTAGCGCCTCTTCGAGCAGCTTCCTGCCCGGTCTGGTCGCCTTCGAGAACGACGATCGTCTGCACGGCGGAGATCCTACTCGCCGATCGACGAGTCGAAATGATGCAGACGACCTATTGCGGTTGCGCTTTGCTACCGGCTTTTCTAGTCTTGCTCCCTTCTCGAGTACGAGACCGAAGGAGAAATGATGGCACGAAAGACGATCCTGGTGTGCGACAACTGCGGCAAAGAAGTGCCGGAGAGTCGCGGTGCGGTGATGCGCCTCAATTACACGGACGCAAGGCGCGGCTCGAAGCAGGCGGATCTCTGCGACGACTGCTCGGCAGGCATGCCCGGTCAGGCTGTCGCGCGACGCGGGCGGCAGGCCGAAGTCCGCGACCGTCAGCAGGCGGTCGACCGTCGGATCTCGACGTCCGCGCGGTCCGGTCTGCCTGACCAGAGTCCGCTCTTTGCGCAGAGTCGCACGAGGCGTACGAAAGCGCGCTCCGAGGCCAGGACTACGATGGACCGATGGGTCTCTCGCTCGTCGTGGGGCCGGCTCACGCCGGCAAGGTCGCGCTGCTTCTGGAGCGCTACGTCGCGCGCGCTCGAGCGCGGATCCGTGGCTCGTCGTCCCGAACCGGCGTCGACGTCGATCGGGTCGAGCGCGACCTGATCCGGCGTCGCCCGGCGCTCCTCGCGGGCACGATCGGCACGTTCGACGATCTCTTCCGCGCACGTCGCCGACGGGCGCGTGACGACGCTGGCCGGTCGCCTCGGACGCCCAGCGCGGCTGGCGGTCCGGCGCGCCGTGGCGCTCGGCCGAGCTCGAGGATCTCGCGTCGCTCCGCCGCGACGCCGGGCTTCGCGGACACCGCTGCTCCAGGCGATCGGCGAGATCGAGTCCGCGCCTCGTCGACCTCGAGCGGGCTCGAGCGGCGACCTCCCGCAGCTCGTCGACGCGCTATCGCGAGCGAGCTCGCACGGATCGGCCTCCGCGATCGTGACGGCGTTGCGACGGCACGCCGTCGAGCGGCTCCGAGGCGACCTCGACGCCTGGGTCGGATGCGCCGGTCTTCGCGTACGGGTTCGAGGATCTGACCGGCGCGGAGTGGGCGCTGCTCGAGGCGCTCGCCGCGCGCACGGAGGTGACGGTGTCGATCCCGTACGAGCCGGGCGAGGCCGCCTTCGCGGCGCTCGACGCGGACGGTCGGAGGATCTCGCGGGCCTCGCGGGCGGCGCGATCGAGGAGCTGCCGCATCGGCAGCCTGCCGGCACGACGCCGGCTGCGCTGGCTCTACGCTCGAGCGCGAGCTGTTCTCCGACGAGCGGCGGTCGGACCACGGCGCTCGACGGCGCGATCCGCTTCCTCGAGGGCGCCGGTACGCGCGGGCACGGTCGAGCTCCTCGCGAGCGAGGTCGTCGCGCTGCCTGCGCGGCGGGACCGCGCCCGAGCGCGGTCGCGCGTCGTCTGCGAGTCCGTCGATCGCTGGCGCGCGCCGCTCGAGGCGCGTTCGCTCAGCTCGCGGTGCCGCTACGCGGTCGAGCATGCGCGACGCCTCGGCGAGACACGCCGCTCGGCCGGCGCGCTCGTCTCGCGTGCTCCGCTACGAGTGGCTCGCGCGGCAGCCGCGGCGACCTGTTTCGCGTTCCTCCGCTCGCCGTTCTCGGGCTCGAGCGTCGCTCGGTCGACTTCCTGGAGGGACGGCTCCGCGGACGGGCAGTCGCTGACCGGCGCGGGTCGAGGAGAGTCGGAGAGCCTCCGCGGCGCGCCCGTTGCCGGTCGCTCAGCTCGACGCGGAGGCGCACGACGGTTCTTGCGGCTGCTCGCGGCTTCGTCGCGCCTGCTGATGCGGAACGCCTGGGGCCTCGAGTCGCCTCCGACCACCGACGACGCGCGGCTCGACGCGCGTGCGTTCGTGCCGCCGAGCTCGCGCTCGGCGAGCTCGAGGCGCTCGCGCGGAGCCGACATCGCGGTCACGACGGACGATGCTCTTCGCAGCGCTCGAGCGCACGCGCATTGCCACCCGAGGTCCGGCACGAGGATGCGTCGCGGTGCTCGACCACGAGCGCGCGCACGCCGATGCGTTCGACGTCGTGTTCGTGCTCGGGCTGGAGGAGGGCGCGTTCCCGCGCCGTACGCGACCGTCGCCGCTCTGAGCGACGAGCTCGGCGGCGAGCTCGGCGGCCGGCTCGAGCGACCGGATCAGCGTCGCACGCGACCGCTATCTCTTCTACACGACGTGCACGCGCGCGACACAGCGGCTCGTCCTCGTGCGCGAGGCGGCCGGCGACGAGGGTGTTCCGCGCGAGCCGAGCCCGTTCTGGGAGGACGTCAGATCGCTCTTCGACGACGCCGACGTGCAGCGCGCGACCCGGCGACGACCGCTCTCGGCTCTGACCTGGCCGCTCGGAGTCGCGCGCCAAGCGAGCGCGAGCGCCTGCGCGCGCTCGTCCGGCTCGCAGCGGACGATGCCGGACGGCGCGATGCTCGCTCGCGGCCGCGAACGACTGGTCGCGGCGCCTCGATCGCGCGCGCGCGGCCTTCGACCGCGACGACCGCGCTGCAGCAGCGGCGCGGCGCTCGGGCCGTTCGCGGCAAGTCGACCTTCTCGGCGACCGAGCTCGAGCGCTTCGCCGACTGCTCGTCGGCCTGGCTCGTCGAGCGCGTCATCGATCCGAAGAAGATCGACGCCGAGCCTGACCCGATGCTGCGCGGCCAGGTGCTGCACACGACGCTCAATCGCTTCTACGCGTCAGCTGCCGCGCGAGCTCGACTCCGAGCGCGTGACGCCCGAGAACCTCGAGGCAGCGATCGCGTTCGTCCATCGCTGTCTCGACGACGCGCTCGAGTCCGGGGTCAGGCTCGATCTCACCGAGCTGCAGGAGGCCGAGCTCCGGTACACGCTGCGCTCGGACCTCGAGGGCTTCCTGCGCGACGAGGCGGCGTCCGACGTCGCAGCTTCGTCCCGCGCAGGCTCGAGGTCGCGTTCGGCTCCGACCGCGCGGCTCCAGAGCTTCAGCGCGGGCTTGCCGCTCGGTGACGATCTCTGGCTCTCCGGGAAGATCGACCGGATCGACCTCGACCCGTTCAGCGCGCGCGGGATCGTTCAGGACTACAAGTCCGGCAAGGGCGCGCACTCGGCGCGCGACATCGACCGAGAGCTTCGCCTCCAGATTCCGCTCTACATCCTCGCGCTCCGTGACCTCGTCGGCGTCGAGCCGCTCGGCGGCGTCTACCGCGCGCTCGCCGGGCGGCGACTCACGCGCGGGATGCTCCGCGAGAGCGCGCGCGAGGACCTTCCCGGGTTCGCGAAGGACGACTACCTCGACGAGGAGACGTTCTGGAGCCAGGTCGAGTCCGCGCGCGAGCGAGCTGCGGACGAACGCGCGACGCATCCAGGCGGGCGACGTGCGGCACGATCCCGAAGGGCGACGGCTGCCCGGCGTGGTGCGACCTCTGGCCGATCTGCCGGGTGGCGCGGGCGTGACGGTCGTGGAGTCGACGACGGGTCTCAACGACGAGCAGCTGGCCGCCGTCGAGGCGGAGGGCTCGGTCTTCGTCTCCGCGGGCGCGGGCACGGGAAAGACGTCGGTGCTCGTCGAGCGCTACGTGCGCGCGCGGTGTGCGAGCGGGGCATCGACGTCGAGTCGATCCTCGTCATCACGTACACGCGCAAGGCTGCAGGTGAGCTTCGGAGCCGGATCCGCGCGGCGCTGCGCGAGCGCGGCCGCCCGGACCTCGCCCGCGAGCTCGACGGCGCGTGGATCTCGACCATCCACGGGTTCTGCAATCGCGCTCCTGCGCGCGCATCCGTTCGCCGCGGGCCTCGATCCGCGCTTCCGCGAGCTCGAGGACGCGGGTGCTGCCGTGCTCCGCGGCGAGGCGTTCGAGCGCGCGCTCGCAGGAGTTCTGTGCGACGGGAGGAGCCGGAGCGGCTGCGGCTGCTCGCGACCTACCGCGCCGACGGGCTTGCGGCGCATGCTCACGGGCGTCTACGAGACGCTCCGCTCGGCGGGTCGCGACGCTCGTCCTCGAGCTCGGTGAGCGCCCGAGCGTCGACAGCGCGGTCGACGCGTTCCGCGCCGAGGCCGCGGCAGCTCGCGGCCGACCAGTCGGCGACGTCCGACGCAGACGCCGGAACGCGAGCGAGGTCGTTCGCGTCGCGACGGAGGGATCCCCGCCGGAGCGGCTCGTCGACCTCTCGGCGTTCGCGTGCAGAGGGCGCGCGCGGCGTCGTTCGAGCGGGCGCGCAAGGCAGCCGAGCGGGCGGCGCTCGAGGAGCTCGCGGCGCACGATCGCGACCTGCTGCAGGAGCTGCTCGAGCGCTTCGGCGTCGAGTACGCGGCCGCGAAGCGACGCGAGTCGGTCGTCGACTTCGAGGATCTCCAGCTCGCAGCCCGCGACCTCCTCCGCGACGACGACGACGTCCGCGAGACGACGCGGCTGCGGTTCCGCATGGTCATGGTCGACGAGTTCCAGGACACGAACCGGCTCCAGTGCGAGCTGATCGACCTCGTCGCGCATCCGGACTGCACCGAGGTCTTCACGGTCGGCGACGAGTTCCAGTCGATCTACGGGTTCCGCCACGCCGACCTCGAGGTCTTCCGCGAGCGACGCGCGGAGGCGCCGAGCCTGCTCGCGCTGACGCAGAACTATCGGTCGCGCCCGCAGGTCCTCGACGGCGGTCAACCATCTCTTCGCCGACGCGTTCGGCGACGGCTTCCAGCCGCTCGCCGCGTCGGCCGAGTTCTCCGATCCGGTGTTCGGGCCATCCGGTCGAGCTGCTCGTCACCGACAAGACGAGCTTCGCCGGGACCGGCGAGCACTGGCGCCAGGGAGAGGCGCGGCGAATCGCGAGCCGCGTTCGCGGAGCTCGTCGACTCGGGCGAGGCCGAGCCCGGCGAGATCGTCGTCCTCTTCGCCGCCGGGACCGACGCCGAGCGCTACGAGGAGGCGCTTCGGCGCGAGGGCCTGCCGACGTATCGCGCGACCGGGCGCGGCTACTTCGGCCAGCAGCAGGTCGTCGACCTGCTCGCGTACCTCCGGCTGCTGCACAACCGCTACGACGACGTGGCGCTCGCGACCGTCCTCGCATCGCCGTTCGTCGGCGTGTCGAACGACGCGCTCGTGCTCATCCGGCGAAACGCGACGCGCCGACCGCTCTTCACGGCGCTCGAGCGCGACGCTACCCGAGCGGCTCGACGCGAGCGACGAGCGCCTGCTTCGCGCCTTCCTCCAGCGGTACGAGCGACTCGTGCGCGCATCGGCCCGCGTCGGGCTCGAGGCTCTCTGCGAGCGGATCGTCAGCGAGCACGACTACGACCTCGCCGTGCTCGCGCGCTGGGACGGCGGCGCGGCGCTTCGCGAACCTGCGCAAGCTCGGGCGCCTTGCGCGCGACTACGAGGCGATCCGCGGCGCCGACATCGCGGGCTTCGTCCGCTTCGTGCGCGAGCAGGAGTGCGCTCGGCGCGCGAGGAGCTCGAGGCGGTCGCCGAGGAGGAGGGCGGCGGCGCGGTCCGGCTGCTGACGATCCACGCGGCCAAGGGCTCGAGTTCAAGGTCGTGATCGTCGCGGACGCAGGGCGCGACATCGGCGGCCGCGCGGGCCGGACGAGATCGTCGCGCTCTCGGACGGGCGCTTCGGGTTCCGCATGGTCGCACCCGCGGCGGCAGCCGCAGGCCGGTATTCGGCTTCGGACGAGGTGCGCGAGGCGGCGCGCGAGCAGGAGCGAGGCCGAGCGGCTTCGTCTCTACTACGTCGCGATGACGCGGGCGATCGACCGTCTGATCGTCTCCGGCGCGATCGACCCCGGACGCACGGCCGACCGAGACGACGCCGATCGGCTGGGTGCTCGAGCGGCTCGACGCGCACGACGCGGTCGCCGACGCGGGCGACACGCCGATCGAGCTCGAGCGCGGCGAGGCACGTTTCGTCCTCTCGGTCAACCGGTACGCGCCACGAGCCGATGGAGAGTCGAGCAGCCCGACGACGCGGATCCGAGCTGCAGCTCGCGCTGCTTCGGCGAGCTTCCGCCCGGCCCGGCCGCGGCTCGGCATCGAGCTCCCGCCGCTCGCGGACGATCCCGGCGCCGCAGGCGCACGACGTTCGGCGGCTGTCGTACAGCGCGCTCGCGCTCTTCGAGCGCTGCTCGTACCGCTACTTCGCCGAGCGCGTTCTCGGGCTGCCGCCGCGTCGCCAGCGCGAGTCTGGCGACGGCTGGGACAGGGAGGCTGGCCGCGCACCGAGATCGGCGATGCAGTCCATCGGCTGCTCGAGCATCGTCGCCGCTCGACGATCCGGTGGCGCCTGCGCGATGACGAGCTCGACCGACATCGTGCGCGGGTGGTACCCGGCGGTGCCGGCCGAGGAGCTCGATCGGATCGCCGAACTCGTCGACGCCTACTGCGAGTCCGGCCTCGCGCAGACGGCGTCGCCGCGCTCGCGGCGCTCGGCCCGAGCGGCCGTTCACCTTCGAGCACGACGGCGTCGTCATCCGCGGCCGGCTCGACGTCCTCTGGCGGGAGGGCGAGCAGGCGCTCGTCGTCGACTACAAGTCGAACGCGCTCGAGGGCCGGACGCCTGCCGAGATCATCGAGTCCGAGTACGTGCTGCAGCGGCTCGTCTACGCGCTCGGTCTGCCTCCGCGCAGGCGCGAGCGAGCGTCGAGGTCGCGTACCAGTTTCTCGAGCGGCCGGACGACGTCGTCGTCGACGACGCTTCACGCACGCGGACGTGCCGAACGCTCGAGACGCAGCTCTCGGCGGCGATCGCGCGCATCCGCGAAGGCGACTTCCGGCCGACGCCGAGCGAGTTCGTCTGCGCGGACTGCCCGGCGCTCGATCTCGTCTGCGCGCGGGCCGCGCCTCGCGGTCGCGCGCGCTAGCCTCGCGGCCGTGCGCGTCGCCGCGATCAGCGACATCCACGGCAACCTCGCGGCCCTCGTCCGCGGTCGCCGTCGAGCATCGAGCGGCTGGACGGTCGATGCGATCGTCGTCGGCGGCGATGCTCGTCAGCGGGCCGTTGCTCGGCCGAGGTCTTCGATCGCGCCTCGCGTCTTCGAAACGCGTGCGCTTGCGTCCACGGGAACGCCGATCGACTCGACGTGATCGAGGACCGCCGACGAGCACGCGGCGCGGACTGGAACGCGAGCGGCGGCGACTCGGCGAAGCGCGGCTTGCCGCGATCGCGGACTGGCCGCGCTGACGCTGGAGCTCGACATCGACGGACTCGGGCGCGTGCTCTTCTGCCACTCGACACCGCTGTCGGACGAGCCGATCTACACGCGGCTCACGCCCGACGACGAGCTCGTCGAGCTGCTCGGGCCGGTCGACGCCGACGTTCTCGTGTGCGGGCACACGCACATGCAGTACGAGCGCGAGCTGTCGAGCGGGCTGCGGGTCGTCAACCCGGGAAGCGTCGGCATGCCGTACGAAGGCAGGCGCGGCGCGTACTGGGCGCTTCTCGGGCGCAGACGTCGACTTCCGGCGCAGCGAGTACGACGTCGACGCGGCGGTCGAGGCGATCGCGCGAGCTGCGGTCGCCGGTGGACGAGCAGCCGCTCGAGCTGCGTGCGATCCAGCCGACGTCGGACCGCGGACGACGCGAGTAGCTTCGAGACGATGCGTGGCGCGTAGCTACGTCCGCGAGGCGACGCCGCGGCCTCGGGCGGCGGCGTGAGCGGATCAGTGCCGATCATCGAGCGGCTGGCTGCGGAGCACGCCGACGCCGAGATCGCGCTCCGCTTCCGCAGCGACCTCGAGCTGCTCGTCTCGGTGATGCTCTCCGCGCAGACGACGGACGTGAACGTCAACAAGGTCACTCCGGCGCTCTTCCGGAAGTACCGCACGCCTGAGGACTACCTCGCCGTGCCGGCTCGAGGAGCTCGAGCGGGACATCTACGCGACCGGCTTCTTCCGGCAGAAGGCGAAGGCGATCCGCGGGACGATGCGGATGCTCATCGAGGAGTACGACGGCGAGGTGCCGCGACGCTCGACGAGCTCGTGCCGGCTGCCCGGTGTCGCGCGCAAGACCGCGAACGTCGTCGCCGCCGAGCTCGGGCACGCGCAGGGAATCGTCGTCGACACGCACGTACGGCGGCTTTCGCAGCGACTCGGCCTGACGCGGAACGAGGACCCGGTGAAGATCGAGCGTGACCTGCAGCGCGTCGTGCCGCGCGCGGACTGGGCGCGCTTCCCGCACCTGCTGATCTGGCACGGCCGGCGCGTCTGCGACGCGCGCCGCCCCTCTGCGAGGACTGCGTGCTCGAGGACCATCTGCCCCTCGAGTCGGCCTCAGATCCAGCGGCGCCAGCGGAAGATCGCGAGCTGGACGAGTCGTCGACGACGACGATGAGCCCCGTGGAGACGCCCATCGACCAGTAGGCGTCGTCGAACGCGGCCTCGAAGTTCTGGCCGTAGAACCCGACGATCAAGCTCGGCACGAGCACGAGCGACGCGATCACGGTGAGCTTCTTGGCGACCTCGCTCTGACCCTCGACCACCTTCGATTGATGGTGGTCGCGTACGCCGGCGAGCAGTGCTCGCGGGCGATGTCCAGCTCTTCCGGTCGCGCGCACGAGCGTGTCGTAGGTGTCGGAGAAGAGCCGCTCGACGTCCGGGGGAAGAGCGCGCGATCGCCGACGTCGGTGCGTCCGTCGAGCACGCGTCGCACAGCCGCCGCGTCGCGGCGACCGTGCGCCTGGCGCGAGGAGCTCGTGCCTGAGATCGGAGAGTCGCGTTCGCACCGAGCCGGCGGCGGCGTCGTCGAGCGATCCTCGAGCTCGCTCGATGTCGGCGTAGGACGTATCGAGCGAGATCCGAGGAACGAATTCGCGACCTCGTCGATGAGCCGGTGAACGAGCGGCCCACCGACGCACCCTGCTCCGCGGCCGCGGTGGACGCTGCCACGTCGCAGGGCGGATCACCGTCGCGTGAGGTCTTTCGCACTGTCACCAGTGCGGTCGGGTGTGGCGACGAGGTCGACCTCCTCGTACGCGATGCGGTCTTCGTCCGGAAGGGGGCGAGCCGCCATCAGCACACCGAAGACGTATGCGCCGTGACTCTCGAGCACGGGCCACGGCGCGCGGACGCCTCCCGGGTAGCTCGATGAGCGCCTCGACGACCTCGGGGTCGACCGCCACGGGAGCGTCGAAGGAGCTCGTCCCGGGTCGGATCGACGAGGTCGAGCCAGCGTGCCGTCACACCGCGCGAGGGTAACGGCAGGTTCGGTCGGAGGCGTGCCGTCAGACGGAGGCGGCTGCGACCTCGGGCGCGGTGGCGCTGCTCCTCGAGCCAGCGCTGTGCGTCGAGCGCGGCCATCGTGCCCGAGCCGGCCGCGGTGACGGCCTGGCGATACGTGTGATCCTGCACGTCCCCGGCCGCGAAGACGCCGGGGATGTTCGTGTCGTGTCGAGCGCGGGCTCCGTGACGAGGTAGCCCGCGTCGTCGTGGTCGAGCCAGTCGAGGAAGAGCGCCGTGTTGGGGTCGTGCCCGACCGCGACGAAGATGCCGTCGGCCTCGATCTCCGTCAGCTCTCCGTGACCGACGTCGCGAAGCCGGACGCCCGTGCACGCGCCCGTCGCTCTCGCCGAGCACCTCGTCGACCTCGGCGTTCAGGACGAACTCGACCTTCTCGTTCTCGCGCGCCCGGTCGACCATGATCGGCGAGGCGCGGAACTCGTCGCGGCGGTGGACGATGCACGACCTTGCTCGCGAAGCGGGTGAGGAAGGTCGCCTCCTCCATCGCGGAGTCGCCGCCGCCGACCACCACGACGACCTTGTCGCGGAAGAAGGCGCCGTCGCAGGTCGCGCAGTACGAGACGCCGCGGCCCTGGAGCGTCCGCTCCGACTCGAGCCCGAGCTGGCGCGCGCTGGCGCCGGTCGCGACGATCACGGAGTCCGCGCGGTGCTCGTCGTCGCCGACGCCAGACGCGGAACGGGCGCTCGGAGAAGTCGACGCGCGTCACGTCGTCGGTGACGAACTCGGCGCCGAATCGCTCGGCCTGGCGGCGGAAGTCGCCGCATCATCGCCGGGCCCATGACGCCGTCGGCGTAGCCGGGGTAGTTCTCGACGTCGCTCGTGATCATCAGCTGGCCGCCCCAGTTGAAGCCCTCGATCACGAGCGGGCGCAGGTTGGCGCGCGCGGTGTAGAGCGCGGCCGTGTAGCCGGCCGGCCCGCCGCCGATGATGATCACGTCACGTACGTCGCTCACGAGGTCTCCTCCAGGACAGAGGTTAGCCCCCGAACGGGGCGCTACCGGATTCAACGCATCGACGGGCGTCGATGTTCCCGCCTCAGGCAGCGTCCGCGTCGCCCGCAGCGAGCGACCAGTGAGTCGGTCGTCAGGAGCCAGCTCCGGCGCCGTGGAGCGGCACCGTGTGCGCTCGAGCGGGGCTCGAGATCCGGTAGCTCTCGATCCGAGAGGCGTCGTCTGCCCGAGCTTGCGAGCGGTCGGCAGCACCCGGCGCTCGAGCGATCCGACCGTCTCGTTGTATGCGCCGACCGCCTTGTCGAGCGTCGCACCGAGCTTCGCGAAGTGCGCTCCGACGGCGATGGTCATGCGCTCGTACAGCTCGCGGCCGAGCGCGTGTCACGACGCGCGCGTCCTCCGCCACCTTCTCCTGCTGCCAACCGTGGGCGATCGCCTGCAGCAGCACGATCAGCGTGGTCGGCGATGCGATGTGGACTCGCGAACGCACACCGGTCTCGACGAGGCTCGGATCCTGCTCCCAGGCGGCGCGGAAGAAGCCCTCGTCGGGCAGGAACATGACGACCCACTCGGGGCTGTCGGCGAACTGTTGCCAGTACGACTTCGCCGCGAGCTTCTGCAGATGCTCGCGCACCTGGCGCGCATGGTCATCGAGGCGTTGCTGCCGCACGTCGTCGTCCGTGGTCTCCTGCGCGGCGAGGTATGCGGAGAGAGGCGCCTTCGCGTCGACCACGACCTGCTTCCCTCCTGGCAGACGAACGATCAGGTCGGGGCGGAGTCGACCGTCCTCGGTCGCTGCCGTGACCTGCTCGTCGAAGTCGCAGTGGGGGAGCATTCCGGCGATCTCGACGACGCGCTTGAGCTGGATCTCGCCCCAACGACCGCGCGTGTGCGGGGTGCGGAGCGCGTTCTTCAGGGACGCTGTCTGCTCACCGAGGTCGGTCAGGTGCCGGCTCAGCTCGCCGTATCCCTTCGCGCGGGCCCGGTCGAGCTCCTGGACGCGTAGACCGACCGCTCGCAGCGACTCCTCGAGAGGCTTGACGGTGCCTTCGAGCTTGGTCGCCGCGAGCTGCACGAGCGCCGTGTTGGTCTGCGCATAGGCCTCGAGGAGACGCCGACTTCACCGCTGCGCGAAGTCGAGCGTCCGCTGAGCTCCTCGGCCGATTCGAGGCGAGCGTTGACCGCAGCGAGGTCGCGCTCGAGGCCGATGACCTCCTGCACGCGGTCGGCGCCGTTCGACGAAGCGCGGGACGCACGGCGACGAGGACGGCGACCGCCCCGACCGCGAGACCGATGAGAAGCGCAACGATGACCATCGAGTCGACGCACGGTAGTCGGGTGGGCGGACGTCGCCTCTTACGCGCAACTGGGGCTGAACAAGGGGTGGTGCTACATTCGCCCGCGGCATGGCCGAGAAGCCTCGCGTGAAAGCGCCCCAAGCAGCGTGCGACCGCGTCGAGCGGGGACGTCGGTCACCGTCGTACGCTGGGTCGTAACCGCCGCCGTGGTGGGTGTCCTGCTGGGGTTCGTCGCGGTCGCCGCTCTCTTCGGGTTCGTCGGCGGCGCCAGCGGCAAGACGGACAAGGCCGGTCTGCGGACGAAGTTCGAGGCCGCCGGTTGCACCCTGCAGATCGTCCCCGCGCTTCCCAGGCGTCCACTCGATTCACGACCCCTCGGGCACCTCCGCCAAGTGGAACACCGATCCTCCGACGAGCGGGCCGCACTACGGCATCCCCGCGATCTTCGGCATCTACGAGGAGGAGCTCGAGATGGCCAGGGTCGTCCACAACCTCGAGCACGGCGGCATCTACATCCTCTACGGCAAGGACGTGCCGGACTCGACCGTCGAGCAGCTCCGCTCGTTCTACGGGGATCACAAGAACGGGCACGATCATGGCCCCGCCTCGACCGGCTCGGCGACAAGTTCGCTCTCGGCGCGTGGGTCGTGGACGGCGACACGGACAACGGATTCCTCGCGAAGTGCAAGACCGTTCGACAAGGATTCCGTCTCGACGTTCTTCCGCTCGCTCCAGTTCCGCGGACCGGAGCGGTTCGACCCGAGCCAGCTCGAGCCCGGGCATGTAGTCGGGCGTAGACTCGTCCCGCCGGGGTGGCGGAACAGGTGAGACGCGCCCGCCTTAAAGCGGGTGTCCCTCTAGGGGGCGTGCGGGTTCGAGTCCCGCCCCCGGCATCGGCGCTCGGGCAGCCATGTGGCTCGTCAGCTCGGATTCTGCAACTCGTCGATCTACGTGGGCGCGAGGCGGTCGTCCATGCGGTCGAAGAAGGACGCCCAACCCGATCCGGCGCGTTCGTACTCCTCCGGCGCCATGCGAGCCGTGCTGCTCGAAGGCCATCTCGGTGCGTCCGTCCCCGAGGTCGGTGAGCACGACGACGATCAGCTCGTAGCAGATCCTTCTCCGGCCGGTCGGAGATCGTGAACACTGAGCCGTTCGGGCTCGACGACCTCTCGATAGACCCCCACCAGTGGATTTCGTGGCGTTCGGGGTCACCATCGTCAGCCTCAGGTGCCTCAGGCGTGACGTGCATCGACACCGTCGACAGCGGCACCACGCCGTCCCGGCCGCCGAACCAGTCTGCGAAGGCCTCGGGGATCGGTCCACTCACGCCACACCCGGTCGCGCGGCGCGAGAGGCGCGTGACGGAGATCCCGGGCGGAGTAGTCTTCGCTCGTGGACGGCTGCGTCATCCGGGCGTCCCCCGGCTGCGATGCCTGGAGGCGCTCGTCGAGACGGTCGAAGCTGTCCTGCCAGAACGGTCGGTACCGCTCGAGCCAAACTGCGGCCTCGGCCAGCGGAGCGCCGTGGAGGCGTCTTAAGCCGTAGCTGCGCCGAGCGTCCACGGGTGACCAGCCCGGCCCGCTCGAGGACGCTGAGTGCTTCGGGGACCGCCTGCACCGTGATGGGAAACGGCTCCGCCAGCTCGTTTCACGGTCGCCTCCCCAATCGGCGAGCCGCGTCAGGATGGCGCGCCGTGTCGGATCCGCAAGCGCGGCGAACGTCTCCGTGAGCTCGTCGACCGCAATTTCAGCCTTCTTATCCGACCGGTTTATCAACCATTGAGTTGATTATGCTACCCAGGCAACCGGATGACAGCCACTGCACCAGGCAGGGAAGGGAGGAAGACGTGGGCAGGATCGTCTCGAAATCACCGAGTACATCTCCATCGACGGTGTCGTGGAAGCGCCGAGCAGGACCGAGGAGTTCGAGCGCGTCGGCTGGACGGACGCGTTCTCGCGAGGGCGGAGGGCGATCGGTTCAAGCTGGACGAGACGATGGCATCGGATGCGCTGTTGCTCGGCCGCGTCACCTACGACAGGTTCGCCCCCGTCTGGCCCGACTTCGAGGGGAGTTCGCCGACAAGTTCAACTCGATGCCGAAGTACGTCGTCTCCTCGACGCTCGAGAACCCGGGTGGAACAACACCACCGTGCTGCATGGTGACGTGGTCGACGGTGACGAAGCTCAAAAGCAGCGCTACGACGGCGACATCGTCGTGCACGGCAGTCCGCAGCTCGCGCAGACGCTGATCGAGCACGACCTCGTCGACGCGCTCCACCTGCAGGTCTACCCCGTGATCGTCGGGGCGGGCAAGCGGCTCTTCGCTGAGACGAGCGCAACGAAGCGACTCCGTCTCACCGAGGCGAAGACCGTCGGCGACGGTGTCCACATCCTCATCTACGAGAAGGTGGCGTGACGAGGGTCGCCGTCGACCTCGCGGCCGTCCGCGACCGGCCGACCGAAGCGCGGGCGTGCATCGGACTCTCGCGCCCGCCTCGCGCGCGTGGTCGATCAGGACTGAGATCCCGCAGCGGCAAGCTGGACTCCGCCGGCCGTGGCGAGCCTGCCAGACGCGCTTGCCCATGCCCAGCTCGAGTGGGATACGCCGCTGTACCGAATGGCGGTCGCGCAGTTCGACCAGGCTGTCCCGATCGCGGGGATTCCGGACGACATCGCCGAGCGCCTGCGCTATCCGGAGCGCTCGACGATCGTCTCGATCCCGGTGCGGATGGACGACGGGCGGCGCGTCGTCTTCCCGGGCTACCGCGTCCAGCACTCGAGCATGCATCGGCCCGACGAAGGGCGGCATCCGCTACGACCCGGAGGTGACGCTCGGCGAGTGCGCCGCGCTCGCGATGTGGATGACGTGGAAGTGCGCGCTCCTGCGCCTTCCCTACGGCGGCGCGAAGGGCGGCGTGCGCTGCGAGCCGCGCGAGCCTCTCGCCGGCCGAGCTCGAGCGGCTGACGCGCCGCTTCACCTCGGAGCTCCTGCCGATCATCGGCCCGCAGGAGGACATCCCCGCGCCGGACATGGCGACGAACGAGCAGACGATGGCCTGGATGATGGACACGTACTCGATGCAGCGCGGCTACGCCGTGCCGGAGATCGTCACCGGGAAGCCGATCTCGATCGGCGGCTCCGTCTTCCGCCACGAGGCGACCGGCGCCGGCGTCGTGATGGTGATCGCGCGCGCCTGCGAGCGGCTCGGCTGGAAGCTCGCCGAGCAGCGCTGCGTCGTCCAGGGCTTCGGCAACGTCGGCGGCGTCGCCGCGCGCGGAGCTCGCCGACGCGCGGCGCCACGGTGATCGCCGTCTCCGACGTCTCGGGCGGCGCTCCACGACCCGGCCGGGCTCGACATCCGCGACGCTGCACGCGTACGTCGCACGAGCACGGCTCGCTCGAGGGCTGCGACGCGGAGCAGCGCATCACGAACGAGGAGCTGCTCGAGCTCGACTGCGACATCCTCGTGCTCGCCGCTCGCGAGGATCAGGTCACCGAGCGAGAACGCGCGCCGCGCTCCGCGCGCGGCTGATCGCGGAGGGCGCGAACGGCCCGACCTCGCTCGAGGCCGACGCGATCCTCGGCGAGCGCGGGATCCCGATCCTGCCCGACATCCTCACGAACGCCGGCGGCGTGACCGTCTCCTACTTCGAGTGGGTGCAGGATCTCGGCCGCCTGTTCTGGACGCGCGACGAGATCCGCGCGAAGCTCGCCGAGAAGCTCTCGAACGCCTTCGACCGCGTGTGGGACATCGCCGAGGAGCGCAGGGTTCTCGCTGCGCACGGGCGCACTCGTAGCGGGCGTCCGTGAGGTGTCCGATGCGCTGCAGGCACGCGGGATCTTTCCGTGAACACGCGTTCGCGACGCGATGGTCTCGAACCCCGGTCAGCTTCCGGCAAGCGCCTCGGCACAGGCTGCGGGCGAGCTCCTGCAACGGCCCGAGGTGCGGGCCGTCTACGTCACCGAGGACGAGCGTCTCGTCGGCGTGGTGACCTGGAAGACGCTCGTGCGCGGGTGATCGCGCACGGTCTCGACCCGAAAGCGACGGAGCTTCGCGCGATCGCAGAGGCACCGCACTTCACGATCGGGCCCGAGGTCCCGCTCGAGGAGGCGTTCCGCTTCCTCGAGACCGAGGACGCCGAGCGCGTGCCCGTGGTCGACGACCACCATCGCCTCGTCGGCGTGCTCTCGCGCAGCGTCCTGCAGCGGCGGCTCGCCGAGGACGAGCAGGACGAGCCGCTCCCGCCGGCTGCGTAGTGCGCTGCGACCGCGCCGCGCAGCGCCTGCGCTTCAGGGTTTCGCGCACGAGAGTTCGCGCAGCGAATTCTCGTGCTGCGAGCTAACAGGTGTAGGCGCCGGGTGGCGCCGCGCCCTCCTCGGGCTCGGGCAGTTCGGCGGCGGCGAGATGCGGCGCCGTGCAGGATGTCCCGCTCCGAGACCTCGATCTCCGCGAGGCCGTAGCTCAGCCATGACCTCGCGCGAGGACGACGATCCCGGCCACGATCACGGGAGCCCGTCCGGGCTCGATCCCGGGAACCGCGACGCGCTCCTCGAGCGTCATGGCCGCGAGCCGCTCGAGCTGCTCCTCGACCGACTCTGAGAGTGAGGCGATGGCCATGTGTGCGCAGGGTCGTATTCCGGCGTCGCCGAGGTCGAGCGTCGCGAGCGGTCGTCACGGTGCCTGCGACGCCGATCGCGCTCGCGGCTTCGAGCTGCGGCAGCAGCGACCGCACGTAGGCGCTCGCCGCGGCGAGCTCGGGTCGCGACGGGGATCCGATCCGAGGAATCGCTCCGTCAGTCGCACGCACCCGACGTCGAGGCTCGTCGCGGTCTCGACCTCGCCGTCCATTGCGAGCACGAGCTCGGTGGAACCGCCGCCGATGTCGACGACGAGCACGTCGTCGAGCGGCTGGCCGGCCGGCTGCCACCCCGCGGACCATCATTGCCGCCTCCTCTCTCCCGCGAGGAGCCGCGTTGTGAACCCGTAGCTCCATTCGATCTCGCCGAGGAACGCCTCGCCGTTCTCGGCGTCGCGCACTGCGCTGCGTCGCGATGGCGAGCGTCCGCTCGGCACCGAGTGCTTCGAGCTCGCGCCGGTAGTCCGCGAGGCAGTTCCGCACACGTGCGATCGGGACGGGAGGAGCCGCCGCCGCCTGTCGACCCCTCGCCGAGGCGCGTGATCGTCAGCCTTCGGGCGATCTCCTCGAGCTGCCCGCCGTCGACGTCCGCGACGAGCAGCCGGGTCGAGTTCGTCCCGAGGTCGACCGCTGCGACGCGTGTCATCGCGTCGGGATGAACACGCGCAGCCAGCGGGTGCGACGCTGCGCCGCCTCGACCGCGTCGAGGAGCACCTGGAGCTGCGCGCGCGACGCGCGGAGGCCGTTCGGTCGCTGCCTGGAGGCTCCTGGCTCGCACGATCGGCATCGGCGGCAGCTCTTCAGTGCGGGCTGTGCGCTCCTCGAACAGCGCGAGCTCGCTCGTGATCGCGCCGCCCGACCGCTTTTCCGTGCTTCCACAGTGCGACGCCTCGGACGGCAGCGACGACGATCCCGACGAGCGCGAGCGCGAGGCCGAGCGAGGAATGGCGGTGAGGATCACGACGTCAGTCTAGAAGCCCTTCTTGAGCATCCCGAACATGCCGCGGACGACCTCGCGCGTCAGCGCCCAGCACGCTCGACGACTGCAGGAAGTCGCCGATGGCGTCTGCTCCCTTTCCTGCAGCCGAAGCAGCCCCCTTCTGGCGCTCGGTCGGCTTCGTCGGCGTCTCGCCCGGGCGGGAGGTCGAGCCGCAGAGGCATCTCCCCGCGCGCTCTGGCTGTCGAGCCGCGTGCCGTACTTCGCGAACAGCGGGCATCGCAGCCGCGACTCCGGCGACGTCGTCGGCAGGCGCCCATGCGGGAGAGCGGCGGCCGTATGCGCGTGTGCACGACCGGCGTCGGAACACCCGACTCGCTGAGGATCGTCACCGCGGCTTCGCCCGTGCCGAGCTGGGTCAGCAGCTCCTCGAGGTCGTACGCGTCGGACTTCGGGAACGTCGCGACGGTCGCGCGGAGCGCCTTCGCGTCGTCGGGGGTGAACGCCCGGAGCGCGTGCTGCGCGGTTGCCGAGCTGGCCGAGAACGTCCGCCGGAACGTCCTTCGGCGTCTGCGTGACGAAGAAGACGCCGACGCCCTTCGAGCGGATCAGGCGCACGATCTGCAGTCGACCTGCGACGGAACGCCTTGCTCGCGCCTGTCGAAGAGGAGGTGCGCCTCGTCGAGGAAGAAGACGAGCTCGCGGCTTGTCGCGGTCTCCGACCTCGGGAAGCTGCTCTGAAGAGCTCCGCCAGCGAGCCACATGAGCACCGTCGACCAGAGCCTCGGGCTTGTCCTGCACTGCCGGCAGCTCGAGGCACGGATGACGCCGCGCCCGTCCGGCGCCGTGCGCAGGAGGTCGCGCGACGTCGAGCTGCGGCTCGCCGAAGAACTCGTTCCCCCGCCCGTCTCGAGCCCGACGAGCGAGCGCAGGAGGACGCCGACCGTCTGTGGCGCGAGGCCGCCGATGCCCTTCAGTTCCTCCCGTCCTCCGTCGGAGTCGAGGAACGTGAGCAGCGCGCGCAGGTCGGAGAGGTCGAGGAGCGGGAGGCCCTTCTCGTCCGCGTAGTGGAACACGAGCTCGAGGCTCTGCTCCTGCGTCGCGTTCGAGCCCAGCACCTTCGGCAAGCAGGAGCGGCCGAAGTCGGAGACCGTCGCGCGGACCGGCACGCCGGGCCGATGCCGCCGAGCGACAGGTACTCGACCGGGAAGCCGCGTCGGGGTGAACGGGAGGCCGAGCTCCGTCGCGCGCTTCTTCGCGGGCCGTCCGTCGAGCCGGCGACGGCCATGCCCGACACGTCGCCCTTGACGTCTGCGGTGAACACCGCGACGCCCGCTGTCGAGAGCTGCTCGGCGATGCACCTGGAGCGTTCGCGTCTTCCCGGTGCCGGTCGCACCGGCGACCAGCCCGTGCCGGTTCATCGGTCGCGAGGGAAGACGGACGGCTCGCTCCGGGGACGAGCGCGCCGTCGAGCATTCCAGTCCCGAGCTCGACCGCGCCGCCCTTCGTCGCGTAGGCCTCGGCGATCGCGGTCTCGAACGTCGCTGTGTCTGGAGCCGTCCGCGCCACTGGCGCGCGATCAGCACCGACGCACGTCGCGTATCCAATCTCGACCGGTCTTGGATCCCAGATCATGGGATACAAATGGCATTGACTGGGCGGAAAATGCGGCATTTAGGATCCAATCTATCCGACCGATTGCACACAATCCGATGCTGGGAGGTGTCGAGATGGGCGCTGGGCGAGACGAACGGCCGCTGGACGGGAATCGAGCGGCCCTACGGTCACGACGAGATCGAGCGGATCCGTGGCCGATTCCGCATCGAGCACACGCTCGCCCGGCTCGGCGCGGAGCGGCTCTGGGAGCTGCTCCACTCCGAGGACTACGTCGCCGCGCTCGGCGCGATGACCGGCGCGCAGGCCGTGCAGATGGTCAAGGCCGGCCTGAAGGCGATCTACCTCTCCGGCTGGCAGGTCGCAGCCGACGCCAACCTCGCCGGGCAGACGTATCCGGACCAGAGCCTCTACCCGGCGAACAGCGCGCCCGCGCTCGTGCAAGCGCATCAACAGCGCGCTGGCTGCGCGCCGACCAGATCGACTCGGCGGAGGGCAAGAACGGCACGTACTGGCTCGCGCCCATCGTCGCCGACGCCGAGGCCGGCTTCGGCGGCCCGCTCAACGCCTTCGAGCTGATGAAGGCGTTCATCGAGGCGGGCGCCGCGGGCGTCCACTTCGAGGACCAGCTCGCCTCCGAGAAGAAGTGCGGCCACCTCGGCGGCAAGGTGCTCGTCCCGACGAGCCAGTTCGTCCGCACGCTCGTCGCCGCGCGCCTCGCGGCGGACGTGCTCGACGTCCCGACCGTCCTCGTCGCGCGCACCGGACGCCGCTCTCGGCGACGCTCCTGACGAGCGACGTCGACGAGCGCGACCGCGAGTTCACTGACCGGCGAGCGCACGCCCGAGGGCTTCTTCCGCATCGCGCCGGGCATCGAGGCGCCGATCGCGCGCGCGCTCGCGTACGCGCCGTACGCGGACGTCGTCTGGTGCGAGACCTCGACGCCCGACCTCGACGAGGCGGCGGCAGTTCGCCGAGGCCGTCCACGCGCAGTTCCCGGGCAAGCTCGCTCGCCTACAACTGCTCGCCGTCGTTCAACTGGCAGCAAGCACCTCGACGACGCGCACGATCGCGTCGTTCCAGCGCGAGCTCGGCGCGATGGGCTACAGGTTCCAGTTCGTGACGCTCGCCGGCTTCCACGCGGTCTGCAACTCGATGTTCGAGCTCGCGCGCGGCTACGCGGCCGAGCGGCATGAGCGCGCTACGTGCGAGCTGCAGGAGGCCGAGTTCGCGACCGAGGAGCACGGCTACACGGCGACGCGGCACCAGCGCGAGGTCGGCGCCGGCTACTTCGACGCGGTGCTCGAGGCGGTCACCGGCGGCGAGAGCTCGACGCTCGCGCTCAAGGGCTCGACCGAGGAGGCTCAGTTCGAGGCGGCGCGCGGTGACGTGACGCATCGACGGCCGCGACCGTCTCCGCGCCCTGACGAGGCTGGCGTCCTCACGCCCGAGGCGCTCGACCTCGTCGTCGCGCTCCAGCGCGAGTTCGCCGGCCGGCGCGAGGAGCTGCTCCTCGCGCGCGCGCGAGCGCCAGGAGCGGATCGAGGCCGGCGAGCTTCCGGACTTCCTCGAGTCGACCCGCTGCGTTCGCGAGGGCGACTGGCGCGTGCGCGCCCGTTCCGGCCGATCTTCAGGATCGCCGCGTCGAGATCACCGGGCCGGCCGGCGACCGCAAGATGGTCATCAACGCCTTCAACTCGGGCGCGCGGATCTACATGGCCGACTTCGAGGACGCGAACTCGCCGACGTGGGAGAACGTCGTCGGCGGCCAGCAGAACCTCACGGACGCGATCGAGCGGACGATCTCGCTCGAGCCGGGCGAGAAGAGCTACGCGCTGAACGACGAGGTCGCCGTGCTCCTCGTCCGGCCGCGCGGCTGGCATCTTGCAGGAGCGCCACGTCGAGGTCGACGGCAAGCACGTCTCGGCCGGGCTCTTCGACTTCGGCGTCTACCTCCAGCGCAACGCCGAGCGCCTGCTCGAGCGCGGATCGGGGCCGTACTTCTACCTCCCGAAGCTCGAGAGCCACCTCGAGGCGCGGCTCTGGAACGACGTCTTCTGCTTCGCGCAGGATCGCGCTCGGGATTCCGCGCGGGACGATCAGGGCGACCGTCCTCATCGAGACGATCCTCGCGGCGTTCGAGATGGACGAGATCCTCTACGAGCTCCGCGAGCACTCGGCCGGGCTCAACGCCGGGCCGCTGGGACTACATCTTCTCGGTCATCAAGAAGTTCCGCGAGCGGCCGGAGTTCGTGCTCCCGGATCGCGCGCAGGTGACGATGACCGTCCCGTTCATGCGCGCGTACACCGAGCTCCTCGTCCGGACGTGCCACTCGGCGCGGCGCGCACGCGATCGGCGGCATGGCGGCGTTCATCCCGAGCCGCCGCGATCCCGAGGTCAACGAGATCGCGCTGGCCCGCGTCCGCGAGGACAAGCGCGCGCGAGTCCGGCGACGGCTTCGACGGCACCTGGGTCGCGCACCCCGACCTCGTACCCGGCTGGCGATGGCCGAGTTCGACGCCGTGCTCGGCGACCGGCCGAACCAGCTCGAGCGCCTGCGCGAGGACGTCGACGACCGGGCGGCCGACCTGCTCGAACGTCGCCGCGACGCCCGGCGAGATCACCGAGGCCGGCGTCCGTGCGAACGTCTCCGTCGGGATCCGCTACATCGCCGCCTGGCTCCAGGGCGTCGGCGCCGCGGCGATCGACAACCTCATGGAGGACGCCGCGACCGCCGAGATCTCGCGCTCGCAGATCTGGCAGTGGATCCACCACGGTCGCGTCGAGCGCGCGCGACGTCGAGCGGATCGTCGGCGAGGTGATGGCCGAGCTCCCGGACGAGCACGTGTATCGCGAGGCCCGCGAGGTCTTCGAGAAGGTCAGCCTCGCGGAGGTCTTCGTCGACTTCCTCACGCTGACGGCGTACGCGCAGCTCTTGCAGGGACGAGGACCTGATGTCCGACGGCACGAAGGCCGACGACATCGCGCTCGCGCTCGAGGAGGCGATCGTCTCGGGCGAGATCCCGCCCGGGAGCACGCTGCGCCAGGAGCACCTCTCCGAGCAGTTCCAGGTGAGCCGCACGCCGGTGCGCGAGGCGCTGCGGCGGCTCGCCGCACTCGGGCTCGTCAGCTTCGAGCCGAACCGCGGCGTGCGCGTGCGGATGCTCTCCCTCGACGAGATCCGCGAGGCGTTCATGGTGCGCGCCGAGCTCGAGGGCCTCGCCACCGAGATCGCCACGCTCGAAGATGACCGACGACGACCTCGCCGAGCTCGAGCGGGCGGAGCGGCGCTTCAGCCGCGCGACGCGAGCGGCTCGTCGAGATGAGCCACGACGGCCGCCAGGATCTCGAGGTCGCGCGCGAGTGGCTCCATCTCGAACCACTCGTTCCACGACGTCGATCTACCGCGCCGCCGACGTTCCGCTCATCGAGCGGATGGCGAAGGCAGCGCGGCGGACGTTCCTCGTGAAGCCGGTCTGGGCGACCGGAGCCGACCTCGACGAGCTCTACTCTGAAGAACGACCGGCAGCACCGCGCGATCCGCGACGCGATCGCCGCGCCGCAGCCCGGAGGGCGCGCGCGGTGCTCGCGCGCGAGCACGTGCTGTCGTCCGGGCGGCTGCTCGAGGCGATTCTCGACAAGGTGTCTGCGCAGTCGGCGCGAGCCGGCCTCGTCGCTAGCGCGCGAGCGTGACCTTCGACAGCCCGCGAGGCGTGTCGGATCCAGCCCGCGTGCGCGCGAGAGCGCCCACGCGAAGAGCTGGCCCGGAACGATCGAGAGGAGCGGCGAGAGCAGCGGCGACGCGCGTGCGCGGGCTCGGCAGGACGTACTCCGCGCCGGAATCGACTCGGCCGCATTGCCGCTCGCGATGATCGTCGCACCTGCTTCGCGTGCACGCTCGACGGCCTCGACGACTGCGGGCAGCGTCGCGTCGTCGGAGGCGATCGCCCACACGGGGAAGAGCGAGTCGAGCGCCGCGACCGGGCCGTGCGCGAGGTCCGTGGCCGTCAGCGGCTCCGGCGGCGATGCGACAGGTCTCGAGGAGCTTGAGGGCGATCTCGCGCGCGGTGGCGAACTCGGCTCCGCGTCCGACGACGAACATCCGGCCGGCATACGCGAACGGCCTCGCGACGTTCGCGATGCGCGTCTCGACGGACGCGGTGAGCTGCCGCATCGTCGTCGGCGAGTCCACGGATCCCGTCCGCGAACGCGTCGCCCTCGCCGGCTGCGTGGGCGGCGAGGAGGCCGAGCGCGGCGAGCTGGTTCGAGTAGGTCTTCGTCGCCGCGACCGCGTGCTCCGGGCCCGCGCGAAGCTCGAGGACGGCGTCGGCCTCGCGCGCGAGCTCGGACGACGCGTCGTTCGTGAATCGCGACGGTAAACGCGCCGCGGCGTCGCGCTGACGCGTGTACTCGACGACGTCCGGCGTACGGCCGGACTGGGAGAGCGCGAGGGCCGTGCAGCCGGACATGTCGAGCTCGGCGTCCGTAGTAGACCGTGAGCGAGATCGAGTCGCGGAGCGACGTCCACCGCGGCAGCAGGCCGAACGCGTAGACGCCGTACGAGGCCGCGTTGTCGGACGATCCGTGCCCGACCATCCGAACCGTGGTCGCGCCGCGCGCATGGATCTCCGCCGCGACGCGAGCGAACACCGCATCGCCCTCGAGGAGGCGGAGGAGCGCGTCCGGCTGCTCGCGGATCTCCTCGAGGAACCTCGAGCCCGGCTCGACCGGGCTCGCGGGCAGCGGGAGCTCAGCCGACGACACGCGCGCGCCCTTCGACGAGCACTCGCTCGATCTCGAGCTCGTCGCTCACGACCACGCACGTCGGCAGGGAGCCCGATCGCCGATCCGCCCGAGGGCGGAAGCCGGAGCACGCGGGCCGGGACGTCAGTCGCCGCTCCGATCGCGTCCTCGAACGGCACGCCGAGCGAGTGGAGGTTGCGGACGGCCTCGATCATCGTGAGCGTGCTCCCCGCGAGCGCGCCGGTCGAGCCGCGCGCGACACCGTCGCTGGACCTCGACGTCGAGGTCGCCGAGGCGATACGCACCGTCGTCGAGCCCGGCGCCGGACGACGGCATCGGTGACGAGCGCGACCCTGCCCTGAGCTGCCTGCCAGACCATGGCTGCCGTGACACGGTGCGACGTGCACCCAGTCGAGGATGAGCTGCACGACGACGTCGGGTCGCGCGAGCGCCGCTCCGGCGATTCCGGGATCGCGGTGGTGGAACGGGCGCATGGCGTTGAAGAGGTGCGTCACGCTCCGCACGCCGAGGTCGAAGCGCGACGTTCGCCTGCTCCGCAGTCGCGTCGGAGTGGCCGCGCCGAGATCGCGATCTCGCGGCGTGAGCAGCCTCTCGATGACCTTGCTCGCGCCGGGAGCTCCGGCGCGAGTGTGACGAGTCGGACAGGCCCCGCGTCCAGGAGCCGCTCGAGCAGGTCGAGGTCGGGGTTGCAGCGGGCGGCCGCTGGATGGATCCCGAGGCGCAGAGCCGACAGGAACGGCCCTTCGAGATGCGCGCCCAGGACGCGCGGCCCGTCCGTCTCAGCAGGCACCTCGCGGAGGGCGGCGAGGAGCTGCTGCTCGGGAGTAGTGATGAAGGTCGGTAGGTAGGCGGTGACGCCGGTCTCGAGCAGCGCCTCTCCCGCCTGCCGATATCCCGTCGGTGTCGGCAGTGAGGAAGTCGACTCCGCCGAAGCCGTTGACCTGAAGGTCGACGAAGCCGGGCACGGCGATGCCCCGGCCGTTCGGCGACGCGAGGCCGAAGCCGGCGACGCGCCCGCCGAGAGATCTCGACGTCGCCCGCGACGAGTGTTGCCGTCGACGAGTGCGGCTTCGACACCGAGCCTCACGACGTCGCCTCGAGCGCGTCGGCGATGCTTCTCGCCGGAACCGTCCAGGCGCCGTCTTGCCTCCTGCGCATCGACGCCGCGCGAGCAGCATGACGATCGCCGACGCGCGCATCCCCGTCGGCGTCGGCGATCGCATCGTCGACCTCCGTCGCGGAGGCGCCACGTCGCAGCGGCCACGATCCGCCGGACTCGATCCTGGAGCTTCTCGTTCGCCGCGACGACGTCGACCATGAGGTTCCCGTACGTCTTCCCGAGCCGGATCATCGAGATCGTCGAGATCGTGTTGAGCACGAGCTTCTGCGCCGTGCCGGCCTTGAGCCGGGTCGATCCCGCGAGGAACTCCGGGCCCGACGACGACTGCGATCTCGTGCGCCACGAGACCGCCGAGCTCCGACTGCGGGGCGCGACACGACGCACGCGGTGAGGGCGCCCGCGTGCGCTCGGCGGCTGCGAGCGCTCCGAGCACGTACGGCGTCGATCCGCTCGCGCTCACGCCGACGACTGCGTCGGCGGCGCCGATGTCGAGCGCCTCGACGTCGGCTGCGCCCGCGTCGCGGTCGTCCTCGGCGGCCGCCTGCACGAGCGGTGGCGCGGTCTCGCCGCCAGCGACGAGCGCGACGACCGTGCCCGGCGGCGGTGGAGAAGGTCGCTTCGCACTCGGAGGCGTCGAGCGCGGCGATGCGGCCCGACGAGCCGGCGCCGACGTAGACGAGCCGGCCGCCTGCGCGCAGGCGCGTCGGCGATCGCATCGACGGCCGACCGCGATCGCCGGCCGTGGCCTCGCGACCGCGCTCGGCACCGTCGCATCCGCCGCATTCATCAGCTCGACGAGCGTCGCTGCGTCGCCTTGCTCTCGTAGCCAGCAGCCGGGTCGCCTCCGGCTTCGGTGACCAGGACGTCTTCGACCATCGCGCGAGTCTACGCTGCCTACCTGCCGGTGGTCAATACCAATTGTGAGGAAATGTGGTATCCATACCGCGCGCCATGGCGGAGATCGAGCTCCGGAACATCACCAAGGTGTTCTCCGGCGACGTCGTCGCGATCGACGACGTCTCGCTCGAGATCGACGACGGCGAGTTCATCGCGCTCGTCGGGCCGTCGGGCTGCGGCAAGTCGACGCTGCTGCGCGCGATCGCCGGGCTCGAGGAGGTGACCGCCGGCGAGATCTCGATCGGAGGTCGCGACGTCACCGACCTCGCGCCGCGGCATCGCGACATCGCGATGGTCTTCCAGAGCTACGCGCTCTACCCGCACATGAGCGTCCGCCAGAACCTCGGCTACGGCCTCAAGGTTCGGCGGATGCCGAAGCCGGAGATCCGGCGGCGCGTGGACGAGATCGCGGCGCTGCTCGACCTCGACGGAGCTGCTCGAGCGCAAGCCGGCGCAGCTCTCGGGCGGACAGCGCCAGCGCGTCGCGATGGGCCGCGCGATCGTCCGCGCAGCCGCAGGCGTTCCTGATGGACGAGCCGCTCTCGAACCTCGACGCGAAGCTCCGCGTCGGAATGCGCGCGTCGCTCGCGCAGCTCCACCAGCAGCTCGGCGTCACGACGGTCTACGTGACGCACGACCAGGTCGGAGGCGATGACGCTGGGCCAGCGTGTCGCGGTCATGCGGGACGGTCACATCCTGCAGGTCGACACGCCGCAGACGCTCTACGAGCAGCCCGATGGACCTCTTCGTCGCCGGGTTCATCGGCTCGCCGGCGATGAACCTCGTCGAGGCGCGCATCGACGGCGAGCGAGGTCGTGCGTCGGTCAGTTCCGCATCCCGCTCGCCGTGCGACGGCGGCCGGGTCGTGAAGCCGGTCGCCGTGATCCTCGGCATCCGTCCGGAGACGTTCGAGGACGCGGCGTTCGCATCGCCCGAACTGCCGACGATCGACACCGAGGTCGTCGTGCTCGAGGAGCTCGGCTCCGACGCGCACGTCTTCTTCCGCGTCGACGCCTCGCGCGTCGCGCGGCGGGGCTCGAGGAGGAGGCGGACGAGGCGACGGACCTCGTGACCGACCGCGGGGCGCTCCTCAACGCGCGTGTCGATCCGCGAACGACCGCGCGTGTGGGGAGCTCGATCCGCCTCGCTCTCGATCCCGCTCGGCTTCCACTTCTTCGACGCCGAGACCGGGCGCATCGCTGCTCGTGCCTGGCCGCGCCGTCCGCGATGAGCGCGGCTGCCCCGGTCGCGCGCTGAGCTCACGCGTCCTGGTATTGACCAGTACGGGAGGTCGGTTACGATGCTCCGCGTGACGAAGCAGGCGGAGACGCGCGACCTCGTGCTCGACCTCATCGAGCAGCATCGCCGTCGGCGAGCGCGATCCCGTCCGAGCGTCAGCTGAGCGCGGACTTCGGCGTCTCGCGGCTGACGGTGCGCGCCGCCCTCGACGATCTCGTCCGGGAGGGCTACCTCGTCCGCCGGCACGGCTCAGGCACGTTCGTGAGCGAGCCGAAGATCGCGCAGGAGCTCACGATGACGTCGTTCACCGACGACATGCGGAGCCGCGGGCTGCGACCCGCGAGCGAGACGCTCGATCTCGCGCACCGTGCATGCCGGCGCGCGTCTCGGACGCGTTTCTGCACGCTCTCGCCGTCGGAGCCTGTCCTCGTCGCGGAACGCCTGCAGGCTTGCCGACGGCGAGAGCATGGCGATCGAGACCGTGCACATCCGAGCCTCGCACGTGCCCGGACTCACCGCACGCGACCTCGAGGAGCGTTCCTTCTACGAGCTCCTGCGCGATCGCTACGGCATCGTCGTCGTCGGGGGCGAGCAGACGATCGAGCCCACGGTGACCGACGAGGACGAGTCGCGACGCACTCGGCGTGCCGCTCCATTCGCCGGCGTTTCGCTTCGAGCGCGTCACGCACTCGGACGACGGGCGAGATCGTCGAGTTCGTCGAGTCGATCTACCGCGGCGACCGGTACCGCCTCGTCGACCTCGCTGTCGATCCCGCAGGAGCGACGGCGGGCGCGTCGACGGCGAGACGGGCCGCGGCCGTCGCTCGTGCGCAGAGCGTGGTTAGTACCAGCGCGAATTCATCTGCTCGCGTGGAAGCGACTCCGCTGAGCAGGAGATTCGACGCAGCATCCGTTGCGACAGTGGGGCTTGACAGACGGCCGCAGATGTGGAAGCCTCCCGCCCGTGGCAGATTGGTACAAACCACTTGGGTGCTCCAGCCGCGCACTGCCACACTCATCCGCACGGCTCGATCGAGCGCCAGAATGCCGCGGGAGATGCGAATGAACGTACGTATTTTCGCCGCAGCCGCGCTCGTCGCCGCGCTTGCAGTCGTAGCGGTCGGCGCCTCCGGAGCGTCAGGTGGTGGTTCCGCCAACACGCTGACCGTCTGGCTGCAGGTCGACGCGCAGTCCGGCTGGCCGGAAGTCGTGGCCGCTGCCAACGCTCAGTTCAAGGCCCAGAACCCGGGCTGGAACGTCGACGTCCAGTACCAGACGTGGGGCACCCATCTCGCGAAGTTCGACGCGACGCTGGCTGGCGGCAACTCACCGGACGTCATCGAGATGGGGAACACGGAGATGACGAAGTACATGGCGGCCGGCGCGTTCCAGGACCTGCTCCGGGCAGTCGTCGTTCCCGAACCAGAGCACCTGGCTGGCGGGCCTCGCCGCCTCCGGCCGCTTCGGCGGCAAGCTCTACGGCGTCCCGTACTACGCGGGATCGCGGGTCGTCACCTACCGCACCGACCTGTTCAAGCAGGTCAACGCGAAGATCCCGACGAGCCAGAACGAGTTCATCGCGCTGGCGCGAGAAGCTCGGCGCCAAGAACAGCGAGAAGTCGTTCTCGCCCGTCTACATCGCCGGGCACCGACTGGTACGTCGCGATGAGCTTCGTCGCACGACTACGGCGGAAAGATCGCGATGACGCGCAAGGGCAAGTGGGTCGGCACGCTCGACAAGCCGGCCGCGCTCGCCGGTCTTGCCGCGTACAAGCGCTTCTTCGACGCCTCCTCTCCGGGCGCAGAAGACGACCGACGAGGCACATCCGCAGCCGTACGACGTCATGCGCCCAGGGCAACGCTGCGTCGACGTACGGTGCCGGCTGGTTCACGTGCTGCGTGGGTGACAGTACAAGAGCAAGGTCGCGCAGTTCGTGATGCCGAGCCACACCAAGGGCCAGCCGATTCCGGGCTTCCTCGGCGGCTCCGACCTCGCCGTTCCGATCGGTGCGAACCGTGCGGCGGCTGCAGCGTGGATCAGCGCCTTCACCGACAACGCGTCGATGAGCGTGCTTCGCGCGAAGGGAAACATCCCGAACACGACGAGCCTGCTGGGTAACAGCGTGAACGAGCGCGCGGCCCGCAAGAGCTGGTTCGTCCCGACGTCGAAGAACTGGATCAACGTCGAGAACGGCAACGTCCTTCGCACCATGCTTTCGCGGATCCTCACCGGGAAGTCCTCGATCAAGGACGCCGCGTCGGTCGCGAGCGACAACATCACGTTCACCCTGAATCAATAGGGTCGCGAGGAATGACGGTCGCCGCCGAGGCCACGCCCACCGGTCTCGGCGGCGACCGCGCGCCAAGCGCATCGCGCAGGCGTCGGTTCCGTACCTCCTGATCCTCCCGGTGATCGTCGTGATCACCGGCGATCCTCGGATACCCGCTGTACAAGCTCGCGACGCTCTCGTTCCAGCAGTACGGGCTGGCGGAGCTGATCCAGCGAAGGGCGTCTGGATCGGCCTCGACAACTACTCGTCCGTCCTCCACGACGCGATCTTCTGGCGCACGCTGCTCCGGACGGTCGATCTTCACCGCCGCGAACGTCGGCTCTGACGATCGGCATCGGGACGCTCATCGCGCTCCTGCTCGTCCGGGTCGTCGGCGTGGTCCGTGTGCTCCTCACGTCGGGCCTCGTGCTCGTCTGGTCGATGCCGGTCTGTCGTTGCCGTGCAGGTCTGGTTCTGGATGACGAACTTCCAGAACGGCATCCTCAACTACGTCGCTCACGCAGCTCCACGTCGGCGACTACTCGCAGCACGACTGGTACGCGACGACGTTCTCGAAGCTCGCGATGGTGACGCTGCTCATCGTCTGGGGCGCGATCCCGTTCGTCACGATCACGGTCTACGCAGGGCCTCGCTCAGGTGCCGCGCGAGCTCGTCGAGGCGGCCGAGATCGACGGCGCCGGCCCGCTGCGGGTCTTCCGCGACGTCACCTTCCCGATCCTGAAGCCGATCTTCCTCATCCTCACGAGCCTCTCGATCATCTGGGACTTCGGCGTCTTCACGCAGCCGTACCTGCTGATCGGCGTCGTCGCACGTCGACACGTCGAACTACCTCGATGGGCGTGTACGTCTACATCGAGGGCTACGCGCACTCGAACTTCGGGCGCGGCGCGGCGATCTCGCTGCTGATGCTCCTGATGGTCGCGGCGATGAGCGTCTCCTACGTCCGCCGGATGGTGAAGATGGGCAGACGGCACGGTGAGCTCCGCGACCGACGTCGTCGCGCACCGCGCGCGCGGTCGTGCCACGCGGCGGCGACCGTCGGCGCGCCGGCGCCGCCGTCGGCCGACGCGGATCGGCTGGAACGCGGTCGGGCTCGCCGTCTTCGCCGTCCTCGTCTTCCCGGTCTTACTGGATGGTCTCGACCGCCTTCAAGCCGGACGACCGAGATCAACGGCGTCCACGCCGACCTGGTTCTCGCTGCACCCGACGCTCGCGCACTTCCGGGACGCGATGGCGCGGCCGTACTTCTGGGACGACGTCAAGAACAGCCTCATCGTCGTCGGCGTGGTCGTGGCGCTGTCGATGGTGCGTCGCCTTCCTCGCCGCCGTCGCGCTCGCGCAAGTACCGCTTCACCGGCCGCAAGCTCGTTCGTCGTCCTGATGATCGGGATCCTCATGCTCCCGCAGGTCGGGCTCGATCATCCCGCTCTACGTCGTCCTCGCCCAGCTACCACCTGACGAACACGCTGCATCGGGCGTGATCGCTCACCTACCTCGACGTTCGTGCTGCCCGTTCGCGGTCTGGACGCTGCGCGGCTTCATCATCGGGCATCCCGAAGGAGCTCGAGGAGGCGGCGATGGTCGACGGCTCGAGCCGGCTCGGCGCCTTCGCGCGGATCCTGCTTCCGCTCGTCGCGCCGGGCCTCGTCGCGACCGTCGGTGTTCGCGTTCGTCACGAGCTGGAACGAGTACATCTTCGCCAACGTCCTCCTCAGCGACCAGTCGAACCAGACGCTCACCGTCTGGCTCTCGTACTTCTACGGCACGAGCCGCGAACACCGACTGGGGCGCGCTGATGGCCGCGTCGACGCTGACCGCGATCCCCGTCGTCGATCTTCTTCCTGCTCGTCCAGCGGAAGATCGCCTTCGGCCTCACCGCCGGCGCCAGTCAAGCGTGATGAGCGAGCTCGAGCGGCTCGCCTCGAGCTGTATCCTCCCGGCTTCGAGGGCGTCGACTGCGCCCGACTGGCTGCCGCCGCGACTCGACGAGGGCCTCGGCGGCGTCGTGCTCTACGCCTGCAACGTCGAGAGCCGCGAGCAGCTCGCGGCGCTGACGCGACGACTCCGCGTCCGAGCGAGCACGACTCGTCGTCGCGATCGACGAGGAGGGCGGCGACGTGACGCGGCTCGAGGCGGCGACCGGGAGCCTCTATCCGGGAACGCTGCGCTCGGGGTCGTCGACGACGTCGACGCTCACGCGAGCGCATCGCGGCTTCGATCGGCGCCGAGCTCGCCGACGTCGGCGTCAACCTCGACTTCGCGCCGGTCGCGGACGTCAACACGAACTCCGCAGAACCCGGTCATCGGGATCCGCTCGTTCGGCCTGACGGCGAGCTCGTCGGCGCGGCATGTCGCGGCGTTCGTGCGCGGGCTCCAGAGCGCCGGCGTGCGGCCGCGTGCGCGAAGCACTTTCCCGGCCACGGCGACACCGCCGTCGACTCGCACCTCGCGCTGCCCTGTCGTCGACGCGCTCGAGCGAGGCCGCGCTCGTCCCGTTCCGTGCCGCGATCGAGGCCGGAGCGCAGTCGATCATGACCGCGCACATCGTCGTCCGCTCGGTCGAGGCGACGCCCGCGACCATGAGCCGAGAGATCACTTCACGACCTGCTCCGCGTCGAGCTCGGCTTCACGGGCGCTGGTCGTGACCGATGCCCTCGAGATGAAGGCGATCAGCGCGACGGTCGGGAGTCGAGGAGGGCGCCGTGCGAGCGATCCGCCGCCGGCGCCGACGCGCTCTGCCTCGGCCACGACCTTCTGACGAGCCGTCTGGCGCGTGCGCGACGCCCTCGTCGACGCGGTCCGGTCGGGCGCTCTCCGGAGGAGCGTCTCGTCGACGCGGCAGCGCGGGTCGGTCGGCTGCCGCATCGTGGGCATCGCGAGCGAGACGAGCCGAGCCACTGTCGATCGGCGATGCCGGCCGGATCGCTGCGCAACGTGCGTTGCAGTGTCGAGGGCGACGTCGCGCCTCGAGCGGCCCGCGCTCGTCGTCGAGCTCGAGCTCGGAGGTCGGAATGGCCGCCGGTCGCCTGTCGCAGCTTCCCGGCGAGTGGTTCCAGGCGGCGGTGCCGGATGCCGAGGTCAGCCGCGTCGACCGAGGGCGCCGTCGACTCCGATCGTCGACCTCGGACGGCCGGTCAGCTCGTCGTCATCGCGCGCGACGCGCATCGACACGAGTGGGAGCGCGATGCGATCGAGGCGCTGACGGCTCGAACGCGCCGACGCGATCGTGATCGAGATCGGCCTCCCGACCTGGCGTCCACTGAACGCCGCGACCTATGTCGCGACCCACGGAGCCGCCCGCGTGAACCTGGAAGCAGCCGCCGAGGCGCTATACTCCGCCCGCGACGCGGGGTGGAGCAGTCAGGTAGCTCGCCGGGCTCATAACCCGGAGGTCGCAGGTTCAAATCCTGCCCCCGCTACTGGAAAGCCCCGGAAACGGGGCTTTTCCGCTCATGAAGACGGGAATGATGAAGCCGCTTGCATCGTTTGAACGTCTAAAAGCCGGGTGGAGTCGTGGGGGCCGTTTGACCGTGTTCCCCGAAACACCGTCTACGCCCACAACATTCGGAGAGGAGCTGGACACGTTGGACGAGAGACATCCTGACCTTGTGCATGCGAGCGTGCGCGCAGCACCTGCGGAAACGTCGTTCACGACTCGCTCCACGCGGAGCGAGATCGTGGTCGACGTCTGCTCGAGCTGCCACCCCGCGTACACAGGCATCGAGCGCGCTGTCGCACGCGGCGGCCGTATCGAGCGTTCGAGAGGCGGCGCGCGCCCAGAGCTGCGCCGCGTGAATCACGACCATGATTGGTGAATAGCTTGTTCGAAACTGACATTGACGTCTTTCTCTCGAGAACGCCGAGAAGCGTGGCATCGTCGACGAAGCGGAGCTGAGGCACTCACCCTCGAGCGTGAGCTCGACGAGGAGGAGATCGCCGCGGTCCGGGCCGAGCTCGCCGCGCGCGAGGTCGAGATCGTGCCTGCGGTCGCGCCGAAGAGGACTGAGACGCGGGAGCCGAGCGCTGCCATCGCGTATGACGCGACGACGTTCGGGACGACCGACTCGCTCACGCTGTTCATGAACGAGCTCGGGCGCCATGAGCTGCTCACCGCGGCCGAGGAGGTCGCGCTCGCGAAGCGCGATCGAGCGCGGCGACCGGCGGCCAAGGAGCGGATGATCAACTCGAACCTCCGGCTCGTCGTCTCGATCGCGAAGCGCTACCGCGGCCACGGCATGCCGCTCGCGCGACCTGATCCAGGAAGGCGTCATCGGCCTCAACCGCGCGGTCGAGAAGTTCGACTGGCGCGCGGGCTCGAAGTTCTCGACCTACGCGACCTGGTGGATCCGCCAGGCGTGCCAGCGTGCGATCGTCGAACCAGTCGCGGACGATCCGCGTCCCCGCGCACGTGCACGAGCGCCGCGTCGAAGCTCGTCGCGCGATCGCGCGGCAGCTCGAGGCGAAGCACGGCCGCGAGGCGACGCGACGAGGAGCTGGCCGAGCGACGCAGCTGCGAGCTGCGAGCACGTCGAGGAGGCGCTCGGTGCGGTCGAGGCATCGGTCTCGCTGAACCAGGCGGTCGGCGACGACGACGGCGGCGAGCTCGGCGACCTGTTCGCCGATCCGACGCGGCCGACCCCGTCCGAGGAGGCGGGCGAGTCCTTGCGTCGTGAGGCTGTCACGGGCCGCGCTGAGCAGGCTTCCGGAGCGGGAGCGCCGGATCCTCGGAGCTGCGCTTCGTCTCGACGGCGAGCAGCAGCCGCTCGAGTCGGATCGGACGCGAGCTCCGGCTCACGCGCGAGCGTGTCCGCCAGCTCGAGCGCGAGGGTGCTCTCCGCAGCTCGCTGCACGAGCTGGAGGGCGCTGGTCGACGTCGCGGCGGACGAGCTCGCCGAGTCCGCGTAGCGGCTGCCGGCCGCGGAACCGAGTTGCAGCCGCCGTCCTCGTCGAGACGCAGCTCGGAACGGTAGGCGTCGAGGCGACAGAGGTCGGGATACGTCGCGTTCACTTACCGGATGCAGGTAGTCGCGCGAGCGAGACGCCCGGAAGCGGCTCGCCGTGGCGGCGGCGATCGATGCGGCGGCCCAGCTCGAGGAATACGATCGCGCGGCGAGCGCCAGACGTTCGACGTGGTGCTCGATCTGGCAGGGCGTCGAGGCGACGCATCGGCGCGTTCTCGAGACGTTGTGCGAGATCGCCCCGTACGGCACGACGGTCACGTATGGCGAGCTTGGCGCACGCGCGGGCGTCGAGGATCCGCCGCGACGTCGGAGTCTTGATGGCGCGCAACCCACTTCCGCTCGCCGTGCCGTGCCATCGCGTCGTCGCGTCGGACGGCCCGGCGGTGCGGGGCGGGCTCGACCTCAGCGACGCCTCTCGAGCTCGAAGGCGCGCTTCCGCCCAGGCTCGACCTCGGCGACGTCTGACTCGCCGGTAGCGTCTCGGCATGGAGCTCGTTCAGCTTGAGAGAGCGGACTCGGGTCTCGCGCGTCGGGCTCGGCTGCCGCAACAACTTCGGCGGTCGGCATCGGTCTCGAGGAGACGCGCGCCGTCGGTCGACGCGGCGCTCGACGCGGGCGTGACGTTCTTCGACACGGCCGAGACCTACGGCTCGGGCGGCGGGAGCGAGACGCTTGCTCGGCGAGATCCTCGAGGGCCGACGCGATCGGGTCGTGCTCGCGACGAAGTTCGGCTGTGGGACAGGAATTCGGTGACGGCACTGCTGCCTCCGTCCGGAAGGCGATCGACGGCTCGCTCGAGCGGCTCCTGCACCGACTATGTCGATCTCTACTACCTCCACAAGCCGATCCCGGCGACGCCGATCGCCGAGACGCTCGGCGCGCTCGACGAGCTCGTGCGAGAGGGCAAGGTGCGGGCGATCGGATGCTCGAACTTCTCGGCCGAGCAGCTCGGCAGAGGCCGACCGCGCCGCGTGAGCTCGGCACGGCGCGCTTCGCGGTGCTCCAGAACCACTACAACCTGCTCCGGCGCGACGACGACGAGGACAGTCGCTCTGCCGCGGCGAGCTCGGGCGTCTCGTACATCCCGTACTTCCCGCTCGCCGAGCGGCCTCCTGACCGGGAAGTACCGGCGGGGCGAGCCTGCTCCCCGAGGGAACGCGACTCGGCGGGGCGCGACATGCGAGGAGGAGCGCTCCGACCGCGTCGAGGCGTAGCGCCGCCTTCGCGGAGGCCCACGGTCACAGCGCTGCACGAGCTCGCGATCGGCGCGCTTGCCTCGACCCTGGGATGGGTCGATCATCGCCGGCGCGACGAGACCGGAGCAGGTGCGGGCGGAACGCCGCCGCAGCTTCTTCGTGGCGACTGAGCGACGGCGAGCCTCGACGCGCTCGCACGCGTCTGAGAGGTCTCATCTGCATCCTTCATCGCGGTTGGTGCGTACAAGACGCTCGTCCGCAACCGAGAGGAGTAGGATCACGAGGCTGAAAGCAGCGTTGATCGCGGGTACGGCCTCGCCAAGGTCGTGGCGACAGCTGGGGGCCGGAGCCGGCCCTCAGTGCCGGGAACGGGACGTGCGTGATTCCGAAGGGGAGAGCTGAGCGCGTTCGCCTCGACCCGGGGCGGCTTTCACCACGCGGATCGCCAACCCAGTGGTAGGCCGATGAAGCCGGCAGCCGGTGGGCCCACCGCGAGACCGACCCTGAGGGATTGCCGCAGCGCGGCGTCGTGACCGTGTCTCGCGCAGACGACAGCTCGTCGCAAACGGCGTGACGGCACGCGTCGTTCGCGACGTGGCCACCGAAGAACGGAAGCCGGTCGAGGCCACCGACGACTACTACGCGCAGGATCGCTGCGGAACGTCTGGTACCCGGGCGAGGCCACGACCGAGTACCGAAGAACGGCAAGCCCGTCTCGACGAAGGGCTCCTTCGAGGCCGGAGTCGATGGCGCGCAGGCCGGCGTCGGTCGTTCCGGCGCGACCGCCGCGCATGGGCTACCGGCAGGAGTACCTCCGCGGGCCAGGCCGAGGACCGTGGCGAGATCGTCAGCCCACGTGAACAGGCCGAAGTCCCGTTCGGGCACTTCGGCCGGGGCAGCGTTCTGATGACGCGCGATTCAATCCGCTCGAGCCGAAGACGCTCGGAGTTCAAGTTCTACGCACGAGGCATCGGGGCCGGTGCTCGCAGATCGGGATTCGCAGGTGGCGCGGATCGCGAAGGTAGCTCGTGCGCTACACCCACGGCAGATAGGGAGGTCCACGTGAGGACGAAGCGAACGCGTCTCGTCGCAGCCATCGCCGCGTTGGTGCTGGTCGCCGCGGCGGGGCGCAGGAATCGGGCGAAGGCTAGAGTCCGGCTCGGACGAGACCGGTCTCCGGGCCGGCGGCGAGCAAGGCGGCGGCTGGCAGTCGAGGCCGCGGGCGGCGGTAAGGCAGCTCGAGGTCGAGCTGCAGGACGACGGTGCAGGCGCGTACGAGGTGGAGGCCCGCCGGGAGTGACGGTTCGCAGGATCGAGGTGCACCTCGACGCGCAGTTCCAGCCGGTCGGCACGGCACGCCGACGACGACACGGGATCGGGCTCCGAGGAGTGACGGCTCGTCCAACGACTGAGTGCGAGATGGGAGCCCGGGCCCAGTGCCCGGGCTCCATCTCTATCTCCTTCTCATCTTTGCGGCGAGAATGTGCACATGCGTCTCCCTCGTCGTCGAGGACGAGGCGCTTCAAGATGGCCGGCCTTCGTCCGCGGCTTGCGTGCGCGAGGACGGGACACGCCGTCGACGTGGCGCGAACGGGCGGCGGACGCCCTCTGGATGGGACAAGCGGTCGAGTACGACGCGGTCGTGCTCGACCTGGATGCCGCCGGGCCTCGACGGAGTGAGCGTGTGTCGCGCCTGGCGCGAGAACGGAGTCTGGACGCCCGTGCTCGTGCTGACCGCGCGCGCTGGCGTCGAGGATCGCGTCGCCGGGCTCGACGCCGGCGCCGACGACTATCTCCCGAAGCCGTTCTCGTTCGCGGAGCTCAACGCGCGGGCTGCGCGCGCCTCGCGCGCAGAGGCGTCGCCGGAGCGGCCGGCTGTCTGTCGAGGTCGGGGATCTGGCGACTCGACCCCGGCGCGACGCGGCAGATCTGGCGCGGGGATGTCGAGATCCAGCTCTGACGAAGCGAGTTCGCGCTCCTCGAGACGCCGATGCGCCAGGCGGGGCTTCGTGCTCTCGCGGCTGCAGCTGCTCGGACACGCGTGGGACTACGCCTACGAGAACCGCTCGAACGTCGTGGACGTCTACATCCGGTACTCTCCGAGAAGGTCGATCGGACCGCCCGGCCGGGAGTCGATCGGAGACCGTCCGCGGGCCGGGTTACCGGCTGCGGAAGGACGGCTGGTGGCGTGAGCCGCTTGCCGATTCGTGGTACGACTCACGCTTCGTCTTCGCCGCCGTCGTCACGGTCGTTGCCTGACGGCGCTCGGCGCGCTTCTCTACCTGCGGCTCCGGCGCGACGCTCAACGAGCGTGTCGGACGAGCGGCTGCACGTCCGGGCAGCGACGCACTGCTGGCCGCGGTCGCGGCGAGCTGCTCCGCGACGCGACTGACGATCTGCGCTTCGTCGGTGACGAGGAGGGTCATGCAGGTGGCCGAGGCCAACGTGGGTCGATCCGTGTCGCATTCGGATACGGCAGCTCGGTCGAAGCTGATTGCTTTGACGCTGAGCTGCGATGGGCCCACACGCTCGGGTGGTTGTCGAGCACGACGTCAAGAGTGCCGACGGCGACGTCGAGCCGGCCTCGTCTCGTCGCGGTGCCGGTCGCAGGCGGAGCGGCCGAGTGGTCGCTTTTCGTCGGGGAGTCGCCTGAGGATCGCGACGACGCCTCGGATTGCCTCGCGGCTGCAGCTTCGATCGCACTGCCGCTGGCGCTGCTTCGTCTCGTCCGGAATCGGCTATCTCGTCGCTGCCAGCGCCAGGCCGATGGAGGCGATGGTGGCGCCGCGCCGGCGAGATCTGTCTTCGACGTCAGTCGACGACTTCGCTGCTCTGCGCACGACGAGGTGCATCGCCTCGTGAAACGAAGCTCAACGAGATGTCGGAGCGCCTCGACGCGGGCCTCGAGCGCGAGCGCGGCGCTTCGCAGCGGACGCGAGTCACGGTTCTCAGAACGCCGTCAGCCTCGCTGTCATTGAGTTCTTGTTTCTCGTATTGCGACAACTGCGCAGTGCGGGGCGGTTCGGAGCAGGCGCTCTCCGGTCGGCATCGGTGGAGGCGACCGACCGGCCTCGTCCAGCTCGCCGATGACCTGCCGTCGTGCCCCGTGGTGATCACTGGCCGGGTTCCGGTCCGGCACGAGTGGTTCGACGTCGACGCGCTCCTGTCGACCGTCGCTGGCCGCTTCACAGGCACCACGCAGCCGATGAGAATCGGCCGATCCAGGTGAAAGCCCCGTTGGGCCTGTATTGCCGGGCGACTCGGCTCGCTCGGCCAGGCGCTCGGCGAACTGGCACAATGCGTTCGTTGGCGGGCCGGCACGGTCGAGTCCTCGCTGCACTGCGATCGAGACGGGACGGTTCGAGCTGCACGCGACCGACGAAGGGGCGGGCTTCGACGCAGAGTTCCTCCCTGCGTGCCTCGAGCGCTTTCAGTCCGGCACGACGAGGCGCGGGGGCGCGGCGGACCGGGGCTCGACTCGCGATCGTCGCTGCGATCGCCCGCGGACGACGGTGGAGTGCGCACGCCGGCGAGTCCGCGGCGGCGGCGGGCCGATGTTTGGCTCTCGCTCCCCAAGGCCGGTTGAATGACGGCCATGCTCCTCGCGGAGATCGCGCACGCGTCGGCCGACGTCGCCGCGACCTCGTCGCGCCTCGGGCGAAGGTCGCCCGTCTCGCGGCCTGCCTCGCGCAGGCGAGCGCCGACGAGGTCGCGATCAGCCGTCGCCTATCTCTCCGGCACGCTGCCGCAGGGAACGGTCGGGGTGGGTGGGCGGCGCTTCGCAGACATTCCGGCCTCGTGCAGAATCGGCCTCCTGAGCTGCTCGATGGTGGACGCGGCATCACGCGCCTCACAGCGCATCGCCGGCGCCGGCTTCGCAGGCAGCTCGGCGAAGCGAGCTCGAGGCAGTTCTTGCTCGCGGCGACCGGAGTCCGAGCAGCGCCTCCTCACGGGGCTCTTTCTCGGAGAGCTTCGACAAGGAGCGCGCCTGAGGGCGGATGATCGAGGCGGTCGCGAAGGCCGCCGACGCGCCGGCAGCCGCCGTGGCGTCGCGCGGCGATGCTCGCCGGCGACGCTTCCGAGCGTCGCGGCGGTCGGCGATGCGCGACGGCGTCGAGGGCTCGGCCGCTTCAGGCCGCGCCGCTGCGTCGGATCACGCCGATGCTGGCCCAGACCGCCGACGACGTGGTCCGGCGCGCTCGAGCGGCTCGGTCACGCGAGCGTCGGAATGGAAGCTCGACGGAGCGCGGATCCAGGCGCATCGCGCGGTGACGACGATGCGCGCGTCTTCACGCGCAACCTCGCCGACATCACCGAGCGGGCGTCCGGAGATCGTCGAGTCCGCGTCCGAGCGCTGGACGTCTCGGCGCTCGTGCTCGACGGCGAGGCGATCGCGCTCCGCGGCTGACGGACGACCCGGAGCCGTTTCAGGTGACGATGAGCCGCTTCGGGACGAAGGGCGGCACACAGCGGCCGAGCGCCACGAGCGCCGCTGCTCGCGCATTCTTCTTCGACTGTCTCCACGTCGACGGTGACGACCTGATCGGACAGGCCGGCGACGGCGACTTCGAGGCTCTCGACGCGCAGCCTGCCGCCCGAGCTCGTCGTCCCACGCCTCGCAGACCGACGATGCGCAGGCGGCGCAGGCGTTTCTCGACGACGCCGCTGCGCACGCGGACACGAGGGAGTGCATGGTCAAGTCGCTCGGACGCGCCGTCGAGCGGGCAGGCGCGGAGAGGCAGGCTGGCTCAAGGTCAAGCCCGTCCACACGCTCGACCTCGTCGTTGCTCGCCGCGGAGTGGGGGCACGGTCGGCAGGCGGGGCAAGCTGTCGAACCTCCATCTCGGCGCTCGCGATCCCGCGACGAGCGCGGCTTCGTGATGCTCGGCAAGACGTTCAAGGGCGATGACCGGACGAGATGCTGGCGTGGCAGACCGAGCAGCTGCCCGCGCTCGAGACGAACGCGCGACGGGCACGTCGTCCACGTCCGGCCGGAGCTCGTCGTCGAGATCGCCTCGACGGCGTGCAGGTCGAGTCCGCGCTATCCCGGCGGCGTCGCGCTTGCGGTTCGCGCGCGTGAAGGGCTACCGGCCGGACAAGTCACCTGCCGAAGCTGACACGATCGACGCGGTGCGTGCGATCCGCGCCCGCGCGAGTAGGCTCGTGCGTCCGCAGTCGACCCGTCTGAGGAGGTTAGGACATGACGCACTACGGAAACGCTTCGCGCGTGGGCGTTCATCGCGACGCTCGTCGGCATCTGGAATGATCGCCGCCTTCATCGGCTGCGATCGTGTGGGCATTCGGAGGTCGAGGGCTGCTGGCAGACGCTCGGCGTCCTCCTGCATCGGACTGCCTGTCTCGATCTTCATCGCGACGATCCCGATCGCGCTCGCGCCAGGCCATGCGCGCCATCGCCGACGTTGGCGACACGGTGGCCGCCCGCTAGCGACGGTGTCGGAGTCCACGGTCGAAGAGCTTTCGAGCGCCGGACGAGGTCGTTCGGCTCCCGAAGATGACGGCGGACATCGGTCGTGCTGGGCGAGCTCACCGTGAGTCGCTTGGTCGCCGAGCCTGGCTGGCGCTGGTCGGAGCACGTGCGTCCCAGCGTCGGCGAGTACTGGTGTCGGGTCCATCACGTGGGATTCGTGGTCTCCGGTCGCCTCGGCACGCTCTTTCCGGACGGACGGGAGGTCGTCCACGGGCCCGACGACATCGTGGACATCCCACCGGGTCACGACGGGTATGCCGTCGGTGACGAGCCGTGCGTTCAGATCTTCTGGGCGGGTAACCGACCGTTCTTCGCCAGCTTCCTGATCGGCAGTCGGACGCGAGTCCTCGCCACGCTGCTCTTCACCGATCTCGTGGATTCGACGGCCAAGGCGGCCGAGCTCGGCGATGCGCGCTGGAGGGCTCTCCTCTCCGATCACTTCGTCGGAGCGAGAGCTGAGCTCGAAGCGCTACGGCGGGCGAGAGGTCAAGACGACGGGCGACGGGTTCCTGGCGACCTCTCGACAGCCCCGGGCAGGCACTGCGGTGGCGCCGCGGCGATTCGAGGCACTCACGAACCGAGAGGGTTGCAGATCAGGGCCGGCGTGCACGTCGGCGAGGTCGAGTGTCGTCGGCGAGGACGTCCGGGGGGTGACCGTTCACGAGGCGGCGAGGATCATGGCGGCTGCCGGCGCCGACGAGATTCTCGTCTCCGATCTGACCCCGAGCGCTCACCGGGACGGCGGGGCTCGCATTCGAGGATCGTGGGACGCACACGTTGAAGGGGCTCGACGGCGAGTGGCGACTGGCCGCGTACCTCTCCGAGTGATGGCCGAGCTTCCTCATCCTCGCGGTCGACGAGGACGCCGAGGCGCTCGAGCGGATCACGGGCGAGCTCCAGCGCTACGCACGCGACTACCGCGTGATCTGCGGGCCGTCGACCGAGGCTGCGCTCGCCCAGCTCGAGTCGCTTCGCGAGAGCGGGACGCCGCTGTCGCGATCGTGCTGGCCGCGCGCGGGACGCACGGGACTCGAAGGGTGAGGAGCTGCTCGCCCGCGTGCACGACATGCATCCGCACGCCAAGCGAGCGCTCCTCATCCCGTGGGGAGGCTGGGCCGACGAGGAGACCGCGGACGCGATCCGGACGGCGATGGCGCTCGGGCACATCGACTACTACGCGCTCAAGCCCTTCAGCACGCCCGACGAGCTCTTCCACCGCCTCGTCTCGGAGTTCCTGCAGGAGTGGCGCGCGGCAGAACGCGCCGGGCCGGCGCGAGCTCACGGTCGTCGCCGACCCGTGGTCGCCGGCGGCTACGCGCTGCGGAACCTGCTCGCGCGGAACGGCGTGCCGCACGCCTTCCACACCTGCCGACTCGGACCGAGGGCGTCGAGCTGCTCCGCACCTGCGTGCAGCCAGGAGGGCGCGGACGTTCCGGTCGTCATCCTGCCCGACGGATCCGCGCTGCGTCGACCCGAAGGCGGAGGATCATCGCGCAGCACGGGACGCGGATGCGCACCGACCTCGACGACCCCGGGCCAGTTCGACGTCGTGATCGTCGGAGCCGGGCCCGCGGGCCTCGCCGCGGCGGTCTACGCATCGTCGGAAGGCTTGAACGCGCTCGTCGTCGAGCGCGAGTCGATCGGAGGCCAGGCAGGCTCGAGCACCCGCATCCGCAACTACCTCGGCTTCTCGCGCGGGCTGAGCGGCGCCGAGCTCGCGCAGCGCGCGTTCCAGCAGGCGTGGGTCTTCGGCGCGACGTTCCTGCTCACGCGCGAGGTGAGCGAGCATCGAGCTCGGCGACACGATGCCACGTTCTGTCGACTCTCCGGCGACGTCGACGGTCGACGACGAGCAGCGTGATCCTCGCGATGGGTGTTCGTACCGGCGTCTCGACGTTCCGGCGCTCGCCGGGCTCGACGGGCAGCGGCGTGTTCTACGGCTCGTCGCCGTCCGAGGCGCGGCAGTTCACGAGCGGGCGACGTCTTCGTCGTGGGCGGCGCGAACTCGGCCGGGCAGGCCGCCGTGCACCTCGCCCGCTACGCGGCGAGCGTCACGCTCGGTCTGCCGGAGCGCCATCGTCGACAGAGCATGTCGCAGTACCTCCTCGACGGAGATCCGAGGCCAAGGAGAACATCCACGTTGCGCCAGCGCGACGCAGGTCGTCGACGCCGCGGGTGACGGCCGGCTCGAGACGCTCACGCTGCGAGGCCCTGACGGCGCCGAGGACCGTGCCGGCGGACGCGCCTCTTCATCCTCATCGGCGCCGAGGCGCGCACCGACTGGCTACCCGACGGAGATCGCCGCGACGACCGCGGCTTCGTCGAGCATCGGGACCGGACTACGGCACGAGCGTCCCGGGCGTGTTCGCGATCGGAGACGTCCGCTCGGGATCAGCGTGAAAGCTGCGGTCGCGTCGGCGGTCGGCGAGGGTCCGTCGTGATCCAGCACGTGCACCAGCTACCTCGCGGCTCGCGCCGAGCGAGCCGCGCGTCGGCCAGAGCGACGGAGCGGGCGCTGCGAGATGTCGCGCAGTCGGGCGAGTCCTGGAGCGCCGTCTCTGCAGCTCGCCCTTCGCGTCGGCGGTCTGGATCGTCCGCGACAGTGTCCGAGAACGACGGTCGCCGAGATCGTTGCGAGGGACGTGGAGATCGTCGTGATCGCCGTGGAGATGCCGCGACGCCGGTCGACGCCTCCTGTGCCGTCTCCTGGATCGGGCGGTCGTCTCGTCGTCGAGCGTCGTCGACAAGGTCGTCGAGCGCGGTCTTCGACCTCCTGGCCCGAGTCGGTGCGGCGGCGCGCCTGAGGCCCTCAGAGTCGATCGACGCAGGGTCTGCGTCGACGTCTGTCGACGTCGTCCGCCGCCGACTGCGAGCCCGTCCTGCGAGAGGTTCGACGTGTCCGTGAACTGCTGACGTGACGCCCTGCAGGTCGTCCGTCCAGGCTGGTGACGGCGCTGCAGAAGCCGCTCGCCCAGGCGGCCGTCGGATCCGGCTCGCTCGTCGCTACCGCCGCCGCATCCCGCGGCCGCATCCGCGAGTGCGACGATCGATCAGCGCTGAGGCGACAGCACGTTCGACGCATCGGCGTGACAACCTAGCGGGTTCGCGCCGCGACCAGCGCGAGGACCGTGGCACGGTCGACCCACGCATGCAGCTCGCGCAGGCCGTCGCGCGGTGTGATCGCTCGTCTGCGGTTGCGCCACCGTGAGCGTCGCTCCCGAGCCCGAGCGAGGGACGCGCGAAGCGAGGAATGCCCGCTCTCGCGCGTGCCAGCTCGACGTCGACGAGCACGACCTCGTCGGCGATCGAGCTGCCGAGCTGCGCCGCTCGACCCGCTGAGCGCGTTGCCGAGCGTCGTGCGGGCGCTCGCGATCTGCACGATCCGGCGCACGCAACAGGTCTTGCTCCACGCGTGCGCCATCGAGGTCCGCCTCCGCAGCTGGCGACGCCGCGTCGCGCCCAGCCCGAGAAGAGGACGACGTCGTGCCGGTGACGCTCCATCGCCCGGCGCGAGTCAGGGCGTGCTGCGCACACGCGATGCAGCTCGTGGCGCGCCGCCGTCTGAGTAGCCGAGAGCACCGCCACGAGGCTGGTCATCGCCGGCCGCCGAAGCCGCCGCCAGACGCCATACAGAAGCAGCGTCCCCGCGACCGTGAGCGACGAGCTGCACCGCCTTGCTTCCGCGCAGCTTCGACTCGCCGCTCGCGCCGCTCGCGCATGTGCACCGGGCACCTCGACGACGTCGAGGCCGGCGTCGCGGAGGCGGAGCAGCGACTCGACCTCGGGCGCGCCGCTCGTGTACGGATCGCCGAGACGCGGGCATCGCTTGTCGATTTGCCGCGCACATCCCGCTCGTCGCGTCGTGGAACGGTCGACCGAGCGCGGCGCGCATGGCGCGGCGCAGGACCGATGTCCCAGCCGCCGGCTCGAGGATGGCTCGTAGCGGTACGCCTCGTACCCTTCGCCGGTCGCGAACCGCGATCCGACGGCGACGTCGCGTCTCCTGGCGTCACGATCTCGAGAAGGCGCGCGAGCTCGTCGACGGGATGCTGACCGTCGGCGTCGACCCTCGCCGACGTATCGCGTACCTGCACTCGACTCCGCGCACGCGTAGCCGGCGGCGATGCCCTCGCTGCAGGCCACGGTTCTCACCGAAGCGAGAGGACCTCCGCGCCGTGCGACTGCGCGACCGCTGCCAGTGCCTGTCCGTCGAGCCGTCGTCGACGACGAGGACGTCGCTGCCGGTAGGCCGGCGTGGAGCTCGTCGAGGACGGCCGGGAGGGTTGTCCTCCTCGTTCCAGGCGAGGATGAAGACGAGCGTGTCGGACGGCATCGCGCGAGCGTAGTCGAGTCGCTCAGGTTGACTCCTCGAACGGGAATATGCATCGCGTGTCGACCCTGAGTCGAGGGATAGCAATCCCCCGTACGGCGCCGTTCAGTACGTGCGACGTCTGCGCAGCCTCGAACTGCCGCGCGACGGGGTCCTGGCGGCAGGGTGCGCGAGCTGGCCGCTCGCGGACGAGAGCGGCCAGACCCTCGTCGATGACCGGCGCTCGCCATGGCGCTCATGATGCATGCGCTGCGCCGGCCTCGTCGTCGACGTCGGGCACGCGATGCTCGTGCAGCGCCAGCTCCAGGCGGGCGTCGACGCGGCGGCGGCGTCGCGGGCGTGGCAGCTCTTCCTGACGTCCGCATGGCGGAGACCGTCGCCGTGCAGTACAGCCCGACGCCCGGTAAGCAAGAACGCGGTCAGCACCGTCAACAACGCCACCACGGTCGCGAAGGTCGTCCTGTCTCGTCGGGCGTTCCGGGCTGCAACCGGCGCGACGGCGGCGTGAACGGCATCACGGCGCAGTCGAAGTCCAACGTTCCGACCTGGTTCGGACGGATCATCGGGATCACGAGCTGACCGTGTCAACGCGAAGGCGACGGCGTGCGCGCCGTGCACCGTGCAAGCCGCTCGACATCATGGTCGTGCTCGACCGGACGGGCTCCGATGTGCGTCCGCGACTGCGTGAACGACCCGAACTGCATCCGACCTGAAGAACGCGCGAAGCGGCGTGAGGGCGTTCGTCAGCACGCTCGACCCGTCACTCGACAAGGTCGGGCTGGCGCTCCTCCCGCCCGTGCTCGACGCAGACGCTCGTCCGAGTGTCCGGTGGCTGGGTACAAGCCGTGGAGCGGTACGAGCATACCCGGAATCCGGCCGCCCGCGAACCTGACGGCAAGTACTACGGCTACGGCGCGTACTGGCGCGGACGACGGTCCCCGACGCCGCGCGTGCCGCCGACAGACTCCTCCTCACTACTGTCGTCGCCGCTCGTCGAGGGCGCGGACGGAACTCCCGCTGACGACTACCTCGTCAACGGACGCGCGATGGGCGAACTGGCATGCTGACGCATGCACAGTCGGCGTTCGTCGCAGCGGCCCGGGCTTGCGCATGAGGCGCACGGGTCGACGAGCTATGCACTCGCGCCCTTGCGAGGCTCAGTACGAGCCTCGGCGCAACGGGCGCGGCAACGTCCAGGACGTCATCATCTTCCTCTCGGACGGCGCTGCGAACACGATGCCGCAGAACGTGCCTCAGAGCCACTGGTCGAACTCATGGACGGCTGGCTGGACAGCGGCCATGCGGAGCAGGAGTGGCAGGCGGCGACGAACGTCAAGAACGCCGGCACGATCATCCTACCACGATCGGCTACGACCTCGACGCCGGCTCAGGGGCGCTCCGGAGCAGGTGCAGGCAGCCCGAACGCAGCCAGGACACGCCGAGCATCTTCGAGTCGGGCTGCGGGTTCCCGCCGAGCGGGTGGGGGATGGCTCGGCTCAACCCTGCAACGCGTTCGCCGCGATCCAGGCCATGGCGACCGACCCGACGGGCCTGGCAACAGCCGTACTTCTACAACAAGCCGAACCCAGGTGACCTCACGCAGATCTTCCGGCAGATCGCCAAGGATCTCTCGGGATCGCGTGGCAGGCTCATCGACAGCACGTCACCCGAGCCTCCGTGCTCGCCGGACCGGCGCAGCACCGAGGAGATGCCGAGCATGCGCACGTAACTGACGCGTGAGCCGTCGTTCGAGACGCGAAGGCGGGTCAGGCACTCGTCGAGCTCGCGCTCGTCCTCCCGATCTTCCTCATGCTGCTCCTCGGAATCGTCCAGTTCGGGACGATCTTCGCGACTACATCGCGCTCACCGATGCGACGCGCGTTGGAGCGCGCAGGCCGCGTCTGCGCGTTCCATCCAGCCCGACGCCGAACCGCATTCCCGACGTCGTGGTCACCAGAGTCCAGAAGAGCCGCAGTGAACCTCGACACGACGCGAGATGACGATCACGGTCACTCCGGTGCAAGGTCGACGGAATCACGCCGGGCTGGGAGACGAGCGGCGACGTCACCGTCCGTGCGACCTATCCGTTCAAGATCAATCTGTTCGGACTCGTGCTCTTCGACGGGCTACCTGCAGAGCCGCACGGTCGAGCGCGTCGAGATAGCACGGCGCGCGCGCAGATCACGTTCGATGGCTCGGGGCTGCGTCTGCCGAGTGCGCGAAGCGCTCTGACCGCGAGCGGCGACGACGTCGACGAACGGACTCGCGTCCGAGCACGAGGTCGCGGACGATCTCGCCGGATCGCCGGGCCCTGCAGGAAGCCGTGGCCCGAGAAGCCGGTCGCGTAGAGGAAGCGCGGCGACGTCGGGCGCCTTCCCGACGAGCGCGTTGTGGTCCGGCGTCACTTCGTAGTAGCCCTTCCAGCCGCCGGCGATGCCCATGTCGAGGAGTGACGGCAGGCGCCGTTCGGCGACCTCCATGACCTTCTCGAGCCACCGCCGGATCGGCGGCGCGTCGAACCCGGGCGGTTGGTCGCGGTCGGCCATCCCGAAGAGGAGCCCAGGCCCTTCGCGGTGGAAGTAGAAGCCCGGTCGAGAAGTCGACCGTGAGCGGGATGCGCGTCGGGAGGCCGTCGGTCGGCTCGTGAATCCGACCTCGCGGAAGATACGGCTCGACGGGAAGCTCGACGCCGACGGAGCGCGCGATCCAGGTGACCACGCGCCGGCCGCGCAGACGACCGTGACTGTCTGCGACTGCGCCGAGCGATGTCTCGACCGCGCTGATCTCGCATGCCGTCGAGCTCGACCCCCGTCACAGCGCAGCCGGTGAGCACGGTCGCGCCGTGGCTCCGTGCTCCGGCCGCGTAGCCCTGCGACGACGGCCTCGGGGCTCGCGTGGCCGTCGAGCGGGCAGTACGTCGCCGCGAGCACGCCGTCGAGGCCGGCGATCGGGCACAGCTCGCGGATCTCGTCGAGGTCGACGAAGCGGCTCGGGACGCCGAGCTCGTTCTGGAGCGCGACGCTCGACTCGAACGCCGCGACGTCCTCGGCACGATCGAGGAGGAAGAGGTACCCGACCTGGTGGAGGTCGATCTCGGCGCCCGGCCGCTCGGCGAAGCGCGTGAACGCCTCGATGCTGCGCAGCCCGATCGCGATGTTGAGCGGATCGGAGAACTGCGCGCGAAAGCCCACCTGCGGCGCGGCTCGTGGATCCGCCGCGAGCTGGTCGCGCTCGAGCAGGCAGACATCCGTGCCCGCCTCGGCGAGGTGGAACGCGATGCTCGTCCCGATGACGCCGCCGCCGACGACGACCACGTCGGCGGTATGCGGAGAGCGAGCTCATCGGCGAACGAGGTTCCTGCAGGAAGAAGCCCAGGTTCGCCGGGCGCTCCGCGAGCCTGTCGCATGAGGTACGGGTACCAGTCGGGGCCGAACGGGGACGCCACGAGCACCTTGTAGCCCTCGGCTGCGATCGAGCGCTGCAGCCCGGGCGCACGCCGTAGAGCATCTGGAACTCGAACCGGTCGCGGGCGATGCCCTCGCGCTCGGCGAACGCCTGAACACTGCCGGATGATCGCCTCGTCGTGGGTCGCGACGGCGATGTACGCGCCCTCGCCGAAGGCCGCGCTCGACGAGCTCGACGTACACGCGATCGACACGTCTGCCTTGTCCGGATAGGCGATCGACCGCAGGCTCGAGGTAGGCGCCCTTCACGATGCGGAGGTTCGGGTTCCGCGGCAGTAGCCGCTCGAGGTCGTCGGCCGTGCGGTAGAGGTATGCCTGGAGCACGGTGCCGACGGTCGTCGTGGCCGGCGTCGCGGAGCCGCTCGTAGATGCCGGAGCGTCGCGTCGACGTACTCCGACTGCTCCATGTCGATGCGGAGGAACGTGCCGAGCTCGCCGGCACGCGCGACGAGCCGCTGCGACGTTCGCGTATGCGACCTCCTCGTCGAAGGACAGGCCGAGGTGCGTGAGCTTGAGCGCGACGTTCGCCTTCAGCTTCTCGGCGACGAGCCGCTCGATGATCTCGCTCGTACTCCGCGGTGACGGCCGCGCGCGCCGTCCGCGTCGGGGATCGCCTCGCCGAGGAGCGTCGTGTTCGCGTACGAGGCCCGCGTCGTTGAGCTTGCGCAGCACGGCGACGCACGTCGTCGAGCGTCTCGCCGGCGACGAAGCGAGCGGCGCCGACGCGCTTGCCCGTGCTGCTGCACGAGTCGTTGCAGTCGGGCGCTGTCGGCTGCGTGCAGGATGGCTGCCCGGCGTGGAAGAGAGGACGAGGGCTGACCCGGACACCCGCCACGCGGCCTGAGCCTACCGTCCGCGAACGAGGAATATCGCTTCGCCCCTGCGTTGCCGATTCGAGCGTCGTCTTCGCCGAGGACAACAGCCCCTCGTGCGGGAGGGGCGTCGTGCGCCTTCTAGGCGGTGTCGAAAGGGACGTCGAGGCTCGTCGCCGTGCCGTGGACGCCATCTCGCTGCGTGCGGCGATCGGACTGAGACGGAGCCCGACGTGAGTCGTCACGGACATCAGGATGCACTCCCGTCCGGAACCGTGACGAGGGCAGTATCCGGATCGCGGATGAGGTTCGCGACTCGCGCCCGGAGATCGGCGTCGTCGTGCTGGAGCCAGCTCCTCGAGCCGTCTCTATGCGCTTGCGCTGCTCGAACGTGGCGCGGCGGGTCGCGCGTACCTCCTGAAGGAGCGCGGTGCGCGACTCTCGATCAGCTCGCTTCGGCGCGATCCGGGAGGTCGCCGCCGGCGGCTCGAGTCGCCGACGTCAAGGTCGTCGAGACGCTCGTCGCGGCGCGGTCGCGCGCTCGAGGGCGCGTCACCGCTCGCGGAGCCACGCCCCGCGAGCGTCAGACGCCTGCGAGGAGATAGCGCGCAAGCGAAAGTCGAATGCCGCGATCGCGCGGAGCGCTCGTGATCACGGAGCACTCGGTCGAGAAGGTGATCCATTCGATCTTCCTGAAGCTCGGGCTCACGTGGCAGTCCGACATCAACCGCCGCGTCAAGTGCTGTGCTCGCGTACCTGTCGGAGGAAGGTAAGCCACGCGCCCGGCCCGACAGGGAGATCCTTGAGCGCTGACGCGCGCTGAACCGGTCCTTCGGGACGAAGGCCAGCGCTCCCGACTCGGCGACGGCGCCGGGCGCACGTCCTCCGAGCGGTAGCTCGCGACGCGAGCAACGCCACGACCGTCTGCGGCCAGTGAGGCGAGGATCCGCCGCGTCGCCTCGATCCCACCGAGTTCCGTCCATCTTGACGTCCATGACGACGAGGTCGGGCCGCAAGGGTCACGGCCGCATCGACCGCCTTCCTCACCCGATGCCGCCTCGCCGACGACCTCGAAGTCCTGCGCGATCTCGGGAACGGCCCGCGCGGCGTTCCGGAACGGCGCCTGATCGTCGGCCACGAGGACGCGGAGTGCCCGAGGCACGGTGTCACTCCCCCAGCGGGAGCGAGCCGGAGGGCCGTCGTCCTCGCTCCCCGGGCTGGAAGGCGATGGCCAGCGAGCCGCCGATCGCTTCCGGCGCGGTCGCGCATAGCCCGTCACGCCGACTCCAGCCAGGCCGACGCCCGTGCCGAAGACCCGGATCCGTCATCGGTGACGTCGAAGGAAAGGTCACCACCGTCGTCAGCGCGTACGCGGATGGCTCACGGATGCGCCATCGCCGGCGTGCTTCGCGGCGTTCTGGGCAGCGCTTCCGGGCAACAGAAGTAGACAGTCGCCTCGACGTCGGGCGGATAGCGACCGAGCCCTTGCGCTCCTCGACGCGTGCCGCAATCGGCGCTCGGAGGGCCGCTGCTGCCGCAAGCGCGTCAGTGAGCCCGGCGATCCTGCAGCAGCGGCGGGTAGATACCGGGTGCGCGAGATCGCGAAGGCGGTCCAGTGTCTCCTGGATTTCGGAGTTCAGGCCCTACGAGGATCTCGTTCGCCTTCTCTCCGGTAGCAATACGTAACTGAACGAAGCATACC
>ERZ1370068.5301-contig-4327_pt1 | contig 54098 bp, 93 predicted proteins | sample MGYA00561227_ERZ1370068 | MGnify/ENA primary metagenome ERZ1370068 (study PRJEB38410, sample SAMEA6850437) | metagenome | study: Metagenomic assessment of the ecological functions of the soil: analysis of the soil microbiota associated with the... | reverse complement strand
TTGTACTTCGTTCAGTTACGTATTGCTTGAAACTGGATCAGCATATTCGGCAGCGCCACGCCAGGCCCTCGGCCAGTTGCGCGTCGCTGGCGTTGACGAACAGGCCACCGGCGTGAGGAAGGGGGCGGAAGCCGGCGCGCCAACTCGGCCGCGCGCTCCGGCGTCACATAGCGGGGACTTTTTCTCGTAGAAGACGAAACCGATCGCGTCGGCCCCGGCCGCGACGGCGGCCTTCGACATCGGCCTCTCGCGCGTCGGGCCGCAAATGCGTTACGGGTTCTGGACATCACATCAGGGCAGCCAGTCCATCGCGGCGGTCCGCTCGGGAATTTGATGGCGCGCATCGTAGTACGGGCCGATACAGGCCGTCGGGGGCAAGGTCGGCGCTGCGAGCTTGCGGTCGCGCGCCGCCAGCACCTCGGCCAGCCAGGCCAACGAGCGCGTGCCGCTGCCGACCGCCAGCAGGCGGCCCGCTGATATTTGCGCACCATATGAATTTGCAGGAACGCCAGGCATCGAACTCGAAACGCCAATAGGCACCGCGCCGGCTGATGTCGATCGCGCGCCATCGTCTTCACCGGCGAGGCGGCCACCTTTCCGGACGAGCGGAACGACGGCAAAGTCATGCTCGCCGAGCAGCAGCGCCGCCGGCAGCGCCCGCATCGCCTCGCCATCAGGCGGACGAAAGTACCAGCCGCAAGCACCCGACTCCAGCGCCAGTCGCACCGCCGACTCCAGCAGCAGATAGGCATAGCGGCGGCCTTGCGCCGAGTTGCGCGCATGGAAATCGTCACCGGGAAAGGCGCTCCACTGGATCGCGATGTCGGCCGGCAGATAGCGGTTGACTGCGCCGCGCACCCAGGAGAACAGCTCGCGCTGGACCTCGGTGTCGAAATGGACAACCTGGTTGATGCCGTGCACGCCGGCATCGGTACGCCCGGCAGGAACAGATCTCGCGGTCGGCAGGCTTCGCGCGCAAGCCCTGTTCCAGCGCATCCTGCACCCCGTCTGCCGGTCAGCTGACTCTGCCAGCCGTGATACCCCTGGCCGCGATAAGAAACCTGGCGCTACACTGCGCATCATCACCGCTTTGTGTTTTCCCAATAAAAAGGCGCCCGGGGCGGGCGCGCCTTCTGGTTAACGCGATTATCAATGGCATCTTCGCGCTCCTGAAGTTGTGAGCGCCAGAATCCGGCGAACGCGGCCCCCACGGGGCACTATCAACCAACGCGCAAGAGCCTGATCAGCGCAGCTCGGCGAGCATCCGCTGCGCCCGCTCGCTTCAGTTGCCGCCAGCCCAGCCTGACCAGCTCCTGCAGCACCTCGCGGGCACCCTCGGTATCGCCGATCTGCGCGAACTCATCGGCCAGTTCCAGCTGGCGCAGCAACGGGTCGCCCTCGGCGTCGCCGAGCATCGAGCGCCTGGAGCCAGCTCGTCGGTACCGGGCAGATCGTGATCATCGCCATCGTGTGCTCCGGCGGCTTCAACGGCGCCGCGGCGCTATCCGGCAGTTCGAGATCGATCGACGAGAGATCGAAGTCCAGCGAGGATTGCCAGCAGCGGCGGCCAGCGCCGACGCTGGCGCCGGTTCGTCCAGCGCGTCGAGGTCGAACTGCAGATCCTCGCTGCCGATGTCGGCCGGCGGCTTGGACAGATCGAAGTCCATCGCCAGCGGCGCCTGCTCCAGCCGTCGTGGCCAGCACCTGCGTCGCGTCGAGCGCGATCCGGCGAGATCGGCGCCGCGGCATGACGTGCCGCCCGAATCAGGTCAGATCGGATCTGAAGCGGCTGAGCGGGCTGCCCCTCGCCGTTCATGTCGACCGTGACGCCCAGCGGCTCGGTCGCCAGATGCAGGATGGACAGCGGCCGCAGACGGTCGCCGGCATCGCTGCTGGCGTCCATCGGCTCCGCGTGGATCTCGCGGCCGCTCGGCCCGGATGGCTCGGTGCGCCGCCCGGCTGGCACAGCGGATTGTCGGCATCGACTCTGGCGGCCCAGCTCCTGCGCACGCGCCCAGTCCTCGCCGCTGCCATGGGTCTCGGCGAACCTGGCTGAGATCGCCAGTTGCTCGAAGCCGCGGGCGTCGCGGCGCTTGGCGTAGACCTCCAGCAGCGCCAGATGGATCGCATCGCCAGCCGCTCGGGCGTCGTCGCGCAGCGCGCTCGCCGAGGATTTCCTCGGCCTGCAGATCGCGGCCGTAGGCCAGATAGACGTCGGCCTCGGCGACCGGATCGACATCGCCGATCGCATCGAGCTGGCTCAGCGAATGACTCATCGACGACCGGCCATTGGTGGCTCGGCGGTATCGACGCGCGCCGCCGGTGGCGCCGAAGAAGGAGTCCGGCTGCAGCCGGCTTTCATGTGGAAGCCGGTGTCGGCCTTGCCGCTCGACCTGGCTCGGTCCGCGCATGCAAAGCGGTGCCAACCGAGGCCGGCCAGGGCCGGCCACCAGCAACGCCGCCCAGCGGCAGCAGCGGGTTCTCCATCCAGTTGGTCGAGCAGGTCCGGGCTCGGCCGGCCGGCGCCGGCGCGGCGTCGACCGCGCTGGCGGGCGCTCGGACGCGGTGGCCGGCTGCGCTGGCCGGCTGGCAACGACGGCCGGCGTCGGCGCCTCGGCGACGGCCGCCGACGCGCCGGTGCCGGTACCGGCGCGGTACGGCGCGGCAGCCGGTGCGGCCGGGACCGGCATCGCCGGAGCCGGTCGACGCCGTAGGCGGCGCTCGACGACAGCTGGCTTCAGCCTCCTCGACATTGCGCGTCAACTCGGCCACGCGGGCGGCGGCGTCCTTCTTCTCGGTGTCCTTCACGACACTGCCTTCGTCTCGGCCGCGGAACTCGCCGCCGGCCGCGCTGAGCGTCAGCTTGTCCGGCGCATCGTGGCTGGCGGCCGGCTTGCTGGTCGTCGACGGCGGCCTGCACCCTTGCCGGTGGCCTGGCGCTCGCTGCTCCCGCGGCTTCAGCGGCGGCGCGACACCGGCCAAGACGCTGGCGGTAGGCATTGACAAACGGCGCTCTGCGCCTGGATGACCTGGCGCGCCTCGGCTGTTCGACACGCTCGGACAGCGCGTCGCCGGCCGGCAAAGCCGCAAGCGCCCCGAACCGGCCTTCAGGGGCGGCGGTATCATATTGCTGTCGATGAAGGCGTCCGATTGTCGTGGAACAGCCCCACCAGCATCTGGTCGAGCGAGATGCCGGGCGGCTGGGTCGGGTGGCGATGCGCGCTGCGTCGCCGGGCGACCGCGTATTCGGAAGCGCCAGGGCTGCGGGCGCAGGCACGGCTGCAGGCCGCTATTGCCGGCCTCGGCGCGGCCACTTCGGCGGCCGCTTCGGGCTTCGCACGGCTGATCGGGGCCGGTGCGGCAGTGGCGCGTGACGGGGCTGGAGCCGGCGGCAAGGCCTTCGTCGCGATGACAGGCGGCGGCGGCGCGACCGGCACCGCCTCGGACGTGGCGGCGCGATTACTGGAGCGGCGGCGACGGCCAGCGCTGCGGGCATTGCTTTCCGGGCTGGCCACGATCGAACAGCAAAAGATTGTATTCACGCGCACCAGGCGGCCGCTGGCCCCGACAGCTCAAGAATGACGTCGACGAACGGTTCCTGCACCGCGCGGTCGCTGCTGACACGCGGCACCGTGCGACCGTTGACCACGCTGCACCTGCACCTGCGCGTACCGGTCAGCACCGCGTTGTACTCGACGCCATTGCGATAGGTTTCCGGCGGCGCGACGCGCACCTTCAGGAATTGCCGGCTTCCTCGGCGCTGAGGCTGGTGACATCGTCTCGGCCTTCAGCCACGTTTCGCCCAGCGACGATTGCCGACAGCCGGCCCAGGCCCAGACCCCAGGCGCTGGTGCCGATAGCGGCGGAGCTCACGGCGGCGGCAGCGGCCACGTAAGGTCAAGGCCAAGCGTCCCAGCGCGCTCGATTGAATATTCAAGGCATCCCCCAAAGCAGCAAAGGCCGAAATACCGACGGGTGTCGCCCCATTCGACGATTTTGTTTCTGCTGACACAGCGCTCACGATGCTGTCCTCACCGACCCGTGCGATCCTGAAAAATCACAACAGCATCAAGCATATACGCTGACCCCCTAATGCAAAGCGTGAATAGGACGTGCCCCGCCATTCACGCCCCGTTACTGCGCCTGTCGTTCGCCGGCAACGACATCGAGGGATATTACCGAGCCAAGCAGGATCCGCAGCATCGCGGCGCAGCGGTTCGGCCGCGCCCCACAGCAGCTGGTCGCCGACGGTGAAGGCGCCCAGGTACTCCGGACCCATCGCCAGCTTGCGCAGGCGGCCGACCGGGATCGTCAGCGTGCCGGTCACCGCCACCGGCGTCAGGTCGCGCATCGTGACGCCTCGCGGTGTGTTCGGCACGACCTTCACCCAGTCGTTGTCGGCGGCGATCAGCGCCTCGATGTCGGCCAGCGGCACGTCCTTCTTCAGCTTGAAGGTCAGCGCCTGGCTGTGGCAGCGCATCGCGCCGACGCGCACGCAGAAGCCGTCGACCGGCATGCCGGCGTGCCGAAGCCGTCGCCCTGGCCGAGGATCTTGTTGGTCTCGGCGCTGCGCCTTCCACTCTTCGCTTGCTCTGGCCGTTCGCCGCAGGTCCTTGTCGATCCACGGGATCAGCGATGCCGCCCAGCGGCACGCCGAAGTTGGCGGTCTCGGCCGGCGCACAGCGTCGCTGCTGCATGCGCGATGACCACGGCGGTCGATCTCGAGGATCGCGCTGACTTCGGGTCGTCGAGCAGCGCCGCGCACTCGCGCGTTGCAGCGTGCCGTATCTGCGTCAGCAGCTCGCGCATGTGCTGCGCGCCGCCGCCCGAGGCCGCCTGGTAGGTCATGCGCGCTCATCCACTCGACCAGGCCGGCCTTGAACAGCGCGCCGCACGCCCATCAGCATGCAGGCTGACGGTGCAGTTGCCGCCGATCCAGTTGCGGCCGCCCTTGGCGAGCGCGTTCTTGATGACCGGCAGGTTGACCGGGTCGAGGACGATGACCGCGTCGTCCTTCATGCGCAGCGTCGAGGCGGCGTCGATCCAGTGGCCGTTCCAGCCGGCGGCGCGCAGCTTGCGGGAAGACCTCGCTGGTGTAGTCGCCGCCCTGGCGGTGATGACGATGTCGCAGCGCTTCAGCGCCTCGATGTCGTAGCGCGTCCTGCAGCGTGGTCTCGTTCTTCGGCCATCGCGGCGGCCGTGCGCCGCCGGCGTTGCTGGTGCTGAAGAACAGCGGCTCGATCAGCGCGAAGTCGCCCTCGGCCTGCATGCGGTCCATCAGCACGGAGCCGACCATGCCGCGCCAGCCGACCAATCACCGTGAGTTGCTCATCGTTCGCTGTCGCCTTTCAGTGACGTCGTGACGAACTGTCTTTGCGTTCCCCGGCTCGTCTCGCCGGGGCAGGGCGACGACGAACCGGAGCTGAGCTAGCTCTGGTGGTGATCGTCTTGGTGGTGAGCGCGGCCACGACGGCGTCACCCATCTCGCGCGCGTGCCGACCTTCGTGCGTGCCTTCGCACCAGATGTCTGCCGTGCGCAGCCCGGCGGCGAGCACGTGCCTGCACCGCCGACTCGATGCGGTCGGCGGCTTCGGGCTGGTTGAGGAGAAGCGAAGCATCATGGCGGCAGACAGGATTGTAGCCAGCGGATTCGCAGATTCCCTTGCCGGCGATGTCGGGCGCGCTGCCGTGGCTCGGCTCGTACAGGCCCTTGTTGCCTCGCGTCGAGCGAGGCCGAGGGCAGCATGCCGATCGAGCCGGTCAGCATCGCCGCCTCGTCGGAGAGGATGTCGCCGAACATGTTGCCGGTGACGATCACGTCGAACTTCTTCGGCGCCTTGCACCAGCTGCATCGCGGCGTTGTCGACGTACATGTGGTCGAGCGCGACGTCCGGGTACTGGCCGTGCGACCTCGGTGACGACGTCCTTCCAGAACTGGAAGGTCTCGAGCACGTTGGCCTTGTCGACGCTGGTGAGCCGCTTGCTGCGCTTGCGCGCGGCCTGGAACGCGACGTGGGCGATGCGCTCGATCTCGGGCCGGCGTGTAGCGCATGGTGTCGAAGGCTTCCTCGGCGCCGGCGAAGGCGCCGTCGGCGGCGCGTGCGGCGGCCGCGCGGCTGGCCGAAGTAGATGTCGCCGGTGAGCTCGCGGATGATCAGGATGTCGAGCCCGGCGACCAGCTCGGGCTTCAGGCTCGACGCGTGCGGTGAGCTGCTCGTAGCAGATCGCCGGGCCGGAAGTTGGCGAACAGGCCGAGGTGCTTGCGCAGGCCGAGGATCGCCTGCTCGGGCGCAGCGCAGCGCTCGAGCTTGTCGTACTTCCAGTCGCCGACGGCGCCGAACAGGCACCGCGTCGGCCGCCTTGCGCCAGCTTGAGCGTCGACTCGGGCAGCGGGTGGCCGTGCGCCTCGTAGGCGGCGCCGCCGACCAGCGCGTGCTCGGTCTCGAAGCGTCAGGTCGAGCGCGCTTCAGCACGCGCACGGCCTGCGGCGACGATCTCGGTGCCGATGCCGTCACCGGGCAGGACTGGCGATCTTCATGTGTCGGCGTCCTGCAGTCCGCTGTTCAGCATCATGGTCGTGGTGCGAGCCAGGGCTTGCTTCAGCCAGGCGCTCGGCCTCGAAGGCGCGGATCTTGTCGGCGTGGCGCAGGGTCAGGCCGATGTCGTCGAAGCCGTTGAGCAGGCAGTACTTGCGGAACGGCTGCGACCTCGAAGGCGAGCTCGGCTGCCGTCGGGCTTGACGACGACCTGGCGCTCCAGGTCGATCGTCAGCTGGTAGCCGACGAAGGCGGCGACCTCGTCGAACAGCTTGCGCCACCTGCGTCTCGGGCAGCACGATCGGCAGCAGGCCGTTCTTGAAGCAGTTGTTGAAGAAGATGTCGGCGTAGCTCGGCGCGATCAGCGCGCGGAAGCCGTACTGCTCGAGCGCCCACGGCGCGTGCTCGCGGCGACGAGCCGCAGCCGAAGTTCTTGCGCGCGAGCAGCACCGAGGCGCCCTTGTAGCGCGGCTGGTTCAGCACGAAATCGGGATTGGGCTGGCGCGCTGGCCGGGTCCTGCCCGGCTCGCCGGGATCGAGATAGCGCCACGCGTCGAACAGGTTCGGGCCGAAGCCCGACTGCGCTTGATCGACTTCAGGAACTGCTTCGGGATGATCGCGTCGGTGTCGACGTTCTCGCGGTCCATCGGCGCGACGAGGCCGGTGTGAATGCGAACGGTTTGCATGTAGTGTCCTCAGCTCAGGCGAGTCGGCGGACGTCGACGAAATGGCCTTCGATCGCCGCCGCCGCGGCCATCGCCGGGCTGACGAGATGGGTGCGGCCGCCGGCACCCTGGCGGCCTTCGAAGTTGCGGTTGCTGGTCGAGGCGCAGCGCTCGCCCGGCTCCAGCCGGTCGGCGTTCATCGCCAGGCACATCGAGCAGCCGGGCTCGCGCCATTCGAAGCCGGCGGCCTTGAAGATCTGTGTCGAGGCCTTCGCGTTCGGCCTGCTGCCTTCACGCAGGCCAGAGCCCGGCACGACCATCGCCAGCTTCACGTTCGCCGGCGACCTGCGCGCCGAGCGGCGCACCACCGCGCGCGGCCTCGCGCAGGTCCTCGATGCGGCGTGTTGGTGCACGAGCCGATGAAGACCTTGTCGATCGTGATGTCGGTCGATCGGCTTGTTCGGCTCGAGCGCCATGTAGTGCCAGCGCGCGCTCGATCGCGCCGCGCTTGCCGGCGTCCTTCTCGCGGTCCGGATCGGGCACGCGGCCGTCGATCGGCAGCACCATCTCGGGCGAGGTGCCCCAGGTGACCTGCGGCCGGATCTGCGCGGCGTCGAGTTCGACGACCGCGTCCCAGTGCGCGCCGGCGTCGGAGTGCAGCGTGCGCCAGTAGTGCGACGGCCTGCTCCCACTCGACGCCGCGCGGCGCGAAGCGGACGGCCCTTGCACGTAGGCGATCGTCGTCTCGTCGACGGCCGACCAGCCCGGCGCGCGCGCCGGCCTCGATCGCCATGTTGCAGACCGTCATGCGCCCTTCCATGCTGAGCGCGCGGATCGCGCGAGCCGGCGAACTCGATCGTGTAGCCGGTGCCGCCGGCGGTGCCGATCTTGCCGATGATGGCCAGCACGATGTCCTTGGCGCGTGCAGCCGCGGCGGCGAGCTTGCCCTCGACGCGGACGCAGCATGTTCTTCGGCCTTCTTGCGCGAGCAGCGTCTGCGTGGCCAGCACGTGCTCGACCTCGCTGGTGCCGATGCCGTGCGCGAGCGCGCCGAAGGCGCCGTGCGTCGAGGTGTGCGAGTCGCCGCAGACCACCGTCATGCCCGGCAGCGTCGCGCCCTGCTCCGGGCCGATCACGTGGACGATGCCCTGGCGCTCGATCGTGCATCTGGAACTGCGCTGATGCGCCGAGCGCGTCGCATGTTGGCGTCGAGCGTGTCGACCTGCAGGCTGCGAGATCGGGTCGGCGATGCCGTCGTAGCCGAGCGCAGTCGGTGGTCGGCATGTTGTGGTCGGCTGACGGCGACGATTGGCCGACAGCGCCAGACCTTGCGCCCGGCCAGCTCGCAGGCCCTCGAAGGCCTGCGGGCTGGTCACCTCGTGGACCAGGTGGCGGTCGATGTAGAGCACGGCGGTGCCGTCGTCCTCGGTGTGGACGACGTGCTCGTCCCAGATCTTGTCGTACAGCGTCTGCGGTGGCATGGTGCGGTAGCGCTGACGGCGTGCAGGGTGCGCTTCCGCCGGTCAGCGGCGTCGCGATCGGCGCCATGCGCGGCGCGCCGCCGTGTACAGCTGGCGCGGGCGGCCGATCTTGTACTCGGGGTCGCCGATCATCTCGTTCAGCTGGGCGATCCAGCCGACCGTGCGCGCCAGCGCGAAGATCGCCGTGAACAGGCTGCACCGGAATGCCGATCGCGCGCTGCACGATGCCCGAATAGAAGTCGACGTTCGGGTAGAGCTTGCGCGCGACGAAGTAGTCGTCCTCGAGCGCGATCTTCTCGAGCGCCATCGCGAGCTTGAACAGCGGGTCGTCGTGCAGGCCGAGCGCGTCGAGCACCTCGTGGCAGGTCTCGCGCATCAGCTTGGCGCGCGGGTCGTAGTTCTTGTAGACGCGGTGGCCGAAGCCCATCAGCTTGCACGCCTGAGTTCTTGTCCTTCACCTGCTTGATGAACTCGCCGATCTTCTCGACACCGCCCACCGATCTGCACGTCTTCGAGCATGTTCAGCGCCGCCTCGTTGGCGCCGCCGTGCGCCGGGCCCCACAGGCAGGCCACGCCGGCGCGCGATCGCGGCGAACGGGTTCGTGCCCGACGAGCCGCACAGGCGCACTGTCGAGGTCGAGGCGTTCTGCTCGTGGTCGGCGTGCAGGATGAAGATGCGGTCGAGCGCGCGCACCAGCACGTCGTTGGGCTCGTAATCCTCGCACGGCGTCGCGAACATCATGCGCATGAAGTTCGCCGGCGTAGCCAGAGCTCGTTCTTCGGGTAGATGAACGGCTGGCCGATCGTGTACTTGTAGGCCATCGCCACCAGCGTCGGCAGCTTGGCGATCAGGCGGATCGCCGAGATCTCGCGGTGCTGCGGGTCGTTGATGTCGGTGCTGTCGTGATAGAAGGCCGACAGCGCGCCGACCAGCCCGGTCAACATCGCCATCGGATGCGCGTCGCGGCGGAAGCCGCGCAGGAAGAACTGCATCTGCTCGTTGCACCATCGTGTGGTTGGTGACCATGCGTCGACGAAGTCGGCCTTCTGCGTTGCGTTGGGCAGCTCGCCGTTGAGCAGCAGGTAGCAGGCCTCGAGGAAGTCGCAGTTCACCGCGAGCTGCTCGATCGGGTAGCCGCGATACAGCAGCTCGCCCTTGTCGCCGTCGATGTAGGTGATCGACGAGTGTGCAGGCACGCCGTCGACAGGAAGCCCGGGTCGTAGGTGAACTTGCCGGTCTTGCGCGTACAGCTGGCGGATATCGATCACATCCGGGCCGATCGTTGCCCGTGTAGAATCGGCAAGCTCCATGGCGGGCGATGCCGTCGCTGAGAACGACAGGGTGGCTTTGACGTCTGACGGGTCATGGCTTGAATCTCCAGCGGCACTCGTTGTCGGGATGCGAAATGATATCCAAGTCGCATGCCCGCGGATCCTCGCAGCATGCTGTCAAACGCTCGAGCAGCGGCATCGACCGCTGCATCGGCTGGCTCTTGGCGGCCCGAGCAGCAGTTCCAGCAGATCGTTGTCGTTCAACTGCAGGCATCGATTCCAGCCGCTGCAAGCTTGCGCCTCGGTGATCCGGTTGCCTCGGCTGTCGAAGAAGCGCGTCGATGAATCAGATCGTTCTCGAGCAGGCCGCGCCGGCAGCGCCAGCGACAGCCGGTTCAGTGCTGCTTGATCCAGTGCCGCGCCAACGCGTCCGATGGCCTGTAACGGATCACACGGCGCGGCTTGCACCATCAGTCTCCTTGATCTTGCCGATCGCCCTGCGTCGGGTTGAGCCCCTTCGGGCAGACGTCGACGCAGTTCATGATCGTGTGGCAGCGGAACAGCCGGTACGGGTCCTCGAGGTTGTCGAGCCGCTCGCCGGTGCGCGTGATCGCGGCTGTCGGCGATGAAGCGGTAGGCCTGCAGCAGCCCGGCCGGGCCGACGAACTTGTCGGGATTCCACCAGAAGCTACGGGCAGGCCGTCGAGCAGCACGCGCACAGAATGCACTCGTACAGGCCGTTCAGCTCCTCGCGCTCGTCGGGCGACTGCAGGCGCTCCTTCTCCGGCGGCGGCGTCGTCGTTGACCAGGTAGGGCTTGATCGAGTGGTACTGCTTGAAGAACTGCGTCATGTCGACGATCAGGTCGCGGATCACCGGCAGGCCCGGCAGCGGCTGCAGCACGACCGGTTCCTTCAGCGTCCGCATGTTGGTGATGCACGCGAGGCCGTTCTTGCCGTTGATGTTCATCGCGTCGGAGCCGCACACGCCCTCGCGGCACGAGCGGCGAAAGCTGAGACGTCGGGTCGACCTGCTCCTTGAGCTTGATCAGCGCGTCGAGCAGCATGCGCTCGCTGCCGTCGAGCTTCGACCTCGTAATCGTCTGCATGCGCGGCAGCGGCGTCGTTGTCAGGGTCGTAGCGGTAGATTCTGGAACTTCATCCGATGGGCTCCGGTGTACGGGGCCTGTTCGTCTCAGAAGCGTACGCGATCTTCGGCGGGAACGGCGTCGACACGTCAGCGGCTTCAGATTGACCGGCTTGTAGTCGAGCCGATTGCCGTCGCGATACCACAGCGTGTGTTTCATCCATACTGCGTCGTTGCGGCCGTTCGGGTACTCGGCGTGTCGCCGTAGTCGTCGACGGTGCGCGCCGCGGCTCTCGCGCGCGGGCTGCCGCGGAGACGATCGTTGCCTTGAGCGCCGCCTCGATCAGGTTGTCGACCTCCAGCGCCTCGACTGCGCGCGGTGTTGAAGATCTTGCGACTTGTCGCCTAGGTCGGATGTCCGCTTCACGCGCTCGCGCGAGCTCTGCATCTGCGCCACACCCTCGTCCATGAGCTGCCTGGGTGCGGAACACGCCGGCGTGCGCCTGCATCGCCTGCGCAGATCGTTCGCAACGTCCTGCGCGCTACTCGCCGCCGGTCGCTGCGTCCAGACGCGCCAGGCGCGCCAGCGTGCTAGTCGGCCGCGTCCGACGGCAGCGGCTTGTGCGTCCGGCGGCTGCCAGTTGCTGATCGACGATGTGGTTGCCCGCGGCGCGGCCGAAGACCAGCAAGTCGAGCAGCGAGTTCGTGCCGAGCCGGTTGGCGCCGTGCACGCTGACGCAGGAGCACTCGCCAACCGCATACAGGCCGTTGACCACCGCGTTCGGATCGCCGTCGTTCGGCGCCACCACCTGACCGTGAATGTTGGTCGGGTATGCCGCCCATCTGATAGTGGATCGTCGGCACCACCGGGATCGGCTCCTTGGTCGATGTCGACGTTGGCGAAGTTGTGGCCGATCTCGAGCATCGATCGGCAGGCGCTTCATGATCGTCTCGGCGACCGAGGTGGGTCATGTCGAGCACGATGTAGTCCTTGTTCGGGCCGCAGCCGCGGCCTTCCTTGATCTCCTGGTCCATGCAGCGCGAGACGAAGTCGCGCGGCGCGAGATCCTTCAGCGTCGGCGCGTAGCGCTCCATGAAGCGCTCGCCGTTGCTGTTGCGCAGGATCGCGCCCTCGCCGCGGCAGCCTTCGGTCAGCAGCACGCCGGCGCCGGCGACGCCGGTCGGGTGGAACTGCCAGAACTCCATGTCCTCGAGCGGAATGCCGGCGCGCGCCGCCATGCCCAGGCCGTCACCGGTGTTGATGAAGGCGTTGGTGCGACGCGGCGAAGATGCGGCCCCGCGCCGCCGGTCGCGAGCAGCACCGCCTTGGCCTGCGAGGATGCAGACCTCGCCGGTTTCCATCTCGAGCGCGGTGACGCCGACGCACATCGCCGTCCGCGTCGCGGATCAGATCGAGCGCCATCCACTCGACGAAGAAGCTGCGTGCGCGCCTTGCACGTTCTGCTGGTAGAGCGTGTGCAGCATCGCGTGGCCGGTGCGGTCGGCCGCGGCGCAGGCGCGCTGGATCGGACTTCTCGCCGTAGTTGGCGGTGTGGCCGCCGAACGGGACGCTGGTAGATCGTGCCGTCGGGTTGCGGTCGAACGGCATGCCGAAGTGCTCGAGCTCGTAGACGACCTGCGGCGCCTCGCGGCACATGAACTCGATCGCGTCCTGGTCGCCGAGCCAGTCGGAGCCCTTGACGGTGTCGTAGAAGTGATAGTGCCAGTTGTCTTCGCTCATGTTGCCGAGCGAGGCGCCGATGCCGCCCTGCGCCGCCACGGTGTGCGAGCGGGTCGGGAACACCTTCGGACAGCACCGCGACCGTTGAGGCCGGCGCGCGCGAGCTGCAGCGACGCGCGCATGCCCGCGCCGCCGGCGCCGACCACGATCGCGTCGAATTTTCGAACCGGGAGCGAGCTGCTCACATCTGCCCCGCGGACCAGAGAATCTGCGCGAGCCATGCGGCGTACGCAACGAGAACGACGACGGTCAATACCTCAAGCGCGAGTCTCACCGCGGTCGCCTTGATGTAGTCCATCCAGATGTCGCGCATCCCGATCCAGGCGTGCCAGAGGAGCGCAAGGCCGAACAGCAAGGTCGCGATCCGGAACGCGCCGTTAATGAACAGCGCTTGCCACAGCGCGTAGTCGATGCCTCCGTTGTAAAGCATGACACCCAGCATCGACAGCGTGTAGAGAGCCATGATGACCGCAGTCACGCGCTGGACGAGCCAGTCCCTCCAGCCGTAGTGCGCCCCGACGGTCTCGCGCAGCGGCCGAGTCACCACAACCGCACCGCGATGATCAGTGTCAGTGCGAAACTCGCAGCGAGGACCGCAACAGAGGATTGACGCGCGGGCGTCAAATCGTCACCGACATGCAGGTCGATCAGCAGGTAGCGTATGCCGGCAAAGAAATGGTGCAGATACGCCCATAGCAATCCGACCAGGACGAGCTTGCATAGGGGATGCGCGAACATCGATTGCATACTCGCAAATTCGGCCGCGGATTCAAGACTCGCCTGCATGGCGAAAAGTGCAAGTGGAATGACAAACAAGAACAGCGCGGCGCCGCTGATGCGATGCAGGATAGAGACGATGCCCGGCAGCGGGAGCCGAATCCGCACCAGGTTGAGATAGACCGGTCGCGGTTTGACCACAGGAGGACCGTTAACGGGCATCGCTGGGGAACGGCATCGTTTTTCTTCCATTCTCCGACCCGTGTCCGCGACGTGGGACACGGCGAGGGAACGCGTGGTCGCGCTGCACAAATTATACAGGCATTCCGCACCAGCTCGCCAGCGCCCGAGGCAGCGAAAGGCGCGCTTCGACGTCAGGCTACTCCTGCGCTATTAGCATCCGCACGCCGAACCGTGTTTAGAAAAAACGGTGCGTCGAACCTCGATAGGTATCGAGCTTAGGCCTTGGGTGACCCTCGAGCCGCGCGGCAGCCAGTTCGATTTCGTCGAGCGCGACCGGGTGCCCGCCGTATTCAAGTAAAATGGTGCCTCGATCGCTGTCCGCGCCCCATTCACCGAGGCCGTGGACCATGTTTGACGCCAGCACTCGAAACCGAACCTTGCCGCCAAGGAGTCCAAGATGAAAAAACCCGTTCGCGTGGCGGTGACCGGCGCCGCCGGTCAAATCGGTTACAGCCTGTTGTTCCGCATCGCCAGCGGCGAAATGCTTGGGCACGATCAACCCGTCTCGCTGCAACTCTTAGAGCTGCCGATCGACAAGGCTCAGGCCGCGCTCAAAGGCGTCATGATGGAGCTCGAGGATTGCGCGTTTCCGCTCCTTGTCGGGCATGGCCGGCACCGGGGATGCGAAAACCGCCTTCAAGGACGCCGATCTCGCGCTCCTGGTCGGCGCGCGCCCGCGTGGCCCGGGCATGGAACGGAAGGATCTTCTGCTCGAGAACGCGAAGATTTTCATCGAGCAAGGCGAGGCGCTCGATAGCCGTGGCGAGCCGCGAGGTCAGGGTGCTGGTGGTCGGAAACCCCGCCAACACCAATGCCTATATCGCCATGAAGTCCGCGCCCTCGCTGCCGAAAAAGAACTTTACGGCAATGCTGAGGCTCGATCACAACCGTGCCTTGTCGCAGCTTGCGGTCAAATCGGGCAAGCCGGTCGAATCGATCGAAAAGCTGATCGTGTGGGGTAATCATTCCCCGACGATGTATCCGGACTATCGCTTCGCCACGGTCGACGGGCAATCGCTCAAGGCGCTGATCAACGACGAAGCCTGGAACCGCAATGTGTTTCTGCCGGCAGTGGGCAAGCGCGGCGCGGCGATCATCGAAGCACGCGGTCTTTCGTCCGCTGCATCGGCAGCCAACGCCGCGATCGGTCATGTCCGCGACTGGATGCTCGGCAGCGGCGGCAAGTGGGTCACGATGGGTGTGCCTTCCGATGGCAGCTACGGCATTCCGCAAGACGTGATGTATGGAGTTCCCGTCATTACCGATGGCGGGCGAATACACGCGCGTCGAGGGTCTCGAGATCGACGACTTTTCGCGTGAGAAGATGGATGCGACGCTGAAGGAGCTCGAGGAAGAGCGTGCCGGCGTCGCATCGCTCCTCGCCTGATCGAAGAGCCCCGACATGAGCCCTCCCCTCTCCCGGCGCGAAGTTTCGCGCCGCGCTGGCCGCGGAGAAGCCGCTGCAGGTGCCGGGCGCGATTTGCGCGTATCACGCGATACTCGCCGAGAAATCCGGTTACCGGGCGATCTATCTGTCGGGCGGCGGCGTGGCGGCGGGATCGCTGGGTGTGCCGGACCTCGGCATCTCTTCGCTCGACGATGTCCTCACCGACGTTCGCCGCATTACCGACGCGAGCTCGCTACCGCTCCTGGTCGACGTCGACACGGGATTCGGCGCATCGGCATTCAACATTGCGCGCACGGTCAAGTCGCTGATCAAGTTCGGCGCCGCGGCCATGCATATCGAGGACCAGGTCGGCGCCAAACGCTGCGGCCACCGGCCGAACAAGGAGCTGGTCTCGAAAGCCGAGATGGTCGATCGCATCAAGGCCGCGGTCGACGCCAGGACCGATCCCGATTTCGTGGTCATGGCCCGCACCGACGCGCTCGCCGTCGAGGGCTTGCCCGCCGCCATAGACCGCGCTCGCGCCTGCGTCGAGGCCGGCGCGGACATGATTTTCCCGGAAGCCATCACCGATCTGGCGATGTATCGTCAATTCGCCGAGGCGGTGAAGGTGCCGGTGCTGGCGAATATCACCGAATTCGGCGCGACGCCGCTCTATACGCTGGACGAGCTGAGGAGCGCAAACGTGGCCATCGCGCTTTATCCGCTGTCGGCGTTTCGGGCGATGAACAAGGCCGCGCTGAGGTGTACCGAACGCTGCGCCGCGAGGGAACGCAAAGAGCGTACTGGATACGATGCAGTCGCGCGCCGAGCTCTACGAATATCTGGGCTACCACGCCTTCGAGCAAAAGCTCGACGCCTTGTTCGCGGGCACGCCCCGGTGAAATCCTTTCATCGGCTCGAGCGTTCGTAAGCACGTTCCGACATCTTTCCCACGACGAGAAACCCGATGGCCGAGTCCGCCGCGCCAACCGAAGGCATACCGAAACCGAAGAAGTCGGTCGCGCTTTCCGGCGTCGTTGCCGGCAACACCGCGCTGTGCACGGTGGGACGCACGGGCAACGACCTGCACTATCGCGGCTACGACATCCTCGACATGGCCGATGTCTGCGAATTCGAGGAGATCGCCTACCTTCTGGTCCACGAAAAGCTGCCGACTGTTGCCGAGCTGGCGGCGTACAAGGCGCGTCTGAAGACCTTGCGCGCGGTGCCGCAGCCGATCCGCGAGATCCTGGAACGCATCCCTGCCGCGGCGCATCCCATGGACGTCATGCGGACCGCGGTCTCGGCGCTGGGTGCCCTCGAGCCGGAGAGCGCCGGTCATAATGCTTACGGAGCGCGCGCCATCGCCGACCGGCTGATGGCGTCGCTCGGATCGATGTTGCTGTACTGGCATCACTGGAGCCGGCACGGCAAGCGCATCGAGGTCGAGACGGCCGACGATTCGATCGGCGGCCACTTTCTGCACCTGCTGCATGGCTCGCCGCCGCCGCCGGTCGTGGGTCCGTGCCATGCACACCTCGCTCAACCTGTATGCCGAGCACGAATTCAACGCGTCGACCTTTACCGCGCGGGTCATCGCCGGAACGGGCTCCGACCTCTACTCCGCAATGACCGGCGCGATCGGCGCGCTGCGCGGCCGAAGCATGGCGGTGCCAACGAATTCTCGTTCGAGGTCCAGCGGCGATACGGCACGCCCGACGAAGCCGAGCGCGACATTCGGCGGCGGGTCGAGGCGAAGGAAGTCATTATCGGCTTCGGCCATCCGGTCTACACCGTCGCCGATCCGCGCAACGAGGTGATCAAGGAGGTCGCGCGCAAACTGTCGCAGGAAGCCGGCGACATGAAGATGTTCGAGATCGCCGAGCGCATCGAACAGGTCATGTCGGATGCCAAGCAGCATGTTCGCCAACCTGGATTGGTATTCCGCCGTGAGCTACCACATGATGGGAGTGCCCACCGCGATGTTTACGCCGCTCTTCGTCATCTCGCGCACCTCGGGCTGGTCCGCGCATGCGATCGAGCAGCGGAGCGACGGCAAGATCATTCGTCCGTCCGCAAACTACACCGGTCCGGACGATCTCGCCTTTGTTCCCATCGCCGAGCGCAAGTGACATGAGCACCGCCCGCCTGCCCGGCTCACTCGCCCTGATCGCCGCCTCATGGCGTTTCGCGCGCCGGCGCCCGCTCGCTAGGCTCCGCATGACTTCCCCTGTCTCCAATGTCCGGCCCAAGCCCGACCAGGTGCTGGTCGACATCGCCGACTACGTGACCGGGCTACAAGGTCACCGGCAAGGAAGCCTACGACACGGCGCGATACTGCCTGCTGGACACGCTGGGCTGCGGTCTGGAAGCGCTGTCGTATCCGGCGTGCACCAAGCTGCTGGGCCCGATCGTTCCGGGCACCATCGTCCCCAACGGCGCCAAGGTGCCGGGCACGCCGTTTCAGCTCGATCCGGTGCAAGCCGCATTCAACATCGGCGCCATGATGCCGCTGGCTCGATTTCAACGACACCTGGCTGGCGGCGGAATGGGGTCACCCTTCCGACAACCTCGGCGGCATCCTCGCCGTCGCCGACTGGCTGTCGCGCAACGCCGTTGCCGCCGGCCGAAAGCCGCTTGACCGTCAGGGACGTCCTCACCGCGATGATCAAGGCGCACGAAATTCAGGGTGTGATCGCGCTGGAGAACAGTTTCAATCGCGTCGGGCCTGGATCACGTCGTGCTGGTCAAGGTCGCGTCGACCGCGGTCGTCGCGGCAGATGCTCGGCTTGTCGCGGGATGAAATCATCGACGCCGCTATCGCTGGCGTGGGTCGATGGCCAGAGCCTACGCACCTACCGCCATAGTCCGAACACCGGCTCGCGCAAGAGCTGGGCCGCGGGCGACGCCACCGCGCGCGCGGTGCGCCTCGCACTGATGGTCGTCAAGGGCGAGATGGGCTACCCGTCGGTCCTGACGCGCCAAGACATGGGGCTTCTACGACGTCCTGTTCAAGGGCAAGCCGTTCAAGTTCCAGCGCCCCTACGGCAGCTACGTCATGGAAAACGTGCTGTTCAAGATCAGCTTCCCGGCCGAGTTCCACGCCCAGACCGCAGTCGAATGCGCGATGACGCTCCATCCCAGGTCGTCGACAGGATCGCCGACATCCGCAAGATCACTCTGCGAACGCAGGAATCGGCCATACGCATCATCGACAAGAAAGGGCCGCTCGCCAATCCCGCCGATCGCGACCATTGCATCCAGTACATGGTGGCCGTGCCGCTGATCCACGGCCGTCTCACCGCCGCCGGACTACGAGGACAGCGTCGCCAACGATCCCCGCATCGATCGCTTGCGCGATAAGATGGTATGCGTCGAGGACAGGCAGTTCTCGAAGGATTATCTCGATCCCGACAAGCGCTCGATCGCCAACGCGATTACCATCGAGTTCAAGGACGGCAGCAAGCTGGCCAGAAGTCGTCGTCGAATATCCGATCGGTCATCGCCGTCGGCGCAAGGAAGGCATGCCTCACCTGATCGAAAAATTCAAGACCAACGTCGCGCGGCGTTTTCCGCCCAGGCAGCAGCGTGCGATCCTTCAGCGTGCGCTCGATTCCGCAGCGCTGGATGCAAGCGCCGTGCACGAGTTCGTCGACCTGTTCGTGATCTGACCCTTTCGAAACCTTATGGAGCCTGCCGGGAGCCTATTCATGATCGCCTGCCGAAATTCAGCGCTTATCGCCTCGATTGCCGGCTTGTGCGCCGCGGGTGGCGCCGCTTTTGGCACCTACGCGGCCGATCTTCCGGTGCTCAAGTCGGGCCTGTGGGAAGTCTCGCGCGTGAGCACGCAGCAGGCCGACGAAGAAGCATCTCACCACGATGTGCCTCGACGACTCGGTGCAGGCCGAGATGCGCGAGTTCAGCATGGGCGTGGCCAAGGATATGTGCACGCAGAACGAACGGCGCATCGATGGCAATCGAATGACGGTCAAGGCCACCTGCAAGCTCGGCCCGACGACCATGAAGACCGAGTCGGTCATGGTCTTCAGCGGCAACACCGCCTATCACACCGACGCTACCGCCAGCTACGACCCGCCTTTCGATGAACATGGGCGAGGCGAAATCGAGCATCGACGGCAAGTGGACCGGTCCCTGCAAGCCCGGCCAGGTGCCGGGCGACATCGTCACCGAAACAGGACAGACGATCAACATGAAGGCGATGATGATGAAAAGTAGGCGCATCGGCACAGGATTTTCGAATAGCGCACGTCCGGGCACAGCGAGCGACAAGCGGCCGCTGGCCGCTTAACCGATGCGCTGCGCTAGCCAAGGTCAACGTCGAAAGGCACCGTGATGACGCACAACCTGTTCAATTCCCTGCAGCAGTTTCGCACCGCGTCCGGCGTCACCGGCCAATACTATTCGCTGCCGGCGCTGGAAAAAGCAGGGCTCGGCAAGATCTCGCGCCTTCCGGTATCGATACGCATCGTGCTGGAATCCATACTGCGCAACTGCGACGGCAAGAAAGTCACCGAGGAGCACATCCGCGAGCTCAGCGGCTGGAAGCCGGGTGTCGCGCGCACCGACGAAATCCCGTTTGTCGTCGCCCGCGTCGTGCTGCAGGACTTTACCGGCGTGCCGCTGCTGTGCGATCTCGCCGCGATGCGCGGCGTCGCCGCAGCGCATGGGCAGAGAACCCCAAGCTGATCGAGCCGCTGGTTCCGGTCGACCTCGTCGTCGATCATTCGGTGCAGGTCGACCACTACGGCACGAGGGACTCGCTGGATCTCAACATGAAGATCGAATTCCAGCGCAATGCCGAGCGCTACAAGTTCATGAAGTGGGGCATGCAGGCGTTCGACACGTTCAAGGTCGTGCCTCCGGGAATCGGCATCGTGCATCAGGTCAATCTCGAATACCTCGCGCGCGGCGTGCATCAGAAAGGACGGCATCTATTATCCGGACTCGCTGGTCGGCACCGATTCGCACACGACCATGATCAACGGCATCGGCGTCGTCGCGTGGGGTGTCGGCGGGATCGAGGCCGAGGCGGGCATGCTCGGCCAGCCGGTGTATTTCCTCACGCCCGACGTTGTCGGCGTGCACCTCAAGGGTCGTCTGAGCGAAGGCGTCACAGCCGACCGACCTGGTGCTCACCGTGACCGAGATGCTGCGCAAGGCGAAGGTCGTCGGAAAATTCGTCGAGTACTTCGGCGAGGGCGCCGCGTCGCTGGCGGTGCCGGATCGCGCCACCATCGGCAACATGGCGCCCGAATACGGCGCGACCATGGGCTTTTCGGGGTCGATGACAAGACCATCGACTACCTGGTCAAGACCGGCCGCACGACGGCGGAAGTCGAGGCGGTCGAGGCGTATTTCCGCGCCCAGGAAATGTTCGGCACGCCGAAGGCCGGCAGCATCGACTATTCGCAGACGCTGGAGCTCGATCTCGCGCACCGTCGTGGCGAGCCTGGCGGGACCGAAGCGGCCGCAGGACAGGATCGAATTGCCGAAGATGAAGGAGTCGTTCAATACGCTTTTCTCCAAGCCGACTGCGGAAAACGGTTTCAATCAGCCGGCCGACAAGCTGACCCGGCGCTATCCGACCAAGCTCACCGCCGCGCCGCGGCCGGTCGACGACAACGCGCTAAAGCTTCCGGGCGACGGCGGCCAGCCGCAAAACCTGGCGGAGATGGTCGACAATCGACCGACCCAGGATCGGGTGACGGCCATCGGACCCAAGCCGCTCGACATCGGCCACGGCGACGTGCTTATCGCCGCCATCACCTCGTGCACCAATACCTCGAATCCCGGCGTGCTGCTCGCCGCCGGGCTGCTCGCGAAAAAAGCCGCCGCCAAGGGCCTCACCGTCCAGCGCCACATCAAGACCTCGCTCGCGCCGGGCTCGCGCGTGGTCACCGAGTACCTCACGCGGGCGCGACTTGCTCGAGGAGCTCGAAAAGCTCAACTTCTATCTCGCCGGCTATGGCTGCACGACGTGCATCGGCAACTGCCGGCCCGCTCGATCCGTCGATCGAAGAGACGATCACGCAGAACGACCTGGTGTGCGCCGCGGTGCTGTCGGGCAATCGCAACTTCGAGGCCCGCATCCATCCCAACATCAAGGCGAATTTCCTGGCGTCGCCGCCGCTGGTCGTGGCCTACGCCATCGCCGGACGCGCCAACATCGATCTCTCCACCGAGCCGCTCGGAACAGGGCGCGACGGCAAGCGACGGTCTATTTGCGCGACGTGTGGCCGACCTCCGAGGAAATCGGCGCGGTGATGCAGTACGCGACGGATCCGGCGACCTACCGCAGGCTCTACGGCGACTTCACCAAGGAGAACCCGCTGTGGAACGCGATCCCGACGTCCACCGGCCAGGTCTATACCTGGGATAAATCGACCTACATCGCCGAGCCGCCCTTCTTCGCCGGATTTTCGATGCAGCCGGCGCCGATGCCTGCCGATCCGCAGCGCGCGCGCGCTCGGCATCTTCGGCGACTCGGTCACCACCGACCACATCAGTCCCGGCCGGCTCGATCAAGCCGACTTCGCCCGCGGGCATCTACCTGCTCGAGCACGACGTCGGCGTTCCCGACTTCAACAGCTACGGCAGCCGGCGCGGCAATCACGAGGTGATGATGCGCGGCACCTTCGCCAACGTGCGGATCAAGAATCTGATGCTGCCGGTCAAGGCAGGACGGGTCGCGCGTCGAGGGCGGCATTCACGCTCCTGCAGCCCGAAGGCAAGCAGATGCCGATCTACGACGCCGCGATGACCTACATCGCGCGCGGCACGCCGACGGTCGATGTTCGCCGGCGAGGAATACGGCACCGGCAGCTCGCGCGACTGGGCCGCCAAGGGCACGCAGCTGCTCGGCGTCAAGGCGGTGATCGCGAAGAGCTTCGAGCGCATCCATCGCTCCAACCTGGTCGGCATGGGCGTCCTGCCGTGCCAATTCAAGGGCGTCGACAGCGTGACCTCGCTCGCGATCGACGGCACCGAGGAATTCGACATCACCGGCCTCGAGGCGGGCATCAAGCCGCAGATGGATGTCACGCTGGTGATCCGGCGCAAGGACGGCACCGTCGAAGCAGGTTCCGGTGCTGCTGCGCATCGACACTCCGATCGAAGTCGACTACTACCAGCACGGCGGCATTCTGCCCTTCGTGCTTGCGGCAGCTGCTCGCGGCGTGACCGGCGTCGAGCGCCCGGCGCGCCACGGCTCGCCGGGCGTGCCGACGGCGCATCCGTTCGCCCGCGCGCTGCCGTTATTCTTTGTTCGCGGGCCTGTGCCTGTCTTCGCTCGACACCACGGCAAAGTATCTGGTTCGGGATCACTCGCTGTTCCTGGTCGTCTGGGCACGCTACGCCGGGCAGATGCTGGTGGTGACGCCGTTCGCATGGCACCGCGCGGGTCCGGGTTTCTGGCGCACGAAGCGGCTTACGCTGCAGCTCGTGCGCTCGTCGATGCTGGTGATCGCGACCTTTGCTTCTTTGCCGCGCTGCGCTATCTGCCGCTTCGCGGAAGCCTCGGCGATCACCTTTCTGGCGCCGATCTTCATCGTGCTGCTGTCGGGACCCTTGCTCGGCGAGCGGCCGACGCTCGGACGATGGATTGCATCGATCACCGGTTTCGCCGGCATCCTGATTCTGCTCCGGCCCGGCTCGTCGGTGTTTCATCCTGCCACGCTGCTGCTGGTCATCACCGCGCTGTACCAACGCGCTCTATCAGATACTCACCCGCAAGCTGCTCGACGAAAGCGCGCACACCACGCTCTTCTACAGCGCGCTGGTGGGCACGGTCGTGCTGTCGCTGGCGCTGCCGTGGGACATCGGCGATACCGCGCTGACATGGCGCGGCGGCGCGCTGCTGCTGCTGCTGGGACTGTGTGCCGGACTCGGCCATTGGGCGATCATCGGCGCTTATCTACTGCGCGCCGGCATCGCTGCTCACGCCGTTCACCTACTTGCAGATGGTGTGGGCCATCGGCTACGGCTATCTGATCTTCGACCAGTTTCCCGGATCGCTGGTCGGCGCTCGGCACCACCGCGATCGTCGCCAGCGGCTCGTTGCTCGCGCTGCGAGGAGCGGCAACCGGGCGCGCCTGGGCCGGCGGACCGGCCGGCAGTGAGGTCCAGTTATCGTCGTGACGCCGTAACACGGCCCCAACAGCGATGCGTGCGGTACTGCCGTTCGGGCGTGAGCACAGGTCAGTATCCAGCGGCCGGGCCAACGCTAATGCGGGCATCGTCGCAGCGGCTGCCTGCCGATCGCAGGGGAATCATCGGATATCCAACGTGCGCGGTGCGCTCTTGATCTGTGCAATGCTGGCGACCTTCGGCCATGGCGGCAGCCGTGCACCACGACCGGTGGTCGACGTTCCCACCCGCGGTGTCACCCAGCGCTTCACTCTACCTCCATCCGGATGCCCCGGCCGCCAACATCGTCGTGCTTGGCCTGGCAGGCGACGGCGATACCTCGAGTCCAGGACGACGGGACGATGACCACCTTCGTCGCGCTTTGCGGTCCCGTCGCCCGCAATCGGCAGGCGTTTGCCGATCATGGTTTCCGCTGGCGCTCGTCGATGCGACCTCCGGATGGCGCGACGTACGATTTCGACGGTGTGCTCGAAGGTCATTCGCTACATGCAAGCACGCAACAATGTTCCGGCGTGAGGTCATCGGCGGCAGTTCCTCGACCGCGGCGATCGCGAATCTTGCCATCAACCTGCCCAGCGACATGCCGGCAGGCGCGATCTTCTTCTCCCCCGACCGTCCCAACCTATCGCAGGTGGCATCGATCAGGCGCCCGGCACTGGTCATCTTTCACGCGCTCGATACCGACGCAATCCGAACCGCATTTTTCAACGCGCTTTGACGTCGGCGCCCGGTCGGGGAGAAAGTCGTCGCCTAACCGGCGGCACGCAATGCCCGGATGCACATACCATCTCTTCAACGGCCTCGACGCCGAGTTTGTGGCCGCAACCACCGGCTTCATCGACCGATACAACGGCACGTCAGGGCCGCCCGTCGCGCGCCAACTACCAGGGCTTGTGGTACGCCGCGCCCGCGGGATCCGGGCCGGTTGGGGCATCAACTTCACCCATCAGGGCGATTCGATCTTCGCCTCGTGGTTCACGTTCGACTTGACCGGCAAAGGCGTGTGGCTGGTGATGACCGCCACCAAGACGGGCAACGCCGACTTATACGGGAACGCTTTATCAACTGACCGGACCGGCCTTCGACGCGGTGCCGTTCCTGCCCTTGGGCAGCCCCGGCGGCGCCACACGGGATAGCCGTCGGCAGCGGTACGCTGACCTTCACCGACGCCAATGATGCGAGCTTCGCCTACACGGTCAACGGTATTTCCCAAACCAAAACGGTTATGCGCCAGGTCCTTCGGCACGCTGCCGACGTGCACCTACAGCGCGCAGCCCAATCCTCGCCCAGGCCACCAACTACCAGGACTTGTGGTGGGCCACACCGGGCGGTTCGGAATCGGGCTGGGGCGTCAACTGACCACCAGGGCGATACCATCTTTGCCAGCTTGGTTTACAACTTTGACCACGACCCGCACGCCGATGTGGCTGGTGGTGTCGGCGCCGAAGACCGCGCCGGGCACCTATACGGAACACTCTATCGACTGACCGGACCCGCCTTCAATGCGGTTCCTTTCCACCCTTGGGCAGCCCCGGAGGCGCCACCGGGACCAGCGTGGGGACCGCGACATTCACCTTCTCTGACGGCAACACCGGCACCTTTGCCTCACACCGTCAACGCGTCAACGCAATCCAAGAGCATTACGCGGCAACTATTCCTGCCACCGGCCGGGACCGTCTGCCATTAGTACGCGATGGCGATTCGCGGACCATCGAACAGCCGAGACCTGAACCAGGCGTCGGTGATCGCGGCGAGCGGCCTGCAGCTCGCGCTGCATGAGCGGCAACGGGCGCTGACCGCGAGGCGCTAGTCGGCAGTGAATCCGGAGCGCTTGACGATCGGTCCCCACTTCGCGTAATCGGCGGCGAGTATCCTCGCGAATTCCGCCGGCGTGCCGGTCGCCGGGTCCATGCCGAGACGGCTGAGCTTGTCGGCGACGTCCGGCGATTGCAGCGCACGATTGATGCCGCGATTCAGCGTGTCGACGATCGCCGGCGGCGTCTTCGCCGGCGCGAAGAATCCGAACCAGCCTGTCGCCTCGACGTTCTTGAGACCCAGCTCGTTGAACGTTGGCACTTCCGGAAGAGCCGTCGAGCGCTTGGCGCCGGAGCTTGCCAATACGCGAATCTTTCCGGCGCGATGGAGCTCGGTCAGGTCGGCGATGGCATCGACCGCGGCGGGCACCTGGCCCCCGATCAGATCGTTGATGTAAGCCGCCGATCCCTTGTACGCGACGTGCACCATGTCGACGCCGATCTCGCGGCTCAAGCAGGACGCCGAAAGAAATGCGGAAGGCTGCCGGCGCCCGACGTCGCGTACGCCGCCTTGTCCGGGTGCGCCCTGGCCCAGGCCACGAATTCCTGCCAGGTGCTGGCGCCGCTCGCCGGGCCGGCGGCGATCGCAAACTGAAAGGTCGCGCCCAGCGCGATCGGCGTGAAGTCGTTGAGCGCGTCGTAGCTGATGCTCTTGTAGGTGTGCGGCACGACTGCCATCGGCCCGATCGGCATCACCATGATGGTCGATCCGTCGGGCGCGGCGTTCTTGACCGCCTCGGCGGCGATGCGTCCGATGGCACCGGGCCGGTTGTCCACGATCACCGGCTGGCCCAGCGTGTCCTTGAGCTTGTCGGCCACCACGCGGGCGATGATGTCCGCCGTGTCCTCCGGCGGCGAAGCCGACGACGATGCGCACCGGCTTGTCGAACTTGTCCTGCGCGCTGGCAGCCGGACCGAATCCGACAGAGCAGCGCAACCAGCAGTGCGCAAAATGGCTGCCGCGAACCTTGTACGCATCGTTCCTCCTTCGTTGCCGGCCGCATCCGGCCATGCTGCTTGAATCAGGAGTTCTTCGCCGGAGCCTGGCGCGCGATCCACCGCGTCAGCGGACGCCACTGCTCCCAGTCCTGCTCGGCGCGCGAGCGCGGCAGATCGAACACCGTCAAGCCGTCGCGCGCGCAATGCACGTAGACCTGCGTCGCGCGCAGGTGCGCGACCAGCGGAAACTCGAACGAGTTGAGGAATTCGTCCAGCTCGCCCGCGCTGTGCGTCCTGCGGGTCGACGCGCATCGCCACCAGGCCGATGGCGATTTCGCCTTTCCTGACCGCCTTGTATTCGCTGATCTGGTCCAGGAAATGCTGTGTCGCGGCCATGTCGAACGCGCTGGGCGATACCGGCAGCAGCAGGATGTCGGCACGGCGCATGGCGTCACGCAGACTCTCTCCGTGCAAACCGGCGGGCGTGTCGAGCACCAGCCAATGCGGGTTGTGCCCTTGATATCCTGCCGGTCCGTCGGCGGGAGTCCACGAGGCGATGGCCGGGAACAGCGGCGGACGCCGCGCCAGCCATTCCGTCGCCGAACGCAGCGGATCGAAATCGGCGAGCACGACGCGCTGCTTGCGTCCCGCGAGCCAGCCGGCCAGATTGGTCGCAAGCGTCGTCTTGCCGCTGCCGCCCTTCGGATTTGCCACCAGGATGGTCTGCATTGATTTCCCCTTGGGCGTAATTCTAGGGCCAAAAGCCCCCGCGGCTACAAATCGGGGAGCACCGCCAGCAAGGGCTCGAGCACCGCCGCGCCCAATCCGATGCTGCGCGCGCCGCTCCACCCCGCCTCCGGGTCGGGGAAATTGGCGTTGTCCTTGAACGGCAATCTCCAGGGTCAGCGCGAGGCAGCCGAAGGTATGCCCGACGTACTTCGAGGCCAGCGTCAGGTTGACTTTGGTGTCCTTGTCCGACGGATAGCCGTGCACATCCTGAAAGTCCGGGCTTGCGGTCTTGAACGCGGCGATGAAGCTTCGCTGCAGCGCTCCTGCTTGGCCGAGAAGCCGGGCAGGCGCTCGCCGCCGTCGACGAATACATAGGGCAAGGCCTCGTCGCCGTGGACGTCGAGAAACGCGTCGACGCCGGTTTCGGCCATCGCCGCGCGAACGTGCAGCACCTCGGGACTGCGCTCGGCGCTCGGCGCCGAGCCACTCGCGATTGAGGTTGGCGCCCGCCGCATTGGTGCGCAGGTTGCCGCGCACGCCGCCGTCGGGATTCATGTTGGGCACGACATGCACGACCGCACGCTGCGAGCAGCGCCCGCGCGACGGGGTCGCTGCGTGTTCGAGCAATCGCTCCAGCATGCCATCGACAAACCACTCCGCCATGGTCTCGCCGGGGTGCTGACGTGCGATCACCCACAGGTCGCGCTTGTCCGCACCCGGTGTCGCCGACGGTGATGAGATTCATGTCGCGGCCCTCGACGCGTGCTGCCGAGGTCGCTGACGCGGGCGAGCGGCGACGCTTCCGCGCGTCCGAGCAGATCGAGGTGCCGCTCCCAGGAATACGGCTCGAAGTACGCGTAGTAAACCGAGTCGCGCTCCGGCACGTGGCTGATCACCAGGCGCTCGCCGTCGAATGCGCGTCGGCACGCGGAACCAGTGACGATGGTCGTACGACGCGACGGCCCGGTAATCCTTCCAGCCGTCGACATAGGTGCATCGGCCGGCGTTCTCGAAGACGGATGCGACAGGCCTGCCCGGCGCCGCCCTGCAAGCGAAAATAGAACCATTGCCGGAACTCGGCGTTGGAATCGGAGCGAATATTGAGGCGTATGTCGTCGCACGCATCCGAAGCGACGACCTCGATCGCAGCCCGCGTCGAAGGCACTGCTGATTTTGATCATGGATGGTCTTGGAGGAAGAGTCGGAGCGGAACGACGTCGCCGGGCGAGCGGCGCTGGTACCATCGCCTACCGCAGCGGACGCTAGTGCCCGGTACGCATCGCTGGCGCCGTGCACCATGGGCTCGCGCGAAGTTCGCGGCTGCTGGTGCAGGGCGCGATCACTTGCATCTCGTCGCCGATCGGAACCCTGATGGACATCGCCACGTTCGCGTGCTTCAAACGCTGCCGATCAGCCAGCGCCCGCCGAATCGTCGATGGGCGACGTCAGGAGTTCGAAGCCAACAAGCTGAGGAAGCGCCTGCGCCGTCAGGTTGGCGAAGCCATCGGCGACTTCTCGCATGATCGAGGCCGGCGACACGCGTGATGGTCTGCCTGTCCGGCGGCAAGGACAGCTATGGCCTGCTCGATATCCTGCTCGTCGCTGCAAGAAGCGCGCGCCGCTCCGGTTCGAAATCGTCGCGGTCAATCTCGACCAGAAGCAGCCCGGATTTTCCCGCCGACGTGCTGCCGCGTCTACCTCGCCGGTCGCGGCGTGCCGTTTCACATCGAGGAGCAGGACACCTACAGCGTCGTCAAGCGCGTGATTCCCGACGGCGCGCACGATGTGCTCGCTGTGCTCGCGGCTGCGCCGCGGCGTTCTGTACCGCGTGGCGAGCGAGCTCAGGCGCCACCAAGATCGCGCTCGGCCACCACCGCGACGACATTCTGGCGACCTTCTTCCTCAATCTTTTTTCGGCGGCAAGCTCAAGACCATGCCGCCGAAGCTCGTCTCCGACGACGGCAAGCACGTCGTCATCCGTCCGCTCGCTTACGTGCGCGAGCGCGACCTCGCCGCGCTATGCCGAGGCGATGGCGTTTCCGCATCATTCCGTGCAACCTCTGCGGCTCGCAGGAACACCTGCAGCGCAAGCAGGTCGGCGCGATGCTGCGCGAATGGGAAAGGAAGCATCCCGGCAGGAGTCGAGACCGATGTTCAACGCGCTCGTCGAACGTCGTGACCGACGCACCTGCTCGATCGCACGCTGCAGGATTTCGCCGCCGTTCGTGCGCGCCGGCATACCGCTGCCGGAGGGCGACATCGCATTCGACGACCCGTGCCTGGCCATTCCGGCCGCGCAGCAAATACGCCGCCTCGACCGCGCCGAATAGCGGCGAAGAGGCGAACGGCACGACCTGACGGCAGTCAAAACGCCGTGACCGCAAACTCTTTTTTTCGCATCGAGTGTATCGCGCCGCCGGTGGATGGCCGGCGCGCTCGCGCTCTGCGTCGGTGCTGCGCTGCCCGCGATCGCCGCGGAGGAGCCGGAGATCCTGGCCGGTCCCGCGTTGGTCCAGGCGCTGAAGAGCGGCGGCTTGATTCTGTATTTCCGGCACGCATCGACCGACTTCGGCCAGAACGACGATGCCATGAGCGGCTACGAGGACTGCGCGCGGCAGCGCAATCTGACCGATCGCGGACGCGATGAGGCGCGGCGCATCGGCGCCGCCATCAAGCGCCTGGACATTCCGGTCGGCGACGTTCTGGCCAGCCCTTTCTGCCGGACGCGCGAAACGGCGCAGCTCATCTTTGGTCGAGCGACCGCATCCGCTGCCGTGCGTGGCGGCCCGCGCGGCCCGAAAACAACGATCGCTATGGCGAATTGCGCAAGCTTCTGTCCACGCCGCCGCGTGCCGGGACCGATCTGGCGATCGCCAGCCACGGCAACCCGTTTCATGCCGTGACGGAGACGCAGTATCTGGCCGAGGGTGAGGCGGCGGTGATCCGGCCGCTGGGCGCACAAGGATTCCGGATCGTGGCGCGCATTCCGAAGGATGGCTGGGACGCGCTCGTCGTCCCGTAAATGCTGTCGAAGCGTTACATCAACGAACCACGTCCTTGGTCTGTCCAAAAGGATCTTTTCTCGCCCTCGGTTCGAATGCCGCCGGCGCCCGGATTGATTTCCTTGGCTTTTGGCGTAGGCTGCTTGCGTCGCCGGGCGCGCCTTGATGGCTTCTTTCCAGCGCTTCAGATGCGGAAACTCGTCGATGTTCTGGCTCTGCCGCTCGGGCAGCACCCAGGGATAGCTCGCCATGTCGGCGACGGTGTATTCGCCGCCGATGAACTCGCGGTCGGCAAGACGCTTGTTGAGCACGCGCGTAGAGCCGTCCGGTCTCGTTGACGTAACGGTCGATCGCGTACGGAAGCTTCTCCGGCGCGTAATGCACGAAATGGTGGTTCTGACCGGCCATCGGCCCGAGGTTTCCCATCTGCCAGAACAGCCATTGGATGCAATCCAGGCGCGCCGCGCGGTGTCGCGCGGAATGAAGCGCCCGATCTTGTCGGCGAGATACAAGCAGCATCGCGCCCGACTCGAACATGGCGATCGGCTCGCCGCCGTCGGCGGGCGCGTGATCGACCATCGCCGGGATGCGGTTGTTGGGCGAGATCTTGAGGAATTCCGGCTTGAACTGATCGCCCTTGCCGATGTTCACCGGATGGATCGTGTACGGCATCCCCGTTTCCTCGAGGAACATCGTCATCTTGTGCCCGTTGGGCGTGGTCCAGTAGTAGAGCTCGATCATTTCGAGATCCGGAATCAGTTATCAGAGATCAGAACGTCCCTGGGAAAGCGCCGCCGTCGATCAGCACGTTCTGGCCGACGATATAGCCGGCCTGTGCGCTGCAGAGAAAGGCGCACGCGGCGCCGAACTCGGCTGGGCTACCGAAGCGTCCGGCAGGACTCGCTCATCTGCGCCTTGCGCAATCCTCGATCGCCTTGCCCGACGCCTTCGCCCGCAACTCCAGGTTGCCGCGCAGGCGATCGGTGTCGAACGAGCCGGGCAGCAGGTTGTTGATGGTCACGTTATGCGCGCGCGACCTTGCGCGCAATGCCGGCGACGAAGCCGGTCAGCCCGCTGCGCGCGCCGTTGGACAAGCCGAGAATGTCGATCGGCGCCTTGACCGCCGACGAGGTGATGTTGACGATGCGGCCGAATTCGCGCGCGATCATGCCGTCGACGGTGGCCTTGATCAGCTCGATCGGCGTCAGCATGTTGGCGTCGATGCGCGCGTATCCATGCGTCGCGATCCCAGTCGCGAAAATCGCCCGGCGGCGGGCCGCCCGCGTTGTTGACCAGGATGTCCGGCTGAGGGCACGCCGCCAAGCGCCGCGGCGCGTCCCTCGGCGGTCGTGATGTCGCAGGCGAGCCATTGCACGGGGTGGCCCGACATCGCGCCGATTTCCTCCGCGGTCTTGCGCACCGCGCTTTCGGTTCGCGCCAGGATCGTGACTGCGACGCCTTCGCGAGACAGCGCCTCGGCACAGCCGCGTCCGAGCCCCTTGCTTGCCGCGCACACCAGGGCTTTGCGGCCGGAAATGCCGAGATCCAACTAGCGTCCCCATCCGGGCAACACTAACTGCCCTGATAGTTGTGAACGTTGGGAAAGAACAAATCCTTCCACGATGCCGGCCGATCCTTGATGGTGCCGACCTTGGCCATGAACTCCGCCGTCTTCATGATGCTCTTCGGCGTCAGCGTGTATTCGACCAGCGGGTCCTGCATCATCTTGAGGAGCTCGTCGACGCTTTCCTTGGTCCCCGACATGCGCTTGTAGACTTCCGCCGCGGCGCGCTTGTCGCGATTGATCGTCGCGGTCGCTTCCTCGAACGCGGCCACGAAGGCGGCATACGTCTTCGGGTTGGCATCGCGGAACTTGGTCGTGGACCAGACCAGATTGAACGTCGCCGGCCCGCCGAGTATGTCGTAGTTGTTGAGGATGCTGCGAATCCCGGGCCTGGCCACTTCCTGATACTGAAAGCGGCGGCGAGCTGAAATGCGCGGTGATGGTGCCGCTGCCGCCGAGTAGCGCGGTCATCGCGTCCGGATGCGGCAGCGATACCGTCAGCGGATCGAGCTTGGCGTAGTTCTGCTCGCCGAATTCCTTGGCCGCCGCCATCTGCAGCAGCAGCGCCTGCGTCGACACCTTGACCGTGGTCAGCGCGATCTTGTCCTGGTCGGTGAAGTCGCGAATCGTTTTCACGTTCGGATTCGACGTCACCAGATTCACCGGCATCGAGTTGAGCGCGCCGACGCCCTTGACCTCGTTCGGCGTGCCGTGCGTCTTGGACCAGAGCGTGATCAGCGACGGCACGCCGCCGGTGGCGAAGTCGAGGCTGCCGGAAAGCGAGCGCGTCGTTCATCGCGCCCGGACCGCCCAGCTTGGCCCAGGTCACCTTGATCTCGCCCAGGCCGGCCGCCTGCGCCTGCTTCTCGATCAGCTTGGAGTCCTCCATGATCATCAAGTTGAGGTAGGACAGGCCGAATTGCTGCGCGGCGCGGACTTCGTTGGTCTCGGCCTGCGCACGCGCGGACGCGGCCGCGATCGCGGCCGTCATCAGCAACGCGCAAACAAGCCGCGCGCGAGAACGGGCGATGAAGCTCAAGCGCGTCGCTACGCGAGTTGCGAAATGCCGGCCAACAGCCATCCGGTTCTGCCGTTGACAGGCTTGGTCAGGTTCCATACTTCGTCGACGGACTTCGGCACGGGTTCGCCATCCTCGCGCAAAAGGCCGGTGAAGCGCACGCTCGCCCAATACTTGTCGCCTTCCGTCGTCACCTCGAGCACCTCGGCGTCCAGCGTGACGATTTCGGTGGGTCGATGTGCGCCACGCTCGTCGATCTCGCGCCCGATCTCGGCGTTCATCTCGGAGGTCATCACGCTAGCGAGCGCCGCCCGGTCGGCGTTGTCGTAGGAGCGCTGAACCTCGATATATTGCCGCTTCGCCTCCTTCGCGAACCCTTCCGCGTCGAATCCCTGAGGCAGCGGCTTGCGTGCGACACCAAACGCGGGCGCCCCTGGCTCCGCCGCCATTAGCGGCTCGGCCTCCAGCGCGGGAACGGTCTTCTCCGGGCCGCCCCATGCCGGGAATGGGCCGCGCGTCATAGGTCGCGGGCAGCTTGTCGTTCGCGTAGTTCGGGCTTGCTCCGGCGTATTGCAGGGGAGCGGCCGTTTGCCGGCGACTCAGGAACATCCGCACCAGGAAGATCGCGGCGATCACACCCAGCGCGATCAGCAGCAGGCTGCCGAATCCTTCCGACAATCCGAGATGCGACATCAACGCGGCAAAGGCCTAAGCCGGCGGCCAGCCCGGCGATGGGTCCCAGCCAGCGCGACGCGCCCGAAGGAGCGGGAGTCGGACCGGGTGCGGCTTTTGCCGCGCCCGCTGCGGGTGTGGAAGGCGTCTGAGTTGCGGCATTGCCCGCCGGCGCGGTTGGAGCAGGCGCGGGCTTGACGGCGTGACGCTTTCGCGCTGCGCGCCCAAGGCTGCGGCCGCCGCCCATGCGCCGGGCGTCAGCGAGATCGCTTAAGGTAAGCGTCAGCGCGGCGAAGCGCGGCAAAAGCAGGATAGGTGTGCGTTTCATCGGTTCCTCCGGTACTGGCTTCGACAATATGGCGGTCTAAGGGTGCGAATGCAAGCGAATGTAGCGGACATCCGGCGCACGGACGGTCGGTAAAGGCCGCGACGTTGACGCCTAATCGGCCGCGTGCGCGCTTGCCGCGCCGAGGCGACCTCGTGCGCCGCACCTGCATCACGGTGCCGATCGCCAGGAACAGAAACACCGAGACCGCGGCGAAGACGATACGCGGCGAGCCGTGGTCGATCAGCGCGCCCATGGCCACTGGCGCCGAGCGTCGCGCCGAGGTCGAGACCCGAATAGACGAAGCCGTAGACCCGGCCGGAAGCGCCCGGCGGCGTCGCGCCGCGAACGATCATGTCGCGCGAGGGCCCGGTCGATCCGATGGCGAAGCCGGTCAGCGCGAGCATCGGGATCGCCCAATGCGCGATCGCCGGCGATGCCGCGATCAGCATGCATCAGCGCCGCGCCGATGGCGAGCCCGGTCGCGGCGACGCGGTCATGGCGCGCGGTTCGCGCGGCGAGAAAGCCGCCGGCGAGAATGCCGGTCGTGCTGCCCAGCAGATACGCGGTAACGGCCGAGGTCGCGATCGCCAGCGGAATATCGTAGGCAGCGTTGAGACCGGTGCCGACAAAGGTCTGGATGCCGACGGTCGCCACGGTCAACACGCACGAAGTAGGCGAAGCAAAGCAGGATCGGCTTCTGGCGGAAGAGCTCGACGCTGTTGGCCAGCGTGTGCTGCGGAGCACTCGCGCCGTGAGCGCGGCTTCGCAGCACGCTGCGCTGCGTCGCCAGCAGCGCCAGCGCGACCAGCCCGGCCGCGCCCATCACCAGCAGCGCGGTCCGCCAGCCGAGGATGTCGCCGAGCCCGTAAGCTGACGATCGGCGCCACCGCGTAGCCCAGGCTGCCGCCGATGCCGTGCGAGCTGTACGCATGGCCGAGACGGCGCGGGTCGACGTTGGCGTTGAGCACCGCGAAATCGGCAGGATGAAAGACGCCGTTGCCGATGCCCATGATCGCGACCAGCGGAAACAACCAGAAGATGCCGGGAACGGCTGCCAGCAAGGAGCGTACCGCCGGCGAGCAGGCCGAGCCCGCCGAGGAGCACCGGCCGGGCCCCGAAGCGGTCGACGGCGAAGCCCGCGCCGAACTGGCACAGCGCCGCTCGCAACGTAGAAAGTGCTCACCAGCGCACCCAGCGTCGCGTAGCTCACGCCGAACTCCGCGCGCAGCAATGGAAACAGCGGCGGCAGGACGAGCTGGAAGAAGTGCGACATGCCGTGCGCGACACCGATCACGCCGATCACGCGGATGTCGCGGCGAAAGGATAGTGCTTCGGCGGGGGACGTGGCGGCAGTTACGATGACGGAATCCGAAAGCGCTTGAAAGCTCGCGCGGCAAACCTCAAGTATACCGAACCCGCCGTCGGCCCGCCGCGGTCATCCGTTCGCCGCTCGCGCGGGCGTAAATCCATGCTGCCGCATGAGCGATGTTCCCGCGCGACGCGTCGTCATCGTGACGCATTCATTTGTCGCGTTGCGCACGGAACGCGAGGCCGCAGGCCGAACTCCAATGCTCGGCTATGCTTTCGCAGCATTTCAATACCCACCCGAGGAGACGCTGTCATGCCCGACAAGGTCAAGCAAGACCGACGCCGAATGGAAGGCCGTGCTCGCGCCGGAGCAATACCGCATCACGCGCAAGAAAGGCACCGAGCGCGCCCTTCAGCGGCGAGTATTGGGACAACGAGCGAACCGGGCAGCTATCGCTGCGTCGTGCTGCGGCACGCTCGCTCTTCGACGCCGAAACCAAGTTCGACGCCGGCTGCGGATGGCCGAGCTTCTACGCGCCCGCTCGCGGCGGAGAACGTGAAGACCGCCGGACGACAGCAGCCATCTGCATGCGCCGCACCGAGGTGTTGTGCGCCGCGTGCGACGCGCATCTCGGCCACGTTTTCGACGACGGCCCCCAGCCCACCGGACTGCGCTACTGCATGAACTCCGGCGTCGCTCAAGTTCGAGCCGAAGAAGAGTGATCGCATTATGCGCGTGCTGCTCGCCGAAGACGACCGCGATGATCGGCGCCAGCGTCCGCCGCGGCCTGGCGCAGGACGGCTTCACCGTCGACTGGGTGCGAGGACGGACGCGCCGCCGAGCTGGCGCTCGCCGAGCGCGTGCACGATCGCGCTGCTGCTCGATCTCGGGCCTGCCGCGCAAGGACGGGCCTCGATGTGCTCGCGCGCGATGCGCCGCGCGCGGCGACACGCGCCCGGTGCTGATCATCACCGCGCGCGATGCGGTCGCCGATCGCGTCGCCGGCCTCGACGCCGGCGCCGACGACTACCTGGTCAAGCCGTTCGAGCTCGACCGAGCTTGCGGCGCGGATCGCGCGCGCTCGCTGCGGCGGCGCGCCGGCCGCGCCGCGCCGATCGTCGCCTACGGCGACATCGAGCTCGATCCGGCGATCGCACGCGAGGTGCGCGTGCGCGGCGAACCGGTGCCGCTGTCGGCGCGCGAGTTCGCGCTGCTCGAGGCGCTGCTCGCGCGGCCGGGCGCGATCCTGTCGCGCGCGCAGCTCGAGGACAAGCTCTACGGCTGGAACGACGCGGTCGAGAGCAACGCGGTCGAGGTGCACATCCACGCGCTGCGCAAGAAGCTCGGCGCCGACCTGATCCGCAACGTTCGCGGCGTCGGCTGGATGGTGGCGAAGCCGGATGCCGACCGGAAGCCGTGAGGTCGATCCGGCGCGAGCTGCTGGTCTGGCTGCTGCGTCGGCATCGCTCGCTCGCCGTCGCGGTCGCGGCGGTCGGCACGTATCTGCGCGCGCGCGACGAAGCGAACGCGCTGTTCGACTATCAGCTCAAGGAAATGGCCGCGTCGCTCACCGACGCACCGCTTCGCCGCGCGTCCGCCGGCGCAGGCGCGCATCGGCCCGGCGGCGATGCGCATGGTGGTGCAGATCTGGGACCGCAACGGCGTGCAGCTCTGTCCTGTCGCAGCCGCGCCGCGTGCTGCCGCAGCACGCGCAGCTCGGCTTCACCACGCTCGGCACCGACAGCGGGCAATGGCGGGTCTTCAGCACGCTCGCCGGCGGCCAGGTGGTGCAGGTCGCGCAGCCGATGAGCGCGCGGCGCGAGCTCGCGGCGAGCATGGCGCTGCGAACCATCGTGCCGCTGCTGGCGCGTGCTGCCGTTCCTCGCGCATGCTGATCTGGTTCACCATCGCGCGCGGGCTGAAGCCGCTCGATCGGGTCGCCGCCGCGCGTGGCGCGCGCGCTCTCCCGCGCTGCTCGAGCCGCTGCCCGAGACGCGACCTGCCGCAGCGAGGTGCAGCCGCTGGTGCGGCGCGCTCAACGACCTGCTCTCGCGCCTCGCGTCACACGCTCGACGCGCAGCGCGCGTTCGTCGCCGACGCCGCGCACGAGCTGCGCACGCCGCTCACCGCGGTGCATCTGCAGGCGCAGCTCGCCGAGCGCGCGACGACCGACGCCGAGCGCGCGGCGGCGCTCGGCTGAGCTCAAGGGCGGTCTGGAGCGCGGAACGCGATCTGGTCGAGCAGCTGCTGACGCTCGCGCGCGAGGAACCGGGCGTCAGCGCTACGGCGGCCGTCGGCCGTGGATCTTGTCGGCATCGGCGCGCGAAGTCATCGCCGATCTGGCGCCGCTCGCCGGCGCCGAAGGGCATCGACCTCGGCCTATCCTCCACGACCGCAGTCGACGGTGAAGCGGCAATCCGGACGCGCTGCGCACGTTGATCTCGAACCTGGTCGACAACGCGATCCGACTACACGCCCGCCGGCGGCAGAGTCGACGTCGCGGTTGCCGACGACGCAGGCGAGGACCGCGCTCACCGTGCGCGACAGCGGGCCGGGCATTCGCGATCGAGGACCGCGAGCGCGTGTTCGATCGCTTTTACCGCGGCAGCGGCGCCGGGCGGCATCCGCGGCAGCGGTCTCGGTCTGGCGATCGTCAAGCGTATCGCCGAGCGCCACCGTGCCGATGTCGAGCTCGGTCCGGGCATTGACGGCCGCGGCCTGGGCGTGACCGTTCGCTTTACAGAGACCATTCCCGCCCCGCACGCTCCCACTCCTGCGGGACTGATGCTGCCGTCGAATCGATGAAATAGCAGCTCGTGCTAGTCTAGCCTCGACACTCTCACAAGGGCGTATCGATGAAAAGTATCAGCACCTCTCTACTACCTCGATCGCGATGCTTGCGCTGACCGTCGCGGACGCCGCGTGCCGCGGACCGGCTACAGCCAGGGCAATGGGAAACGACGATCAGTGCCGGAGAACGCGGAGAGGGTGACGCAGATCTGCGTGACCGCGGCCCACGCCAGCGCGGTGAATGGCGACGAGAAGACATTTGAGGCATCGGTGCTCAAGGCCGCCCAGGACGCTGGGCTGCACGATAAAGGATGTCAAGGTGTCCGGGAATCAAGTGACCGTCGATGCGACTTGCGGCGGTATTCAGGCCACGAGCAGCGACGACCTATCATGGCGATCGGTATGAGCAGGTAAGTTCGAACGGATCAAAGGTTAGCGCCAAGCGCGTCGGCCCCTGTCCGTAACGGCTCGGCACGCCTCTGATTCTGCGCGGAGGCGCCGTCTCGTTACGGCCCGTGAAGCACAAGCTGCGGCAGTCGCCCAGATACCCATCTCGCTCGTCTCCAGCGAACTCGGGCCGAAAGACCCGCGGCCAAGCTCTGTGTCAACGAAAAACAGGGCAAGGGCCTTAATGCTCCCTTAAGTCTTGGCCCTTATCTTCGGTTGCATGCCGGAACATCCCGGCCAAGTCACCTACCAAGGAGCAGACGTATGGAATCGAAAACTTTCCGACGCAGCGCCATTGCGCTCGCGGTGGCGGGCGCTTTCGCGATCGGCGTCACCACCGCCGACAAGGTGTCGATGCATACCGCCAACGCCGCGGTTTCGCCGCCCACGGTTTCCACGCCGGCCGATCTCGGCGCCGGCCAACGTCGCGCCGGTCGCGGCACTTCCGGACTTCAGCGGACTGGTCGAGAAATACGGGCCCGCGGTGGTCAACATCAGCGTCACCAGCGACGGCCGCAAAGTGTCCGCCAACGACGATGACAATTCGGGGCCGGACATGAGCCAGCTGCCGCCGTTCCTGCGCGACTCGCCTTTCTTTCGCAATCTTCCGAACTCCGCACCGCGGACCCGATGCGCGGCATGGGCTCGGGCTTCATCGTCAGCAGCGACGGCGTGATCCTGACTAACGCGCATGTCGTCGCCAACGCCGATGAGGTGACGGTCAAGCTGACCGATCGGCGCGAGTTCAAGGCCAAGGTCCTGGGCAGCGACAAGACGACCGACATCGCGACGCTCAAGATCGACGCCAAGAATCTGCCGGTCGTGAAGATCGGCGATCCCGGCGCAGACGCGTGTCGGCGAATGGGTGGTCGCGATCGGCTCAGCCTTACGGCTTCGAGAACACCGTGACCGCCGGCATCGTCAGCGCCAAGGCGCGCGCGTTGCCGCGAGGAGTCGTACGTGCCATTCATCCAGACCGACGCCGCGGTCAATCCGGGCAACTCGGGCGGGCCGCTGTTCAACCTGAAGGGCGAAGTGATCGGCGTCAACTCGCAGATCTTCAGCCACTCCGGCGGCTTCCAGGGTCTCGCCTTCGCGGTGCCGCATCGACATCGCGATGCAGGTCGAGGAACAGCTCGCGAAGCATGGCAAGGTCGAGCACGGCCGCCTGGGCGTCACCATCCAGGAAGTCAACCAGTCCCTGGCGCAGAACTTCGGTTTGAAGTCGGCCGCCGGAGCGCTGGTGAGCTCGGTGCAAAAGGCAGCGCCGCGGCGAAGGCCGGCATCGAGCCGGGTGACGTCATCGTCAAGTTCAACGGCAAGGAGATCAACGCCTCGGCCGATCTGCCGCCGCTGGTGTCGAGCCTGAAGCCGAATACTCAGGCCACGCTCGAGGTCTGGCGCGACGGCAAAACCAAGCAGGTAGCGGTGACCGTCGGCGGGATGGAAGACAAGACCGTGGTTGCCGAAAACAGCAAGGTCGACCTGGGCAAGGCGCGCTTGGGCATCGCGGTGCGGCCGCTTTCGCCGGAGGAAATGCGCGAGGGCTCGCTGCAGAATGGCTTGGTCGTGCAGGATGTCGCCGGCCCAGCCGCGCGAGCGGGCATCCGCGCCGGCGACGTCATCGTCGCAGTCAACAATACGCCGGTGAAGTCTCCCGCTCAGTTGAAGGAGCTGGTGGCCAAGTCCGGCAAGACGGTGGCGCTCTTGATCCAGCGCGACGACGCGCGCATTTTCGTGCCCATCGACCTCGGTTGACCCGATTGGATCGAAACCAACGTTAGCACCAAGGCAAGACGACCACGGGAGCCTCTCCGCGTGTCGATCCCAAGCGGACGGCGAACCCGTCCGCTTTTTTCGCACTCGATATGCCCGTGCACAAAATCCTTGACAGTGCATGATATTGTTGTGATATCATTTCCATATCGCCCATGGCCGCATCGGCTTGAGCGTCGTGGAGGAACTCAAGATGGAACGCATTCGGGAAATCAAAAGCGCGCACGAAGAACGGCCGATCACGACCTGGAACGGCTTCATGGTCCTGGCCATAGGCTTGGCGCTGGTCGTCTTCGGGCTTTGGCAGCTGTTCCAGGGCGTGCTTACGGGCGCTCGGGCTCGGTCACCGGGCTGGTGACGCACCATCGTCATCTTTGTTCTGCTGTTTATTGCCGGGCTGCTGTTCCTGGCAGGGCTATACACGCTGCAGCCAAACGAGGCCGCGCTGCTGCAATTGTTCGGCAGCTATCGGGGCACGACGCGGGTGGCGGGGCTGCGCGGCACCAACCCGTTCTACACGCGACGCAAGGTGTCGCTGCGCGCGCGCAACCTCGAACGGCGAGCGGCTGAAGGTCAACGACAAGCGAGGCAACCCGATCGAGATCGCGGCGGTCGTGGTGTGGCGCGTCGACGACACCGCCAAGGCGAGCTTCGATGTCGACAACTACGAGAACTACGTCAAGCTGCAAAGCGAGGCCGCGGTGCGCCATCTGGCGTCATCGTTTGCGTACGACCACGGCGACGTCGAGCCCGGCAGGCGTCGTCGAGCCGACGCTGCTCGGCGGCAGCGACCTCATTTCCCGCGCGCTGGTCATGGAGCTCACGCAGCGGCTGGCCAAGGCCGGCGTCGTTGTCGACGAAGCGCGGCTGATGCATCTCGCCTATGCGCCCGAAATCGCGCAGGTGATGCTGCGCCGGCAGCAGGCCGAAGCGATCATCGCGGCGCGGCAGAAGATCGTCCATGGCGCGGTGTCGATGGTCGAGATGGCGTTGCGAGAGCTGTCGGACAAGAAAGTCGTCGAGCTGGACGACGAGCGAAAGGCGGCGATGGTCAGCAACCTGATGACCGTGCTTTGCGCCGAGAGCGAGGTTCAACCGGTGATCAATACCGGCACGCTGTATCACTAACCCACGACCTTCGAACAGGAGCCCATCATGAGTTTTCCGCGAGCGAGAAATCCTGGATTGTGGACAGCGGTCGGCGCGAGGCGCGGGCACCGCGGTAGGAACCGCATTCGGCAACAGCCCCGTCGGCCTGGCGCTGGGCGCCGCGCTGGGCCTGGCGCTGGCGGTGCTAGCCGGCCGGCCCGGCAAGCGGACTTCTGACCGCACCGGCGCCGGCAACGGCGCCGGTGTGAACCGACGATTTTGTTACGCGGAGCCGTCCATGCGCCGTCTTTCTCTTGTGCTCTTTGTCACCCTGCTGATCGCCGGCGTTGCCTTCATCGTCGGAACCATCGGACAGTTGCCGCCGCGCGTGGCCTCGCATTTCGGCGCCGCCGGCAGACTCAACGCCTGGATGAGCCGCGACGGCTACGCGCTGTTCATCCTCGGATTCGGAACCTTGTTTCCGATGTTCATCGTTGCTTCGCTCGCTTGGCTGCCACACGTCATGTCGCGCGGCGTCAGCTGCCGAATCGCGATTACTGGCTCGCGCCCGCTCGACGCGGCGAGACGCTGGCCGCTCTCGAAGCGTTCGGCGGCTGGCTCGGATGCCTGCTAGTCCTTTTCATCGCCGCTCTGCATTACACGATACTCGAGGCGAACACGAGCGTCCCGCCACAGCTGCCCGCCACGCTGTTGTGGACTGTCCTCGGTGGATTTATCGCCGCCACCGTGGCCTGGCAAGCATTATTCTATTTGCGGTTTCGAACGCCCCACTGACGTGAGAGGCGATCGGCGCCGCGAGTCGGCACCCCAGCTCCTAGCAATGGCCGAGAAGAAAGCTTTTCTGCTCCGGCTCGATCCCGTCATCTGGGACGAGATGGAGCGACTCGCCCAAAGCGAGCTGCGCAGCGTCAACGCACAAATCGAGTTCCTGCTTCGCGATGCGCTCGCGCAGCGCGGTATCAAACCCAGGGAAGCCGCCACGGCCGTCCTCCTCCTCGCCGCCGTCCTCATCTTCCTCCTCATCGTCGTCCCCCTCCCGTGGCAGCCGGGTGGATTGAGCCGCTGACCGACGTCGCTGCGCCGACACGCGCGCGTTTCGCGGCTGGCTGCGCTGCGCGCGAGCGCAGCGCGACGACGAGGATTTCCTGTTCGCGCTGCATCGCGACGCCATGCGCCGCCTACGTCGATCAGACCTGGGGCTGGGACGAGGCATGGCAGCGCGCATTTCGCTGCGACTTACGCGCCCGCAGCGCCAGGCGGTGATCGTGCGTGGCGGAACGGTGCTCCGTGACGTGGGCCGCATCAGCCTGACGCGCCACTGGCGCAAGATTTTTCTGCGCGACATCGAGCTCATGGGCTCTGAGCGCAATCACGGTGTCGGCACGGCCATCATTACCGCCGTGGTGGCGCTTGCGCGACGACTCCGATCGCTATGTCGAGCTGCGGGTGCTGCGGTGCAATCCCGCGCAACGGCTCTACGCGCGGCTCGGATTCCGAGTCATCGATGACGACGGCGCGCGTTTGAGGATGCGCACGCGGTAGGACGAATTCAAACCGCTGCCGGCGAATAGCTGAGGGCACAACTCGGCGATAGCGTCCGCAAAACGCGCGTCGTCCCCGCGAAAGCGGGGACCCAGGGGCGTTCGTCAAAAAGACGCTGGATTCCCTCCCCGCTTTCGCGACTAAAGGCCGCGGGATGACGATTTTAAGAATTCATTCGGCAGCCAGCGTGCGCGCCAGCCACGCACCGATAGCCTCGATCTCCTCCATGCACACCGAGTGCTCCATCTGGTAGGTGTGCCAGTCGACGCGATAGCCGGCGGCGACGAGCGCGCGGCGCGAGGCGTCGCCCCACTCGAAGCGCACCACCGGGTCGGCGGTACCGTGGGCCATGAAGATCGGCAGATCGCGATTGATCGCCGCCGCTTCCTCGGCCAGCCGGTCTGCATTGACCAGATACGTCGACAGCGCGATCACTCCCGCCAGCCGCTCCTGATGGCGGACGGCGGTGTGCAGCGCGATGGCGCCACCCTGCGAGAAGCCGGCAAGCACGATCCGCGAGGCCGCGATGCCGCGCGTCTTTTCGCGCGCGATCAGCGCTTCGAGCTGCGCCTGCGACTGCCGGACGCCGGCGATATCGGCGCGGCTGTTCAGATCCGCGGCGGCGATGTCGTACCACGCGCGCATGGCCATGCCGTTGTTGATCGTCACCTTGCGCACCGGCGCGTGCGGAAACACGAACCTCAACGCGCGAGCGGCCGGGAGCTTGAGCTCGGGCACGATCGGCACGAAATCGTTGCCGTCGGCGCCGAGGCCGTGCAGCCAGATGACGCTGGCGGTCGGATGGACGCGGTTTCGATTTCAATGCAGGGAAGCGTTGTCGGGATGTCATGATGGACTCGGAGAGGCGCCGCGCATTCTAACCGCGATGCGTCGTTGGTGTCGCGGCTTGACCCTTTGCGCTCGAGCAACTACATTCGCGGCGGAATGGTGAGGCCCCGTCCGGGCCGCCTGCGACGACCGCAACAAGGAACCTACGGGCGCATTCGCCTTTGCTCAACGATATGTCTTCCCTCCGCTCCACGATGAGGTGCGCCGCGTGCGGCACCGAGCTTCCCTCGACCGCCAAGTTCTGTATCGAGTGCGCGCATCCTGTCACCGCGCCGTCGTCCAACCGTGCGCCCAAGGACCTCGCCGTCCGCATGCCTGTCCGCAACCGGATCGGTGGAAGGCGAGCGGAAGCTCGTCACCGTGCTGTTCGCCGATCTCAAGGGTTCGACCGAGCTCTTTGCCGACCGCGATCCGGAAGAAGGCGCGCGCCCTGCTCGATCCCGTGCTCGAGCACATGTGCGAGGCGGTCGAGCAATACGGCGGCACGGTGAGCCAGGTCATGGGCGACGGGATCATGGCCATCTTCGGCGCGCCCGTCGCCGCGGAGGACCACGCCGTGCGTGCGTGCCGCGCCGCGCTCAGCATGCAGGACCTGGTGCGCCACTACGGCGACGATCTGCAACGCTCGCACGGTGTTCCGGTTCAGATCCGCGTCGGACTCGATTCGGGCGAAGTCGTGCTTCGCTGACAGGACACGGCCTGCACATGAGCTACACCGCGATCGGCCTGACCGTGAACATGGCGGCGCGCATGGAGCAGATGGCCAAGCCCGGGACGGTGCTCGCCGGGTCCGACACCGTGCGGCTGGTCGAGGGCCACGTCGAGACACGCTTCGCTGGGTCCGCTCAAGGTCAAGGGATTCGACAAGCTGGTCGAAGTCTCCGAAGTCCGGCGCGCGTCCGTGACCCAGTCGCGATTCGACACCGTGCCGGTGCGGGCGAAGATGCCCTTTGTCGGCCGCGATGCGCAGCTCGCGCTGCTCGTCGACGCCTACGAACAGGTCGCGACGCACGGCGCGAGCCGCATCGTATCGATTGTCGGCGACGCCGGCATGGGCAAATCGCGGCTGCTCTACGAGTTTCTGCGCGGACTCGCCGGCAAGGACGTGCTTGCGCTCAATGGCGGCTCCGCGCCCTACGGCAGCGGCGCCGCGTACCGGCCCGGGATACGCATCCTGCATCAGTATTTCAACATCGCCGATGCCGACGATGCGCAGGCGATCCAGCAGAAAGTCGCCGGGAGGATCGTCGCGCTGAGCGGCGGGACCGCAAGCGCGGTCTTTCCGATTCTCGCGTTGCTCAACGCCCTGCCCGCGGACAATCCCTTTCATCGCCTGCCGAACAAGGAAAAACGGCAGCACGTCAGCGACGCGCTGCTGTGGCTCGGACAGCGGCTCACCACCGAGCGCGCCATGGTTCTCGCCTACGAGGATCTGCAGTGGGTGACCGCGGATACGCAAGAGCTGGCTGGAGCGGCTGGTGCGCGAGCTTCCGCCGAGGACGCTGCTGCTGTGCTGACCTATCGCTCCGATCACGACGCGAGCTCGCTCATGACGCCGGACACCATCGAGGCGCGGCTCGACGGACTCGAGCCCTCGGCGACGCGAGCGCTCATCACCGAACTGCTCGGCGACGATCGCAGCCTCGATGCGCTGAAGGACGAGCTGCCCGAGCGAAGCGGCGGCAATCCGCTTTTCATCGAGGAGCTGGTGCGCAGCATGATCGAATCGGGCGACCTCACGGGCGAGCCCGGATACTACCGCATGGACTCGCCGCACGAGATCGTCGAGATTCCGCGCACGGTGCGCGCGGTCCTGGCCGCGCGCATCGATCGGCTCGGCCGCACCGACAAGCACGTCCTGCAGGCGCTTGCCGCGGTGGGCGACGTGGCCAGCGTCGGATTGCTTGCGCGACGTGCTCGAGGACCCGGCAGACGAGATTCGCAAATCGCCTGCGCCGGCTGCAGACCGCGGGACTGCTCATCGAGCGAACCGAGGGCGAGCATCTGTCGTACGAATTCAAGCACTCGCTGATGCAGGCGGTCGCCTACGACAGCCTGCTCCACGAGCGGCGCCGCGAGCTGCACTTGCGGATCCTGGAAGCGATCGGCGAGAGCCGCGATTTCGACGTGCTTGCACGGCATGCCGTGCTCGGCGAAGCATGGGACCAGGCGCTTACGTACCTGCGCGACGCCGGCAAGACCGCGCTTGCGAACTTCGCCGAAGCCGACGCGGTGTCGTACTTCGAGCGCGCGCTCGATGTCTTGAACCACCTGCCGTCGAAGAAGGAAACCCTGGAAGCTGCGATCGATCTTCGCTTCGACCTGCGCAACGCGCTGGTCCCGCTCGGAAAGCATCAACGCGCGTTCTCGAGGTCGCTGCGCGAAGCCGAGCGCCTGGCCGACTATCTCCGCGACGACGCGCGGCTCGCGCAGATACTCGCATCGGTGAGCAACTGCTACGGAAACATCGGACGCGCGGATCTGGCACTCGGCGCCGCGGAGCGTTCGCTGACGCTGGGCGGGCAAATCGGCGAGACGCCGCATGCTGGTCGTGGGTAACCTGAGCGTCGGCGAAATTTATCGAACGCTCGGCGACTACCGGAAAGCGCGGTCTTCCTCGCGCGGGTCCTCGAGCTGCTCGTTCCCGGCGACGAGCACGACCGTTAGGGACAGGTTGGCCTGCCGTCGGTGCGCGCGCGCAGCCATCTCGCATGGACGCTCGCCGAGCTGGGCGATTTACGGGCGCGCATGCCGCCGCCGAGGAGGGCTTGCGGCTGGCCGACGCGTCCGGGCATTCGTACACCATCACTCATGGCTGCCTCGGTCTGGGTGGCGTGCGCTTGCGCGCAGGGAGAGTTCAGGGCCGCGATCCCGATCCTCGTCGCGCGGACTCGCAGCAAGCGATCGCGTGCCGCTGCTGCGCCCGCCGATCGCCGCCGATCTCGGCGTCGCGTATGCGCGCTGCGGCAACATCGAGGAAGGGCTCACCCACCTTCATGCCGCGGTCGACGGGGCGAAATCGATGGGAAGGATGAGCCGCCTGCCGCTGATGCTGGTCAAGTGCGGCGGAGATCCACCTGCTCGCAGGCGATACGCGACGAGGCCCGGGAGCTTGCCGAGACGGCGCTGCGTCTGGCCATGCAGCAAAAGGAGCGCGGCAACGAGGTCTACGCCAGGCATCTGTTTGCCAAGATTGAATTGGGCACCGACCGGGGCGGAACGGTTTTATCGCGAGGCACTGGAGCTCGCGACCGAAATCGGCATGGCCCCGCTTGCCGCGCGTTGTCACGCGGGCCTCGCGATCGTCTATGCCAGAATGTCGCGACACGACGCGGCGGAAGACCATCTCGCGCAAGCCCGGACGATGTTCAAATCGATGGGGATGCGCTTTTTCTCGAGCCGTCTTCAAGGCGCCATGGCCGAGGTGGTCTGACGGTTCCCGCGGCACACCGCCGCGCTCCTCCGTGCGGAAGCGGCCCGCAGGATATTGCGACGCATTTGCTGCCCTCTGTCTAAAGCGTAGAATCCGCGCCTCGTGACGGGTCGCCGACACAATCGGCGGCCTCGTGGTGGCGGCCCGTACCCGGTGACCGCGCAATCCAGAAACACAATTTTTGGAGTCTCGTCCGATGGCTCCTCCTTCCGGCAGCGCGCTGCGCTGCGCGACGTCACACTCGACGACAAATATCGAGCTCGAGTCCGGCCGCGTCTATGTGACCGGCGTTCAGGCGCTGGTGCGCCTGCTGATGCTGCAGCGCCAGCGCGACGTGCTGGCGGGACTCGAATACCGCCGGCTTCGTCTCCGGCTATCGCGGCTCGCCGCTGGGCGCGCTCGACCTGTCGCTCTGGAGCGCGGAGAAGTTTCGTCGACGCGCGCCACATCAAGTTCCAGCCGGGATTGAACGAGGACCTCGCCGCGACCGCGATCTGGGGCAGCCAGCAGGTCAACATGTACCCCGGCGCCAAGTACGACGGCGTGTTCGCGATGTGGTACGGCAAGGGTCCGGGCGTCGATCGCTGCGGCGACGTGTTCAAGCACGCCAACTTCGCCGGCACGTCGAAGCACGGCGGCGTGCTGGTGCTCGCCGGCGACGATCACGCGCGCGAAATCGTCGACGCTCCCGCACCAATCCGACCACCAGTTCTCGGCCGCGATGATGCCGGTGCTCTATCCCTCGTCGGTGCAGGAGATCATCGACCTCGGCCTGCACGGCTGGGCGATGAGCCGCTACTCGGGCCTGCTGGGTCGGCTTCAAGTGCGTGTCCGACACGGTCGAGAGCTCGGCCTCGGTCTACATCGATCCCGATCGCGTCAAGCTGATCACGCCCGACGACTTTCCGTTGCCGCCGGACGGCGTGTCGATCCGCTGGCCCGACGGCTTCCTCGACACCGAAGCGCGGATGCAGGACTACAAGATCTACGCGGCGCTGCATTACTGCCGCGCCAATCAGCTGAACCGCATCGTCATCGATCGCGCCCGGCAAGCCGCGCGGCTCGGCATCATCACCAGCGGCAAGAGCTATCTCGACGTGCGTCAGGCGCTCGACGACCTGGGCATCACCGAGGCCGACGCGGCCGAGATCGGCATCCGCGTGTTCAAGGTGGCGATGCCGTGGCCGCTCGAGCCCGGAGGGCGTGCGCCACTTCGCCGAAGGCCTGGAAGAAATCCTGGTGGTCGAGGAAAAGCGCCAGATCGTCGAGTACCAGTTGAAGGAGCAGCTCTACAACTGGCGCGACCGACGTGCGCCCGCGCGTGGTCGGCAAGTTCGACGAAAAGGGCGAGTGGATGCGCCCGCACGGCGACTGGCTGCTGCCCGCCGCCTCCGAGCTGACGCCGGCGATGATCGCGCGCGTCATCGCGCAGCGCATCGAGCGACTGGACCTGCATCCGCGCACCATGGAAAAGGTGCGCAGCCGCGTGGACTTCATCAACGCCAAGGAAGCGGCGCTGGCCAAGCCCAAGATCAGCCTGCAGCGCATTCCCTATTTCTGCTCGGGCTGCCCGCACAACACGTCGACCAAGGTGCCCGAAGGCAGCCGCGCGACCGCGGGCATCGGCTGCCACGTGATGGCGATCTGGATGGACCGCTCGACGTCGACCTTCACCCACATGGGCGGCGAAGGCGTGCCATGGATCGGGCAGGCGCCGTTCACCAACGAAAAGCACATCTTCGCCAATCTCGGCGACGGCACCTACTACCACTCCGGCAGTCTCGCGATCCGCGCCGTCGGTCGCCGCCAACGTCAACATCACCTACAAGATCCTCTACAACGACGCGGTGGCGATGACCGGCGGCCAGCCGGTCGACGGACCGCTCTCGCCGGCGGACATCGCGCGGCAGGTCGCCGCCGAGGGCGTGAAAAGATCGTCGTCGTCACCGACGAGCCGGAGAAATATCCGTCCGGCTATTTCGCATCCGACATCGAGATCCACCATCGCGACGAGCTCGACCGCGTGCAGCGCAGCTTGCGCGATACGCCCGGCGTCACGGTCCTGCTCTACGATCAGACCTGCGCCGCGGAAAAGCGCCGCCGCCGCAAGCGCGGCAAGTACCCGGATCCCGCCAAGCGCGTGGTCATCAACGAGCTGGTGTGCGAAGGCTGCGGCGACTGCGGCGTGAAGTCGAACTGCGTTTCCGTCGCGCCGGTGGAAACCGAGTTCGGACGCAAGCGCACCATCGACCAGAGCTCGTGCAACAAGGATTTCTCCTGCGTCAACGGCTTTTGCCCGAGCTTCGTGCACGGTCGTCGGCGGCAACCTGCGCAAGCCGCAAAAGGCCGGCGTCGGGAGATTTTCCGACGCTGCCGGAGCCCGCGCTCCCGTCGACCGCGGCGCCCTACGGGATACTCGTCACCGGCATCGGCGGCACCGGCGTGGTGACCATCGGCGCGCTGCTCGGCATGGCCGCGCATCTCGAAGGCAAGGGCTGCAGCGTGCTCGACATGACCGGGCCTCGCGCAGAAAAACGGCGCGGTCGTGTCGCACGTGCGCATTGCCGACGCGCCGGAGCAGCTCTACGCGACGCGCATCGCCGCGGGCGAAGCGAAGCTGATGCTCGCCTGCGACATCCTGACCGGCGTCGGCTACGAAGCGCGTGGCCAAGATGCAGAAAGGCGTGACCAAGGCGCTGGTCAACACCGCGCTGGTGATGCCCGCCGACTTCACCCGCAACGCCGATCTCAAGTTCCCGCTGGGCTCGATGGAGCAGCGAGATCAAGGACGCGGTGGCGCCCGGCGACGCGGAGTTCCTCGACGCGACCAAGCTCGCCACCGGGCTGATGGGCGACTCGATCGCCACCAACCTGTTCATGGTCGGCTTCGCTTATCAGCGCGGCTTGATTCCGCTGTCCGAGGCGGCGATTCTGCGGGCGATCGAATTGAACGGCGCGGCGGTCGAATCGAACAAGCAGAGCTTCAAGCTGGGGACGCCTCGCCGCCGTCGAGCCCGAGCGCGTGCTGGCCGCGGCGATTCCGCAGGAGAAGCCCGAGTCGCAGCGCCTGTCGACATCGCTCGATGAAATGATCGCGCGCCGCGCGAGCTTTCTCACCGCGTACCAGGACGGCGCGTACGCCAAGCGCTACACCGATTTCGTCGGACAAGGTGCGCACTGCCGAGACCGCCAGAGCTGCCGGGCATAAGCGCGCTCACCGAAGCCGTCGCGCGCTACTACTTCAAGCTGCTCGCGATCAAGGACGAATACGAAGTCGCGCGCCTCTACACCGACGGCGATTTCGCCAAGCGCGTCGCGGCGCAGTTCGAAGGCGACTACAAGCTGACCTTCCACCTCGCGCCGCCGCTTGAGCAACAAGCCCGACCCGGTGACCGGCGAAGCGAAAAAGAGCGTCTACGGACCGTGGATGATGAGCGCGTTCAGGGTGCTGGCGAAGATGAAGGGCTTGCGCGGGACGGCGCTCGACATTTTCGGCAAGAGCGCCGAGCGGCGCATGGAGCGGCAGCTGATCACCGACTACGAGGCGCTGATCGAGGAGCTCCTGCCCAGGCTCGCCGCTCACAATCACGCCATCGCGGTCGAGCTGGCGAGAGCATTCCCGAGCACATCCGCGGCTACGGTCACGTCAAGGATCGGCATCTCAAGGCCGCCAAGGCGAAGGAGGCCGAGCTGGTCGCGGCGTACCGCTCGGTCAAAGCCGGCAGCTCAACAGGCGATCGCCGTCGCGGCAAGACCGCAAGCTTGCCGCGTAGCGCCGGCCCGCTTCGGAGGGGCGCATGCAGCAACCCTTCGATCTTTCGGGCAAGGTCGCGCTGGTCACGGGCGCGTACCGCGGTCTCGGTTTCGCGATCGCGCAGGGCCTCGCGCGAGCCGGCGCGAAGGTGGTCCTCAACGGACGCCGGCAGGACGCGAGTCGATTCCGGCGGCCGAGTCGCTGCGCGGCGAAGAGCTCGAGGTCTCGACGTCCGGCCTTCGACGTCACCGATCGCGATGCCATCGACGCCGGCGTGGCCGCGATCGAAGCGAGCGTCGGCCGCGGTCGACATCCTGTTCAACAACGCCGGCATCCAGCGCCGCGGCGCCTTTGTCGACTTCCCGCAGGAACAGTGGGACGAGATCATCGCCACCAACCTGACGGCGCCGTTCGCTCGTGTCGCAGGCGGTGCTGCCGGGAATGATCGCGCGAAAGCGCGGCAAGATCGTTCACATCGCATCGCTCGATGAGCGAGCTGGCGCGGCCGAGCGGTCGTGCCCTACACGGCGGCCAAGGGCGGCGTGCGGCAGCTGACGCGCGGCATGGCGGTCGAGCTCGCCCCGCACAACATCCAGGTCAACGCCATCGCGCCGGGCTACTTCGCCACGGAGATGAATCGCGCGCTGATCGACAACGCCGAGTTCAACGCCTGGGTGTGCAAGCGCACGCCGGCCGGCCGCTGGGGCCAGCCCGAAGAGCTCGCCGGCCTCGCCGTATTCCTCGCCTCGAGCGCATCGAACTACATGACCGGGCAAATGCTGATCATCGATGGCGGAATGAGCGTGGCGCTGTGAGCAGCGAGCCAGGTCCTGCGCTGTACGGGTTAGATGAAAAGGCGCGAAGCAGTTCTTGCACTCGTTGTATTGGGCGCACTCGGACCGCTTGCATCTTTCGGTCAGCAGCAGGGCCGAGTCTGGCATGTCGGTTTTCTGACGCTGAGGTATCGTCCCAGCTTCTCTCGACAGCATTATTACGGCGCATTTGAAAAGGGAATGCGGCAGCTCGGATATGTCGAGGGCAGGAACCTGATGCGATAGCGTGGCGCTTCGCGGACGGCAATCTCGAACGCTTGCCCGAGCTGGCATCGGAATTGGTTCGGCTGAAGGTCGACGTTATCGTTGCGTCGGGCTCAGCCGCCATCCGGGCAGCGCAGAAGGCAACTCACCACGATCCCTATTGTCATGGGCACCACCAGTGACCCGGTCGGCGGTGGCTTCGTCAAGAGCTTGGCGCATCCCGGAGGAAATATCACTGGGCTGTCGAATATGGGAGGTGACGTCGGTCCCAAGCTCCTCGAATTGCTGATGGCCGTGGTGCCAAAAGTATCTCGCGTGGGTGTACTCGTGAGTCCGACCAGCACGACCTACAGTTCGAATTCGGGTCCTGTTCAGGCAGCGGCACGGAAGCTTTGGAATCAACACGCTGGTGGCGGAGGTCAGGACTCCCCAGCAGATCGAGGACGCGTTTTCGATGATGTCGCGAGAGAACGCCGGCGCAGTTATCGTCACCTCTTCCGCTGTTCTTTGGGCGTGCAGGGACCGCAGATCGCAGACCTGGCAAACAAGTACCGGCTGCCGTCGGTGTTTGGGAACGGATTGAGTGTCGAGGCCGGCGGTCTGATGGGCTATACCGGATCCAGGTCCGCCAATTTCCCTGCGCGCTGCGACTTATGTGGACAAGATCTCTCAAGGGTGCGAAGCCGGGTGATCTTGCGGTGGAGCAATCCGATACATTGAGCTCGTGGTGAACCTCAAAACCGCCAAAGCGCTTGGCCTAACGATTCCGCAGGCGGTGCTGCTGCGCGCGGACGAGGTGATCGAATAAGCACGGGGATCTATACGGAAGAGCGTGCAAGGGGCCGGCGCTACGAGCGGTGAGCCGATGGCCCATTCGCCCTGACCCGTGATACGCTGCCGCGGTCCGTCCTTCGCAGGGTTGGATTTGTGGCATCCTTGAACCCACCTCCCACATGAGCACCGTCGCGCACAATCCCTTTCCCCATTGCCACGCTCGACGACGACGCGTGGGAGGATCTCCTCAATTTCATCGAGGAGCGCCGGGTCATCCCGATCATCGGCCCCGAGCTGCTGACGGTCGAGACCGAGACCGGGCCGCGCCTGCTCTACGACTGGATCGCCGAGAAGCTCGCGGCCAAGCTCAACGTCGACACCGCGCAGCTGCCGCAGCCGTACACGCTGAACGACGTCGTCTGCTGGTTCCTCTCGTCGCGCGGCCGGCGCGAGGAGGCCTACACGCGCCTGCGCAGCATCCTGCGCGAGGCGAACTTCGCGCCGCCGCTCGCGCTGCGCCAGCTCGCGCAGATCACCGACTTCGACCTGTTCGTCACGACGACCTTCGATCCGCTGCTCGAGCAGGCGATCAACGCCGAGCGCTTCCAGGGCGCGCAGTCGACCGAAGTCATCGCGTACGCGCCGAACCGCGTCGCCGACCTCACGACCGAGCGCGACCAGCTCCAGCGCCCGGTCGATCTATCACCTGCTCGGCCGCCTGTCGCGCGTCGCCGACGTACGTCATCTCCGACGAGGACACGCTCGAGTTCATCTGCGCGCTGCAAAGCGAGCACCTGACGCCCGAGAAGCTCTTCCACGAGCTCGAGCACAACCACCTGCTCTTCATCGGCAGCAACTTCACCAACTGGCTCGCCCGCCTCTTCCTGCGCATGGCGAAGCGCCGCCGCCTCTCCGATCCGCGCGACGTGGGCGAGGTGCTCGCCGACAACCATTCCGGCAACGACGGGCGCCTGATGGCGTTCCTGCAGCAGGTGAGCGTGCGCACGCGCATCTACAGCGGCGCCGAGAAGTTCGTCGACGAGCTGCACCGCCGCTGGATGACGCGCCGCAAGCCGGGCGAGGTCATCGCGCTCGGCGCGGCGCCGCAGCGCTTCCTGCCGCCCGAGCGCGAGATGCCGGACCACGCGGTATTCATCAGCTACGCGCGCGAGGACCTGCCCGCCGTGCAGAAGCTCAAGGCCGGGCTCGACGCCGCCGGCGTCAAGACCTGGTTCGACCTCGAGCGCCTCGAAGGCGGCGACGACTACGACCGCAAGATCCAGCGCAACATCGCGCGCTGCTCGTATTTCATTCCCGATCGTCTCGGCGACGACGCGAGCGCCGGCTCGAAGGCTACTTCCGCCGCGAGTGGAGCTACGCGATCGACCGCGCGCGCAACATCGCCGAGGGCGCGCTCTTCATCCTGCCGGTGTGCATCGACGACACGAACGGCGGCGACGCGCAGGTGCCGGAGAAATTCAAGGCCGTGCATTTCACGCGGCTGCCGCGGCGGCGAAGTCACGCCCGAGTTCGCGCGCGCGACTGCAGGATCCTGCTCTCGTCGGAGCGTCGCTCGTCGACGATGAGCCGGACGACGCGTCAGTCGACACGCGCCGCGCGACCTGCCGCGCGTCGCAGCTCGTCGGCTGTCGACGCGCAGCATCCGTGGCTCGGCCTCGCGTCGTTCACCGAGGAGACGCGCGGCTACTTCTACGGCCGCGAGGACGAGGTCGCCGAGCTCGGCCGCCGCGTGCAGCGCAAGCTCCTCACGATCCTGTTCGGCCAGTCGGGCCTCGGCAAGACGTCGATCCTGCGCGCGGGCATCGTGCCGCGGCTGCGGCCCGAGGGCTATTGCCCGGTGTACGTGCGCATCGACTATTCGCCCGAGTCGCCCGCCGCCGTCCGAGCAGATCAAGCA
>ERZ1370068.4897-contig-3947_pt1 | contig 54105 bp, 64 predicted proteins | sample MGYA00561227_ERZ1370068 | MGnify/ENA primary metagenome ERZ1370068 (study PRJEB38410, sample SAMEA6850437) | metagenome | study: Metagenomic assessment of the ecological functions of the soil: analysis of the soil microbiota associated with the... | reverse complement strand
GCGGCAACGCGGCCTCGCCAACGATCAATGGGCGGTCGATCGCGGCGCGCCGCCGCCGACACGCCACATTCCGGGCCAGCCGTTCTCAAAGCCGCCGCCGCTGCCGCAGGGCGGCATCATCGGATTGTTTCCGGAGCCGGGAGGGTCGCGATGAGCGTTGCGATCATCGATTACGGTTCCGGCAATCTGCACTCCGCCGCGAAAGGCGTTCGAGCGCGCCGCGCGGAGCATGGAAGACCCGCAGAAGATCATGGTGACGCGCGATCCCGAAGCGGTGTTCCGCGCCGATCGCATCGTGCTGCCCGGCGTCGGCGCCTTCGCCGATTGCCGCAGGGGCCTCGATGCGCTCGACGGCATGCTCGAGGCGATGACGGAAGCGGTGCGGTCCAAGGCGCGGCCGTTCTTCGGCATCTGCGTCGGCATGCAGCTGATGGCGACCCGCGGCAAGGAGCATGTCATCACCGAGGGCTTCAACTGGATCGCGGGCGACGTCGAAAGATCTCGCCGCGCGAGGAAAACCTGAAAATCCCGCACATGGGCTGGAACACGCTCGACATGGTCCGCGAGCATCCGGTGCTGGAGCGCCTGCCGCTCGGGCCGAGAGGGCCGCCACGCCTATTTCGTGCACTCCTATCACCTCAATGCCGCCAATGAGGCGGATGTGCTGGCGCGCGCCGATTACGGCGGGCCGGTCACGGCGATCGTCGGCAAGGACACCGCGATCGGCACGCAGTTTCACCCCGAGAAGAGCCAGCGTTTTGGGCTGGCCCTGATCTCGAACTTTTTGAAGTGGAAGCCGTGATCCTTTTTCCCGCCGTCGACCTGAAAACGGCCAGTGCGTGCGCCTCGAACAGGGCGACATGGCGCGCGCGACCGTGTTCAACCTCGATCCGGCGGCGCAGGCGCGTGCCTTCGCCGACGCAAGGGTTCGAATATCTGCACGTCGTCGATCTCGACGGCGCCTTTGCCGGCAAGCCGATGAATGCGCTGGCCGTCGAGGCGATGCTGAAGGCGGTCACCGATGCCGGTGCAGCTCGGCGGCGGCATCCGCGATCTCAAGACGGTCGAAGCCTGGCTCGACAAGGGCATCGCGCGCGTCATCATCGGCACGGCGGCGGTGCGCGATCCCGAGCTGGTGAAGAGCGCCGCGAAGAAATTCCCGGCCGCGTCGCGGTCGGGCTCGACGCGCGCGACGGCAAGGTCGCGGTCGAAGGCTGGGCCGAGACCTCGCAGGTGACCGCGCTCGAAATCGCGCAGCGGTTCGAGGATGCCGGCGTCGCCGCGATCATCTTCACCGACATCGCGCGCGACGGCCTGCTGAAGGGCCTCAATCTCGATGCCACGATCGCGCTGGCCGAGCGCATCTCGATCCCCGTGATCGCCTCCGGCGGTTTTGCCTCGATCGAGGACGTCAAGGCGCTGCTGGAGCCGCGCGCCAAGAAGCTTGCCGGCGCGATCGCCGGCCGCGCGCTCTATGACGGCCGGCTCGATCCCGCCGCCGCGCTGGCGCTGATCCGCAACGCCGCGCCGCGGCTTAGGAGACAATCATGTTCAAGGTCCGCGTGATCCCCTGCCTCGACGTCAAGGACGGCCGGGTGGTCAAGGGCGTCAACTTCGTCGACCTGCGCGACGCCGGCGATCCCGTCGAAGCGGCGATCGCCTATGACGCGCGCCGGCGCCGACGAGCTCTGCTTCCTCGACATCACCGCCACCCACGAAAACCGCGGCACCATGCTCGATGTGGTGCGGCGCACGGCGGAAGCCTGCTTCATGCCGCTGACCGTCGGCGGCGGCGTGCGCACCATCGACGACATCAAGACGCTGCTGCGCTCCGGCGCCGACAAGGTCTCGATCAACAGCGCCGCGGTCGCCAACCGCGAATTCGTCAAGGAGGCGCCGAAAAATTCGGCGAGCAGTGCATCGTGGTCGCGATCGACGCCAAGCGGGTCAAGCGCGGCGGCGGCGTCGGACCGCTGGGAAATCTTCACCCATGGCGGGCGCAACTCCACCGGGATCGACGCCATCGAATATGCCCAGGAAGTGGTCTCGCTCGGCGCCGGCGAAATCCTGCTGACCTCGATGGACCGCGACGGCACCCGGCAGGGCTTCGACCTGCCGCTGACGCGGGCGATCGCCGACAGTGTTCCCGTACCGGTAATCGCCTCCGGCGGCGTCGGCAACCTCGACCACCTGGTCGACGGCATCCGCGAGGGCCACGCCACCGCGGTGCTGGCGGCCTCGATCTTCCACTTCGGCGAATTTACCATACGCCAGGCCAAGGACCACATGGTGCGCGCCGGGCTGCCGATGCGGCTCGATCCCTGACGACCCTCTGTCACAAAAGTGCTAAGTCCATTCTGGGGATGGCGCCGGGCTTCGGCCGGGCGCACGTGTTGAGTTTAGGTTGATGTCGCGTTTCACGATCCATGATCTGGCCGCCACCATCGATGCCCGCGCCGCATCGGGCGGAGAGGCGTCCTACACCCGCAAGCTGCTCGACAAGGGCGCGGAGCACTGCGCCAAGAAACTGGGCGAGGAAGCGGTCGAGACGGTGATCGCCGCGGTCGAGAACGATCGCGACCATCTGATCGCCGAGAGCGCCGATCTGCTGTTTCATCTGCTGGTGCTGTTGAAGGCGCGCGGCGTGAAGCTCGAGGATGTCGAGGCCGCGCTGGCGCAGCGCACGGCGATGTCCGGACTGGAAGAGAAAGCCGCGCGCAAGCGCGATCATCCACGTAAGAGGCGACGCCATGGATATTCGGGCGACCGGACCAGCAATATAATCCCTACCGGATCTTTACCCGCGAACAGTGGGCGCGGCTGCGCGACGACACGCCGATGACGCTGGAGCCGGGCGAGTTCGAGCGGCTGCGCTCGATGCATGACCGCCTCGACATGAGAGAGGTCGAGGATATCTACCTGCCGCTGTCGCGGCTGTTGTCGATCTATGTCGATGCAACCCACCGGCTCTATCAGGCGCAGCGCCAGTTCCTCGGCATCCGGGATCGCAAGGTGCCCTACATCATCGGCGTCGCAGGCTCGGTGGCGGTCGGCAAGTCGACCACCGCGCGCGTGCTGCAGGCGCTGCTGGCGCGCTGGTCGCCGCGACCCAAGGTCGATCTGGTGACGACCGACGGCTTTCTGTTTCCGAACGCGGTGCTCGAACGGAAGGGCCTGATGCAGAAGAAGGGCTTTCCCGGAGAGCTACGATCTGCCGATGCTGCTGTCGTTCCTCAGCGACATCAAGGCCGGGCGGCGGCCGGTGCGCGCGCCGGTCTATTCGCATTTGACCTACGACATCGTCCCGAACCAGTGGATCGAGGTCGACCAGCCCGACATCCTGATCGTCGAGGGCGTCAACGTGCTGCAGACCGGCCGGCTGCCGCGCGACGGCAAGGCGGTGCCCGTTGTCTCCGACTTCTTCGATTTCTCGGTCTATATCGACGCCGACGAGCCGGTGCTGCGCGAATGGTATGTGCGGCGCTTCCTCACGCTTGCGCGACACGGCGTTCACCGATCCGCGGTCCTACTTCCACCGCTACGCGCTGCTGTCGGACGACGAGGCGACCGCGACCGCGATCGCGATCTGGGAGCGCACCAACCGCGCCAATCTCGAGGACAACATCCTGCCGACCCGGCCGCGCGCGACGCTGATCCTCAAGAAGGGCGCCGACCACGTGGTCGAGACGGTGGCGCTGCGGCGGCTTTGATTGATCATCCCCGTCTCAAGCTGCGATGTGCCGCGAGGCGGCGAGACCTGCGATTGCCTCGGCCAGCTTTTCCCGATCGAGCGGCTTGATCAGAAACCCGTCCATGCCGGCCTCGAAACAGGCGTAACGATCTTCCACCAGGGTGTTGGCGGTGAGCGCAAGGATCGGCGTCCGGCGTCCGGGCTGACCGGCCTCGAGGGCGCGGATACGCTTGGTGGTTTCGATGCCGTCGAGTTGCGGCATCTGGATGTCCATGAACACCAGATCATAGGCGGCGCCGGCGGATTTGGCCGACAGCCAGGATCTCCAGCGCCGCTTCGCCATTGGTGGTGATGACGGCCTTGATGGCCCGAGCCGGCTCAACAGCGAACGCATCAACAGCGCGTTGATCTCATTGTCCTCGGCGACCAGGATCGACAGGCCCTCGCTGGCCGGTGCCGCCGGCGCCTCGATGGGCTCGGCCGGATCCATCGGGGTTTCGCCGACGAGACCCGGCGCTGCAACTCCGGCGCCGCCGTCAGGCGCGCCGCAAGCGAGGCCGCGCGCAACGGCTTGACCAGATAGCCGGTGAAGGCGGAGGCCGCGGAAGGCTGCAGTTCCTGCCGCGTCGCTGGCGTGAACATCACGATCCGCTGCGCGGCATGAACACGGCGCGGCTTCGCCGAGCGCTTCGGTGCTCGCTGTACCCAGCGCGTGATCGATCAGGATGGCGTGCCAGGCACGCTCGGGCAGCAGCGCTTGCGGCTACGTCGGCGTCCGACACCATGCAGGTCTGGCCGCCCCAGCGCTGCAGCCGCCGCGCCGTCAGCGAGGCCTCGATGCTTTGCGGCGAAACCAGCATGATCGACTGGCCGGTCAGGTCGGGCGCGGCAAGAATCTTCTGTTTGCCGCTTTCGGAGGCCGCGAGCGGGATCGAGACCTCGAAGGTCGAGCCGAGCGCCTGGCCTGCTCTCCAGCGTGATGCGGCCGCCCATGCGTTTGACGATGCGGTCGCTGATGCTCAGCCCAAGCCCGGTGCCGCCATAGCTCCGCGCGATGCGCTCGTCGGCCTGCTCGAACTCGCGGAAAATGCGTGTCGCGCCTCGGGCGCGATGCCGATGCCGGTGTCGCGCACCAGGAAACTGATTTCATTGGGCCAGATGCCGGGCTCGACGATCAATGCGACGCCGCCGTTTGAAGTGAACTTGATCGCGTTGCCGGCGAGATTGAGCAGCACCTGCCGCAGCCTTGCGCGCGTCGCCGATCACCTCCATCGGCAGGCGATCGTCGACATAGGCGGCGATCTCGATCTTTTGGCCTGCGCGCGCGGCGCCAGCAATTCGGTAATGTTCTCGATCAGGGCTGACAGCGCGAACGGACGGTGCTCGAGATCGATCTTGCCGGCCTCGATCTTGGAGTAGTCCAGCAGTTCCTCGATCAGCGAGAGCAGCGCGTCGCCCGAAGTCTTCACCGCCTTGACGTAGGTGGTCTGCTCCGGCGTCAGCGGCGTATCCAGCAAGCAGGCCGCTCATGCCGATGATGCCGTTCAGCGGCGTCCGGATCTCGTGGCTTGCCATCGCAAGGAAACGCGACTTGGCGCGGCTGGCGGCATCGGCCTGGTCGCGCGCTTCGGCCAGCGCGCGTTCGCTTTCGGTACGATCAGTGACGTCGCGGCCGATGCTCTGCATTTCCGCCGGCTGTCCTGCATCGTATCGGACCAGCCCCTCGCGCCAGGCGATCCATCGTGCACCGAAGGGGCCTGCGATCCTCTGGTCGTGGATCCGCGTGCCGTTCGATTCCAGCGCGGTGTCGCCCTGTTCGAGAATGGTGAGCGTGGCGGTGCTGCCGATCAGCACGTCGCGCGGTTGCTGCGCCAGTTCGCAATAGGCGTCGTTGACGAAGGTGATGCGGCCCTCCGCTATCGCGCAGTACGATCAAATCGCCCTGCGACTCGAACAGGCGGCGGGCGCGCTGCTCGGCTTCCTGCAATTCCCAGTTTCGATCCGCCATCGCTTCATTGTGCAGCGCGATCTTGCGCAGCTTCTTGCGCATCAGCCGAATCCGGAAGCTCAGAGTGGCGAGCGCGACGCAGGCGATCGCGAACAGGAAACTGACGCCGACCGCGAAGGATGTGCGGATCATAGCCGGAGACTTCCGACCGGGTTCCGGCTATGAACTCCGTAGGCGCCGCCGAACGTGGCGGAGAAGATGATGAACGAGCGAACCGAAAGACCGATCCATGGATGGCGGCGGCCAGAAGCGGCGCAGGTGCAGCTTGATCCGGAAGGTCCGCCCCATCGTCAGATTCCCCGAGATTGTTTGCCGAATCGCGGCGGCTCGATGCGCCCTGTGCTTCGCAGACGATGCGTCGCCCGACCTTGCAAAGTGCTTGAGGCTGGCCGCGCTTCGCGGCTGCGATGAGAACAGGGTTGATGAAACGTTAACGCCGCCCGATCCGGTCAGAGACTCAAAGCGAGGCGGCCGCGAGGCGGTGGTGGCTGCCGCGGGCGCCCACGATGAGGGCGGCGGCGTCGCGCGCCGAAAAGCTCTTCGATCGCACGAAGATGCGGTAATCGGCCGGGCCGTCCGGGGAAAGATAGATAATTGGATCGGATTCCGACGGCGTCGTGTCGATCGCGACCAGTTGCGGCGGCGCGTTGCTCTCGCAGGCGCCCGCCTCGGTGGTGTCGATGTCGTCGATGACGGTGAAATCGGCCGCCTCGGCGGTATCGGCGATCTGCACGCGGACGGTCGCGCGCCGGGGATCGCCGGTGAAACTGACATGACGCTCGGCCTGCCAGGGAGCGCCGCAATCTGGAGCGAGGCGCCTGATATCTCGATGCAGGGTCGCGGGCTGCCTGCGAGCTCGCCGCGGGCGAACACGGCCGCCACGGCCAGTGGAACAACCGAGGCCAGGATACTGAAACGCAACATGACACGACCCGCTCATAAGCCCGCGAAGGCCGGCTTATGGTTGGCAGAGTGTAAAGAAAACTCGTTACCGGCGGGTTTATGGGGGACACGGGGGCTTCCGATTCGATTGTTAAAAAGCCTTGCCGTCGTTGCGGAGGTCAACGGGTCGCGCGAATGCGCGCCCGATGACAGGCTCCGCGAAGCAATCCATTCTTACTTTGCGGCGCGATGGATTGCTTCGCTTGCGCTCGCAATGACGGGGTTGGACACACTTTTCGCATTCTCGCGGCACGATGCGCCCGAGCTGTGCTGGAAAATGTCGCCCTCGAAAACAGAGGGCGCAGGGAAAGCCGGGTGCGCGCTGCACCCGCGGTCTCGTGTGCAATGTGCACAAGGAAATGCGCACACGAGCATACAGGTCCAGCGGAGGCATCCCGGCTTTCCCTGCGCGATGGTTTTACGGTTTCCTTCGTGCTCTCCCCGGTGACCGGCTTTCTTGCCACCGTCGTCCCTGAGAAGCTTGCTTCTCAAGAACTTGACGCCAGCGTCGGGGCGTCAGGACCACACGACTTCGCCGTACGCATCGGCACCGTTCGTCGTCGGCACATCCGCGTCCACCGCATCCCACCGCACGTTTCGTGACGATCGCGAGCCGCCCCTCTTGTCGGGTGAGACGGGCGGATTCAAACCACTGATTTGCCCGACGGCGAAAGCGGAATATTTTCCAAAGAGGCTTGACTCGCGGTGTGCGAAAACCCGCAAGTGATTTGCCCGTCGGGTCAAAGTTGATGGGCAGCGGGCGCGTTACGCCGCGCGGCGCTGATCCTCCGCGAGTGCGCGATAGGACAACGCTTCGGCCAGATGCAGCCGGCCGATCTTTTCCGCGCCGTCGAGGTCGGCCAGCGTGCGGGCGACGCGCAGCACGCGGTGATAGCCGCGCGCGGTCAGATGCATGGTCTCGGCGGCATCGCGCAGCAGCTTTGGCCCTGCGCGTCCGGCTGCGCGATGGTCTCCAGCAGCGAGGCCGGCGCTTCGGCATTGGTGCGGATATGCGGCATGCCGGCAGCCGCATAACGCGCGAGCTGGATGTCGCGGGCGGCCGCGACGCGGGCGGCGACTTCCGCCGAGCCCTTCGGCCGGCGGCGGCAGGATCAGGTCGGCGGCGGTCACCGCCGGCACCTCGATCCGCAGATCGATGCGGTCCATCAGCGGGCCGGAGATGCGCATCTGGTAGTCCGCCGTGCAGCGGTCGATCCGTCCGCGCTTGCAGGAATAGCCGGGCTCATAGGCATGGCCGCAGCGGCAGGGATTCATCGCCGCGACCAGCATGAAGCGCGCCGGATAGGTGACGCGGTGATTGGCGCGGGACACCGCGACCTCGCCGTTTTCCAGCGGCTGGCGCAGCGAATCCAGCACGCGCGGATCGAACTCCGGCAATTCGTCGAGGAACAGCACGCCCTGATGCGCGAGCGAAATCTCGCCGGGTTTTGCGCGCATGCCGCCGCCGGTCAGCGCCGCCATGCTGGCGGAATGATGCGGGCTGCGGAACGGCCGTCGCGCGGTCAGCGCGCCGTCGCGGATTTCGCCGGCGACGGAGGCGATCATCGAGACTTCCAGCAGTTCGGACGGCGACAGCGGCGGCAGGATCGAGGGCAGCCGCGCCGCCAGCATCGATTTGCCGGCGCCGGGCGAGCCGACTCAGCAGCATGATTTCGCCGGCCGGGAAATATGCGCGCGTTCTATCGCTCTGGCCCGCAGGCTGTGGGTTTTATGGGTCCCTTACCGGCCCATGGGTCCCTAAATTGGGCGTGTTCGCTGAGGCGATTTCAACTCACTCGGCTTGCTCGGCCGCCGCCCCGCTCACAACGGCAGCAGCGCCTGGCTAATGAGGCTGTGAGGTCGCAGCAAAAGATGTTACTTGACAGAATGCCGCACCCTGACAGAGGTCGCACCCCGACGAATGTCGCGGGATAGGTCGGTAATTCAAGCCTCTGCAAAATTTCGGTTTTCAATCCATTTGCGGGTATCTGTTACTGGCGTATCTGAGATCAGCCGTTTTGGCGACGGCGTGGGTCTACCGCTGGCATTGGCGTACCGGCGCGGCGCACGCGACCTTCGTACTCGATACGATGCTGTGAGCAGTCGCACGCGCGCCGGGGTACGGATTTTAAAAAACGACGCAGCGGTCAAGCCACGATGTCCCTAACCTTCACCGGGACGGTCAGGGTCACGCTGGTACGGGTGTTACCGTCACAACGATCGGAACATATACACTGGGGCGGGTTTTCGACCGATCACACCGGTAACAGGGCGGCACCTCACCGATCTGACTTCACGCCGGCGGACCAAACACTCTTCGAGGACTCGCTTCGAGGTCAGCTTAACCAGTTGGGGACACACTGGCGCGATAACCGTCAGGTGGACCGACAGTCTTGGGAAGTGATTTGGAGATATCACGTTCACCGGGGTCCCGGGCCCGGATAAAGGATTTCGATCGCCCCGGAATCATTTCTGCATGACGGCGAAACGCTGAGATCGGTGGGAGGTTTTCACGGCGGCGGGGGAGAGCTTCGCGACAGTTCACGCAGTGCGAGCAGTTCTCCGCGGCGGGGATACCACCGTCAATTCCCCGAACCCTCCACTTGCCAGCGACGTTTCCCGGCATCGCTGGCGTTGGCTTCTTAGCGTATCGCCGTCGCAATCAGACGGACAGCATTTCGCATAGTCTGATCTTCCAGCCCACCAGATTTGCAGAGACCGCCTTCGGGCGGTTTTTCTTTGTGCGGCAGGCCTCCGGCATGCTTTGGGTTTGGGCAATATTTTGGACTTCGCGTGATGTCCGACCTGAGCGGCCCGCCCTTGTCAGGGCAATCTCCGCAGCTTAACAATATGGAACTCGCTCAAAGGGTGGGCCCCGCATGAAAAGTACTATAGGTTTGCTGCTATCGTTTTGTTTGTTGGCTGGCTGTCAGGGCTCAGAGGACACCGGGGCTCGTGCGGCGAAGATGGGAGATGCAAGACGACACGGCTCTTGCAAAGGCAGGCCGGATTATCAGCAATGTCGTCAAAACCTTATCGCCTATCGTCAGCAGGCCGTGCCGCGGACGAGTTGGCCTCAGCCCGCGCTGCCCGGTTCGGCGCGCGCCCCATTCGCGGCTGGGGCGTCGCTGAAGAGCATCAATCAGTAACCTCTGATGGCTAGGCCCAGAGGTCCCATAGGGCTGTAGTAGCCGTAGGAAAGCCCTCCTGTGCGCTTCGAGTAAAACCGCTACCCAAGAGCCGATTTCTATAGAACGCGCCCACCCGGGCCCTGTGGATTCGAGGGGCATGAGGCAGCCGGCCTTTAGCGTAAGTTCCCGTTGTGGGAACCGCTTATCTCACTCTTTTTGCCAATAAAGTCGCTCGTCTATGGCCCTGCCCCCTGGGGTCGGTGCGGGGCCCCCGTAGGTGGTTCCGGTGGTCTCCGGGGATGGCAGTATGTCAGATTGCTCTACTATGCCGGTGTTTGTACTCTAGTGGGTAGAGCCTCCGGGCCCGTGGTTATTCCCTCTGTGGTCTGGCGCGGCGGGCCTGCACAAGCGCCCACGCTGGGAAATCATGGAGGTTTTCCCTCTCAGCCTCCCAAATGGGTGTGTTGTACGGGGTAGGTTAGGAAATCACATTCCCGTTCCTCGTTCAACTCGTCTGATTGCATGTCTCCCCCTCCCAATGTGCCATAAGGGCGCTCGGGAGGTTCTCGTTTAGCTTGGCCAGCGCCAGCGCAGTAATGTCCGTCGGTGAGCCTTCCTCCGAGCTTGGCGTTGACAATGTCATTCTACTTATTTGAGCCTCAGCCCGGGCCAATCCTCCGGCTCCGGCATCTCTCGGTCGGGGCTTTGCGCTACTCGCGTGAGCAATGTTCCAAGACCATCTCCTGATGTCGTCTGCGGTGTGTCTGGAGTTCGCCCTCCGCGTCCTTCCTCTGCTTCAAGGTGCGCAGCGCTGCTCGCATGTTATCGACGCGCTGCTCGGCTGATCCCGCAGTCAGTACCGCGATGGCCGCAATGCTGTCCTCGCCAGGGTCCTCTTTGTTTCACCAAGCGCCACGCGGCCTCGCCTGTCGCGTTTCGACATGTTCGTCTGGTTCTGTTGTTGGCTCGCAGTGCTGCCCGTGCGGCCTCCTTGAGCGCCCTGTAAACACCTCGGCCTCTATGGCCTCTTGCCCGCCATATCATGCGCAGCCAGCCTATGGTGGCCGTCCATCACGTAGTATTTCCTCATTCGGAAAGACGGTGATCGGCGGCATCGCGCCACGTTTGATCGCTGTCGCTAGCTCGATAATGAAGTCGTCACTTCGGCATCAGGTTGCGTCCTCGGCTCTTCCACTGGAACACCTGCTCGGTCACGATGTGCTCCCGCTTGAGCTTCACCGGCTGTCGGCACCGCATGATATCCTCAGCTGCGGCGTCCGCGAGCAGCTTGTGTAGGTCCTCAGTGGTCTGGCCTCAAACTCGGTCGGCGGACGCTCTCCCGAGTGATAGTGCGGCGTCTCTTGATTCGCTTCTGCTTGGCTTTCTTGGCCACGTCGCGTCACGCCTTCTCGCTGTCGTCCGGTCTGTACACCCACTCCCTTCCTTCATGAAACGGCTTGTGTAGAAATGTATCTCCTGAGGCTCGTCGGCGTGATGCCACAGGATATCCATGGCGTGCCCTCCTGTGAGCCGCAGTGACCAACCTGCGCACCGCCCCTCGCAGCGCCTTGTTGGCCTCCGCAGACACCTATCGGTTCCTTCTCGCGAGGGCCTTCTCCCGCGGCGGCCAATCGCAGCTTGACGTTGGTGCTTGCGATGCTGTCCCTGTGCTCCGACAGCCACCCTGAGGCGCATCCTTCCATCCCGATCTGAGCTCGCGCTCTGGCGTCCTGTAGCCTGCAGCTTCGCAGCCCTCGCCGCTCTTGTCAGGAGATGGCGAGCTCAAGCCATTGCGTCTTGCGTGGTCCGTCTACCGCTGCAACAATGCCGCCCTTCAGAGTACGCTATCTCCCGGCGTCCATCTCTGCGGTGTCGCTGCCTCGCGGTGCCTCCTCAATCCCCACCCGCGCAGATGGCAGCGTGAAGCAGCCTCCACCGCGCTCTCATATGGCACGCTCGCGTATTTTGCCGGGTCCCCGCACTTCGCGGCAATGCGGCTGCGCATGCGAGGGTAAACCCAGTCCCCCTTGTTGATCCGCGTGACGGTGCCCACCGCCGTACCGGCATGATTCATACGCCCCGCGAAGATTGACCTCACGGGCTCCTTGGCGTTCCTGCCGCGCGGCTTGGCGGTGCTCAGGCGAGCGTTCACGCGCTCTGAATAGTTCACGGTGTCATCGCTGCCGGGAAGCGGTGCGATGCAATGGGCTCCTGCGGCGTACGTTTCTTGGTGCGCTTGCCGTCAACCTTCTCAACGCGGTGTGGCACGAAGATGCCAATGGCCGCCTTATTGGTGAGGAGCTTTCGATATATGATCTGTGCCAATATTTGGCTTTCCACCCTCCGGCTCCCCATGTGTCGACCTTGTCCTCATTGAGTTGCGCTGCGATGCTGTGCGCTCCTAAGCCGTCATCCGTGACTTCGAACATCCACCGCAGCAATGTCGCCCGATCCTCAATCAGCTCATAGCTGGCGGTGTCCTCGCTCCACCGTATCCACGCCGGCAGCCGCCGGCGTGTACGGCTTCGTAAGGCTTCTCGTCGCTGGCAAACCCCTGCCGCTTGTTCGCGAACGCTGCCGCCACGCGTATTCCCTTCGTCGCGCTCTCGTTGTTAAATTCGAGAGAACATCATCACCATCATCACCAGCGACATGCCGTTGTCGCAACAAGATAAGCTTTTTGCCCAAAGCCAAGGGCGGTCAGTGCTAAACCATCCTAACCATCCCCGCGAGCTCCAGATGCCGGTGCGGCTGAGTTCATCCAGACAGTTCGCGCGCGCCCGCAGTTTCGTCTCTCAAAGCGTAGAAGTAGTCAAGGCATTCGCCTTTAGCTCAGACCGGCTTGCGAGCATCGCTTCCAGTTTTGTCCGTGATGTGAGAAATACCATCTTCTCTGGGGCCACGCTGTTACGCAGTGGAACACCATGCGGCCCTGGTGTAGCCAGTCCACGTCGCTAAACTGGAAGGGCAAGGACGCTCAATTCAACTTCGACGCCGCAATTCGTGGTGGCCATATTGGCCTGCAAGCTGCCCAGCATCTTCAATGCGGGATCGAGGCTATTGCGCAGGTTGGTGGCAGCATTCGCCAAAACGCCGCCTGAGGCGATGAACTCTCACCTCGGTGGTTTCAAGCAGGTTCATGGCTGACCAACGATGCCTGAATGCGGTGTCGGCTTTCGCCAACTGCGTGGATAACGTACCGTCGCACGCGCGTCCTGGGCTATGGGCCAAAAGGCGACGTCACATCGGCCACTCGTCAGGGTTATCAGCTCAAGGATCGGCGGCGCCATCCGCTTGCGGCCACCTTCTTCATGAGCGCTCGAGTTCGAACGAAGATGTCGCCCGCTCGCTTACCGTCGTTAGCGATACTCATTGAGCGCCTGCCGGACTTGTTCCAGATCTGGCGATTGAGCACGCAGCAAGTGTAATCCGGCCTGTGCATTAACGACCACCGCCGTGATCGCGTCGGTGACCTCATGGGCGTGCGCATGTCGCGTGCGCGCGCACACTTTCCGCGGGGATCATGCTAGCTGAATGATCGAGCCGTTCGCGCCCAGCCCGCACTCGTGGGCAAATACGATGCTCGGTTCGGTCTGCTTGACATAGCGCGCTCCCTTAGCGGGTATGCGGAATCCGGCGCTGTCGGCCCGAGGCGCCGCCCACCGTCGATGCCGACGAGCCAACTTCCGTACTGGTTCTTCCCGAGTATACGCCCATGGACTGCGATACGTTCATCCCAGTAATTCAACTTGTCAAGGCTTTGATCCCAACTCGCCTATAGTACTTGGATGATGTGCCCGCGCCTTGGGCATTTATTCATATCAGGGTTTTGTGCGGCATCGAAGCGACCCAATCCGGGTTCTGCCATAGGCGCCAAGGAGGCGTGCAGCACAAATGGGCAGAGGGACGAGCGCACAGAAACTGTTTAGAAAGATTATTTTTTGGCCCGCTTCGCCTCCATAACGTCCCAAATCCTTGCAGCGACATCAGGACCGCCGAGCCGCTGGATCGCTCGAATGCCGGTCGGCGAGGTGACGTTGATCTCGGTCAGGTTGCCGTCGATGACGTCGATGCCGACGAACAGCAGGCCGCGTTCGCGCAATGCGGGGCCGAGGGTGGCGCAGATCTCGCGCTCGCGCTCGGAAAGGTCGGTGGCCTGCGCCGCGCCGCCGCGCACCATGTTGGAGCGGAGATCGTCGGCCGCCGGCACGCGGTTGACGGCGCCGGCGAATTCGCCGTCGACCAGGATGATGCGCTTGTCGCCATGCTTGACCTCGGGGAGGAAGCGCTGGATCACCCAGGGCTCCCTGAACGTGACCGAGAACATGTCGAACAGCGAGCCAAAGTTCATGTCCTGCGGCATCACGCGGAACACCGCCGCGCCGCCATGGCCGTGCAACGGTTTCATGACGACCGCGCCGTGCTCAGCGCGGAACGAATTGATTTCGTCGAGGTCGCGCGAGATCAGGGTCGGCGGCATCAATTGCGGAAAATTCATCACGAAGAGTTTTTCCGGTGCGTTGCGCACGCTCGCCGGGTTGTTGACGACCAGCGTCTTCGGGTGGATGCGCTCCAGAAAATGCGTCGAGGTGATGTAGGCGAGGTCGAACGGCGGGTCCTGCCGCAGCAGGATGACATCGAAATTGGTGAGCTGTTCGCGCCTGGGCTCGCCGAGCGTAAAATGATCGCCGATCTCGTCGCGCACGGTCAGGTGCTGCACCGGCGCCACCAGTTCCTCACCGCGCAGCGACAGCTTGTCCGGCGTGTAATAGGACAGGCCGTGGCCGCGCTTCTGCGCCTCCAGCAACAGCGCGAAGGTGGAATCGCCGCGGATGTTGATCCGCGCGATGGGGTCCATCTGGACGGCGACGTTCAATTTCATGGGACGATCCGGATCTGGAGGAAGGCTCTATCTCTTGTTTAAGCATGATCTTTTCGAAAACCGGTATCCACTTTTTCGGATCATGCTTTACGAGCTGGCGTCGAACGCCGCTAACAGATGGCGCGGCAATCTCTTCGGCGCAATCAGCATGGCGTCGAAACGCAAGTCGAATTCGGCATGTTCGGGATGTGTCATCAGCCAGCCCTGCGCGGCATTGATGATGCGCTGCTGCTGGCGTGGCGTCACGGCGTAGGCGGCTTCATCCAGGCTGGCGCGGGCCTTGACCTCGACGAAAACCAGCAGATTGCGCTTGCGCGCCACCAGATCGATCTCGCCATAGGGCGTACGAAACCGCTTTGCCAGGATGCGGTAGCCTTTGGCCATCAGATAGGCGGCGGCGCGGCTTTCCGCGGAGAGGCCGGTCTGAAACGCCGCGACGCGCGCGGGCGAGGCGAGTTTTCGGCCGCCGCCACGGCGTTCTCGGGCGGCAAGCCGCCGTCAGTCTTCGCCATCATCGCCCCGGAGTTGTTTCGCGAGCTCGAGCGCGCGGGCATAGACCTCGCGGCGCGGCCGGCCCGAAAGCTCGACCGCATGCGCCACCGCATCCTTGACGCTGTCTTGCGCCAGCCGCGATCGCAGCAGATCGTCCAGTTGATTCTGGCCCATTGCCTGCGCATCCGACGCTGGCGGGCCGATCACCAGCACGAATTCGCCGCGCGTCTCCATCGCATCGGCAACCGTGGCCAGCTCGTTCACGGGAGCGCGCCTGATCTCTTCATGCACCTTGGTCAATTCGCGGCAGATCGCGGCGTCGCGCGTTCCCATGACCGCGGCGAGATCGCCTAGCGTCTCCTGCACGCGATTGCCGGATTCGAACAGCACCAGCGTGGCATCTATCCTGGCTAGTTCCGTGAGCCGCGCGCGCCGCGCCTGCGCCTTCGACGGCAAAAATCCCTCGAAGAAGAACCGGTCGGTCGGCAGCGCCGCGACCGACAGCGCCGTCAGCACCGACGATGGGCCGGGAACGGCGGTCACGGCAAAGCCTGCCGACGAGGCTTCCCGAACCAGCTTGAAGCCGGGGTCGGAGATCAGCGGCGTGCCGGCATCGGAAACCAGCGCGACCGAAGCACCCTGCGCCAACTTCTGCAGAATTTTCGGCCGCGCCTGCGCCGCGTTGTGCTCGTGATAGGGCGTGAGCTCGGCCGAGATCGCGTAGCGCTCGGTCAATCGCCGGCTGATCCGGGTATCCTCGCAGGCGATGACGTCGACGCCGGCCAGCGTTTCCAGCGCGCGCAGCGTGATGTCGCCGAGATGGCCAATCGGGGTCGCCACCAGATGCAGGCCTGGAGCGGATCTCGGCGCGGTCAGGACATGGCCCTGAAGCGAAAAAGTCCGGGTACGGGCCTCGGTCTCGCCTTCAGTTCCATAGCTCGAAGCGGTTTTTGGGCGCATAATGGCAATCTAGAGGGATGGCCGCGCGAGCGCCATATGATGGTGGTTCGGGCGTCCGGCGTGCGGGCAACGCATGACGGCGGGGAAACTCGGTCCCGGCAATTGGCAACGCCGCCACGGGGCCGTAAACCTTTTGTTCTGATTAACGATCTGCCGACAATAGGCCTGAATCCCTCCCCTGATCAGGCGGCGATTGGAGTCCTGGCCGATCGCGGTCGGACAAGAGAAGAGAAAAGATGGTGGGCCCGCTCAATCGCAAGTTCCAGCCCTCGGGGGCGACCCGTCGGACAGCGCTTGGCCTGATCCTCGGCGCGCCCCCTGCTGGGGGCCTGTTCCAGCGTGCAGCAGAGTCTTAGCCAGTTTTCCAGCCGGGAGCGGATCGGATGCGCCGGCAGGTCCGCAGCAGCAGCCGCAGGCCGTCGGCACCGGCGGCGTCAAGGTCGGCCTGATCCTGCCGCTGTCGGCCACCGGCAATGCCGGGGTTGCCGCGCAATCGATGAAGAACGCCGCCGAAATGGCGCTGGCCGAATTCCAGAACCCGAACATCCAGCTCCTGGTCAAGGATGACAGCGGTACCCCGCAAGGCGCGCAGCAGAGCGCCCAGCAGGTGGTTTCGGAAGGCGCGGAGATCATCCTGGGCCCGCTGTTTGCCGGATCGGTGCCGGCCACCGCGCAGATCGCCCGGGGGCGCGGCATCTCGGTGATCGCATTCTCGACCGATTCCAGCGTTGCCGGTCGCGGCGTCTATCTCTTGAGCTTCCTGCCGGAGTCCGACGTCAACCGGATTGTCGATTACTCCGCAGGCATCGGCAAGCGCTCCTTCGCCGCGCTGGTGCCTGACAATGCCTATGGCAATGTGGTCGAGGCGGCGTTCAAGCAGGCCGTCGGCCGCAGGGCGGCCGCGTCATTGCGTTCGAGAAATACGGCGCCGATCGCACGACGCCGGCGCGCAACGTGGCGCAGTCGCTCGCCCAGGCGGACGCGTTGCTGCTCGCCGACGACGGCGATTCGGTGGTGGCGACCGCCGACGCGCTGACTGCGACAGGCTCCAATCTGCGCAACATCCAATTGCTCGGCACCGGCCTGTGGGACAATCCGCGCGTGTTCGGGAATCCTCTTTGCAGGGCGGCCTCTATGCCGCGCCGGATCCGTCCGGCTTCCGCAGCTTTGCCGGGCGCTATCGCACCAAATTCGGCTCCGAGCCGGTGCGCACGGCAACGCTCGCCTATGACGCCGTTGCACTGGTCGCCGCACTGGCGCGAACCCAGGGCGCGCAGCGCTTTGCGCCGGAGACGCTGACCAATCCTTCCGGCTTCGCCGGCATCGACGGCCTGTTCCGCTTCCGCTCCGATGGCACCAACGAGCGCGGTCTCGCCGTGATGAAAGTCGCGAGCGGCGGCGGCCGAGGCGGTCGCCGGCTCGCTCAAGAGTTTTGGGGCGTGATTTCGTCGCCCCGGTGAACGCCCGGCTGCGTTCACTTGTCCGGGACGAGGAGAACTACGCCGCGAGATCGGCGACCACCGCATCCAGCACCGGAAAACCGGACCTTCGTAACGCGCAGCCGTCCGTCGGGATCGACCGAAATCGCGCCCTCTTCGCGCAACAGCGCAATGCGGCGCGGATCGAGCGGGCGGCCTGACAGCGCCGCGTAGCGGCCGGGATCGATACCCTCGGCGAGCCGCAATCCCATCAGCAAGAACTCGTCGGCCCGCTCTTCGCTGTTGAGGAGATCATCGGTGACGACGCCGCTGCCATTCGCCTCGACCCGCATCAGCCACGCCTCGGGACGCTTTTCGGTGGCGATGGCATGCCTGACGCCGGCGATATCGAGCCGGCCATGGGCGCCCGGGCCGATTCCGGCATATTCGTCGCCCCGCCAGTAGACCAGGTTGTGCCGGCACTCCGCGCCGGTGCGGGCGTGATTGGAGATCTCGTAGGCCGGCAATTCCTCGCGCGCGCAAACCTCTTGCGTCACGTCGTAAAGCGCGCGCGCCGTCGCTTCATCCGGCGTCTGCAATTTGCCGGCGGCGTGCAGGCCGAAGAACGGCGTGCCCTCTTCGATGGTGAGCTGATAGAGCGACAGATGCTCGGCCGCTTCCGCAATCGCGAGTTTCAGTTCTTCAGCCCACATCGCGGGCGTCTGATCGGGGCGGGCATAGATCAAGTCGAAGGAATAGCGATCGAACGCGGTGCGCGCGATCGCGACCGCATCCAGCGCCTCGCGCGCACTGTGCAATCGGCCGAGCGCCTTCAGCGAGACATCATCCAGCGCCTGCACGCCGAGCGACACCCGGTTGACGCCGGCTGTGCGATAGCCGCGAAACCGCGTCGCCTCGACGCTGGTGGGATTGGCTTCCAGCGTCACCTCGACATCGGGCGCAACACTCCAATGCCTGCCGATCGCGTCGAGAATTGCGCCGACGGTTTTCGGCTGCATCAACGACGGCGTACCGCCGCCGAGAAAGATCGAGGTGACGGTGCGCCCGCCTGCGCGCGCCGCGGTGGTTTCGATCTCGCGGGCAAAGGCGCGGGCGAAGCGATCCTCATCAACGGCTGCGTGCCGGACATGGCTGTTGAAATCGCAATACGGGCATTTCGACAGGCAGAACGGCCAGTGCACGTAGACGCCGAAAGCTGCCTGGCGGTCCCTAATCAAGGCATATCTCCGCCAGCTTGACGAAGGCGCGCGCCCGATGCGACAGGCCGAGGCCCAGCGGCGGCAAGCCGTGCTTCTCGATGCTGGTCATTTCGCCGAAGGTGCGGCCATGGCCATCGGGCTGGAACATGGGGTCGTAGCCAAAACCGGCGGTGCCGCGCGGAGGCCACACCAGAGTTCCATCGGCGCGCGCCTCGACCTGCTCGAGATGACCGTCCGGCCAGGCGACGCACAGCGCCGAGACGAAATGTGCTGTTCGGCTGTCTGGCGTGGTCGCGCCGCGCTCCTGCAGCAGGCGCTCGATCCGGGTCATCGCGGCGGTAAAATCCTTGGGCGGGCCGGCCCAGCGCGCCGAATAGATCCCCGGCGCGCCATCCAGCGCATCCACCACCAGACCGGAATCGTCGGCAAAGGCCGGAAGGTGCGCGGCTTTTGCCGCGGCGATGGCCTTGATCGCGGCATTGCTGCGGAAATCGTCGCCGGTTTCCTCGGGTTCGCCCAACCCCAGTTCGCCCGCCGACACCGCCTCAACGCCGTGCGGGGCCAGCAATTCACGCATCTCGGCAAGCTTGCCGGGATTGTGGGTCGCGATCACGAGTTTACCGGAGATTCTGCGGTGCATGATGAATCAACTACGCTACCGCCATCTTCTGCAGGTCAACCAGCCGGGTCACGCCTTTGCGCGCCAGCGCCATCAGCGCCAGGAACTCGTCTTGCGAGAACGGCGTCTTTTCCGCGGTGCCCTGCACCTCGATGATGCGGCCGTCACCGGTCATGACGAAATTGGCGTCGGTCTCGGCTTCCGAATCTTCGGCATAATCGAGGTCGAGCACCGGTGTGCCGTTATAGATCCCGCAGGAGACCGCCGCGACATTGTCGCGCAGCACGTTGGTCTTCAGCATGTTGCGGGCTTTCATCCAGTTGATGCAATCGGCAAGGGCAACCCAGGCGCCGGTGATCGAGGCGGTGCGGGTGCCACCATCGGCCTGCAGCACGTCGCAATCGACCGTGATCTGGCGTTCGCCCAGCGCCTCCAGATCGATCGCCGAGCGCAAGGAACGGCCGATCAGACGCTGGATCTCGACCGTACGCCCGCCCTGCTTGCCGGCACTGGCCTCGCGGCGGGTGCGTTCCAGCGTGGCGCGCGGCAGCATGCCATATTCGGCGGTGACCCAGCCGCGACCCTGGCCCTTGAGCCAAGGCGGCAGCCGCTCTTCCAGCGTGGCGGTCACCAGCACATGGGTGTCGCCGAATTTCACCATGCAGGAACCCTCGGCATATTTGACCACGCCGCGTTCCAGCGACACAGGGCGCAGTTCATCAGGTGCACGGCGGCTGGGCCGCATGGAAATCCTCCGAAAATTCGCGAGAAATGGCTGGCGCTGCTTGTAGGAGCGGTGGCGCGCAGCGGCAAGCCGTTTGACCCGCCCCGGGGACGCTAATGCGCGCTTGTCACCGGGCACTCAGATGGCCAGATTAGAGGCAATTGTGAGGGAGTAACGGGTGGCCCAACACGATCCGATTGGATCTGATCGCGCCGCATGCCGGGCTCGCCCAGCTTAACGAGCGGTCTCGCGACATTTTTCGCCAAATCGTCGAAAGCTACCTGGCGACCGGCGAACCTGTCGGCTCGCGCAACATCTCGCGCCTGATCGCGGTGCCGCTGTCGCCGGCCTCGGTGCGCAACGTGATGTCCGATCTCGAGCAGCTCGGCCTGGTCTATGCCCCGCATACCTCAGCCGGCCGGTTGCCGACCGAGCTCGGCTTGCGCTTTTTCGTCGATGCCCTGATGCAGATCGGCGATCTCACGGAGAGCGAGCGAGCGTCGATCCAGAGCCAGCTTGCATCCGTTGGCCGGGCGCAATCAGTCGAAGCAGCCCTTGGCGAAGCCCTGACGCGGCTGTCCGGGCTGACCCGGGCCGCGGCCGTGGTGTTGACGCCGAAATCCAACACGCGGCTGAAACATATCGAGTTCGTGCGGCTGGAGCCGGAACGGGCGCTGGTAGTCTTGGTCGGCGAGGACGGCCAGGTCGAAAACCGCGTGCTGGCGCTGCCGCCTGGTGTGCCGTCATCCGGCGCTGACGGAGGCGACCAACTTTCTCAATGCGCGCATTCTCGGCCGCACGCTGGCCGAAGCGCGGCTCGAACTCGAGACCGCATTGGTGCAAAGCCGCGCCGAGCTCGATCAGTTGACGCAGAAGGTGATCTCGGCAGGCCTCGCCAGCTGGTCCGGCGGCGACAATGACGACCGGCAGTTGATCGTGCGCGGCCACGCCAATCTGCTCGAGGACCTGCATGCACTGGAGGACCTCGAACGGGTCAAGTCGCTGTTCGACGATCTCGAGACCAAGCGCGGGGTGATCGATTTGCTGGGGCGCGCGGAACGCGCCGACGGGGTGCGGATCTTCATCGGTTCGGAGAACAAGCTGTTCTCGCTGTCGGGTTCCTCGACCATCATCGCGCCCTATAGCGATGGGGCGGGCAGAATCGTCCGGCGTGCTCGGGGTGATCGGGCCGACCCGGCTGAACTATGCCAGGGTGATCCCGACGGTCGATTATGCGGCGCGGATCGTCAGCCGGCTGCTGGGCGGCTGACCCCGGTCAAAGGGGCTCGTTGCGCTTGATTTTCGCCGCCCAAAGCACGATATCCGGGCCAGCCCAATCCCTTAACCTTCGACCAGACGCGATTTTTCGAAAAGGCAAGTCATGACCGATCCCAACCGCCCGAGCGATGATACGGCGCAGACCGGCGAGCCAGTGGTGTCAAAGCCCTATGTCATGCCCGACGATCCCGAGCCGGGTTCGGCCGAGGCGCTGAGCAAGGAAGCCGCCGAGGCGCGCGACAAGATGCTGCGCACGCTGGCGGAAATGGAAAATCTGCGCCAGCGGACCCGCCGCGAGGTCGCCGATGCCAAGACCTATGGCATCAGCGGCTTTGCCCGCGACGTGCTCGAGATCGCCGACAATCTGCAGCGCGCGCTCGATGCGGTTCCAGCTGAAGCCAAGGCCGCCGCCGATCCCGGCCTCAAGGGGTTGATCGAGGGCGTCGAGCTGACCGAGCGATCGCTGCTCAACGCGCTGGAGAAGAACGGCGTCAAGAAGTTCGATCCCTCCGGCGAAAAGTTCGATCCGAATTTCCAGCAGGCGATGTACGAGGTTCCCGATCCGTCGGTCCCCGCGGGAACCGTCGTGCAGGTGGTGCAGGCCGGCTACATGATCGGCGATCGCGTGCTGCGCCCGGCGCTGGTTGGCGTCTCCAAGGGCGGCGCAAAGTCCGCCGCAGCCAGCGGCGGCGCGCCGAACGACGCGGCGTAGGGACCGCGGTCGGATCGTATGCTGTCTTAAAGCCGGCGCAGCGCGACCGTTTCCACCACGTGGTCGGCGCCTTCTTGAAGGATCAGTGTCGCGCGCGGCCGCGTCGGCAGGATATTGTCCTCGAGATTGGCGCGGTTGGTGCGTTCCCAGATCGCGATCGCGGTTGCGGTCGCCTCTTCGTCCGATAGCACCGCATAGCGATGGAAGTACGACCGCGGATCGTGGAACGCGGTGTCGCGCAGCGCCAGGAAGCGCTTGACATACCATTCGCGCAACACCGGCTCGTCGGCATCGATATAAACCGAGAAGTCGAAGAAGTCGGAGACCACGGGAACCGCCTTGCCGTCGCGCGGCAGTCGCCCGGTCTGCAGCACGTTGACGCCCTCGACGATCAAGGATGTCCGGGCGATCGACCTCGACCCACTGGTTGGGGACGATGTCGTAGGTCAGATGCGAATAGACCGGCGCGCGCACCGGGCGCCGTCCGGCCTTGATGTCGCTCAAGAACGACAGCAGCATCGGCAGATCGTAGCTCTCCGGAAAGCCCTTCTTCTGCATCAGACCCTGCCGATCGAGCACGGCGTTGGGAAACAGGAAACCGTCGGTCGTGACCAGGTCGACCTTGGGCCGCGGCGACCAGCGCGCCAGCAGCGCCTGGAGCACGCGCGCGGTGGTCGATTTGCCGACCGCGACCGAGCCGGCGACGCCGATGATGTAGGGCACCTTGCGGTCCCGGATGCCCAGAAACTGGCGCTGTGCCTGAATAGAGCCGCTGGGTGGCGTCGACATAGATCGACAGCAGGCGCGACAGCGGCAGATAGATGTCCTCGACCTCCTTGCAGGTCGAGCCGGTCATGCATCGAGCGTAGCCGCTCGAACTCGCCCGGCTCGAGCGTCATCGGCGTATCGTCGCGCAGCTCGGCCCACTGTTCGCGCGAGAAGACGCGGTAGGGATTGTATTGCTGCTCGGTGCCCGAATATCCATGAGGCCGCCTCTATACTCTCTTTGCGCATGATTGATCGGAAAACCGGTTTCCAGTTTTCGGATCATGCCGCGCGCCTTGCGCGCCGCCTTCTCTTCCAGTCCCGACATCGAGGTGCGCTGCGCCAGCGCTGCCTCCACTTCCTCGAGCTTCACGCCGCGGGCCTTCAACAGCACCAGCAGATGAAACAAGCAGATCGGCGCTCTCGGCGATCAGGTGATCGCGATCATTCTCGATCGCGGCGATCACGGTTTCCACCGCCTCTTCGCCGAGTTTCTTGGCACAATGCTCCGCGCCCTTGTCCAGCAGCTTGCGGGTGTAGGACGCCTCCCCGCCCGATGCCGGCGCGGGCATCGATGGTGGCGGCCAGATCATGGACCGTGAAACGCGACATCAACTCAACTCAAGCACATGCGTGCAGGCCGTCGCGGCCGCACGCCATCCTCGGAGATGACTTAGCACTTTTGTGACACGAGGTCGTCAGGGATCGAGCCGCATCGGCAATCCGGCGCGCACCATGTGCTCCTTGGCTTGGCGAATGGTAAATTCCCCGAAATGGAAGATCGACGCCGCCAGCACGGCGGTGGCGTGGCCCTGGCGGATGCCGTCCACCAGGTGGTCGAGGTTGCCGACGCCGCCGGACGCGATTACCGGCACGGGGACGCTGTCGGCGATCGCCCGGGTCAGCGGCAGGTCAAAGCCCTGCCGGGTTCCGTCGCGGTCCATCGAGGTCAGCAGGATTTCGCCGGCGCCGAGCGAGACCACTTCCTGGGCATATTCGATGGCGTCGATCCCGGTCGCCTTGCGGCCGCCATGGGTGAAGATCTCCCAGCGGTCCGAGCCGCCGGCGCGCCTGACGCTGCTTGGCGTCGATCGCGACCACGATGCACTGCTCGCCGAATTTTTCCGCCGCCTCCTTGACGAATTCGCGACGGCTGACCGCGGCGGAATTGATCGACACCTTGTCGGCGCCGGAGCGCAGCAGTGTCTTGATATCGTCGATGGTGCGCACGCCGCCGCCCGACGGTCAGCGGCATGAAGCAGGCTTCCGCCGTCCGCCGCACCACATCCAGCATGGTGCCGCGATTTTCGTGGGTCGCGGTGATGTCGAGGAAGCAGAGCTCGTCGGCGCCGGCGGCGTCATAGGCGATCGCCGCTTCGACGGGATCGCCGGCGTCGCGCAGGTCGACGAAATTGACGCCCTTGACCACGCGCCCGTCCTTGACGTCGAGACAGGGGATCGACGCGAACCTTGAACATTTGAATCTCCTAGGCCGCGGCGCGCGCGCGGCGGATCAACGAGAGCGCGGCGGCCGGATCGAGCCGGCCGTCATAAAGCGCGCGGCCGACGATCGCGCCGGCAAGCTTCTTGGCGCGCCGGCTGCAGCAGCGCCTTGACGTCTTCGATCGAGGCAAAACCGCCGGAGGCAATCACGGGGATCGAGATGCGCTCGGCCAGCGCGATGGTCGCATCGAGATTGAGGCCCTTCAGCAGGCCGTCGCGGGCGATGTCGGTAAAGATGATCGCGGCGACGCCGGCATCCTCGAACCGCTGCGCGATTTCCAGCGCCGTCACCTGCGAGGTCTCGGCCCAGCCTTCGACCGCGACCTTGCCGTCGCGGGCATCCAGGCCAACGGCGACGCGGCCGGGGAATTTTTCGCCGCCGATCTTCACGAGCTCGGGATCGCGCACCGCCGCGGTGCCGATGATCACGCGCGCAATGCCCTTGTCGAGCCAGGCTTCCACGGTCTTGAGATCGCGGATGCCGCCGCCGAGCTGCACCGGCATGGTGACCGCCTTCAGCATCGCTTCGACGGCCTGCGCATTCATCGGCTTGCCGGCAAAGGCGCCGTCGAGATCGACCACGTGCAGATATTCGAAGCCCTTGGGCGGCGAAGGCGCGCGCCTGCGCGGCCGGATCGAGATTGAACACGGTGGCGCGCGCCATGTCGCCTTGCTCCAGGCGCACGCACTGGCCGTTCTTCAGGTCAACGGCGGGAAAGAGGATCACGGCTTCCACTTCAGGAAATTGGAGATCAGGGCCAACCCGAACCGCTGGCTCTTCTCCGGGTGAAACTGGGTGCCGATCGCGGTGTCCTTGCCGACCATCGCGGTCACCGGCCCGCCGTAATCGGCGCGCGCCAGCACGTCCGCCTCATTGGCGGCGTTGAGGTGATAGGAGTGCACGAAATAAGCGTGCTGCCCCTTCGGCCCGAGCGGCAGCCGCTCCAGCACCGCGATGCTCGCGGACCATGTCGAGCGTGTTCCAGCCCATGTGCGGGATTTTCAGGTTCTCCTCGCGCGGCCTGATCTTTTCGACGTCGCCCTCGATCCAGTCAAAGCCGTCGGTCGTGACGTGCTCCTTGCCGCGGGTCGCCATCAACTGCATGCCGACGCAGATGCCGAAGAACGGCCGCGCCTTGACCCGCACCGCTTCGGTCAGCGCCTCGAGCATGCCGTCGAGCGCATCCAGGCCTCGCCGGCAATCGGCGAAGGCGCCGACGCCGGGCAGCACGATGCGGTCGGCGCGGAACACGGCGTCGGGATCGCGCGTCACCATGATCTTCTGCGGTTCCTCCATGCTGCGGGAGGCGCGCTCGAAGGCTTTTGCGGCGGAATGCAGATTGCCGGAGCCGTAATCGATGATGGCAACGCTCATCGCGATCCTCCTGGCTCTGGAAACAACCCGATAATGCCGCCCTGCGGCAGCGGCGGCGGTTTGAGAATGGCTGGCCCGGAATGTTTCGGGTCGGCGGCGGCGCGCCGCGGTCGACTGACCATTGGTCGTTGATCGAGCCGCGCTGCCGCGAGGTCCAGCGGTCGAAGAAGCGCCGTTCGGCGGTTTCCTCGTCATCGGCCACGACGATGTCGAGCTGACGCCATTTTGCGCCGCGACAGCGTCCAGCGCTTCAGGCTTGCCGCCTCAAATCCCAGCAGCAGCGCCAGCACCACGTCCACCATCAGGATCGTGCCACGGCCGAGCCCTAGACCTGCGAGGCCAGCGTCGACGGCAACCATCAGCAAAATCCAGCCGAGCAGCGCCAGCCACAGCCGGTGCCAGGCCAGCCAGATCACGCTCGAACACCACGGCCCAGAAATGGAAACCGTCGCGCACAAAGCTGATCTTGTCGGTCGTCGCGAGGTCGGCATTGCTGCCGACCGGGGCATGTACTGTATAGACCGGCATCGTAACGCTCCGCCGTGGGGCAAGAAATCAGCCGCCGAGCTGACCTTGGTGGACGGCACTTCGCCCGCGGCGCGCGGATCGATCGCGACGGCGTGCGCGAAGCGCCCTGGCCAAACCCTTGAAACAGGATTCGGCGATGTGGTGGCTGTTCTCGCCATATAGGGTCTCGACGTGCAAAGTCACGCCGGCGTTGATGGTGAAGGCGTTGAACCATTCGCGCACCAGCTCGGTGTCGAAGGTGCCGACCTTGTCGCGCGGGAAATCGACCTTGAACACCAGCACCGGACGGCCCGAAATGTCGATCACGACGCGCGACAGCGTCTCGTCCATCGGCATGTGGATCGAGGCGTAGCGGGTGATGCCGGCCATGGAGCCGAGCGCCTGTTTCACGGCCTGCCCGAGCGCAATGCCGACGTCCTCGGTGGTGTGGTGGTGGTCGACATGGAGGTCGCCATCCGCCTTGACCGTGATGTCGATGCGCGAATGCCGGGCCAAAAGATCGAGCATATGGTCGAAGAAGCCGATCCCGGTCGAAACCTTGGACACGCCTGGTGCCATCGAGGTTGACCGCCACCTCGATGTCGGTCTCCTTGGTCTTGCGCTTGATCGTCGCCGTGCGCATGAAATACCACTTTCCCTTGGCCATTTTGGCCGAAAACGCGGGTCTTTTAACAGGCCGATGTCGCCTTCGCTACTGCGGGATGACAGCCAAAAGCTGTACTTGCCGCCATGGTGACCGAAATCGGTGCCAAATGGCCCGATTGTAACCCCCTGCGCGACCGCCTAAATCTGGGGCCAAGGAAGGTATCTCATGCAAGCATCCCAGAATGAGCCGTCGGTCTGGCACGGCACCACGATCGTCACCGTCCGCAAGGGCGGCAAGGTGGTGATCGGCGGCGACGGCCAGGTCTCGATCGGCCAGACCGTGATCAAGGCCAACGCCAAAAAGGTCCGCAAGATCGGCAAGGGCGACGTGATCGGCGGCTTTGCCGGCGCCACCGCCGACGCCTTCACCCTGTTCGAGCGGCTGGAGAGCAAGCTGGAGCAATATCCGGGGCAACTGACGCGGCGCGGCGGTCGAACTGGCCAAGGACTGGCGCACCGACCGCTATTTGCGCCGCCTGGAGGCGATGATGATCGTCGCCGACCGGGACGTCTCGCTGGTGCTGACCGGAACCGGCGACGTGCTGGAGCCGGAGGCCGGCGTGATGGCGATCGGCTCCGGCGGCAATTATGCGCTGGCCGCCGCCCGCGCCCTGATCGACACCGACAAGGATGCCGAGGCGATCGTGCGCCGCTCGCCTCGATATCGCCGCCGACATCTGCGTCTACACCAACCGCAACGTGACCATCGAGGCGTTGGGCGGCTGATCATGGCGTCGGATTACGCCTTCCGGCCGATGACATCGGCCGATCTGCCGCTGATCCGGCGCTGGCTGGCGCTGCCGCATGTCCGGGAATGGTGGGGCGATCCAGCCGGCGCAATTTACCTCGTCAGCGGCGATCTCGCCGAGCCCGCGATGGACCAGTTCATCGTCTCCGCGGCCGGCGGCGATTTCGGATATCTGCAGTGCTACGACCTGACGGCGTGGAATTCGGGGTTCGGAGCCCATCCGCCGGGCACCTGCGGCATCGATCTCTTCATCGGCGAACCCGACAATGATCGAGCGCGGCCATGGGTCGGCGCTGATACGGTGCTTCGTCGAAGGCAGGCTGGCGGCAGGAGCGCCGCGCATCGTCACCGATCCCGATCCTGCAAACGAGCGGGCGGTGCGCGCCTATGAGAAAGCCGGATTCAAGAGAGCTGCGCATGGTCGATACACCTGATGGCCCGGCGCTGTTGATGGTCCGCAACGCATGGTGACCGGTGACAGCATCGAAAACGCTCCGATCGCCAGGACCCTGTCGGCGTGGCACTGGCTGTTGATCGCCGCCGGTGTTCTTGCATCGCAGGCCGCGATCCTGTTTGCGATGGGACGGCTGCCGATCTGCGCCTGCGGCTATGTCAAACTCTGGCACGGCGCCGTGCAGAGCTCGGAGAATTCGCAGCACATCACCGACTGGTACACGCTGTCGCACGTGCTGCACGGTTTCCTGTTCTACGGCGCGACATTTCTGGTTTTTCCGCGATTGGCCCGGCCCGGCCGCCTGATCATCGCGATGCTGGTCGAGGGCACCTGGGAGCTGGTGGAGAATTCCAACTGGATCATCGAGCGCTACCGTGCCGGCACCATCTCGCTGGACTATTTTGGCGACACCATCGTCAATTCGGTTTCCGACACGCTGGCGATGATTTCTGGCTTCCTGCTGGCAAGGAAAGCTGCCGGTTGCCATCACGATCGCGCTGGCGCTGTTGTTCGAGCTGGTGATGGCGCTTCACATTCGCGACAATCTGACGCTGAACATCATCATGCTGATTCACCCTTTCGATGCGATCAGGCAATGGCAGGCAGGGCCGCCGATCATCTAGAACCCGTCTTGCTCTCCGAAGATTCTGAACCCTAGCTAGAATGACATGACCGACTTCTCCCCCGCGAAATCGTTTCCGAACTCGACCGCTTCATCGTCGGCCAGAGCGACGCCAAGCGCGCCGTCTCGATCGCCTTGCGCAACCGCTGGCGGCGGCTGCAGCTCACCGGCAGCTTGCGCGAAGAGGTGCTGCCGAAGAACATCCTGATGATCGGGCCGACCGGCGTCGGCAAGACCGAGATCGCGCGGCGGCTGGCAAAGCTTGCCGGCGCGCCGTTCATCAAGGTCGAAGCCACCAAATTCACCGAAGTCGGCTATGTCGGCCGCGACGTCGAGCAGATCATCCGCGATCTGGTCGAGGTCGCGATCGCGCAAGTCCGCGAGCGCAAGCGCAAGGACGTGCAGGCGCGCGCCCAGCTTGCCGCCGAGGAGCGCGTGCTGGATGCGCTGGTCGGGCCCGGCTCGAGCCCGGCGACGCGCGAATCGTTCCGCAAGAAATTGCGCGCCGGCGAGCTCAACGACAAGGAAATCGAGGTCGAGACGCAGTCTTCCGGCGGCATGCCGATGTTCGAGATCCCCGGCTTGCCCGGCGCGCAGATGGGCGCGATCTCGATCGGCGATATCTTTGGCAAGATGGGCGGGCGCACCAAGACCCGCCGCCTGACGGTGGAAGGCTCGCACGAGATCCTCGTCAACGAAGAGTCCGACAAGCTCCTGGACAACGACCAACTGGCGCTGGAGGCGATCAGCGCCGTCGAGAACAACGGCATCGTGTTCCTCGACGAGATCGACAAGATCTGCGTGCGCGAAAATCGCCACGACGGCGGCGTCTCGCGCGAGGGCGTGCAGCGCGATTTGCTGCCGCTGATCGAGGGCACGACGGTGTCGACCAAGCACGGCGCGGTCAAGACCGACCACATCCTGTTCATCGCCTCGGGCGCGTTCCATATCGCAAAGCCGTCAGACCTGCTGCCGGAATTGCAGGGACGGCTGCCGATCCGCGTCGAACTGCAAGCCGCTGACCCGCGACGACATGCGCCGCATCCTGACCGAGCCGGAGGCTTCGCTGATCAAGCAATATGTCGCGCTGTTGCAGACCGAAGGCGTCACGCTCGACATCACCGACGATGCCATCGACGCGCTGGCGGACATCGCGGTCGCCGTGAACTCGACGGTGGAAAATATCGGCGCGCGGCGGCTGCAGACCGTGATGGAGCGCGTGCTCGACGAGATCTCCTTCGCCGCGCCCGACCGCCATGGCGAAACCATTCAGATCGACGCCGACTATGTTGCAGAAGCACGTCGGCGATCTCGCCAAGAACGCGGACCTCAGCCGGTTTATTTTGTAGCTTTAGATCGTCGTCACGGCGAAAGCCGGGACCCATAACCCCGCTGCTCATGCTGTGCAACGAGACTCGGGCTGCCATCCCGTCCAAAAACCGATATTTGTGGCAATGGGTCCCGGCTTTCGCCCTAATGGATGCACACATCTTTTGTCGGCCCCGCTGCGCCGATGAAAATCGCGAATCTTTTCAATGCTCGCTCCGCGAACGACACTGGGTCCGGGCTAAAACCGGGGTCATCTAAGTGACTGTGATTGATTCATTTTCGAGATGTGTGCATGCCCTAGGGCTTTCGCCGGGACGACGAGAAGGTGCTGAATGAATTTGCGGATGTGGCAAAACCCCTGGCGGTCGATGCTTGTAATCAACGTCGCCGTGTTGATCGGGGTCTTCCTGCACAAGATCACGCTGCCGCCTTTCGTTCCCTACATCCACCTTTGATCGACTATCATTTCGGCTTCGCCAAGCGCGCGCTGATCGGCGCCGTGGTGGCGCTGTTCACCGCCAAGGTGCCGGTGTGGCTGGTGTTCGGGCTCGGCGGCACGGCGTGGCTGGTCACGCTTGGCCTGTATCTACAACTCTTCCGCCGGACCTTCGGCTTCGACGAAAAGCACCTGCCGCTGTTCATATTCACCGCGGGCTCACCCTTCTTCCTGAAAAACTTTATGCATACGCTTGGCCATTTCGACATCTATGGCTGCGCGCTCGCGATCGTCCTGCTGCTGATCCCGGCGCGATCGATCGCCTATGTGCTGCTGGCGGCGCTGTTCTCGGCCCTCCTCATCCTGGTCCACCACATTCATCTCCTGATGTATGTGCCGACGATCGCGACCATCGTGCTGCTGCGCTTATTATCTTGTCCAGGGCTCACGCGATCTAATCTGGTCATCGGGATTGCCGCAGCGCTGACGCGTCGGCGCTTCTGTTTCATCGCCGCGCAATTCTTCGGGACGGTGGCGGTGCCGCCGAGCTCAACTCGTTACCCATCTGCGGAATCGCGTTGCCGATCCTTCGCGCGAGGATCTGCTGCGCAATGTCCATGCCTTTGCCTATATCTGGTATCAGACCGCTTTCCGAAGGAGATCCGCGACTACTTGGGACCGTATGCCGTCGAACCTGCTGGGCGTACCGGTGTATGCGCTGCTGATCTGGCTGCACAAGCCGTTGTGGCGCTATTACGCCGACCTGATCCGCGCGCTGTCATCCAGATGCACCGCCGCATCGTCATCGCCGCGATCATTACTCGTCAGCGCGGCCTATCTCATCATGTTCGCGATGGTGTTCGATTACTCGCGGTGGATTTCGAACTGGGCGGTGTGCCTGTTCCTGATCCTGCACGCGGTGAAGATGCTGCCGGCGTCAGAGGACGTGCCGCCGATACCGGCGGACGACCGACACACAACCATCTTCGGCTGGATCGTCACGGTGATCCCGCGCGTCGGGATCGTGCGGCCGTTCTGATTAAATCCGCGACCGGCGGACCCGGACATAGAGCGCGCCCTCGCCGCCATGGCCGATATGCGCTTCCTCGAACCCGACCACCAGCGCGCGGAATTCCGGGCAGGCTCAGCCAGTGCGGCACCTGCCGGCGCAGCACGCCGCGCTCGCCGTCGCTGCCCGCTTTGCCCTTGCCGGTGATGACGAGCACGAAGGTGCAGCCGTCGCTGTGGGCACGCTGCAGGAAGCTGAAGAGGACCCGATGCGCGCGGGTCTGGGTCATGCCGTGCAGGTCAAGGCGGGCGTCAATCTCCTGCTTGCCACGCGAGAGCTTTGACCGCTCCCGGCGACCGAGTGGCGCCGAGGGCGGCGCTCGATTTCCGGTGCCGGCACTAGCTCTGGCGGGGACGGGTTTCGGCGGCACTGCCGGTTTAGCGACGGCTTGCGTCTCCACCTGTGGCGCTCGCGCCTTGGCCGCACGATGCTTGCGCAACGGCTTGACCTGCTTTGCGACGCTTGTCCCACAGCGCGCGCTCCTCCTCGCTGAGGGCGCGCTTGCGCCGTGGCGCCGCCGACAAATCCGGCATTGGAACGATACGCTTCATTGACGGGTGCGGTAACGACGGGGATGCCGGTGGCGCCGCCCTCTTAACCGGCTTCGACATGGGGCCGCGCCGCCGCAATGGCACCGGCGCGGCCGCCACCTCGTGCAACGGGCTTCGATGCCGCCGACCCGGACGTGCCAGACTTCGCTGCGGCTGGGCCACTGGCCGAGTCCTTGCCCGTTGCGGCCGCCGGGACCTCCGCAGGCCTGGCGCCGTTCTTGACGGTCCTTTGCGGATCGGTTTGCGGAAACAGTTTTGCGATCTTTTCCGACGGCCGCTCGTCGGGCACCGGCAGTTTTCTGGCACGCATGACCGGATCGAGGCTGTTCGGCACCAGCATCACGAACCGCATGCTATGGCGCAGACGGCCCGACACCTTGCCCGCGTCCGCGCCGGCGCCGAAATAGAGATCGGCGCGCGCCGGGCCGACAATCGCGGAACCTGTGTCCTGCGCGATCATCAGCCGCCGGAACGGCGTCTTCGAATGTTCCGGTGTCAATCGGCAATTCGCCCTCAATGAAGAACGGCGTGCCATAGACGTGCAGCGACTTGTCGACCGCGATCGAGCGGCCCGGCGTCAGCGGCACGCCCTGGGCGCCGACGGCCTCGTCCTTGTCGGACAATTGCACCTCGCGGAAGAAAACGTAGGAGCGGTTCTGCCGCCGGAGTTCCTTGGCGCCGTCGGGGTTCTGCTCCATCCACTCCCTGATCTTCTGCATCGACATCTGTTCTTTTGGAATGATGCCGCGGTCGATCAGGATGCGGCCGACCGCCGTATAGGGATAGCCGTTATGGGCGTCGTAATTGATCCGAAGCGTTGAGCCGTCCTCGAGCTTGATCCGCGCCGAGCCCTGGATCTGCGCGAATAGCAGGTCGGTCTGATCCTTCAGCCAGCAGATTTCCAGCCCACGGCCGGCGATCGCGCCGTCCTCGATTTCGGCGCGATCGTAATAGGGCACGAGCTTGCGGCGGCCGATCTTGGCGGAACACCTGGCCCTTGTTGGGCAGCCCGGCAGCAGCTCTGCTTGGCGCCGCGCACGAACAGGTTCGACGGCCGGCGGTAGACCGGCACGTTATAGATGTCGGACTGGGTTCGCGATCCGTCGAGAATGGGTCTCGTAATAGCCGGTGACAAACCCCTCGCCCTCGCCCAGCCGCGAAATCCTCAACGGGCGGAACTGTCCCTCGAAAAAGGCTTTGCGCCTTGGCGCCGTCGGTGAGATCGAGGCTTTTGGCGACGCCGCAGGGGATCACGCAGCGATATGCCGAGTGCCTTGGGCTCGCCCGGCAGCCCGTGCTGCGCGGCGATCGGCCTGCAGCTGGTGCGAAACGCCTTGTAGGCCGCGAGGTGATCGTCATCGGCTCCACCCGGCGATTTCGGTCCAGGCCAGCGGCTCATACTGGCTGCCGTTGATCTGCATCGGCAGTTCGAGGCTCGGATAGGGAAGATGGCGCGCGTGCTGCGGGGCTGCGTGGATGGCACGCTTCGCACCCAGCCGGGAGTGGCTGCGATCGCTGCGATGCCGGCAAAAGCAAGGCAAGCGCGCAACACGCAACAGTGAAGCGCCCGAAGCGAAACGTGTCAGTGCGCGCTTCCAGTCCCAACCAGCTTCCAGTTCGGATCGCGCGACGACGTATCGCGGGCGAATGTCCAGACATCGGTGATATCGGCGACCTTATCCGGGTTGCCATCGACAATGGTGCCGGCCTTGTCGCGGGTGACCGAGATCATCTGCGACACGAACCGAACGGTGAGCTGGGCCGCGCGGTCGCGCGCTTCCGCGCTGACGATCTCGGCCTTGTCGATCGAGACGAAGCGCGTCTCGGTCTTCTGCTCGTGCTTCTCGCGATCCTTGATCGCGGCCTCGAAGCTTTCATAGACCTCGCTCGACAGCAGATCCTTCAGCGCGCGTCGGTCGCCATTGGCGAACGCCAGCACGATCATCTCGTAGGCGCTGCGGGCGCCGAGAGGAAATGCCGCGGATCGAACGAAGCGTCCTGCGCCGACGATGGCGTCGAGACCTTGCGCCAGCGGCGAGCCCGGCTCCGCGATCTCCTTCCATCGGTCGGACGGCGTAGTCACCTCCGCCGGCGGCGCCATCGGGGGCTGGTCGATCACCGAGCCCGGCATCGGAACGACGTTGTTGTCCTGCGAACGCTGCAGGACATTGGGCGCTGCGCGATCATAGGGCGGCCGCTCGCTCCCGGTGCGCTGTCCCAGGACACTGCGCAGGCGCAGGAAAATGAAGACCGCCAGCGCCAGGAAGATGATGGTATAGATATCCACGTCGTGTTCGCTTTCCGGGTATTCGGCACCGGCAGGGGGACCGGTCACCCAGCGTTCCCTGAAGGGGGAACGGCAGAGATTACATCACTGATTGAGTCCACAGCCATGTAGGCACGAAACTCTGGCCCGGCCAATGGCGCGTTTTGGCGCGGCCATTGCTAGCGCGTTTTCACGCCTAGGGGAAACCGGATCGTGCCTGGAAATCACGCATATTCAAATATTTAGGATACGGTTTGGCACACTTTGCCGCCGGAAATGTTGATATGACCATCAAATGACGGTCGGTTCGGCCAGCTGGCCGGGACTTGTCATCCTTGTGGAACGAGGCGGGCCTATGATAGCCACTCGCGCCGATACCGGCAGTTCCCAAACCTTACGAGCGACTTCGGGCGCTGAATTGGCTTCCGACCGCCCCGCGCCCAGGAGAGACTTCAATGACCAACGGTAACGGCGCTCCTCGCCGACCGGGCTCCGCCCCAGCTCAACGTGTTGGCGCAGTATACCAAGGACCTGTCGTTCGAAAATCCGAACGCGCCGACCTCTCTGGCGCCCCAGCAACAGCAGCCGGCGATCAACATCCAGATCAACGTCTCGCGCCAACAACCTCTCCGAAAACGAGTTCGAAGTGACGCTTGTCGGTCGAGGGCAAGGCCGAAAGCGCCGGAAAGCTGATGTTCAGCTTCGACCTGCAATATGCCGGCGTGTTTCGCATTGTGAACGTGCCCAAGGAGAACCTGCATCCGCTGGTGATGATCGAGTGCCCGCGGCTGTTGTTCCCGTTCGCCCGCGAGATCATCGCCACTTCCGGTGCGCGACGGCGGCTTCCCGCCCCTGATGCTGGATCCCGTCGATTTCGTCGGTCTGTACCGCCAGAACATGGAGCGGCAGGCCGGCGGCGCAGGCTGCTTCCGGCGCCAAGCCGAGCTGATTAAGCCGCCGGGAAATACTCGTTCCAGATCGGCTTGTCGCCGAGGGTGGCGACAAAGGCGCGGTGAGCCTCACGATCAGTCATCGGTGAGGCGCGGCACCAGCGGAACCTCGCGCTGGCGCCGCGGCATATCGCCGTAGCCGCGGACCTGGGTCGCTTCGGTCTCCGAAGCCAGGATGAGTTGCGACTGCCGCGCCCCGATCAGGTCGATATACACTTCGGCCAGCAGTTCCGCGTCGAGCAGCGCGCCGTGCTTGGTGCGGCGGGAATTGTCGATCGAATAGCGCGAGCAGAGATCGTCCAGCCGGTTCGACACGCCCGGATGTTTTCTGCGCGCCAACAACAGCGTGTCGACCAGCCGCTCCCGGGCGATCGCCGGGCGCTTGATCGCGCTCGAGCTCGGCGTTGATGAAGCTGATGTCGAAGGATGCGTTATGGATCACCAGCGGCGCGTCGCGCGATGAAGGCCAGAAACTCCTCGACCACCTCGTGCAAACAGCGGCTTGCCGGCGAGGAATTCGGTCGACAGGCCATGGCACTGCAAGGCCTCCGCCGGCATGTCGCGCTCCGGATTGATGTAGACGTGGAACGTCTGGCCGGTCGGCATGCGGTTGTAGATCTCGAGGCAGCCGATCTCGACCAGCCGGTCGCCGCGCAGCGGGATCAAGGCCGGTGGTTTCGGTATCGAGAATGATTTCGCGCATGGATTTTGACAGACTCGATTTTTGGCGGGCTCGAAGAGGCCGGCAGATCAGGTTCGCCGTTTCGGCATTTTAACGACCGCAGCCAGAATGTCCGCGATTTGCGCCCTCACAGGGTCGAGCCCGTGCGAGGTATCCACCACGAAATCGGCCCGCCTGCGTTTTCTCGGCATCGTGCAGTTGCCGCGCCAGGATCGAATCGAGCTTCGCGGCGTCCATGGTGCCGCGCGCCAGCACGCGTTCGCGCTGGATCTCCGGCGAGGTCGTGCACCACGACCACGGCATCGACGCGTTTCTCGCCCCCGGTTTCGAACAACAGCGGCACGTCCACTACCACGACAGGCGCACCTGACGCTTCGGCGTCGTCGAAGAACTTTTGTCGCGAGGCGCCCAGCATCGGATGAACGATCTGCTCGAGCTGCTTCATGCGCGGCGGGATCGTGCACCACCCTCGCCGAAAGCTTTGCGCGGTCCACCTGGCCGTTCGAGGTCGTGCTCCGGAAACGCGGCTTCGATCGCCGGCGCGGCCTCGCCTTCATATAATTCGTGAACGGTGGCGTCGGCGTCGTAAACCGGCACGCCGGCCTCCGCGAACAATTTTGCGGTGGTCGACTTGCCCATTCCGATCGAGCCGGTCAGTCCCAGGATCAGCATCAGTTCGCGATCCGCTTTGCTCAAGACGCGTCATACCGCGAGCAGTTTTTCGCTGCGCAGAAATGCCAGCAGCTTGTAGCAGCGGCAAGCCCAGAATGGTGAAATGATCGCCGTCGATCCGCTCGAACAGATGCACTCCAAGCCCTTCGAGCTGATAGGCGCCGACGCTCGATGTCACGGCCTCGCCCGCCTGGTCCAGATAGGCGCCGATCTCGGCCTCGCCCAGCCGCCGCATCGTCATGCGGGCGGCGGCCACTCTCCTCAAACAGAATTTCGCCGTCACGCGCAACGGCGACGGCGGAATGCAGCTCATGGGTATCGCCGACAAGCGCGCGCTAACTGCTCCGCGGCCTGCGTCGCGGCCGGTTGGCTTGCTGAACAGCCTTCGCCCGAGCGCCAGCGTCTGGATCGGCACCGACGACATATCGACCCGGCTTCTGCGATGACACGAACAGCGCCTTCTCGCGCGCCAGCAGCAGAGCGATCTCACCTGGTGCTGAAAGGCCGGAATGCGTGCTGCACGCTCCGCTCGTCGATATCCGCCGGCACGGCCTCGAAATCGATGCCGGCATTGGCCGAGCAGCATTTTGCGCGCGCGGCTTTGCGAGGCGAGAATCAGCGGATCTTTGCCGCGCCAGATCGTCATGGGCGATAATCATTCCGGAAGCCGCTGCCGCTGCCGGTCGGCATAGCAGCTTCATTACTGCGGCTGCGGTTTCCTCGATCGAGCGGCGCGTAACGTCAAGCAGCGCCCAATTGAATTTTGCGCTCAGTCGCCGGGCAAACGCGACCTCGTCGGCGACCGCCTGCCTGATCGATATAGGTGTCGTTGTCGCCGATCGCCCATGCTCAACAGCCGGTTCTGCCGCACCTGGATCAGCCGCTCGGGCGTGGCATGCAGGCTGACGACCAGCGGCTTTTTCAGGGTCTCCAGTTGATGCGGAAGCGGAATGCCCGGCACCAGCGGGACGTTGCGCGGTGCGGATGCCGCGGTTGGCGAGATAGATCGAGGTCGGCGTTTTCGAGGTGCGCGACACGCCGACCAGGACGACGCGTCGGCCTCCTCCGAGGCCTTCGACGTGCTGGCCGTCGTCATGCATCATCGTGTAAGTTCAGCGCGTCGATACGCTTGAAATATTCCGCATTCAGAGCGTGCTGCGCGCCGACCCGCCCGGTCGTGGCGGCGCCGAGATAGGCCTCGAAACAATTGCATCACCGGGCCGATGATCGACAGGCTCGGCATGTTGATCTGCTCTGCACTTGGCTTCGAGCCGGCCGACCAGATCCTTCTCCAGCAACGTGAACAGCACGATGCCGGGCGCTTCCTCGATCTCGTCGAGCACGCGGTCGAGCTGCTTCTGGCTGCGCACCAGCGGATAGACATGTTCGACCGGCGTCACGTTGGCATATTGCGCGGCCACCGCGCGCGCCACCGTGATCAGCGTCTCGCCGGTCAGAATCGGACACCAGAGTGAAGATGAAAATAATTGCCGGTCGTGGGCACCAAGACCCCTGTGTATCCTGTGAATCGCTGTGGAGCTTACCTGGCGAGAATCGGGCACCGGTCGACCGCTCAGGGATAACCCGGCTTTTTCTTCACAGGCCTCCCAAGAGGATAAGCTCCATCCGACGCCAGCAGATGATAGTGAGGTTAGTTGTGGACTTGTCTCTTCATAAGCTGACGACAGATCAGCGCAAGCGATTGAGCCGAGAAGCGTTATTCGGATGGCCCAAGCGTGGCGACGGAAACTGTTGATGCGATGTGAACAAGCCCTAAGCAACTGCGCGGATGGTTTTGCGTGGGTCCTAATTCACCGCTACTTAGACTCAAACCTAAGATTCTAAAATTAATTGGTTTAGAAAAGGACGCGCTTGCGGATATGCTATCCGTTCGGGCCTGTACGGCAAGACACGCTTTGCAACGCGATCATGCGTCGAAAGCGTTCCGGTTGAACGGTGAAATGCCATCGCGAGCGAATCGGATTCGCGATGTACGAATGGATCAAGGCGCTGCATATGATCGCCGTCATCGCGTGGATGGCGGGCATGCTCTATCTGCCGCGGCTGTTCGTCTATCATTGCGAGGCGGAAGTCGGATCGAAAGCAGTCCGAGACGCTTCAAGGTGATGGAACGGCGGCTGCTGAAGGCGATCATCAATCCCGGCGATGATCGTGACCTGGCTGGCCGGGCTCTACCTGGCCTGGGCCGGGCCACTGGTTCTCTGCGCCGGCTGGCTGCATGCGCAAGCTTGCTGCTGGTGCTCGTGCTGTCCGGCGTCCACGGTTTTTTCCCGCTGGGTCAAGGATTTCGCCGCCGACCGGAATCAGCATAGCCAGAAGATTCTACCGTATTATCAATGAGGTACCGACCGTCTTGATGATCGGGATCGTCATCCTGGTGGTGGTGAAGCCGTTTTACCAGGCGGCGATCATGCATCAGCACGCGGCTTCTGTCCTTCTTGCGGAAAGCCGGACCGATTTTCTATATTAGTCGAAATCCCACCCCACGCAGGCGGATGTGGTCGCGTTCCGGCTTCCTCGTACGAGCCGGCCGCCGCATCAGGTTTGAAGCCTCACCCGGCGCTTTCCTTGCTCAGACCTGCGGACCTTCCTTTTTCGCGTCCGCATTTTCCTAAAGCCACCTCGCAATCCCTCCCTCTAAGATTACTCCACAGGACCATCCCAATGCGGGAAATGAAACTCCAAGACCTCAAAGCTCAAACGCCGGCCGAGCTCGTCTCGTTCGCCGAAGAGAAAGGGGTCGAAAACGCCAGCACCATGCGCAAGCAGGAGCTGATGTTCGCCATTCTCAAACAACTCGCGATCCAGGAAACCGACATTATCGGCGAAGGCGTCGTCGAGGTTCTCTCCGACGGCTTCGGCTTCCTGCGCTCGCCGGACGCCAACTATCTGCCGGGACCGGACGATATCTACGTCTCGCCCTCGCAGATCCGCCGCTTCGGGCTTGCGTACCGGCGACACCATCGAAGGCCACATCCGCAGCCCGAAAGAAGGCGAGCGCTATTTCGCGCTGCTCAAGGTCAACACGCTGAATTTCGAGGACCCGGAGAAAGCGCGAGCACAAGGTCAATTTCGACAATCTGACGCCGCTGTTTCCCGATCAGCGGTTCCGGCTGGAACTCGAAGACCCGACCAGAAAGGATCTCTCGGCGCGGGTCATCGACATCGTCGCCCCGATCGGCAAGGGCCAGCGCGCGCTGATCGTGGCGCCGCCGCGCACCGGCAAGACCGTGCTGATGCAGAACATCGCGCACTCGATCACGGCCAATCATCCGGAGTGCTATCTGATCGTGCTGCTGATCGACGAGCGGCCGGAGGAAGTCACGGACATGCAGCGCTCGGTGAAGGGCGAGGTGGTCTCGTCGACCTTCGACGAGCCGGCGGTGCGCCACGTCCAGGTCGCCGAGATGGTGATCGAGAAGGCCAAGCGCCTGGTCGAGCACGGCCGCGACGTCGTGATCCTGCTGGACTCGATCACGCGCCTCGGCCGCGCCTACAACACCGTGGTGCCGTCATCCGGCAAGGTGCTGACCGGCGGTGTCGACGCCAACGCGCTGCAGCGGCCGAAGCGCTTCTTCGGCGCCGCGCGCAACATCGAGGAGGGCGGCTCGCTCACCATCATCGCGACCGCGCTGGTCGATACCGGCAGCCGCATGGACGAAGTGATCTTCGAAGAGTTCAAGGGCACCGGCAACTCGGAACTGATCCTCGACCGCAAGGTTTCCGACAAGCGCACCTTCCCGGCGATCGACATCTCGCGCTCCGGCACCCGCAAGGAAGAGCTGATCACCGATCCGCAGCTCCTGAAGAAGATGTACGTGCTGCGCCGGATCCTCAATCCGATGGGCACGATGGACGCGATCGACTTCCTGCTCGACAAGCTGCGCAACACCAAGAACAACTCGGAATTCTTCGAGTCGATGAATACCTGATCTGGTCTCGCCGGATTTGGAGAGGGCGTCTTGCGCGAGCGGGGCGCCTCTTTTCGTGCATGCTGCACGCGTGAGCGCCGCTGGTCATGCTGCGATGCTGCAGCGGCTGCAGCGTAATGTTGAACATGCGCAGCGTTCCGTGCGGCGAACGATCGTCGATCGCCTCGTGTCACGAACGCTCGGCAGTAATCGCGCTTTGCAATGCTGGGATATTGCTGCAGCATAACTGTTGCACATCGCGGCCGGGGACGTAGATCCGGTCCGCATTGCCGCAGATCAAAATCGCGTTGCCTTCTGAAGCGCCCGGGAGCAAATAGGCGATGCATCCGCGGGACCAGACCATCTTCGCGCTGTCATCGGGCCGGCCGCCAAGTGCGATCGCCATTGTCGCGAGTCTCGGGCCCGCAGGCCGGACCCGGCGCTGACCGCGCTGTGCCGGCAAGATTCCCGCTGCCGCGGGTGGCGACGCGGGCGCTGCTGCGCGATGCCAGTCAGACAGCCGATCGACGATGCGGTGGTGCTGTGGTTTCCCGGACCGGCCAGCGCGACCGGCGAGGACGTCGCCGAATTTCACGTCCATGGCGGGCGCGCGGTGCTGGCCGCGCTGTTCGCGGCGCTCTCGGCGCTTCGAGAATGTGCGCGCGGCGGAGCCCGGTGAATTCACCCGCCGCGCGTTCGAGAAACGGCAAGCTCGATCTCACCGAAGCCGAAGGTCTCGACGATCTCATCCACGCCGACACCGACCGCCAACGCCGCCAGGCGCTGCGTCAGCTGAAAGGTCTGCTCGGCGACCGTGCGCGCGACTGGCGCGCGCAGATCATCGAGGCCTCCGCGCTGGATCGAAGCCGGCATCGATTTCTCCGACGAGAGGCGACGTGCCCGCCGAACTGATCGCGCCGGCGCTGGCAAAAATCAAAACGCTGCTCGGCGAAATCGCAGGAAGTCCTTGCGGCGCAGGGCCGAAGTGAACGCCTGCGCGAGGGCCTGGTGGTCGCGATCGCCGGTCCGCCGAACGTCGGCAAGTCGACGCCTGATGAATCAGCTGGCGCGGCGCGAGGTCGCGATCGTGTCGCCGCATGCCGGCACCACGCGCGACGTCATCGAAGTGCAGCTCGATCTCGACGGCTATCCGGTGACGGTGATCGACACCGCCGGCATTCGCGAGACCGACGATCCCGTGGAGCAGGAGGGCGTGCGTCGCGCCCGCGCGCCGCGCGGCGGAAGCCGACCTCGTGCTGTGGCTCGCCGATGCGCAGCACGAAAAGATTTCGACGAAGGCGCCGCGCCGGTCTGGCTGGTGCGCAACAAGATCGATCTCGATGCGTCAGATCCGATGCGGCGAATCCGGCCAGGTGGCCGAGTCAGGCGAGCAGGGCGGGCTGCGGATTTGCGAATCTCGGCAGAGCCGGGGCGACGGGATGCCGGAACTGATCGCGGCCCTGGTCGGGTTTGCCCAGGATTATTTCGGCGCGGGCGAGGGCGGGTTGATCAGCCGAGACGCGGCAGCGGCAAACTGCTGCAGGAGACAGCGGCTTCGCTGCAGCGCAGCATTGATGTGGTCGAGCACAGGCGAGGAACTGGCGGCGGAAGAGCTGCGGGTGGCGGCTCATTCCTTGGGCCGGTTGCTCGGCCGGGTCGACGTCGAGGACATCCTCGACGTGATCTTCCGGGATTCTGTGTATAGGTAAAGTAATATTGTCTTAGTTCACTTTCATCGCTATGGCCAATCGTTTCACGTGAAACATGCGTCCGTGCTCGCGAACCGTGCTGTTTCACGTGAAACAGTCCATGCCGCCAACTTCACCGCTTCCGGGTTTCTGCACTCCGCGATAGAAGTCCGCGCATGATCGCCCGATGCAGAATCATTCGACGTCATCGTCATCGGCGGCGGCCACGCCGGCTGTGAAGCCGCGAGCGCGGCTGCGCGGATGGGCGCGAGGACCGCGTTGGTGACCCATCGCTTTGCGACCATCGGCGCCATGTCCTGCAACCCGGCGATCGGCGGTCTCGGCAAGGGCCATCTGGTCCGCGAGGTCGATGCGCTGACGGACTGATGGGCCGGGTCGCCGATGCCGGCGGCATCCAGTTCCGGATGCTCAATCGCCGCAAGGGTCCGGCGGTGCGAGGTCCGCGCGCCCAGGCCGACCGCAAGCTCTATGCCGCCGCGATGCAGGCCGCCGATCATCGAGACCGCCAATCTCAGCGTGATCGAAGGCGAGGCGGACGAGCTGATTGTCTCGAACGGCCGCGTCACCGGCATCCGCCTGAGCGATGGCCGCGAGCTCGTCCGCAGGCGCCGTCGTCATCACCACCGGGCACCTTCCTGCGCGGCCTGATCCATCTCGGCGAAAAGAACTGGCCGGCGGGGCGCGTCGGCGAGGCGCCGGCGATGGGGCTTTCAAAGTCTGTTCGAACGCGCCGGCTTTACGCTCGGCCGGCTGAAGACCGGCACGCCGCCGCGGCTCGATGGCACGCACGATCGACTGGTCGGCGGTGGAAATGCAGCCCGGCGACGATCCGCCGGAGCCGTTTCTCGGTGATGACCGACCGGATCACGACGCCGCAGATCCAGTGCGGCATCACCCGCACCACGCCTGCGACCCATGAGGTGATCCGGGCCAATGTGCATCGCTCGCCGATGTATTCCGGCCAGATCAAGAGCAGCGGCCCGCGCTATTGCCCGTCGATCGAGGACAAGATCGTCCGCTTCGGCGACCGCGACGGCCACCAGATCTTTCTCGAGCCGGAAGGGCTCGACGACACCACGGTCTATCCCAACGGCATCTCGACCTCGCTGCCGGAAGAGGTGCAGCTCGCGATCCTGGCGACCATTCCCGGTCTCGAGCGGGTCAAGATGGTCCGGCCGGGCTATGCCATCGAATACGACCATGTCGATCCGCGCGAACTCGATCCGACGCTTGCAGACCAGGCGGCTGCCGGGGCTGTTCCTGGCCGGGCAGATCAACGGCACCACCGGCTATGAAGAGGCGGCCGCGCAGGGGATTGTTGCGGGTCTCAATGCGGCATTGGCCGCCAGCGGCGCCGACGCCGATCGTGTTCGACCGCGCCGACGGCTATCTCGGCGTGATGATCGACGATCTCGTGACGCGCGGCATCACCGAGCCGTACCGGATGTTCACCTCGCGGGCCGAGTACCGGCTGACCCTGCGGGCCGACAACGCCGACCAGCGCCTGACCGACAAGGGCATTGCGCTGGGCTGCGTAGGGCAGGCGCGGTCGATCCGCCACGGCGCCAAGATGGCGGCGCTCGATGCGGCCAAGGTGCTGGCGAAGTCGCTGACGCATCACGCCCAACGAAGCGGCCAGGCACGGGCTGGCGCTCAACCGGGACGGCCAGCGCCGCTCGGCCTTTGAGCTGCTGGCCTATCCCGAGATCGGCTGGGACGCACTGCGCGGCATCTGGCCGGAGCTGTCGGCCATTGACCCATCGATCGCGGTCCATCTCGAGATCGACGCCAAATACGACGTCTATCTCAAGCGCCAGACCGCCGACGTCGATGCCTTCCGGCGCGACGAGGGGCTGATCCTGACCGATATCGATTACTGCCGACGTGCCGGGCTTTCCAACGAGGCCCGCTCCAAGCTTGAGGCCGCGCGGCCGCGCACGGTGGGGCAGGCGGGCCGGCTCGACGGTCTGACGCCGGCGGCGCTGGGCATCCTGGCGGCCTATCTGCGACGGGAAGCGCGACGGAAGACTTCGGTGGCGACGGCGTAAGACTGTTTCACGTGAAACGGTCGGTCGCATAGCTCGACGTCATCCTGAGGTGCGAGCACTAGCGAGCCTCGAAGCGATGGGCTGAGCAGAAGCGTCGCTCGCATCTCTTCGAGGCTCGCCGAAGACGGCTCGCACCTGCAGGATGACGACGCCATCGATGCAGACATCCGAGAGAATGGCCCATCACAACTCCGACGCTGCCATCGATCATCGCCGCCGACAAGGCTGCGGCCCTCGCACCTGACCCTGTTTCACGTGAAACGGAGGCGCGGCTCGATCGCTATGTCGACCTGCTGCTGGGAGTGGCAGAGCCAAAACCAACCTTGTGGCGCCGTCGACGCTTCCAAATCTGTGGACCCGGCATATCTCCGATCTGCTGCAGCTCCTGGCGCTCGCTCCGTCAGCCAAGGCTGGGTCGATCTCGGCAGCGGCGGCGGCTTTCCCGGCGTCGTGCTGGCCTGCGCGCTGGCGGAAACGCCGGGCGCGCATGATCCACCTGGTCGAGCGCAACGCCAAGAAGGCCGCCTTCCTGCGCGAGGCGCTGCGCGTGACCGGCGCGCCGGGCACGGTGCATCTCGCTGACATCGGGGATATTGTGGATAGAATCGCCGGCCCGGTCGATTGCGTCACTGCGCGGGCGGTGGCTCCGCTACACCAACTCATCGGTTTCGCGGAACCGCTGGTGCAAAGGGCGCGAAAGCGCTGTTTCTCAAGGGCCAAGATGTAGAGGCTGAATTGACCGAAGCCACTAAATATTGGAATATTAAACCGCAATCTGCATTCCAGCCGCACCGGCGGACACGGCTGGATCGTCGAACTCGACCAGATCGAGCGGCGCAATCACATCCGCGACGGCAGATGGCAACCGGGCATGACCGTAGATTGATCAAATATATCAAGAGGATAAGGCGCCACACACCGGCCGGCCATCCGCGCATCCTGTCGCTCGCCAACCAGAAGGGCGGCGTCGGCAAGACCACCACCGCGATCAATCTCGGCACCGCGCTCGCCGCGATCGGCGAGCGCGTGCTGATCGTCGACCTCGATCCGCAGGGCAACGCCTCCACCGGGCTCGGCATCGATCGCCGCAGCCGCAGCTGCTCGACCTATGACGTCCTGATCGGCGAAGCGCCGCTGCGCGACGCGGTGGTGCGCGACCGCGGTGCCGCGGCTGCACATCGCGGCGTCGACGATGGATCTGTCCGGCCTCGAGCTCGAACTGGGCATCGACGCGCGACCGCGCGTTCCGCCTGCGCGACGCGATCGCCGCGCTCAACACCAACGCCGACGCCGGAGACCGATTACACCTATGTGCTGATCGACTGCCCGCCGTCGCTCAATCTTCTCACCGTCAACGCGATGGCGGCCTCGGATGCGATCCTGGTGCCGCTGCAATGCGAGTTCTTCGCGCTCGAAGGTCTGTCGCAATTGCTGCAGACGGTGGAGCAGGTGCGCTCGACGCTGAATCCCGAACCTGTCGATCCACGGCATCGTGCTGACCATGTTCGACTCGCGCAACAATTTGTCGAACCAGGTCGTCGCCGACGTCCGGCAGTTCATGGGCGCCAAGGTCTACAACACCATGATCCCGCGCAACGTGCGCATCTCCGAGGCGCCGTCCTACGGCAAGCCGGTGCTGGTCTACGATCTCAAATGCGTCGGCAGCGAAGCCTATCTCAAGCTTGCGACCGAAGTGATCCAGCGCGAGCGCGAGCTGCGCACGCATTGAAGGACTGCGGATCGTAGGTGGGCAGAGGCGCTTCAGCCGGACACACCATTCGCGTCGCGACAGATCTTGGTGGGCACGCTTCGCTTTGCCCACCCTACGATCCGAAACAGAGATTCTAATTCCGGAGTACTTGCAAGTGAATCCAAGGGAGCTGGCGATGGCCGACGAAGCGCGTTCGCGACTGGGCCGCGGTCTTGCAAGTCTGATCGGTGATGTCGGCGGCGAAGCCGCGCATGTCGATCGGCCGCGCACATCAGCGCAAGGTGCCGATCGAATTTCTGAAACCCAATCCGCGCAACCCGCGCCGCGCTTTTTCCGATGCCGAACTCGGCGAGCTCGCCGCCTCGATCAAGCAGCACGGCGTGATCCAGCCGATCGTGGTGCGTCCGGTGAAGGGCGCGCAGCGATCGTTACGAGATCATCGCCGGCGAGCGCCGCTGGCGCGCCTCGCAGATCGCCGGCCTGCACGAAGTGCCGATCGTGCCGGTCGATGTCAGCGACAGCTGACGCGCTCGAGATCGCGATCATCGAGAACGTCCAGCGCGAAGACCTCAACGCGATGGAAGAGGCGCAGGGCTATCACGCGCTCGCGGACGAATTCAAACGCAGCCAGGAAGACATCGCCAAAGATCGTCGGCAAGAGCCGCAGCCACGTCGCCAACATGATGCGGCTGACCAAGCTGCCGGCGGAGGTGCAGGCCTATATCGCCATAGGGCCAATTGTCGGCCGGCCATGCCCGCGCGCTGATCGGCGTGCCCGATCCGCTCGCCGCCGCCAAACGCATCGTCGCGGAAGGCCTCAACGTCCGTCAGGCCGAAGCGCTGGCGCATGACGAGGGCGTGCCGGAGCGCAAGCCGCAGAAGGCGCGCGGCGGCGGCAAGACGAAGGATCCGGATACGCTCGCGCTGGAGAAACGCGTCAGCGACGCGCTCGGCCTGGCCGTCAGCGTCAACCACCGCGATCCCGGCGGCACCGTGCAGATCAGCTACCGCAACCTCGAACAGCTCGACGAAGTGATGCGGCGGCTGGACGAAGGGCGTAGTTCGTCGCCGTTCTCCGACGTCACGCAGGCGCAGTGCGCAAGCGTCATCGGGAGCCTATCGATCTGCGATGGACTTCTGAGTGCGCTGCGTATCGCAGTACGCACGTCGCGCTACGAGTGTCAGCTATCCCCGCCGCTTCGCATTCGCCGCGATCGACAGCAGCGCGCGCTGCGCGATCGCGGCGGCCAGCGGCGGTCTGCTTGCGCATGTCGAGCGCGGCGGTCGCGAGCTGATCGATGATCCGCGACCAGCCGCGCCGCGCTGAAATTGCGCAGCGCGATTTCGACGGTCGCGCTTTGCGCGAAAAATGCAGGCGCGGAAATCCGCTGTCGAGCAAGGTCGAGACCGGCGTGCCTTCGGCGACCGCGAGCGCCGATTTGTGCAGCCATGCCGCCTGGCGCTGCGCGGCGGAGATGATCACGCCGGGATAGGTGCCGGCGACCATCGCCTTGGCGAATTCGCTTTCGACCAGGTCCGGCTTTCCGGCAAACGCGCCGTCGACGATCGGGTCGAGCTTCAGTTCGGAGGCGTCGGCGACCACCGCCATCACGTCGTCGAGCGTGACCTCGCCCTTGCCGTGGGCATAGAGCGCGAGCTTGCGTCAGCTCGTTGCGCGAGGCCTGGCGGTCGCCGCCGAGCAGCGCCGTCAGCACGGCGCGCGCGTCGGGCGCGATGCGCAGATTCGAGAGCCGCAATTCCTCGTCGATCAATCTGGCGAGGTCGCGCTCGCGTGTCGGGATAGCAGGCGATCGCGACCGCGGTCTTGGCGCGCTCGCAGGCCTTGCGCAGCGGCGATTCCGGCCGCAGCTCGCCGGCCTCGATCACGATGCGGCAATCCTTCACGGCAGATCCGGCCAGCGTGTCGACGCCGCTGGCGAAACTGCGCGAGCCGGCGCGGACGCGGATGGCGCGGCGGCCGCCGAACAGCGGCACCGTCATCGCTTCATCGACCAGCCGCGACGGTTCGGCCGACAGCTCGTCGCCGTCCAGCCGCACCAGCGAGAAGGGATCGTTGGGATCGTCGACCGCGGACGCCAGCAGCGCGTCGGCGCGTTCGCGCACCAGGCCGGCATCGGGACCGTAGAGCAGGATGATGGGACGGCCGGGATCGGGCCGGGCGAGAAAAGCGTCGATCTCTTTTCCGCGAAGCGCGACCAACGGCGGATCAGGTGCCGGCGACGAAGAACGACGCCAGCCGGGTCTGGATGTTTTCCGCGATCTCCTGGGCGGCGCGATCCTCGGCGTCGCGGAAGGCGCGGGCGCGGGCGAAGCGCTGCAGATGGCCCGGGAATGTCGTAGGACACGCGGGAGAAGGTCGTGCCGGTCATGACCGGATTTGTTGGTGGCGAGTTCGATCAGATTGTACTGCGCATCGATGCCGTAATTCTCGCTGGTCGGCAGCGCGGTGGTCGGATCGACCATCAGCGACGAGCGGGAGGTGCTGAACCGCAGCACCAGCCGATGGGTCGGCGGCATGCCGGTGGCGTTGCCGTAGAGCTTGAACGCCAGCGCGTTGCGGATCTCGACGCCGATCCGGGCCTCGCGCGAGGCGTTGGGCTTGTCGACCGGCGGGACTTCCACGCCCATCAGCTTTTCGCGCAGGCCGGGCGTGCCGTCGGCACGTTCGGCATACATCGGCTGGAAGCAGCCGGCCGTCAGCGCCGCCAGGGCGGCCGACGGCCAGCAGCCGAGCGGCGATCCGGATCCTAGCCAACGACATTCACGATCCTCATGGGAACAACGATCACCTTGCGGACGGCGCTTGCCGCCGAGCGCCAGTTTTACCGCATCGAGGGCCAAAACGGCAGCCTCAATTTCCGGATTTTGGGCACCGCGTGGCACGGTGACATCACCCCGTTTCTTGCCGTTGACCTGAACCACCAGCGTCACGGTGTCTTCAACCAGCAAATCGCGTTCGATTTGGGGCCAATTGGCCTCCGAAATCAGCCCGGTCTGGCCCAGAACCTGTCCAGCATTCCTCGGCCAGATGCGGCATCATGGGCGCGAACAGTTGAACAAGGATGACCGCGGCCTCCCGGACCGCCCAAGCCAGGTCCGGCGCCGGCTGGCCCTTGCGCCAGCACGTCGGCCAGCGCATTGGTGAATTCGCGGATATGGGCGAGGCAGACGTTGAAATGCAGCCGCTCGATGCCGGTGGAGACCTTGTCCAGCGCGCCATGGGCCGCCTTGCGCAGCGCCAGCGCGTCCGCGCCGAACGACGCCGGCCGGGCCGCCGGGGCCGACCTTGGCGATCTCGGCCGATCTGTTGACCAGCCGCCACAGCCGCTGCACGAAGCGCGAGGCGCCCTGCACCCGCTCGTCGCTCCAGATCACGTCGCGGTCCGGCGGCGAATCCGACAGCATGAACCAGCGCGCGACGTCGGCGCCGTAGGTCGCGATGATGTCGTCGGGGTCGACGGTGTTGCGCTTCGACTTCGACATCTTTTCGATCGAGCCGATCGTAACCTCTTCGCCGGTTTCGATCAGGATGGCGCGGCGGTGCCATTGGCGCCGGTCTCGATCTTGACCTCGGCCGGCGTAGCACATAGCTGCCGTCGCGCCTTCCGGTAGGTCTCGTGCACGACCATGCCCTGCGCGTACTGACCGGCGAACGGCTCGTCGAACGCGATGTGGCCGGTGGCCTTCATCGCGCGGGTGAAGAAGCGGCGCGTACAGCAGGTGCAGGATCGCGTGCTCGATGCCGCCGATATACTGGTCGACCGGCATCAACCGATCGACGACGGCGCGCGTGGTCGGCGCCGCCTCGTTCCAGGGATCGGTGAAGCGCGCGAAATACCATGCCGAATCGACAAAGGTGTCCATCGTGTCGGTTTCGCGCTGCGCCTTGCCGCCGCATTTCGGGCAGGTGACGTGCTTCCAGGTCGGATGATGGTCGAGCGCGTTGCCGGGCTTGTCGAAGGTCACATCCTCCGGCAGCACCACCGGCAGGTCCGCTATCCGGCACCGGCACCACATCGCATTTCGGGCAATGGATCACCGGGATCGGGCAGCCCCAGTAGCGCTGGCGCGAAATGCCCCAGTCGCGCAGGCGGAAATTCACCTTGCGCTCGCCGACCGGCGCATTGCCGCGGACTTCGGTTTCCAGCCGCTTCGCCACCTCGTCCTTGGCCTGCTCGATGGTCATGCCGTCGAGGAAGCGCGAATTGATCATGCGGCCGTCGCCGTCATAGGCGGTGTCGGTGATGACAAAGGCTCTTGGGGTCCTGGCCTTCGGGACAGCACCACCGGGGTGTTGCCGAGCCCGTATTTGTTGACGAAGTCGAGGTCGCGCTGGTCGTGCGCCGGGCAGCCGAAGATCGCGCCGGTGCCGTATTCCATCAGCACGAAGTTGGCGACATAGACCGGCAGCTTCCAGTTCGGATCGAACGGATGGACCGCGCGGATGCCGGTGTCGAAGCCCTGCTTCTCCGCGGTGTCGATGATTTCCTGCGCGGTGCCGATGACGTTTTGCCTCGGCGATGAATTCCGCGAGCTTCGGATTCTTCGCAGCCGCGGCCTGCGCCAGCGGATGATCCGGCTGCGATCGCCATGAATTTGGCGCCGAACAGCGTGTCATGTCGCGTGGTGAAGATCTTCAGCTCGTTCTCGCCATTCGGCGCGGTTGCCGGATCGAGCGCGAAGCGCACCAGCATGCCTTCGAGGCGGCCGATCCAGTTGCGCTGCATCAGCCGCACCTCGATCGGGCCAGCGGTCCAGCGTATCGAGCGCGTCCAGCAGTTCCTGCGAGTATTTCGTGATCTTGAAGACCCACTGGTTCATCTCGCGCTGCTCGACGATGGCGCCGGAACGCCAGCCGCGGCCGTCGATCACCTGCTCGTTGGCGAGCACGGTCATGTCGACCGGGTCCCAGTTGAGCTTGCGCTTTTCGCGCTCGGCGAGCCCGGCGCGCAGGAAGTCCAGAAACATCTTCTGCTGATGCTTGTAGTAAGCGGGATCGCAGGTCGCGAATTCGCGTGACCAGTCGAGCGACAGCCCGATCGACTGCAGCTGCTTCTTCATCGCGGCGATGTTGTCGTAGGTCCAGGCCTTCGGCGCGACCTTGCGCTCGATCGCGGCGTTCTCCGCCGGCAGCCCGAACGCGTCCCAGCCCATCGGGTGCAGCACGTTAAAGCCCTTGGCGCGCATGAAGCGCGCCAGCACGTCGCCCAGCGTGTAGTTGCGGACATGCCCGATATGGATGCGCCCGGACGGGTAGGGGAACATCTCGAGCACGTAGTATTTCGGCCGCGGGTCGTCGTTTCTGGAGGCGAAGATCGCCTTTTCGTCCCACTGGCGTTGCCAGCGCGGCTCGGATTCACGGGCGTTGTAGCGTTCGGAGGTCATGGAATCGCTAGGGCTTTTTCGTGGATTCGGGGCCGTCCAAAGGACGGCGGACTAGGCCACAAAAGACGGCGAGGAGTCAACGGGTTGGCAGTTCAGAATGGATTTGGCGAGCAACGCGCGCATCAGCTCGCCAGCGCTATCCCGGCTCATCCGTCAGCTCGCACAATGCCGTGCTCGACCACGGCGTTGCGGCCGCGGTGCTTGGCGGCATAGAGCGCGGCATCGGCGGCCTCGATCAAGTCGCCCGGGCTGCTGCTTGTCATTCGGCCTGGCGCAGGCCACGCCGACGCTGACGGTGACGGTTTGATGGCTGAGAGGTGCAATGAGGCATCGCCGAGCTCCTGCACCGCGGCGCGCACCATTTCGCCGATCTCCAGCGCCCGCGTTGAGTGCTGATGTTGGGCACCAGCAGACAAATTCCTCGCCGCCATAGCGGCCGGCAAAGCCCATGGTGCTCGGCGGCAATGCCGGCCAGCGGCTTCGCCAAGCCTGGTGAGGCAGACATCGCCCTCGGGATGGCCATAGCTGTCGTTGAACAGCTTGAAGTGATCGACGTCGATCATCAGCAGCGACAGCTCGCCGCCGTGTTGCTGGGCCTTCATCCATTCGAAGTCGAGCCGGCTCTGGAAGCCGCGCCGGTTGGCGAGGCCGGACAGCATGTCGATCGAGGCGATCACGGTGAGGCGCTCGTTGGTGGCGACCAGTTCGCGCTCGCGCTCGATCAAGCTGCGCCGCCATCGCGTTGAAGCGCGCGGGCCAGCGGAACGAATTCTGCCGGCAGGCGGTTGCGCGCCGCGCGGACCGACCAGTCACCCTCGCCGAACCGTTTCGCCATCGCCACCATCATCTGGATCGGGCTGGATGATCAGCTTCTCCGCCGGCGACCAGCGCGCCGAGCAGCACGAACAGGCAGACGAACAGCAGTTGCAGATAGGCGGTGCGGATCTCGCGGTTGATCGCGGCAGTCACATTGGCTCTCATCGATGCTGACGACCAGGCGCGATTGCGTGCCGGGAATGCGCACGAAGTGGACGATGCGCTTTGAGCCGTCGCCGTCTGCGAACGAAAGCGATCCCGTCCGGACTGGTCCGAGCCGATCACCTTCTCGGCCACGGCGGACAGCAGCGGCACGGTGTCAAGCGGACGGCCGATCATGCCGGCCTGGTCCGCCGGCGCCGCCAGCACGACGCCTGCGCTGTCGACCAGCGCGCGCCGAAATGCCGGGCCGGCCGCCGAGGTTGCTCATGATCTTCGACATCCAGTCGAGATTGATGCCGGCAACGACGATTGAATCCTCCTCGCGATTGATCGCCGATACCGGATAGGCCGCCATCATGATCGGCCGGCTTGTTGGATTTGGCGAACAGGAAGTCGCTGAAAACGAAGCCGCCGGTTTCGCGCGCCTGCTTGAGATATTCCCGGTCGCCGAGATCGAGGCCGACCAGGTTGTTCAGCGTCGAGCATTGAACCACGCCCGTCCTTGCTGACGATCATGATGCTGCGGATCCAGGGCAGATTGACGCGGCAGGCTGGCGCGCAATATCTCGCAACTGCGCCCGACGCCTCTGAGGCGCGGATATGAGGCCGCCGATTTCAGCATCGTCTCGACCGAAGGAGATCACTTCGCGCTGGGTATCGGCGCTGTGCTGGGCGAGATTGGCGAATTCCTCGGAAGCCAGCGCGATCTGCTTGGCGCGGGTGTCTTCGAGCGAGCGGGCGCGGTCCAGCATCAGAGGGCGCCACCAGGATCACCGCCAGCAATGCGCAGCCGCGCGCGGATTCCCAGAAGCTTCTTGAGTTTCGCTCTTTTGCGGTTGAAAGTGACGCGCAGACATCTTTCGCCCCTACCCCGCAGAGCGAGGTAGGGCGAAGGGTTCAAAAGCCTTTCCCGAACTCGGTAAAATTCGAGGAAATCCCGTAAATTCACGACCGAAGCCAGACATGACGCCCGAGACGATCACCTTGCCGCTAACCAAGCCTTTACCAAACGGCCTCGCCGCGGTGGAGCAGGACATCGCGCGCGCCTGCAAGGAAGCGCGGCGCGATCGCTGCGATCGGTGACGCTGATCGCAGTGTCGAAGACGTTCGACGCCGTCGGCCATTTCGCCCGGTCATCGACGCCGGCCAGCGCGTATTCGGCGAAAATCGCGTGCAGGAAGCCAAGGCGAAATGGCCGGGGTTAATGTCGGCTTATCCCGGATTCGTACTGCATCTGATCGGGCCGCTGCAATCCAACAAGGCCAAGGAGGCCGTGGCGCTGTTCGACGCCATTCATTCGGTCGACCGTCCGAGCATTTGCGAAGCGTTAGCCAAGGAAATCAATTCGCAAAACAGCGGCCGGAATTGTTCGTCCAGCTCAACACCGGCGAGGAGCCGCAGAAGGCCGGCGTCGCGCCGGCGAAGCCGACGCCTTCATTGCCGAGCTGCCGGGAAAAATATGGCCTGGTGATTTCCGGCTTGATGTGCATCCCGCCGGTCAACGAAGCGCCGGCGCCGCATTTCGCGCTGACCGCGAAGATCGCCGCGCGCAACGGGCTGAAAAACCTGTCGATGGGCATGAGCGCCGATTTTGCGATAGCGATCCAGCTCGGCGCCACGCATGTGCGCGTCGGCTCGGCGATTTTCGG
>ERZ1370068.156-contig-10137_pt1 | contig 54111 bp, 84 predicted proteins | sample MGYA00561227_ERZ1370068 | MGnify/ENA primary metagenome ERZ1370068 (study PRJEB38410, sample SAMEA6850437) | metagenome | study: Metagenomic assessment of the ecological functions of the soil: analysis of the soil microbiota associated with the... | reverse complement strand
AGTTACGTATTGCTCACTGCTCGATGGGAACTCCTGACGCGCTACGCGCGTTGATGCTGGAAAAAGAGTTCATCAGATGTTCGACCGAGCTGAAGTCGCGCTGGCCTTGGCGATCAGGATCTCCGCGATCTGATTGTGGCGGAGCATGTTGGCCGGGTCGAAGGCGACGCGGGTGCCGAGCGCCTTGATCTCGGCGATGGCCTTCTCGTTGTCCTTCTCGGTGCCCAGGTAGTCCATTGACGACGCGACGTTGCGCCGTCCCTTGCGAGTGCGAGGGCGATGCCGTGACCGATTCCTGAAGTCGACCCGGTGATTTATTGCGGCGGTCTGCCTCTGAGAGCCATTGCAATCCCTCTTCTGCGATCTCTTTGCGCAAGTGAGCTTGAGCGCATCCTGCCGCAAATCCGCTGGCAGCGTTGCCTGCCTGTCATCGTCGAGCGGGATTCAGGAATGGGCGCTTTGACGCCGGAACGGCCGCAACCCGAGCTCTTCTGTTGCGCAGCTGGTCCTGGCGAACTCTGGGAGACACGCTGATGACACCGGAAGCGAAGCCACCCTGATGGCTGGCGCTCCGCCCCGAGGTCCCAAAAAGTGCCGATCGGAACCCGGCCTAAGTCGGTACAAGATCAACGGCAAACACGCTCTACCTCTCCGGCCAGCCACGGCGTCGATGTTCTTCGTCACCTGGCGGCGTCTGTCGCGCGATCGTTGCCTGTCGGCAAGCCTCGCTGAGTGCGAATCTGGTCGTTTCGGTCATTGCGCTGGCGTCGGTGGTCGCCGTCGCGAGTTTATCCAGGATCGAGGCCAGCGCGCTGGCGGCAATGATTCACGGTGCCGAATTCAACGATCAGCCCAAAGCGATCACTGGCTTGCCGATCTGTCGCAGCTGTGCTGGCGAGCGCAGTGGTACGCGCGTGCCGGCGGTGGGCATGGTCAGCCGCGCGGCGTTTCGATGAGATCACGTTTTTAGGGACACCGGTGCCGTGATGCATCCACTTGATTCGATAACGGTAATTGTTCTCCTCCCATTCTGAGTAACGGAGAGGAGCGACCACGCAAATGTTCTCTCTCCAGGTCGATGGTTCGCCAGGCAGACCTGCGTCAGCCGCGTCGCCTGGCGGTGATGTCCAGGTCATGCTGGCGTTCCTGCTCTGGATGCGGTGAGCAGGCGGCCCCGGAGAAACCCGTCCGGCCTGGATTTGCACGGCGTGGAGCGCGCTGGCAGGTAGCTGGTTCGGTGTGCGTGATGGCGTTCTGTAGAGGTTTATGCCGGCGCCGCGTCGCGATTCATCACGAGTGCCAACCGGATCGGTGGTTGCGTGCGCCAGGCGGCCTTCGCCTGCGCGCGTGGGTCTGCTGCGTTATCTGAACGATCTGAAATCCGAGCGCACCGCTGCCGGTGCCACTGAGCATAAATGCTGGCGCGAGCCAAAGCGCACGTAGAGCTAGCTGTTGAGGTCACGGCCTTTGGCTGGCGCAGCGAGGCCGTAGCTGACTGCCAGTCCCATGCGGTGAGCTCGCAGAGGCGCTCGGCCGTCAGCCGGCAGACGAACTGCTCGACGCTCTTCGGAAGGACTGCCCCCCGGACTGCGGTCGCGCTGCGCGCCGTTGGCGTGCGATGATGTTCTCTCGACGGGATAGTTGCCGAGCGTCTCGCTCACGACGAGCATCGACCCGCTCGGGCGAGGCCACGTCCGTCGAATGCACCTGGGCGATGCGGCGGTCGGCGAGGCGGTTGTGGCGCAGCAGCTTGCGTGCCACGTCGGCGACCTCGGCCGCCTCGTAGAGATCCACCCGCTTGGCCCCGAGCTTCGCCGCCATGGAAGCCGAGGAAACCGGTCCCGCTGCCGATGTCGGCCACGCGTCGTCTCGCCCTGACGGCGACCTGCGCGAGCGCCGCCTGGACGGCCGCGTGACTGCGAACGCGCGTCGGCGGCAGCGTGCGGTGGTACTCGATGCGCATTGAGAGGTGAGGCAGCGGTGAGTGGTGAAGGATAGGCAGTAGCGGAGAGTAGACCGCTCGGCGACTGCTACTCTTCGCGCTGCCATACTGCCCACTGCCCTGCGCCTCACCTCAATGCCGCCGCGATGCCGGCGTGTGGGCTGGGGGCGGCCTCGATGATCGGCAGCGGGCTGCCTGGGCCAATCCCGCCGCCGACCCGGCGGGCGGGCTGGCTCATCAGGGGCTGGCTCGGCAAGCCACAGGCGCTCGAAGGAAACTGCGGCGCAGCCGGCCGCTTCGCCGCAGCCTTCGACATAGCTCTCGTAGGCATCGCACTTGGCGGGATCGCGGCGCATGCAGTCGCCGATCCAGCAGGTCTGCGGGGCCGAGGACTAGCTGCTCGTGCGCCTCGATCAGGCGCGGGTGCTGGCCCAGCGGATCTCGTGCGAGAAGGCGAGTCGCGCGGCCCCAGTCCTCGGGCAGCGGCTCGCGATCGACGTGGGCCGAGGATCATGCGCGCCGACGAGGCCGGCAGCGGCGATCTCGTTCGTCAAGGCCGGCGACCGCCTTGACGACCGGGCTTTCCAGCGAGCGGGCGATGATGAGGAGATGGGCTGCGCGATGCTCGCGATCGCCGCCGGGCTGCAGCGCCGGCCAGGTGCTGGGAGATGAACTCCTGGAGCTTCTGCTCCTTCTCTTCGTGACGTGTCACGCTGACGCGAAGCGGAGGCCTCAAGCGCATTGTGTCTCTCTCTGGCGCGGGTACGGGGAGCTCGGGGACACGGAGCTCGTCTCGTTGCCTGAGTGACTAGGCGCCATTACGGTTAAATAATGATTGAGCGCCGGCGCACTGATGGACGCGGCCGGCGCTCGATCTGACATCGAAGCGGGTGGGACTTTCACTGCTGCGCCGTTGCGGGAGCGCGCGAACCGGTTGGCGATCCTCTCAGGCTCGATGCCAGGCTCCAGCCGGCGCGGCGCGCGCGCGCCTCGTGGCGGCGATTCTGGCGACCAGGCAGCAGGCGGGCCCACGCGCGCCGCAGTGAGCCCAGCATGGGCGACCCGGTCCGCAGAGCGCGCGCCGGCAATGCGCGTAGAGCGGCTCCTCGGCGACCAGCTCCGGGCTCCGGTGTGCCATGCCGGTCCGCTGGCCTTGCCGGGCGCGATGCGAATTTGCGATGGTTCTGACCATTGAGCTCGCCGCCCGTTGGCGGCCGCATCAGCTCCGCAACCGTCGGCCCGCATCCCGGCTCCGCGTGGCGCCTCGATAGTGGCCGAAGGCCGCATCCTCGTCGTAATGGCCGTTGGCTTCGGCACCGTTCCAGGCGTCTTCCGGCAGCTGCATCTGAGGCGGGCCCGCCATGGCCATTCGGCCGCACGAAGCCGGCAGCACCCGAGGAATGGTCGCCGGATGGCGCACGTTGCGGGGCTTCGACGTATCTGCGCCCCACCCATCACTGGCGCTCAGGATCAGCTCCGGGCCAGGCGCCCTAGCTTGAAGCGGTAGACCTTGGAACGCCGGCTTGTCGAAGTGGGCCGTCTCCGACCACACGGCACCTCACGGCCTCCAGCCGCGCTTAGGGGCGGGCGGGACGCCTGCTGCCGTAGCACTCCACGAACTTGCTGCCGGCGGCGCTTGAGCTGCCGCTGCACGACGGAGGCCCGGCAGGAAGCTCATGGGCCGCGACAGGATGCCCTTGCCTTCGAGCGCGTAGCACAAGTTGCCGAGGCGATGGGCCTCGCGCTGCAGGTCCTCGTAGTTGTCGGCGCCCTTGGGAATGTTGAGCGGCACCGCCACGTGATACTGCCCGTTGAGGTCGAAGATGACGTCGCGGAACACCTCGAAATGCCTAATGGCGTCGGCGTCCGCGTGGATGTCGTGGAAGCGCGCCAGGATCGGGCAGACCGGCCCGTCCTCCGCCTCGCGCATGCTGCGCTCGAGCCCCATGAACTGATTGACCGGCCGGCCGATGGAAACCAGCAGCAGGCACAGGTCGACGAAGATGGCGACCGCCAGGGGCACATAGTCGCGCTTGGCGAGCCCGGCGGCTACTGCTCGGCGAAGGCAGGAGCGCAGCAGCGCCCCGGCGCGCCCGCCTGGCCGGAGCCCTCGACCGACTGGATGGCCTTCCTCTGCAGCTCGCGCAGCTCGTCGGCTGACGGCGGCAGCTTGAAGGTGAGGAGGCCGAAGAACGTGCGTGGTGAGCCGGCGGAAGGCTTCGATGGTGGCCTCGGAGCCCTCCACCGCGGCGATCTGGGGCTTCGACAGCTCGGGCAGCTGGTCGATGGCGCGTACCACGCCGCGCAAGGCCATCTGCAGCTGGCCGTCCGGGCAGGAGATCACCACGCCCTTAGCGCCGGTGATGGTGGTCTTCTCGGCGCGGTCGGCCAGATCGATGCGGATCTGCTTGAGCTGCGGGTCGCTGCGGAAGGCATTGAAGCCGGTGACGGTGAGATCGAGCTTGCGGCTGATCCCGCGCAGGAACTCGCTCGCGGTTGCCGGTCCTGGCGTCGATGACGGACCGGTCGTCCTTGACGATCTTCTGCAGATCGCCGTCGAGCGCGGCCATGTCGGACTTGACCAGTGCCGATGCGGCCCTTGACGAAATCGGAGGCGAACTTGAAGCGCCCGGCGTCCTCCTCGCGCATCTTGCGCCGCGGTCCGTCGCCGGGCCCGCTGTTAGGGCAGGACTTGCCGCTGCTGTCCCGCTCCACCACGGCCTTCTCGGAGGACACCGGTGGTCAGCTGATCGAGCGTCGATTGCAGCTGCTCTGAGCCGCGTGGAGGCGGCGAACAGCGCGGTTCTGCACCTGCGTGATGGCGCTCGGCAGAGCGCGAGGCCTCGCCGCGGCTCTCCAGCACCTTCCAGTAGAATCCGAAGCCGAAGACCCACCGAGATGACCGACAGGAACAGGTAGCCGGCGATGTGGCAGGCCTTGGTGGAAGGCATCGGTGGGCGAAACATCTTGTCGAGCAGCCAGATGATCATCGTCATCAGCATGGCCACCGAGAAGCCGATGATGATCTTGTGGATGAACGGGAGATCGCCGAGGTTGGACTCGATCAGCTCGAGCAGTGCCGACGTAGGTCGCCACCCACGACAGCGCGCCCAGCCCGACGACCAGGAACAGCCGCCGCGGATCGCGGCCTTGGCCCGCATCCTCCAGCGGCCGCTCGTCGGCATGCCGGTAGGGACCCGCACCGTCGAGAGGCTGCCGCGCCGCAGGCGGAGTCCTCAAGCGCATTCCATACGCTCATGAAGGATGACCGGGCTGTGCCGGCGCCGCAGTTGGCAGAGGCGGCGGTTGGCGTTCCGCGGCTCGAGTCAATCCCCGCAATGCAGCAGCCGCTGCCGCGTTGCCTCTCCGTCGCTGCGCCCAATGCCCCGGTTCTGATCCGGGGCCATCAATAGTTCCGATTTTTGGCCGGACTGGGGCGCTGCGGCGTCTCCTGCGCAGTCGGATGTGCAGAAATCCGCCGAGCCTGACTACGAATGCGAAAGGCGAGCCGCGCCGAGCAGTTCCATTGGCGATCTGCGGAAGCCGCACGCCCAAAGCCTGCGCGTCTTGGCGGAGCCAGGCTGGACGAGCCCTGGTATGACAACCGTGGTTCGGAATCGAAGCCGGCGACTCCGCCATGACCATGACGCAGCCAACCAATCCTCCGGCGAAGCCTCGTTTCGCCAAGCTTGCCCCGCTTGCAGTGGGCTTTTCTCATAGCGGGCTCGGTCCCCTGCCGCGCTGCTCGAAGTGGCCGCCTTGCCAGCCGCTCTCGCTCCTGCGGCCCCGATGATCGCGGGCATCGTCGTGGGGTGCAACGGCGGCACCGATCTGCGCGCCGCGCCTGCCCGTCTTTGCCGCCCAGACCATCATCAGCTGCCTCGTGGCGCGCGCGGTGACGGGCGATATCGTGTTCAGGTTTCTCAAGGACTGGCCGCTCTTCCTCAGCGTCATCATCGGCATAGTCGCCGCGAGCACCGCGCTAGGCTGGCTGCTCACCCGATGGAAGCGTGCTGCCGGGGACGACAGCCGTGGGGAACGGCGCCCGGTGGCGCGTCGGTCATGATGCGTGATGTCCGGCGCCTTCGGCGCCGATGCCCGGCTGGTGGCGCTTATGCAATACCTGCGCGTCGTGCTGGTTGCGGCCGTGGCGTCGGCGGTCGCAACGGCTGTGGCTGGCGCCGCCCGGCACGGTCATGCCGGACCCCGCCTTGGTTTCCTGCCATGCGCTGGCAGAGATTTCATCGTGACATTGCTGATCGCCGGGCTCGGCGGCGCGCTGGGCTTCAAGCTGAGGATTCCGGCCGGCGGGTTGCTCCTGCCCATGGCCATAGGGCGCCGTAGCCGAAGCGATGGGCCTCGTGACCATCACGCTCCCGCCATGGCTGCCGGCCGTGAGCTACGCATTCCTGGGCTGGAGCGCTCGGCTTGGGCTTCACGCGGAAATCTCATTCATGCGTCGCGCGTGCTGCCTCCAGATCCTGCTGGCGGATCTTCGCCATCATTGGATCTGCGGCGTCTTCGCCTTCGTGCTCGTCGAGGCCGCCGGGATCGATCCGATGACAGCTTATCTCGCGACCTGTCCGGGCGGCGTCGATTCCATCGCGATCATCAGGGCCTCCAGCAACGCCGATCTGTCCTTCGTGATGACGCTGCAGACCCTGCGCCTCCTGATTGTGCTCCCTCACCGGGCCGCCCATTGCGCGGTTCATCGCGCAGCGAATGACCTGAGACGAATCACGCCGCATCGCCACCACTCGTGCGCGCCCAGATCCTCTCGTGGCGACGCCGGACCGCGGCCGAGATGCGGCTCGGGTGAGGTATCTCCACGTCACGAGCATCCGCCGCGCGCCCTGGCAGTCGGCAACCTCGCGCCTTCCAGCTTCGCTCGCGGATGCGGGCCTGGAACTGCTGGATGGTCTGGGCCACGTCCTCGGCGTGGAACATCTGCGGGATGTGCTGCGGGCAGTTCGTGTCCCAGGCCTCGACCTCGAACACGATCACCTGCTCGGGACGCGCCTGGTAGCCCTCGGGCCAGAGCCTCGCCAGGAGCGCGGCGTCGCCCTCCACCACGCGGGCGCGACCCCAGAGTTTCACGCGCCGGCGCTGCGCGTAGTCCATGACGAAGATGAAGGCCTTGCGGTTCTCGGCGAGGTTGCCGGTGGTGATGTACTGACGGTTGCCCTTGAAGTCGGCGAAGCCCAGCGTGCGCTCGTCGAGCACGCGCACGAAGCCCGGCGGGCCGCCGCGATGCTGCACGTAGGGCTGGCCGTCGGCGCTGGCTGTGGCGAGATAGAGCGAGCGGCACTCGGCCAGGAAGCCGGCGAGATCGGGCGTGATCGCCGTGCGCCAGCCGCCTTGCTCCTCCATCTTGGCAAAGTCGCGCGCGAGCCGCGCTTGGCCTGGATGGCCTTGACGGTCGGGGTGAAGGCGACGTCGCTGGAAGGACGTGGGCATGGTGGATCCGTTGAGTGAGGGCAGCGCGAGAGCTAGCTCCGGTGCGGCAGCAGGGCGGCATGAGAATAGCTCTTTGTCGCGTTGAGAATTTCTGCAAAGACTGCGCGATCTTCCTGTGATCCGGCGTCAACGGCACGCAATACGTAGGGCAGTGATGAGCGACAATCTCGGGATGGCGGCACAGCTGGCGGGCCAGTCGCTGCGCGTTCGGCTGGTACTTTGCGCTGAACCGCGCTGGTCGACTGGCGCACCAGCCAGCTCGGGCTGACGGCGCCGCCGCTACAAGCCCACGCGGCCCGTGCCGTCGATGCAGGAGCTGCTGGCCGACCAGGCGCAACTGCTCATGAGCGATGCGCTGGCCGTGCGCGATGGCCTCTACCCGCCGATGGAGGACGAGGCGGCCTCGCCGATCGGCCATCTCTTTCGCGTGCGGCCGGATGCTGGCCGACCTGCCCGACGCGCTGCAACGCGCCGCGCCGCCGCCGATGCCACGACCGCCAAGGCCGAGGCTGCCGCCGCGGGCGTGCCCGAGCTACTACGCGCAGGACTTTCACTTCCAGACCGGCGGCTATCTCAGCGAGGACTCGGCGCGGCTCTACGACATCCAGGTCGAGACGCTGTTCATGGGCGCGGCCGGGCCGATGCGGCGCGCGGCGCTGCGCCCGATCGCCGAGTTCATGGCGCGGCCGCGACCAGCGCCGCGTCACGCTGCGTCGATGTCGCCTGCGGCACCGGGCGCTTCCTGCGCCAGGTGCGGCTTGCCTATCCGGCGCATGCGGCTGCAGGGTCTCGACCTGTCGCGCACCTATCTGGACGAGGCGCGCCGGCAACCTCGACGGCCTGCGCGGCGCCGAGCTGATCGAGGCGGCGGCGGAGAAGATGCCGCTCGCCGATGCCAGCGCCGACATCGTCACCGTCGATCTTCCTCTATCCACGAGCTGCCGCCCGACGTGCGCCGGCAGGTGACGGCCGAGATCGCCGCGCGTCCTGAAGCCGGGCGGCCTCTTCGTGTTCCTCGACAGCCTGCAGATGGGCGACCAGTCCCGGCTGGGACGGCCTGCTCGAGGCGTTCCCGCATCGCTTCCACGAGCCCTACTACCGCGGCTACGCCATCGACGAACTCGTGAGCGCATGTTCACCGCGCAGCGGGCCTGGCGCAATAACCGCGTCGTGACGCCCCAACCTGTCCAAGGCTGCTGGCCCGCCGCGAGCGCGTCGCCGGGCTGACCACCGCTACCCGCCCGGTCGAGCCCGCCAGCCGCCGTAGCGCAGTGAGCTTGTCCGGAGCACGCTGCGGCGCATCGCGCGGCATCCGGCTCCTGCGACAGCGCTCAGCTTGCGCGCGCTTCGTGCCGGATGCTTCTGGTCACGTGGGACCTCTGCGCGGCAGTGTCGAGAAATGTTACGGTGGCGGCCGGCAGCACCGGGTCGACAGGTGCGCCTAAGATCGTCGGGCAACTGCCGGCAGGAGATCAGCGATGGCCAGCAATGCCATATGCAGGAAGTCGCGCCGCGCTTGCCGGGCGACCCTGCACCGCGCCGGCATGCTGCACGCGTTGATGGATGGATCGCGCGCTCACCGCCTCTCGAGCTCGCCCGCGTCGCCGGCATATCACGCCGCAGACGGCGAGCACCCACCCGGCGCGGCTGTGCGTGGCGGGGCTGCTCGAGGTCGAGAAGCAGGGGCGGCATCGCTACCATCGGCTGGCCTCGCGCCGCGGTGGCGCAGATGATGGAAAGCATCATGCTGGCGGCGTCGCGAGCGGAGCCCTCGAAGGCCGAAGCTCACGATCGGCCTGCGCGATGCCGCGCTGCGCGCCGCCCGCACCTGCACGACCACCTCGCCGGCCGTCCGGGTCGCGCTCGCGGACGCCATGGTAGCCAAAGCGCCAGGCCGAGCTGGCGAAGGATGGCGGCTTGATGACCGAGACCGGCATGGAGCTGCTGGCCAAGCTCCGGCATCGACGTCGATCCCATGGCGGCGCGGAGCAGCCGAGGGGACGCGTGCTGCGTCGTCCGCGTCTCTGACTGGAGCGAGCGGCGTCCCGCATCTGCCGGCGCGCGTCGGTGCCGCGCTGTGCACGCACCCTTCGACCAGCGGCTGGATACTGCCGCATCGAAGGGACCTGCGCGCGGTCGCCATCACGCGCTTTGAAGGGCCAGCGCAGCTATCGCGAGCCGTTCAGCATTGCTCCCGGTTGTGGGCCCCGTACCCATGAAACGTGTGGCCGATGCGCGCACAGTAGTCGAAGTATCTTGCCGCTGGCCCCCGGTACTTCAGGCCGAGAGGGCACTGACCATCACGTAGTAGCCATCCGGATCCCGAAGGGCGAACTCCATCGTTGCCGTGCTCGGGTTCCGGTGCGGCTCCTCCTCGAGCCGGGATACCAGCGCGCGCCCTCGGCAGCGCCTCGTCGAAATCATCAACCCGGAAGAACAGCAGCAGGCCGTTGCCCGGCGGTGGGTCGGTCGGGTTAGCGGGGATGCCCATGGGTCCCCCACTGATGAAGGCAGAGCAGAACCGTGCCATCCGCGTCGAGGATCTGACCGAAGTGAGTCGTGGGCAGGAGCCGATTTCGGCAGGCCAAGCAGCGTCTGGTACCACGCGAAGCTGCGAGCGACATCGGCCACTCCGATGATGGTCCACGTGCGTCTCATTGAGGCCTCCGTGGCGTGGCCCGGCTGAACCGGCTTCGACGACTACTGTACGCGCGCCTGCCTTCACCACGACGCTCTGACACAGGCAGTGCCTGCGCAACGACTGGGTGGCGGCGCCGTCCACCCGATCGACCGCGTCGTCTTACCGCGGGATCAGCGGATAGCGCCAGAAGTCGCCCTTGGGCGTGGTGATGCGCTGCAGGATGGGAATGCGTGTCTCGGGCGGCCGCTCGCCGGTCTGCAGCAGCAGGCTGATGTCGTTCAGAAGCGCGCTCTTCTCGGCGTAGGAGGAATGATTGAGCGCCAGGTAGTCGGTGCTCGTCTGGCTGATGTCGATGGTGTCGATGCCGGCGAGCACGATCGGCCCGTCGGATCGGCACGTCGCCGGCGCGTGGGATGCCGCCCGCCACCCGGCGCGCCGCCGCCATCGCCCGGTCGTTGGACGAGCAGTAGAGCGTGACGCCGCGCCCGTACTGCTTGATGTTGGCGGCCAGGTTCTCGAACAGATTGCGGTCGACGTCGGGCGCCGCCAGGATGATCTGGTTGAGCTGCACGCCCGGCGGCAGGCTGGGCCCGAGCGTCTGCAGCACGCGCAGCAGCGGCATGTTGCCCATGCTGTGCGCGATCACGCTGACGCTCTTGGCGCCCGTATCCTTGACGCACCAGCGCGATGTACTCGCGCAGGTAGGGCTCGGCCTGCTCGGAGCTCTCGCGGTCGTAGCCGTAGCCGGTGAACGCCGCGCGCCCGAGGGCCAGCTGTAGAGGAACGTCGCGCCGTCGAACTTGAGGTCGTAGGCCATCTGCGCCGGAGCGGAAGAGCGCGTAGTCGAAGGTCGGTGTTGTAGCCGTGCACGAACACCACGCGCCTGGTCCTTGAAGGAGGTGCTGCCGCCGATGCGCTCGCGCGGCCAGGGCGATGAACTCCTCGCGCGTCAGCGCCTTCAGCTCCCGGATCGTGAAGTGCTGCTTGGGATCCTCGGCCTGCTCGTAGATGGTGACGTTGATGAAGGGCACGCGGATCGCGAACGGGCGCTCGATGTTGGGCACCTGGTGCGACTTCGGCACCGTCACCAGCGCGTGCCCGAGCTCGAGCCGGCTGCGCGCGATCGGCGGTGTAGGTGATGCGCTTGGGCTCGTCCTTGTGCACGCGGTCCGTGCCGTAGAAGACCGGCACTACGTCCCAGTCGGACTCCGGCTGGCGGGCACGCCGGGCGGCGGCGCCGGCGATGGCGCCCTGAACCCCCGGTCGGTGGCTCCGGCTGGCGGACCGAGCTCGGCGCTTCGGCCGAGCGCGGGGTTGGGGGCGGCGCAACCGGTGCCGGTTCCGCTTCCGGTGGCGGCGGCGCAGTCCGGGCGAGCCGTCGGCACCTCGGCGGACTGCCTCGCGCGCGCCTCCTGGCGGCGCGCCGCTGGGCTTCGGCCTCTGCGCGCGCGCTGGCGCTCCGCTTCGGCCGTATCGCAGGTCCGTCGCGCTTTGCCTGCTGTCGGGCGGGGGCTGCGTGGCTCTCACGTATGGCGCCGTCGCCTGCTTGGAGGTCGTACCGGACACGTAGATCATCACCGGGATAACGAGTCCGAGCGGCACGACCCGTGCCAGGATCTGGGCGCGCGCGCGACAGGTTGCGAGTCGCAAACCAGATCAAGGCATAGATCAGCGCTCCCGGCGACCAGAACCGCGATCCTCGACGCTCGCCGGCAAAAAGTCCGCCATGTCGGCACTCCCCTTGTCGACGCTCAGAGCCGTGATCGAAAGCCGGGAAGTGTTTTCGATCAGAGCCGATCTTGCTCGGTGGCATATCTATGAGAAATGCGGCACTTGCCGCAGCGCCAATGCTCCCACCTGCCGAACGCTGCGCCTGCTTGCCAGGGAGTTTGACCAAGGCATGACGTCGCACGCAATGCCGTGCCAAGGCGCTAATGTGGGTCCATGCCGCCTCGCCTTCTCGCCGCCCTCTCGCTCATCGGTGCCATGGCGCTCACGGGTGCCAACGTGGCTTTCGGCAAGGCCATTGCCGTGGCCATCCCCGTCTACATTTTCGTGCTCTTCCGCTTCGTCGTGGCGAGCCTCGCGCTTGCCCCATGGCGCGCCGCGAGCCAGGGCCGAAGCTCGTCGCAGATGAGCCGCGGCGAATGGCGCGATCTGGCGCTGATGGCGCTGCTCGGCATGGTCGGCTTCACGGTGCTGATGCTGCAGGGGCTCAAGCGCACGGCCGCGGCCGATGCCGGGATCATCACGGCCACCCTGCCCGCGGTGGTGGCCGCGCTCGGCGTGCTGTTCGCCGGTGACCGCCTGTCGCGCCTCCAGACTTTCGCCGTGGGCCTGGCCGTCGCGGGCCTGCTGCTCGTGCAGACCACGAGTGCGACGGGAGGCAGCGCGACCCTGGTCGGCTGCCTGCTGGTCGCGGGCGCCGTGCTGTGCGAGGCGAGCTTCGTCATTCTCGGCAAGCGGCTGGCGCCGCCGTATAGGCCGCTGCTGGCTGGCGCTCCGGTGCCAACCTGGCCGGCCTCGTGCATGGCAATCCCGCTCGCGCTCGCTCGATGCGCCACAGCTACGATGCTGCGTTCCGTGACGCTGGACATGTGAGCACTCGGCACCTGGTACGCGCTCACGGCCAGCGTGCTTCTGCCTGTGAGCTGTGGTACGGCGGATTGCCACACGCGGAGACTTGGCTGGCCGGCCTGGCGACCGGCGGCCATGCCTGTCGCCGCCCTTGCGACGCTCCGCCCTCTACCTCGGCGAGGCCATCGGCCTAGCGCGCCTCGCCGGCGCCGCGCTCGTCATCGCGGGGATCGTGCTGGGAGCGCTCTCGCCCCAGGTCAGCAGGGGCACGGAGTCACGTCTCCACCTCCGCGACCGTGACGCGGCAGGGATATGGAAGGCGCGCTTCTCGCGAAGGGCAGACCCTCGTACCGTCAGGCCGCCTTTCGTGTATCTTGTCGTGAACTGGCAGCCGGGAGAGATGCGCCATGCAGCCGGGCAAGAGACTGGTCGGCAAGGTTGCGATCGTGACGGGAGGGCATCGGGCATCGGCGCCGAGACGGCGCGCATGTTTGCGCTGCACGGCGCCAAGGTGCTGCTGACGGACAGCAACGCCGCCCTGGGCAAGAGCGTGGCGAAGGAGATATCCGACAGCGGCGGGACGGCGACGTTCGCTACTCAAGACGTACGCGACGAGGCGCAGTGGGCGACGATCGTCGCGCAGGCCGAGAAGAGCTACGGCCGGCTCGATATCCTGTGCAACATCGCCGGCATCTCCGGCCGCGATCCGAAAATGAACATCCAGACCGAGCCGTCACCGCCGGGCCACGGCTTGCCGAGCAGACGCTCGAGCAGTGGAACTGGGTCATGGAGATCAACGCCACGGGCGTATTCCTGGGCACCAAGGCCGCGATTCCGGCCATGCAGCGCGCCGGCGGCGGCTCGATCATCAACATCTCGTCGATCTGCGGCATCATCGGCTCGCACGCCAACGCCGCCTATCACGCGTCGAAGGGAGCCGTGCGGATCTTCTCGAAGGCCGCCGCGATCCAATACGCGCCGGACAAGATTCGCGTGAACTCGGTGCATCCGGGCTTCGTCGATACGCCGATGACCAGGCCCGGCCATTCCAATCCCGAGGTCGCGAAGCATCGTATCGGAGGCGACCCCGCTCGGCCGGTTCGGAACGCCAGCCGACATTGCCGCGGGCTGCCTCTATCTCGCCTCCGACGAAGCCTCGTGGGTCACCGGCAGCGAGACTTGTGATCGACGGCGGCATGACTACGCGATGTTGCACGGCAAGCCAGACGTGGTGGTGCGCATGGCTCTTCCAACCACGCAAGACTCTCGGCAGGACCGGCACTGGACGTCACCGTGTCTCGGCTTCGCCGGCGCGCGCTGGGCGATATCTACGAGGTGCTGGACGACGCCACGGCCATCGCCACCGTCGGAGGCGGCGCGCGGCCAGTCACGCCTGTTCGATGCGCGCGCCGCGCTGCTGACAGGCAGCGCCGAGCACCGCGTCGGCACGGCGCTGCGCCGCCGACCAGCCGGCAGCTTCAGTGATGTCTCACCAAGGTCGGCCGCCTGCTGACGCCGGCGCCGGAAGGCCGCACCAAGACACGCTGCGCTATGTCGGCGGCCTGTCGTTCAACGTGTGCACGACTATTCCTACGACGGCGCCATGCGCTCGCACGAGCAGTCGCTGCAGCGCCTCGGCCTGCCCAGGGTCGTACCTATCCTCCTGATCCGTGACGCCGACGCCTGGTCGCATGGTCCGGAAGAGGGGCCCAGCGCTATCGGAGGCCATGAGCGGCGCTACAAGGCGCTGGAGAAGCTGCGGGCCGAGAAGGCCATCACGGGCATCGGCATCGGCGTCAACGACCCGTCTACGCGGCCCGCTATCTGCGCGAGGGCGACTTCGACTGCTTGCTGCTGGCGGGCCGCCACAGCTGCTGGAGCAGTCCGGCCTTGCAGGAGGTTCTGCGCCGATCGCCCAGCGGAAGGGCGTCGGCGTGATGCTCGGCGGCGTGTTCAACTCAGGCATTCTCGCCACCGGAGCGATTCCGGCGCCAGTACAACTACACGCCGGCACCGCCCGAGATCCTGGATCGTGTGCGCAGGATCGAGCGCCGCGTGCGCCGACCACGGCGTGCCGTTGCCCGTTGCCGCCATGCACTTTTCTCTGCGGGCCCCGCCGTCTCGAGCCTCGTCCTGGGCGCGCGTCACCCCCGACGAGGTCAAGCGCAACGTCGCGGCGATCTCTGCGGCCGTACCTCGCCGGCCTGTGGGCGGACCTCAGACCTCAGGCCTGCTCGACCGGTCCGTGCCGACGCCAGTAGGGGCGTAGCGACAAGCGGCAGCTGCGCCATTCGAGGGTGACTGGGCCGGCGTCAAGCTCGCGCGAGATGCGTCTGCGCGCGTATACATCCGGCAAGGGACAGGCAAACGCGATGCTCTCGAGGCCGCAGGGTGCCGTCAGGCCCGATCTCCTCGGGCTCTGCCGGCCGGTTGCCGTCGGCGCCGCGCCGCAGCAGCTCGGCATGACACGCGCGTCGAGATGCACGACGACGATCTCGCGGCACGCTCGGGATGGTGGTGTAGGACCACACGTTGTCCCACGTGTCCGGACGCGTTGCCGGGCGAAAGGATCTCGATCGAGAGGATGGGGTCGGGCAGAGTCTGCTGACCTGCTGCATCGGGTGTGCAGGTGACGCCCAGATCGGGGACGCGGAGGTTGACGTTGGCGCGCACGCCGCGTCGCGACGAGCAGGCTCCGACACCGACTCTCGCAACGGACCGCCGCGCTCTCGAGCCAGTCGTTGCCGATCAGATCGGTCCGAGCTGGTCATCTGAATCGCTGCCGTGCGGTGACGCTGGCCGGGTGACATCGCCCCGAGCCTCGCCATCAACGAGCTGGAACTTGCGGCCGGTCCCATCTCCCGGCCAGTCGAGGAAGTCGGCGCACCGTCATGGCTGCGCGGGGATCTTGCAGCAGCGTTGCAGGCATGGCCGCTATTCGTCGAGCTGCAGTTCAGAGCCACCGTGTACGCAAGCCCGTACAGCGCGCAAGTCAGGCCTGCCGGGCGGAAGTGTCCCGATGTGCAGTGGCGAGTCCCCACCGCCCTGCGGCATACCCGCATGCCGCGCGGGTTGGCGGCGGCTTTGCGGCGCACGCCGTCCTGGCAGGCGGCGCTCAGGCGGCCCTCGGACCAGTCGGGGCCGACCTCGACCTTGTGGCCGCGCCGCTCCAGCTCCGTGATGGTGGCCTTCGGCAGGCGGCCCTTCGACCACCAGCACGCCGGGGCGCGCGGTGCGCGGCCAGAACGACAGCGGGAAGTGCTCGATGTGCCAGGCCGGCGCGTCGATCGCCTCCTGCAGGTTCATCTTCGGCTTGGCGCCGTGCTTGCTGGCGTGGCGCAGGAAGCAACTGGCAGCTCCACTGGTCCTGCTGGTCGCCGCCGGGCGTGCCCCAGCTCATGTACGGTTTGCCGTCGCGCAAGGCCATGCCGACCGACAGCGTCGAGCGCGGCCGCTTGCCGGGCGCCAGCGAGCCGGGCAGGCCCTCCTCCAGCCAGAACATCTGCCCGCGCGAGCCGAGCGGCCAGCCGAGCGCGGGGATCACCGGCGAGGACTGCAGCCAGCCGCCCGACGGCGTGGCGGTGAACATGTTGCCGGCCTTGTCGATGATGTCGATGTGCACGGTGTCGCCGATCACCTCGCCGCTGCGCTCGACTTACTGCTCGTCGGCGCCGTGGCCGGTGTGCAGGCGCGCAAACGTCGGCTCGCCGGCGCCGGCGCGCGGCTGCCTCGCGCCCTTGACGATCACGCGTCCGCCGTAGCCCTCGATGCTGCCGGGCCGCTGCTCCATGGAGGCCTCGCGCGCCGACGAGCTTGCGCCGCTCGGCGTTGTAGGCCTCCGACAGCAGCGTCTGCATCGGCACGTCGACGAACTTCGGATCGCCGTAGAAGGCCTCGCGGTCGGCGTAGGCGAGCTTGGCGCACTCGACCCACGTGTGCACGAAATCGGGATCGGTGGGGGCGAGCTTGTCGAGGTCGAAGCCCTCGAGCAGCGCCAGCATCTGCAGCAGCACCGGGCCCTGCGTCCAGGCATGCGGCTTCAGCACGCGATAGTTGCCGTAGTCGAGGTGGACCGGCTCCTCGACGGTCGGCAGCCAGTTTCGCCATGTCATGGGCCGTGAGCACGCCCTGTGCGCGCCGGCCGCTGACGTCCATCACCTCGCTCGTGCGGCAGAACGCATCGATGGCCTCGGCGACGAAGCCCTGGCTCCAGGCGCGCCGCGCCCGCTCGATCTCCGCCTCGCGCCCGCCGCCGCCGGCCTCGGCCTCCTTCAGGATGCGCTCGTAGGTCTCGGCGTGCCGCACGTTGGTGAAGAGCGAGTTGGGCGCAGGCACCTTGCCGCCGGGCAGATAGACGGCGGCCGAGGTCGGCCAGTGCTCGCGGAAGAGCTGCTGCGACGGTGGCGATGGTGGCGCAGGCGCGCTCGACCAGCGGGTAGCCGTTGCGGGCGTAGCCGATGGCCGGCTCCAGCACGTCGCGCAGCCTGCAGCGTGCCGAAGTCGCGCAGGATCATCATGTAGGTCTCGAACGTGCCCGGCACGCAGGCGGGCAGCAGGCCGGTGCCCGGGACGATGTCGAGGCCCAGGTGGTCGCGATAGTGCGCGATCGTTGCGCCAGCCGGTGCCGGGCCCTGGCCGCACACGACGATGGGCTTGCTTCGCCTTGGCGTCGTAGAGCATGACGGGCACGTCGCCGCCGGGCCGCACAGGTGCGGCTCCACCACCTGCAGCGTGAAGGCCGTGGCGATGCCGGCGTCGAACGCGTTGCCGCCGCGCTCCAGCATGCCCATGCCGACCGCCGTGCCGATCCAGTGCGTGGAGGCGACGACGCCGAAGGTGCCGTCGATCTCCGGCCGGGTCGTGAAGGGGCCTGCGTTGATGTTGGCCATTGGGTGCTCCGGCTGGCGCTGGCGGCGGCTTTTGCGCGATTCGGCGTACACTAGAGCAGGATCGCTTCAGATGGAATCGCCTGCTCGAAATGCAACGTGGGGCTGAAGCGATCCGGCTCTAGCCTAAGGGTCGGCAAGCGCAGATAATCGGCGTGCGTTTGCGGGGCGGGAAATGCGAGGGAGCCCATGACGCTTGCGCGTGTCTTCGTTGCCGTCGCCTATCTCATCCTCGGTGTGTCTTTCGTGGCCTCCACCGGCCTCCTGATCCAGGAGTTCCAGGGCACCGACTGGCGGTCGATGATCATCGCCCACAGCCACATCTACCTCTTTTCCCTGTCTTCGGCATTCTGGCGCTCGCCGCCTTCTATCTGCCCTCCGTCGTATTCATGGACCTCTATTGGCGGCATCTGCCCTACGGCAAGCTGCGCTTCCTGGCCGGCCTCGTCGGGCTTGGCGGCGATCTCCTACGGCGTCGCCTGGTGGCTGGACGCCAAACCGCGCGCGCGTCTGGGAGGTCTCGCCGCGCGTGCGCTGGCTGCCGACAGGGGCGATCCCGCCGGGCTGCGGGGCCGGGGCAGGCGGCGCGCCGTGCCGACGCGCGCCAATCCTCGCCACGCTGGCGAGCCTGCGCAAGGCGGGACAAACCCGGGTGGGCCTCTCCAAGTTCGCGCGCAGCTGCCGGATCGACCGCGATGCTGGAGACCCCGGAGGAGATGGAGAAGGAGCGCCACTGCTTCCCAGCCGACGCCCGCCTGAAGGCTGCAGCTTGCTGCGAAGTGCAAAAGCGCTTTGCCGACGAGGTCGCGCGGCTGCAGGCCGATCCGGCGCAGCGCTCGCTCGTGGCCGTCTACGACCAGCGATCCTCCTGCCGCTCAAGATCTTCTTCGTTCTGATCGTCATCGCCATCGGCCTCGCTGCTCGCACGCTTGGCGCGACAGGATCGATCTGCTCTACCGCGAGATCATTCCTGCGGTCGAGCGCGGGGTCATCATCGGCGCCTTTGCCATGCTGTTCTGGCCGGCCATGGACTACGGCTACCAGGCGACCGCCGACGTCCTGTTCGGCCGCATGCAGAGCGGGCCGCAGCTGCGCTGAGCCTGGTGATCGCGCCCTGGGCGCTGCTGCTGCTCTTCTACTTCCTGCGCCGGCTCGGCAAGCAGGGCGAGACTGATCGGCCAGATCGCAGGCGTGGTCACCGCCGGCGTCGCCGTCCTGCGCTACGAGGACCTCAACGACTGGGCGGTGCGCCTCCGTCGGGGTTGGACAGCCAGGAATGGATGATCGCAGGTCTCCTCGTCGTCGCGTTGGCCGGCTTCGTTGCGCTCCTGTCGGCCGTCACGCGTCGCACCCGGTCGGCGCGACGCCGACGGGTTCGGGCAGGTCGTGACGATGCGACGCGCCTTGCTCCGGCAGGCGACTGCGCGCTTGCGACTCGCCGCCGAAGTTCGGGCAATAGGGCGGTTGAGAATGCCGGAGGCCGCCGATGCTCACCGTGTACGATGCCGCCGGAAGGCGCGCTGATCAAGCGCGAGGGCACCGGCACCGTCACCCCCGCGGCGGTGTGGATCGATCTGCTGAACCCGACCAGGGACGAGGACCTGCTGGTCGAGCAGGCGCTTTCGCATCTCGGTGCCGACGCGCGAGGAGATGTCCGAGATCGAGGCCTCGAGCCGCCTCTATCAGGAGGGCGGCGCGCACTACATGACGGCCGTCGTCCTGCATCAGCCGGACGTCCGCTGTTCGAGCCGCCGATCGCGCACGCCCGATCACCTTCATCCTGGCCGGCAACCAGCTTGGTCACGGTGCGCTACGCGGAGCCGCGCGCCTTTCCGATCTTCATTAGCCGGGCGCAGAAAAAGGACGCCGCGCTGCATGACGGGCACGGCCGTCATGGTCGGCCTGCTCGAGGCCATCATCGACCGCGAGGCCGACCGCGTGGAGCGCATCCAGGGCGAGGTCGACAAGCTGTCGCACGACCATCTTCGCCGGCAAAGGCGGCGAACCGCAGCACAACGCACGCGGCTTCGACGTCGACGATCCAGACGATCGGGCGCGAGGGCGAGCTGACCTCGAGATCGCGCGAATCGCTGCTCACCCTCGACCGGCTGCACGACCTATCTCGGGCACGTCATGGGCAGAGCGGGGCGATGAGAAGCTGCTCAGGGCGCCGCGTCAAGACCGCCAGCCGGGACGTGCAGATCGCTGGCCGACCACATCGGCTATCTGTCGACCAAGATCCACGTTCCTGCTCGATGCGACGCTCGGGCATGATCAACAACGAGCAGAACACCATCATCAAGATCTTCTCGGTGCTGGCGGTGGCATTGATGCCGCCGACGCTGGTCGGCACCGATCTACGGCATGAACTTCAAGCACATACCGGAGCTCGAATGGCTGTGGGGCTATCCGTTCGCGCTGGGGCTGATGGTGGTATCGGCGCGTGCTGCCGTGGCTCTACTTCAAGCGCAAGGGCTGGCTGTGATCATTGTAGGGCACGATGGTCCCTGCCTCCTCGGAGGGCAGTGGGGCGGTGACAGCCCGACCCCGACCCTTACCAGCACGCATCGCCTCTACGCAGCCGGCTTCTCGTCATCCCGGACCTTGTCCGGCATCGGCAGCCCGTCGAAGGTCTCCTTGCCGATCGGCCGGTCGGGCGCAATCCCGAGCATGCCGAGCACCATCATCATTTGGCGTACATGCTGGCCGGAATGCCAGGTGGTGCGCTCCAGGTAGTCGTGCAGGGTGACGTTGCCGTAGTAGACATTGGCCTTGGCGTCGAAGCTCGCGGACTGGCCCGGGCCGCGCCACCAGGTCTCGATCCCCGACAGCACGTGGCGGCCGTAGTCCAGGATCTGCTCCTTGGTCTTCATCTGCGGCGGCGGCACGCGGTTGTAGGCGCCCTCCTTCAGGGGCAGGCCCTGCACCTCGTGCTCCAGGAAGGCGTCGGCGATGTTGAAGATGTGGTAGGCAAGCTGGGCGTAGCTGCGCGGTCGATTGGGCAGCTGCTGGCCGAGCTTGTCGTCGGGGATCTGGGCAAACAGCCGCTGCGCTGCCTGCTGTATCGTCACGAGCCGGGAGACCAGCTCAGGCACCGTGAGCATCTTTGCGCCGCCCCACTTGATGCCGGCCACGCGCGCCACGTCCTTCAGCACCTGGCCGTTCGCCCAATCCTTGCCGCGGCGCACGATCGGCACGCTGCGGATGCCGAGACTCGGCGAGCTCCGCGAAGGCAGCCTTGTCGGCCAGCACGTTGACGGAGACGAAAGGCACGCCGTGCCTGGTGAGGAACTCCTTCATGCGCAGGCAGCTGGTGCAGCCGGGCTGCCAATAGGCCTTGATGGCGGGCTCGGCGGTCGCTTGGGCCATGGCGTTTCTCCGTCGTGATTAGCATTGGCACACGCCTTGCGGCTGCGATTAGTATAGCCGCTCCGCCTCATGCAGCACCGCCATTCGCGAATAACGGACCCCCGGAAGTGCCGATCATCGAGCCAGCGCCCTGGCGCCACCAGTATTTCGACGCCGTGGATTGCCCGCCGGATCTTTTCATTCCCACCGACGACCCGGAGGCGTGGGAGTGGAACCCCGCCCACCGCTGGGTGTTCGACAAGCTGCAGGTGGCGCTCAGCCAGGGTCTGGCGGCCGGGCCGCACGGCACCATGCCGCCGCGGTTCCCGGTATTCTCCAAGCCCATCATGAACTTCCGCGGGCTCGGCGCCGGCAGCCGTATCCTGCACTCGGCGGAGGACTATGACCGTCACCACACGGCGGGGCATTTCTGGATGACGCTGCTCGAAGGCCGGCACGTCTCGAGCGACGTTGCGCTCGTCGCCGGCGTGCCCAAGTGGTGGCGGCATGCGACCGGCCTTGCAACCGGCGAGGGCATGTTCGACCGCTGGACCATTCATGCGGCAGCCGACCCGCCGCTGGAGGCTGCGTGCGGGACCTGGATCGCCAAGAATCTCGAGGGTTTCACCGGCATCCTCAATCTGGAGACCATCGGTGGCAGCATCATCGAGGCGCATCTGCGGCTCTCCGACCAGTGGCCGGACCTCTACGGCGCCGGCTGGACCGAGGCCTTCGTCGGCCTCTATCGCGATCGGGTCTGGCGCTATGCCGACGCCGACCGCCGCGACGGCGTACAGCATCGTGCTGTGCGGACCCTGGGGCCGGCGCTATCGCCATCCGCCGCCGGCGCTGGTGCAGGAGGTGGCGGGCATGCCAGGGGTCTCGAGCGTGCAGATCACCTTCCACGAGGACAAGGCGCCGGAGCGGCATTCCATGCCCCCGGGTGGATTCCGGGTGGCGATCGTCAACGCCTTCGACCTGGAGAAGGGGAGGCGGCGCGCGAGGTGCTGCGCAAGCATTTCCTGGGCGCGGAGCCCGCCGTCAACATCATGCACGCCCGATAGCCTATAGTCTGGCGGTGATGCAGGGAAACCATCTCATTGTGCGGGCGGCGATCGCCCTGACGATTGCCGCGGCGGTATTGGCCTCGATGCCGGGCGGCGCGGGGCCCAGGGGATCCCAGGATCTGGCCGACAAGCTCACTCCCGCGCAGCTCACCACCTACGAGACCTACCGCACGGCGAGGGATCGCTTCGAGCGGCAACTCAAGATCTACTGGCACCGGGTGGAGGCCAAGCGCGACGCGCGCAAGGCCAAGCGCATGCTCGGGCAGGAGTACGAGGCGCGAAGACTACATCGCCGTGCAGCCGCCGAAGTACGCGGGGCCCGAGCTTCCCCCGAGATCGCCAGAGATCGTCACGGAGGTGCGGCCGCCCGTTCCCGAGCGGCCGCTGGCGACGGTCGCGGATTTCCTGGCGAGCGCGAAAGAGCAATACGGCTTCGTGCCGACGCCCACCACCGAGCGCGACTTCAAGCGCAGGTATGCCCAGGAGGCGCTGGCCGTCGGCCTGACCAAGGACCAGGTGGTGCGCATCTACGCGCTGGAGACCGGCGGACAGGGCACCTACGACATGCAGTCGGGGTTCAATCCGATCACCAAGGCGGGCCGGCCGATCTCTTCGGCGCTCGGCTACGCGCAGCTCCTCGCACGCCAACTCGACGAGCGAGCTGGTCAAGCACGGCGAGCAGTTTGCGCGGCGCCTGCTCGCCATGGCCGCCACTCCCGGGACGCCGCCCGAGCGGGCCGAGGCGCTGAAGGCGAAGGCGGCGATCGTGCGGCGCATGCTGAGGGCGGCGCGCTCGATCCCAACGAGTGGAGCGCATCATGTGCGGTTCGCCGGCACCCCGCCCGGCCTCGGCATCCACGCCCTCAACCTCGACGCCGACGTCGGGCCGTGGCTGCAGGTCCTCAAGCTCCAGGGCCTCAAGGACGATGCCGCCAATGCGGGACGGGGAGAGCCTCGCCGGCGCCGAGATCGAGCTCATGAACCTCGCCGGCCCCCGCACCGGGCTCGAGATGATGATGCCGGTGGCCCAGAACATGCCGACCGCCAACTTCTTCAGCGAGGGCGGCTACTACCGCAACACCATCGTGCGCGAGAAGACGGCGGCCGAGTTGCTGAAGGCGCTCAACGATCGCATGGAGGTCAACATCAAGAAGCCGGGCGCCGTCGAGTTCGCGCAGATCTTCGATGAGGTGGCGGGAAGATAGTCCCGTCCGTCGCGGCGCGGTGTCTCAATTGAGGGCGGCGATGGCGATGCTGGCGCCGATGAAGATGAAATGCGCGGCAAGGAAGACGACGGAGCGCGGAAGAAAGCGTTTCATGGCAGCATGGGCCTCGGCGATGCGTTCCCGCACTACTATGCGTGGAAGGAGCAAAGCGAAGGTTAACTGCTTCGCTGAAATTTCGCGCCACGTCGCACGTTACTTGCGGGTTGGGTTCAGGTTCGGGCACTCGCACGGGGACCCTTGCCGATCCAACACGGACGTCCGGTTACGACGCCGGGCTGGGTGCGGGCGCTCGATCGCTGCTTGCGCCATTCCTCGAAGCGCTGCAGCACGACGAACATCGACGGCACAAAACGCGACCGTCAGCAGGGTCGAGCCGAGCATGCCGGTCAAGACGGCGATGCCGATCGACTTCTGCGCGTTGGCGCCGGCGCCCGACCCGAGCACCAGCGGCACGACGCCCAGGATGAAAGCGAACGACGTCATGAGGATCGGCCGGAAGCGGCTGCGGGCAGCCGCGATGGCCGCTTGCTCGATTCCATGACCGTCGTGGCGCAAGCGCGCGGGCGAACTCGACGATCAGGATCGCGTTTTTCGCCGACAGCGCGATCAGCAGGATGAGGCCGATCTGGGTGTAGAGGTTGCTCGGCACGCCGAGGGCCAGCAGCGCGCCGGCGGTGCCGAGCAGCGCCAACGGCACGGATACGATGACGGTCAGCGGCGCGATCCAGCTCTCGTATTGACCAGCCAGCACCAGATAGACGAGCAGCAGGCTCAGCGCATAGACGAGATAGATCTGATTGCCGATCTCCTTTCTCCTGATACGGACATCGCCGTCCATTCGTAGCCGCTGCCGGGCGGAAGCGTCTCTTTGGCGATCTGCTCGAGCAAGGTCAGGCCCTGGCCGGAGCTGAAGCCGCGCGCGGTGTTGGCGACGACGGTCGCCGCCGGATAGAGGTTGTAGAGCGAGATCAGCGAGGGACCCGATACGGTGGTGATTTCGGCCAGCGTACCGAGCGGCACCATGCCGCCCGCAGTGTTGCGCACCGGTCAAGGTTCTGAGAGGATTCCGGCCGCAAGCGGGCGGTGGCTTCGGCCTGCACGTAAATCTGGAACACTCGGCCGAACTTGTTGAACTGGCTGATATAGCTCGAGCCGACATAGGAGCTGAGCGTGTCCAGCGCATTGCCTAGAGGCACGCCGAGCGTCTCCGACTTGACCCGGTCGATGACGATGTTGAGCTGGGGCGCGTCGGCGCGGAACGAGTTGCGGGCGACCTGGAACATCGACTGCTGCGAGGCGCGCTCGGTTATCGCCTGGGCGAGGTACTCGAGCTGCGCGTAGTCGAAGCTGCCGTCGCGCAGCTCGACCTTCATGGTGGCGCCCGAGACGTTGCCGATGCCCTGGATCGGCGGCGGCGGAATGACCAGCGCGAGGCCGTCATCGAGCGTCTTCACGCGCTCGGAAAGTCCAGTGTAGAGACCGAGCAGGTCCTCGGCCTTGCCGCGCTCCGACCAGTCCTTGAGGATCACGTAGGCGATGCCGGCGTTGGCAAGGCTCGCATTGTCGTTGAGCGCCGCAAGGCCGGCGATCGCGACCACCTTGTCGACGCCCGGCTGCGCTCGCACGCGATTCGCGCACATCGTCGAGGGCGCGGGTCGTGCGCTCCAGCGAGGCGCCTTCGGGCAGCTGCACCGCGATCAGGAAATAGCCCTGGTCCTCGATCGGCAGGAAGGCGGTCGGCACCCGACTGAGGCCATAGACCGCGAGGCCGACGAGGCCAGCGACGATCAGGGCCATCAGTCGCGCTGTGAGCGACCATGCGCGCGATCAGGCCGGCATAGCGCGCCTCGGCGGCATCGTAGACGCGGTTGAACGCGCGATAGAAGGCGTTGCGGCTGCGCTGGCGGCTTCGTCGCGCGCAGCCACAATGCGCACTGGGCTGGCTTCAGGGTCATCGCGTTGATGGCGCTGATGGCGGCCGTCGCGGCGATGACGAGCGCGAACTGGCGGTACATCTGGCCGCTCAGGCCGGGCAGGAAGGCGGCCGGCACGAACACCGCCATCAGCACCAGCGTGATGCCGATGATCGGGCCGAGCAGCTCATGCATGGCCTTGACCGTGGCGTCGTGCGGCGTGAGGCCGTGCTCGATGTGCTTTGCGCGCGCCTTCGACCACGACGATCGCATCGTCGACGACGATGCCGATCGCCAGAATGATCGCGAACAGCGTCGTCAGGTTGACCGAGAACCGAACGCCGCCATCGCCGCAAAGGCGCCGATGATGGTCACGGGAACGGTGGTCGCCGGCACCAAGGTCGGCGCGCCAGTCCTGCAGGAAGACGAGGATCACCACCAGCACGAGGACGGCGGCCTCGATCAGGGTCTTGTAGACCTCGTGGATGGCGGCGCTGACGAACTTCGTGGTGTCGAAGGGTACGCTCCAGATCAAGCTGGGCGGGAACGCCGACTGAAGCTCCTTCATGCGACGCTCGACGCGCTTGGCGACATCAGAGCGCATTGGCCTCCGGCAACTGGAAGATGGCGAGCCCCGCCGCCGGCTGCCCGTCGAGCTTGAAGGTCTGGCTGTACTGCTGGGCGCCCAGCTCGATCCTGGCGACGTCGCGCAGCCGCGTCATGCGCGCCGCTGCCGGACGTATCGGCCTTGACGACGATGTCCTCGAACTGGGCAACGTCATCGAGCTTGCTCGGCACGTTGATCGTGTATTGGAACTCCTGTCCGACTCGGCACGGGCGGAATGCCGAGCTGTCCGGCTCCGGTTGCGCGGCTTTGCAGGTTGACGGCGTTGATGACGTCGGCAGGGCACGAGCTTGCGCGCCTGCAGCTTCTGCGGGTCCAGCCACAGCCGCATGGCATATTGCCCGGCGCCGAACACGGAGACGTTGCCGACGCCGTCGACGCGCGCGATCTCGTCGAGAAGGTTGATCGTCGCATAGTTCGACAGGAACAGGCTGTCGTAGCGACCGTCCGGCGAGCTCAAGGCGACGATCTCGAGGATCGAGGTCGAGCGCTTTGCCGTCTGCACGCCCTGGGTCTGCACGCTCTGCGGCAGCGCAGGCTGAGCGCTCGTGACCCGGTTCTGCACGAGGATCTGCGCCTTGTCGGCATCGGTGCCGATGCGGAAGGTCACGGTCAGCGTGTAGGAGCCGTCGCTGGTGCTCATCGACGACATGTAGATCATGCCCTCGACGCCGTTGACCTTCTGCTCGATCGGCAGCGCAACATCGCGCGACGACGGTGGCGGCACTGGCGCCCGGATAGCGCGCGGTGACCTGCACGGTCGGCGGCACGATGTTGGGATACTGCGCAACCGGCAGCCTGGCGAGGGCCACCAGCCCCAGGATGATGGTCAGGACGGCGATGACGTTGGCGAGGACCGGCCGCTCGATGAAGAACTTGGCGATCATGGCTTGTCCTTGCGCGCACCAGGCGCCGCGGCGGGCAGCAGGTGCCGGCGCGGCAGGGGCCGCGGCGGCCCCGCCGCCGGGGCGACGATCGACCGGCTTCGACGACGCTGCCCGGAACGGCGCGCTGGATGCCACTGACGACGACGCGATCCTCAGCGCTGCAGTCCGCCCTTGATGATCCGCATGCCCGCCATCGATCGCGTCGCCGGTTTCGACGGGGCGCTGCTCGACGCACATTCTTGTCGTTAACCACGAGCAGGTAGCGCCCGAGCTGGCCGTTGCCCAGCGCGCGATCGGGCACGAGCAGCGCTTTCGACGTCGCGCTGCACCGGCACCCGCACGCGCACGAACAGCCCCGGCAACAGCACCGTGTCCTTGTTGTCGAGCAGCGCCCTGACCGGCAGCGTGCCGGTGCTCTGGTCGAGATCGGGCGCGATGTAGTCGATCTTGCCTGCGTGCGGAAAACCGGTCTCGGTCTGCAGCCCGACCTCGACCGGGATCGGCCCGAGATCCTTGATCGTCAGGCCCTGGCTTCGCAGCTGCTCGCGGATCTGCAGAACCTGCTGCTCGTTGACGCTGAAGTTCGACGTAAGATCGGATCGATTTGCACGATGGTCGCCAGCTTGGTCGGCCCTCCCGCACCGACGAGGGAGCCGGGATCGACGAGCCTCGCTCGAAACGACGCCCGCGAACGGCGCCTTGATTTCGGTATAGCCGAGGTTGATTTTCGCCTGTTGCACCTGGCCTTTGGCTTGCTCGAGGGCGGCGACGGTGGAGTCGCGCTTCGAGCGGCTCTCGTCGAGCCTGGCCTGCTCGCCACCTGGCGCTGCTGCAGCGTCAGTCTGGCGGCTGAGATCTGCATCGGCCTGCACCAGCAGCGCCTCCTGCTGTCGCTGCGTGGCCTGCGCGATCTGCAGGCTCGTCTCATAGGGCGCGCGCTCGATCTCGAACAGGGTCGTGCCGGCTGTCACCCTGTCGCCGTCCTTGTAGCCGACCTTCTCGAGAAACCCCTCGCACGCGCGCCACGAGGTCGACCTTGTTGAAGGCCGACGTGTTGCCCGGTCAGCTCGAGGTACAAGGTGACGCGGCGTTGCTGGGGCTTCTGGACACCGACCTCTCGCCGGCGGCGGTGGCTGATATTTGTTGGAGTCGTCACAGCTGGCCAGCATGACGCAGGAAAGGGAGACAATGGCCAGATACCGGCGCCCAACCACAGCATGCCACCCGCAGAGACCCTTCAGCTCGCTCGCTGAACCCGAGCTGATGCTAGCCGAGTGGGGCCGCGAGCACTACTCCGGCAGTGTCTGCAGGAAGCGTGGTCCCGGCCACTGATACCGAGCGTGTTGACGCATGGCTGCAAGCGGAGCGGCTCGCTTGCCCAGGGCCGGCAACCCGTGCTGAGCTTGTCGAAAGCTGCCACGCCGCTTCGACAGGCTCAGGGCGAGGGCGCGGTCGCATCGATCCTTGGCGTCATCGCGAGTCAGGGTTTCAGCTCACTGGTATCAATCACCCACCTGCGTAATGGCGGCGCAAGTAGACCGTGGTGAACTTGCCGGACCGGCGATCGCGTTCCACGTCGGCTGGGTTGCGCTCGCCGGGCCGGGCCGTAGCCGCCCGCGCCAGGCGTTCGACGATCACTGCTTGGTCCGGCCCGAGCCCATGCGGCCCGTCTCGGGGGCACTCCGACAGTGCACCGTCCGCGTGCGTGCAGCTGGAACCGCCCCCTGAGCCCGGGCTCGCCGCCGAAGATGCCCCACGGCCGGCTCAGACGAAACCGCTCGCCGACGCCGTTGAACTCGCAGGTGTGGCCTACGGGGCGCACGCTGCGCGCAGCCCCGAGGCCGCCGCGAAAGCGGCCCGCGCCGCCCGAGTCCGGCGACCAGCGCGTACTCCTCCACGCAGCAGCGGATACTCCATCTCGATCGCCTCGACGGGCAGGTTGGACGTGTTGGTGATGTGCACCTGCACGCCGTCCTTGCCGTCGCTTGATCGATTGCGTCCGCCGATGCCGCCGCCCAGCGTCTCGAGATAGACGTAGTGGCGCGCCGTTGCGCGGATCGATGCCGGCAGAACACCATGCCGTGGTGTTGGCGCCGTTGGCGGCGCCGACCGCCGCCTCGGGCAGTCGCGGCGGCGCAAGCGCGCCGATCACCACGTCGATGATCGCGCTGGCACGGTGTTGCGCGCGCGCGCGCGACCGCGCGCGGGAACTACGCAGTTGACCAGCGGTGCCGGGCGGGGCGACTGATCTCCACGCGTCTCGATGGCAGGCCTGATTGTTCGGCACGTCCGGGATCGAGCAGCGCCTTCAGCGCATAGCAGACGGCGGACGTGCACCGCTGAGCGGTCGAGGTTGACGTTGCCCGGCACCTGCGGGCCGGTGCCGGTGAAGTCGACAGCACGATGCTGGTCTGCCGTGACGGCGGCACCGTCGAGCGCGAACCGGCACGTTGGCGGTGCCGTCAGCCCGTCGTCGTCCATGCACGTCCTCGAAGCGGTAGCTCGCCGTCGGGAATGCCGCGATGCCGGCGCGCATGCGCTTGGCCGTGCGGTCGAGGATCTGGTCGAAGGCCGCTCTCGACCATCGGCGTGCCGCGGGCGCAATCATCTCGCCGCATGCGCTGCGACGCCCAGCCGGCAGGCCGCGATCTGGGCGAAATGAGGTCGCCGCGCCGCTCCGCCGGCAGCGCGCATGTTGAGCAGCAGCAGATCGAGACATGCTCGGCTCTGCAGCTCGCCTCGGCGGATACAGCCGCATCACCGGGATGCGCGGCCCTCCTGGTAGATCTCCGACATGCCGCCCGCCATGCTGCCGCGCGCGTGATGCCGCCGATGTCGGCGTGATGCGCGATGTTGCACACGAAGCCGACGCAGCCGTGCCGTCGGCGAATACCGGCATCGCCATGTTGATGTCGGGCAGATGCGTGCCGCCGGCCACGTGGGGATCGTTGGCGATGAAGATGATCGCCTTCGCGCAGTCGTCGCCGTAGCGGCATTTGGCGAGCAGCGTGTGCATCAGACCCAGCATCGAGCCCAGGTGAATCGGCAGCGACGTCTCCGCCTGGGCGATCAGCCGCCCTCGGCCGTCGGTGATCGGCGGTCGAGTGGTCGTGGCGCTCCTTGATGTTGGTCGAGTAGGCGCTCTTGATCAGCGCGATCGCAGGACTCGTCGTCGATCGACTTGAGCGCCGTTCCAGATGATCTCCAGCGTGATCGGATCGAGCGGGGCATCGGTGGGCTCATGCATCGACCTCGATCAGCAGGCTGCCGCCGTCGGCGACCGACAGGCGGCTGCCCGGCGGCACGAGCGTGGTGGCGTCGAATCTGCGTGACGACCAGCGGACCGGCGAGGCGCTGTTCCCGGCGCGCAGCGCGCTGCGGTCGATGAACGCTGGTGTCGGTCGGCCGGTCGGCGGCGAACCACACCGGCCGCGCGCCGCTCGAGGCTCGGCGCAGGCGCGGACTGCCTCGGATGTGCCGGCGCCGTCCCCGTGCTGCACGCCCCTTGCGCGCGCTCAGCCGCACATTGATGATCTCGACGGGCGCCGTGCGGATCATGGTGAGCCGTATGCTGCGCTGATGCGCCTCGAGAAACGCGCTCATCAGCCGCGCCGTGGCGCGGAAGCCCGTCGCCGTGCGGCACAGGGATCGCCAGCTCGAAGTTCTGGCCGACGTAGCGCATGTCGATGGCGATGTCCTGCGCGGTTCGCCGAGCCGATGCGGCTCTCGCGGGCATACCATCGCCCGGCTGCGGCGAGCAGCTCGGCGGACAGCGTGCCGCGACGCGGTGCGAGATCGCCGTCGAGCGGCACGCGGCAGGTGGCAACGAAGCTCTCCTCGCAGCGTCGGCGGCCAGCAGCCCCTCGGCGCAGAGGATGCCGGGCGCCGCCGGCACGAGGATGACGCGGATGCCGAGCTCGCGCGCGATCTCGCGCGGCGTGCAGCGCGCCCGCGCCGCCGAAGGGCATCAGCGTGAAGACGCGCGGATCGTGGCCGCGCTCGATCGACACCGACGCGGATGGCGCGCATCATGTTGGCATTGACGATGCGAGACGATGCCGAGCGCCGTCTCGCGCACGACCGAGGTCCAGCTTGCCGCCAGCGGCGCGATGGCCTCCTCGGCGAGGCGCGGGTCGAGACGCATGCCGCCACCGATCAGCCTCGGGCGTGAGCCGCCCCAGCACGAGGTTGGCGTCCGATGACCGTGGCCTCCCGGCCGCCCTTGCCGTAGCAGGCGGGTCCGGGGTCGGCGCCGGCGCTCATCGGTCCCACGCGCATGAGGCCGTCGGCGACCGATGAGCGATCTGAACCGCCACCAGCACCGACGGTGTGGATATCGATGGACGTGAGCCGCACCGGGAAGCCGGCACGATCGCTGCGGCCGAACGCCATCTCCGCCTTGCCGTCGCGGACGAGGCAGACGTCCGTCGAGGTGCCGCCCATGTCGAACGTGATGAGATCGCGATGGCCGGAGCGCGCACCAGCAGCTACGGCACCTACGACGCCGGCGGCGGGCCCCGAGAGCGCGGTGCGGATCGGCATCTCGCCGGCCCGGCCGACCGACATGAGCCCTCCCGATGACTGGCAGATGCCGATGCGGAGCGCCCCGGCGCCCGCTGGTCGACCGCCGCCGCGAGCCTGGTCATGTATCGGCCGGCGACCGGCTGCAGGAAGGCGTTGAGCACGGTGGTGGAAAGCCGCTCGTACTCGCGGAACTCGGGCTGGACCTCGCAGGAGAGCGACACGTCGGTGCCGGGCAGCGCCGCCCGCAGCGCCTCACCCATGCGCCGCTCGTGCGCCGGATTGAGGAACGAGAAGAGAAAGCAGACGGCCACGCTCTCTGCCCCGCTCTCTTTCACATCGGCTACGGCTCGCGCCATGTCGGTATCGCCGAGCGCCCGGATGACCTCGCCGGCTGGGCCGATGCGTTCGGCGACCTCGAAGCGGTGCTCGCGCGGTACGAGCGCCTCGGGGTGGTCCGCCTTCAAGTCGTAGATCTTGGGCCGCGTCTGGCGACCGATCTCCAGCAGGTCCTGAAGCCGGCGGTGGTGACGAGCGCGACCTTGCCGCCGCGCCGCTGGATCAAGGCGTTGGTCGCCACCGTGGTGCCGTGGGCGAGAAAGGCTAGGCCGCCCTTGGGCTGACGCGCGCAGCCCTGCAGGATCGCGCGCGAGGGATCGTCGGGCGTGGAGGCAACCTTGTGCGTGCGCGTCTCGCCGGTCTCCTCGTCCACCAGGAAGAAGTCGGTGAAGGTGCCGCCGACGTCCACTCCGAGGGTCGCGCTCATCCGTTGCCCATGATGTAGTCGGGCAGCCAGAGCGCCACATCGGGAAGCGCCATGGGCAGCCCGATCCAGCGCCACCATGCCGATCACGAACCGTAGCGGACCCCGAACGACGGCGGCAATGGGCCCGCGCCAGCGCAGGCTCTACACCACGTAGAGGTCGAGGCCAACCGGCCAGTGACAATGCGTCGCTCGATCAGGAGCATCAGAACGCGCCAGAGGCCGCTCTGTGTGCTATTTGATAGGCTGCACAAATGGTTCATTGGCACGCCGCAATTTGGCGCCATAGTTGCGATGTCCTCCGACGGATGAAATTGAATTCACAAAGTAGTGCGGGGCTCATGCGGAAGTCTTCCCTCACGCTGGCCGTTGTGGCCCTGATCGTCCTCTCGGCGGGAGCCGATTGCGCCGTGGCGCAGGGGGGCTCTGGAGACAGGGATCGACAAGGTCTCCAATCACAGGCTTACGGGCAACGCATTCACCAGCCTGAGAGCAGTGAGCTACTCGCAGTGCGAGAGGCGCTGCCTGGCCGAGCCGCAATGCAAGGCGCTCGAGCTTATCCGGGGGGCGGTGCCACCGGCCTGTGCCGGCTGTTCAGCTCTGTCGGCGCCGCGCATGTCTCGCAGAACGCGGACATCGGCTATAAGCGGCCAGGGGTGGCCACGGACAAGACGCTGCCGCCTGCGGCCAAGCTGGCGCCGAAAGTGAGCGGCATCTCCGCCACGCGCCGCCTAAGCCCGAGCCGCATGTGAAGCCGGCTCCGCCCCCATGGGGCTGGGCCCGGGCCGAAGATAACGTCGGTTCCATCGCCTCCGCCGCACAAGTCGGAGCCGAGGCGAGACGTATGCCATGAAGAAGAGCGCGCCGGCGCCCCGGCGCCCCAGCCGCCACCGGTCACGGCGTCCCCGCCCCCACCGCCCTCGGCGCCACCCGCCGCCACCGGTCGCGACGTCCCGCACCGCCGCCCTCGGCGCCTCCGCCACCGCCGGTCGTGGCGTCCCCACCACCGTCGGGCGGGGCGGTCGCCAACGCCGCGCAGCGCGGGTGGTGCCGGAAGAGAGTGCAAAAGGGCCGACCGCGGCTCCGGAGAGTGCGAGAAAGGAGGAGACCGAGCGAGGAGGGCCCACTACCCGATCTGCGGCGCCGACGGCAACATCGGCTCCAACGAAATCGGACGTTCCGGCCACCGGGGTTGCGCCATCGCCCGATTGGGATGTGGTTCCGGTCTTCTACGGCACGGACCGCAAGCGTCAAGATCAGGCCAAGCGCATTGGCGTTCGGCTCGGACCGCGGGCGCAGGCTCGAGGTTGGCCGGGCGCTGGTTACGGTTCCCAAGGCGCACCAGGTGCCGAACGTCGAGCGGCCGTGGGCGATCAAGATCCCCTACACAGCATCGTCCTCTATCAGCAAGACGAGGACCCGAAGCGGCACTTCACGATTCAGGAGATCAAGGCGCTGTCAAGCGAGAGAGCTTCTGGCGCTCATCCGCGAGCGGTTGCGTGCTTCGCGAAGCTTCCAGGACCAGGCCCTCGCGTCTTCATCCACGGCTACAACAACGGCTTCGACTATGCGCTGTTTCGCACTGCGCAGATCGCTTACGACCTCAAGTACGATGGCGCGCCGTTCCTCTACAGCTGGCCGTCAGGCGCGCGGCATCGCGGGCTATCCCTACGATCGCGAGAGCGCACAGCAGGCGGAGCCGTATCTCCAGCAGTTCCTGCTGATGGTGCTGAAGGAAACCGGCGCGAAGAACGTCAGCATTATCGCCCACAGCATGGGCAACCAGCTCCCTGTTGCAGGTTCTGCGCAATCTCGATCGCAACAGTCCCGAAGTGGCGCGCATCAGTCAGATCATCCTCGCCGCGCCCGACGTCGATCGCGACAGCTTTCAGTTCCTGGCCAGTCAGATCCGCGGCGTAGGCCACGGCATAACGATGTACGCGTCCTCAATGATATGGCGCTGGGGATTTCGCGGCGCTTTGCCGGCGGTGTTCCGCGAGCCGGCGACGTTCCCTTCGGTGTCGGGCCGATCGTCGTCGGCGGCGTCGACACGATCGATGTTTCGGCGCTCTCCACGGAATATCTGGCCCTGAACCATTCGAGCTATGCCGAGAAGACGGGGCTGCTCAAGGACATCGAATTGGTGTTGCGAACCGGAACGCGGCCTCTCCGAGATTTCGCCTACCGCTGCTCGAGCGCATCAAGGGCGGTCAGGGCGATTACTGGCGCTATCCGAAGTAAGCGCCGCCCGGGCGGGACACGGCTACTACTCAGCCGTGGCCAGTCGGCGTGAGCGCACGGTCGCCCCGCCGGGGAGCGCCCAACCCTTCGCCAGGGCGTAGATGGCCGGGATGACGATGAGGGTGAGCAGCGTCGACGAGACCATGCCGCCGATCATCGGCACGGCAATGCGCTGCATGACCTCCGAGCCGGTGCCCGTGCTCCACATGATGGGCAGCAGCCCGCCCATGATGGCGACCACCGTCATCATCTTCGGCCGCACACGTTCGACGGCGCCGACCATGATGGCCTGGTAGAGATCAGCGCGCGCGTATACGGATCGCCCTTCGGCAGCACATCGGGCGCGAGATGTCCTCGACCGCATGGTCGAGGTAGATGAGCATGACCACGCCGGTCTCGGCGGCGACGCCGGCCGAGCGCGATGAACCCGACCGCCACCGCCACCGACATGTTGAACCCGAGCCACCACAGCAGCCACAGCCCGCCCACCAGGGCGAACGGCAGCGACAGCATCACGATCAGTGTCTCGGTGAGGCGGCGGAAGTTGAGGTAGAGCAGCAGGAAGATGATCATCAGCGTCACCGGCACCACCACCTGCAGGGCGGGCTTCGGCGCGCTGGAGGTATTCGAACTGGCCGCTCCAGATCAGGTAGGTGCCGGCGGGCAGCTTCACCTGCTCGGCCACCGCCTTTCTGAGCGGCGGCGACATAGCCGCCGAGGTCGCGGTCGCGAATGTCGACGAAGATGTAGGTGGCCAGCTTGGCGTTCTCGGTGCGGATGCTGGTGGCGCCCTGGGTGAGCCGGATGTCGGCCACCTCGCCCAACGGCACCGTGCCCTGCCGTTTGGCAAAGCGACAAGAACGTCCTTGGCGATGGATTGCGGGTCAGAACGGAGATCGCGCGGGATAGCGGATGGCGACCGTGTAGCGTTCGCGCCCCTCGACGGTGGTGGTGATTGGCTCGGCGCCCAAAGCCGTCCCGACCACATCCTGCACATCCGAGACCATCAGCCCATAGCGCGCCAGCCTATCGCGGTCAGGAATGATCTCGAGATAGTACCCGCCGACAACTCGTTCGGCGTAAGCGCTGGCGGTGCCTTCGACGGTCTTTAGCGCCTTCTCGACGTCACGCGCGACCTTTTCCATCTCGGCGAGGTCCCGGCCGATGACCTTGACGCCGCACCGGCGTGCGGATGCCGGTGGAGAGCATGTCGATGCGGGCCTTGATCGGCATGGTCCAGGCGTTGGAGACGCCTGGGAACTGCAGCGAGCGGTCCATCTCCTGGATGAGGCTGTCGACGGTCAGGCCCGGGCGCCATTGCTCCTTCGGCGTCAGGTTGATGACGGTCTCGAACATCTCGATCGGCGCCGGGTCGGTGGCGGTTTGTGCACGCCCGGCCTTGCCGTAGACCGACTCCACCTCCGGGAACGAGCGGATGATGCGGTCCTGCATCTGCAGCAGCTCCGCCGACTTTGGTCACCGACAGCCCAGGCAGCGTGGTCGGCATGTAGAGCAGCGTGCCCTCGTTGAGGTTGGGCATGAACTCGGTGCCCAGTCGTGTCACCGGCCATACCGATAGCGCGAGGATCGCTAGAGCGCAATCACGATCGTCAGGGTCTTGGCCTGCAGCACCAGGCGGATGACGGGCCGATAGATGGCGATGAGGAACGCGGTTCAGCGGGTTCCTGTGCTCGGGGACGATGCGGCCGCGCACGAACAGCACCATCAGCGCTGGCACCAGCGTGATCGACAGCACGGCCGCGGCCGCCATGGCGAACGTCTTGGTGTAGGCCAGTGGACCGAACAGGCGGCCCTTCCTGCGCTTCCAGCGTGAAGATCGGCAGAAACGAGACGGTGATGATGAGCAGCGAGAAGAACAGCGCCGGGCCGACCTCGCAGGCCGCCTCGATCAGGATTTCCAGTCGCGGCTTGCCGGGCAGGTGCGCGCTCCAGATGCTTGTGGGCGTTCTCGATCATGACGATGGCGGCGTCGATCATGGCGCCGATGGCGATGGCGATGCCGCCCAGGCTCATGATGTTGGAACCGAGGCCCAGCAGCTTCATCGCCAGGAACGACATCAGGATGCCGACGGGCAGCATGACGATCGCCACCAGGGCGCTGCGCACATGCAGCAGGAACAACGATGCAGACCAGCGCCACCACCAGGCTTTCCTCGAGCAGCGTGCGGCGCAGGGTCTCGATGGCGCGGTAGATGAGCTCGGAGCGGTCGTAGACCGGCACCACCTCGACGCCTTTCGGCAAGGAGGGAGCGATCTCGGCCAGTCGCGCCTTAATGTTGGTGATGACATTGAGGGCGTTGGCGCCGAAGCGCTGCAGGGCGATGCCGCTGGCGACTTCGCCTTCGCCGTTGAGTTCGGCGATGCCGCGCCGTTCATCCGGGCCAAGCTCCACACGCGCAATGTCCTTCGAGGAGCACCGGCGTCCGCCGCCATCACCTTGACGACGATGCGTTCGAGGTCGTCGACGCTTTTGATGTAGCCACGGCCGCGCACCATGAACTCGTGCTCTGCAAGCTCCACCGTGCGGCCGCCGACGTCCATGTTGTTCTGGCGGATGACCTCGCGCACCTTGGACAGCGGAATGCCCAGCGAGCGCATGCGGCCGGGATCGATGACGACGTTGTACTGCTTGACGAAGCCGCCGACGCTGGCGACCTCGGCGACGCCTTCGGCCTTGGCCAGCGCGAAGCGGATCTCCCAATCCTGCAGCGAGCGCAGCTCGGCCAGGGATTTGTTCTTCGCAACGACGCGCGTATTGGTAGACCCAGCCGACGCCGGTGGCGTCCGGACCCAGCGCCGGCGTCACGCCAGCGGGCAAGCCGCTTTCCGGCAGCGTTGAGATATTCGAGGACACGGCTGCGCGCCCAATAGATGTCGGTGCCGTCCTCGAAGATGACGTAGACGAAACGACACGCCGAAGAACGAGAACCCACGCACCACCTTCGATCTTCGGCACGGTCAGCATCGCCGTGGTCAGCGGATAGGTGACCTGATCCTCGACCACCTGCGGCGCCTGTCCCGGAAACTCGGTGTAGACGATGACCTGGGTGTCGGAGAGATCGGGGATGGCGTCGAGCGGTAGAGTCCGCAGCGCCCACACTGCCGCCGACCACCGCGAAAGCGGTGGCGATCAGCACCAGCATCAGGTTCCTGGCCGACCAGGCGATGAGACGGGCGATCATTGCTGGTCTCCTTCATCGGAGGAGCCGTCAGAGCTTTGAGTGCGCTGCTGAGGTTGCTTTCGGCATCGATCAGGAAGTTGCCGTCGACCACGACGCTGTCGCCATCGTGGATGCCGTCCACGACCTCCACGTATTCCGCGCCGCGCCGGCCGAGCTTGACGTCACGCGGTTCGAACCGGCCGTCGCCCAGATCGACGATGACGACCTGCCGGCTGCCGCTGTCGATGACCGAGCTCTGTCGGCACCGCCACCACGGTCTTGGTCAGAGCCTGTGGCAATCTCGACGTCGGCGTACATGTCGGGAAGCAGTGCCACGTCGGGGTTGGGCAGCACGATGCGAACGCGCGCCGTGCGCGTCTCCTTCATCAGATGCGGATAGACGCACGCCGACTTGTCCCTGGAACTCCCGGCCCGGGTAAGCCTTGGTGCGCACCGTCACCGGCTGGCCCGGTCGCACGGCGCCCGACATCGCCTTTCGGCAATGTCGGCCATCACCCACACCACCGGAATGGTCGGCCAGCCGGAACAGCACGTCGCCGGCCTTGAAGGCCTGGCCGTCGACCGCGTTGCGTTCGGTGATGATGCCGTCCTGCGGCGCACTCCAGGTCATCGCAGTCCGGCACGCGGCGGGATCTTCTTGATCTCGTCGATCACCTCGGCTCGGCACCTGAAGGTTCTCCAGCCGGCGGCGGGCGCCGACGACGCGTGCGCGCGGGTCTCGGCGACGCCGGCGACGTTCCCGGCTTCGTCGCGCTCCGGTCCCTTCCAGCCGGTGACCTCCTCGACGATGAGCTGCACGCCGGCGTTGAGCAGCTCCTGCCCGAACACGGACATCAGTGGCTCACCCTTGCGCACATGGGTGCCGCTGGTGACTGGCATCACCTTGTTGATGAAGCCGTCGAAGCGCATGGCCACGACGGACAGCCTTGTCTCATCGAAAGCGACGACGCCCGGCGCCTTGATGGATTTGCGAGATCGGCTGCTGTGCCGACCAGCTCGGTCTTCACGCCGCTGCGCTGCAGCCTGCCGGCCGAGACCCTGACGGTGTTGCCGTCGTCCTGGTCGCCTTCGTAGACGGGGATGTAGTCCATCCCCATCGAGTCCTTCTTCGGGCAACCGGGAGATGTCGGGAAGGCCCATGGGATTGCGGTAGTGGATGATCTTGCGGCCGGCCTGCGCCTCCGCTACCGGCTTGGGATCGACGCTCGACATCCTCGCTGGCGTAGGACGGGCACGTACGGCTTGCCGTCGTCGGTGTTTCGCGTGCGTCAGCGAGTAGAACGGCCGCCCGTTGGGGTCCTTGTAATAGATGACCGGGCCGGTCGGGCTGCGCCGAGCTGCCACGGACGCTTTGCGAAGCGGTATGCGGATCGATCCACATGCGCCCGCCCCAATAGCCGGCTGCCGCCGCGACCACGATGGCCGCGGCGGTCGCCAGTCGTCGACTGAGCGGTGTCATTTTGCGTTGACGATGAGTTTGGATTGCACCGTCCCGGTCTCGCCCTGCACCTTGGCGCCGAGCGTCAGCGCCCAGCGGTCCGGCCATGTCGAGGTTAGTCTTGAACTGGTAGACGCCCGGCTCGCCAGCCCGGCATCGGATCGAGCTTCGACTGCATCTCGACCCATGCCGTCTGGGTGCCATGTCGATGCGCTTGGCGAAGATCACCGCGTCGGGAATGGCGCGTCGCCGGACGGTTTGTGCACGAGCTTCACGGCAATCACCGCGTCGCCCTTCTTCACCTCCTGGCTCACCAATTGGAACTCGTAGTCCTTGACGTCGGCCCATGCCGGCATCGCGGTCATGGCCATGGTCAGCGCCGCCGCGACCGCGGCCGCGCGCGTGTAGTTCTTGATCATCGTGTCAGGTCCTGTTGTCGTGAATCGACGGCTCGGCCGATCGGGCCAACGACCGCGTCCTGGCGCGGTCACCAGAGCAGGATCGCTTCAGATGGAACCACACCGCCTCGAATGCAACGTCGAGGCTGAAGCGTCGAATCCTGCTCTACTTCTTAGTTTGAGCGAGATTCACGCTCCTGGATGGAAGCCCCAGTGTTTCCATCTGGAACGATCTGCTCTAGGCGCCGAGATGGCGCGATTCAGACGCTGGAGGTCGCAATGGGGCGGGATGGGCGCTTCGCTTATCCGCCGCGACGGACCGGGCGGAATGAGATTGCGCACGGTATGGGCCTGCACGCTGGCCTGCGCGGGAGCGTTCGGAAAGCGGGCTGGAAACACCTGAGCAGGCAACCGCCCATGTCCGGGCAGGGCTTTGCGCAGCCGGGGCAGGGGTGATGGCAGGGCATATCGTCGGAGCCGTCCGCCATTGCCGCCATCGCTCGCCATGTCGGATTTCGCCAGACGCCAGCGCGATGCCCGCCGGGATCGGCGGCAAAGCGCCATCGCGCATGGCGAGGACGCCAGGGGCCACGAACCAACGATGCAGCGATATTTTCACGCGGAGACAGTGCCACAGCGGGAGGGCGGCGACAAGGACGGAGCATGCCTGCCAGGCATGAGCCCTACCCGAAATTCGACACGCGTCGGCCTGCTCGAGAATGACGCGGGCGTTGTCCGCGGTGTCGGTGCCGGTCAGGCTCGCCCTGGTACATGATGCGGGGGTTCGACCAGAACGGGTATGCGCGGGCAGCCGTCGCAGCCCTTCTGGTAGCTCATGATGTCGCGCCACTTGGTGCCGTTGACGTGCCCGTGGCCATACGGAAACGGCGCGTCGTTCGCGTCGATGATCACGGTCGTGACGCGCGCCGAGTGATGTGGCCCGATCTCGTGCGCGATCGAGATGGTGATTGCGGCGCACGAGTGATGCACGACGAAATAGGCCTCCGTCGGCATTCTGCCGCCAACGCGCGTCGACAGGCCGCAGCCGGACGGGTCCGTCGAGGATCATGCCGACGATGTCGGCGCGCTTTTCGTTGCGCAGCTTGCGAACGTCCTTGAAGGCGCACTGAGCCCGTCCACCATGCGATAGAGATGGTCGAATTGATCGCCGCCCGCTCTCGTCGTAGTCGATCACCTGTTTATGCACGAGCCGCAAGCTGATGTTGCCGAAGGCCGCTGTTGCGGAACGTCTCGTTGGCTTGCTCGACCGCGAGCGTCGAGCAGATCGCGCCGGATCGCGGACGTAACGGCTCTCGCCGCCTTCCGCGTGTAGAGGAGCATCAGGTCGATGGTGATCTTCTGGCTTCGAGCGCCTGGCGCTCGGCATCGGCGAGCGGTTTGACCCGTGGGGGAGGACGCGGCTTGGCCATCGCCTCGGGCTGCGCTGCGCACGGTCCGCGGGCGGACGGGCGTTGTCCGCTTGCTCTGGCGAATGGTCGGGCGGCATCATCTTGTGGATCCGTCTCGACTACCGCGTGGACCTCGCCGCCCATGTTCACGATCGTGTAGATGTGGCCCCTGTAGCCGAACCACGCCTGACAGATGGCCGTCCTTCCACCACATCAGCACGGCGCTCTCTCCGGTCTCCTCTACGCTGCCTCGCCACGTGCTGCCCTTCTCGGTGGCGGAGACCTTCAGGCGCTGGAATGGTGACTTGCTGCGTGTCGTTGATGGGAAGCACGATCCTCGAGACCGCAGTCCCGCGGCGTGGCTGCCGCCCGCAGGACGGGCTTGTTTGCTCCGGACGCCAAAGCATATTCGGCCACCTCTGGTTCCGGCGCCTTCATCATACTGACGCCGACGAGATTCGCGAGAGCTCGCGCTCTCCTCGAGCATGCCCTCCTGGGCCGCCGACATCGCCACCGGCCCCTGATGGCGCCTGAGGATGTGATTGAGTCCGCGCGCCAGACGGATGATCTTCAACCTGAACACCCGGAGCGCTTGGACCAAGCGCGCGAAGCGCGATTGCGGCACCGACCAAACCTCGGATTGCGTGTGGCCCAGCGTCTCGAATTCCTTCTTGCCGAGCACCTGGAAAGCACGGAATAGGCCTTGGACTTGAACTTCGGGCGTATGGGAAATGTATGACCTTGTCGGTGACCGGCTGTTGGCCTTTGCCGGCGGTGACGCGGTTGTTGCCGCCCGCACCGGCTGCGCCGTAGCGCCAGGAGCCGCGAATGTGCTGATCGACGCTGCGACCATGACGATGCCGAGGTGTGCAGCAACGCTGGTGGGAGTTGGCAACGGTGTGGAGCATCACGGCACCTCGATCGGCTCGCCGGCGGCAGCTTTACCCCGGTACCGGCCTACTATGCCGAAGGTCAAGCCAGTCACAAACTGCAGCCTACCCTCAGGGCGTTGCCGGGACGAGCCTATCGATGAATACGATCGGGCCGCTTGGCATGTCTGTCGGGGAGCCGCCCTCGGGCCCAGACTGACAGAAAGCGTCGCGTTCACGAGGTCGGCGGGGTTGCCGGGGTGCGCCAAGCCGAGGTCGTCGGCTCCGACCTGGGAGACGAGCCCCAACGAGCCTGGCGCCGCCGATCCTCCCTGAGTCAGCCAAAGCTGATAGCTTCGTCGCGGTGCTGGTCGAACCGTGGCGGAGCAACCTTGATCGTGTGCGCCACCAGATCGAGGGACACCACAAAGCCTGGCGGGGCCCGCGGCTCTTGCGCTCTCGTCCGCCGGACCCCCAGCGTTCTATGCAATCCCGCAACAAATGCCGTTGGCGGGCCGGGCGAGTTTTGGAAAGAGCCAGACCACGATCAACGCAAGGCACGCCGCCAACGCGCCCGCACCGACGGCCAGTCCTCGCCAGCGCCGAGCGCTCCGACGCAACGGGGTCGCCTCTGCCCTCTCGGATCGACTGGCCCCCTGCCCCAGATCCGCTTGGCGATGGTCGAATAGAGGTGCGCCGGCGGCTCGATCCCCGGCACTCCATCAGCGAGCGTCCCGAGACGTCGCTCCCAATCCTGATGGCTTCACGCAGTGTCACATCCCTCCTGCAACGGGCAGCGACCTGCGCCCGCTCGGCAGGGCCGAGCGATCCGACCGACGTACTCCGCGGCCAATCCCGTCAACGTCGTGCGTCATCAGTCATTGGCCGAGACAATCCTTGAGCTGGGCGAGACTTCGCCGCAGCCACGTCTTCACTGTCGACACCGGTCGCTTGATGCGGCCTGCAATCTCCTCCCTGGTCATGCCAGTAGTAGCAAGCCAGTAGACACAATCTGCCTCTTCTCCGGCTCCAATCTGTCCAGGCATGCCTTCAGCGGCGCCGCTCCTCCTTTCGACCATGATCGGCGAGGGGGTCGTCGTCATTCGCGACTCTCCAGAACTCCCGGCAGCTCTTCGAGCGACCTCATCGGCTTGCGCTTGACCTCGTCCAAGGCACGGTTGCGAGCGATGGCCACCAGCCACGTAATCGGCGAACTGAGGGCAGGATCGTATTCGGTCGCGCGCTGCCAAACTCGAAGGTAGACCTTCCTGCAAGCACCTCCTCTGCCAAGGTCGCGTCGGACCAATATACGAACGGCAACGCCAAACAGTTTCGCCGACGTGGCGGCGTACAGAGCCTCGAATGCCGAGCGATCGCCCCTTTGCAACGCGGGAAATCGCATACGTCAGGATCGTGACTTTGGATGTCGGCATTGCTGCGTCTCCGCAACCGAGCGGCATGGTCAAGGCGGTGGCGCCTGAGCCGCAGATAGTCCATGTCGAGCCGATTTGAAGCCTCGAAACGGCGTTTCGTTCACGATACCGTGATCCGTGCCTTGGACAACACAATCTCGTGACAGATGATGCCTCGTCGAGAAACGTAGAGAAACGGATGGTTTTTTCGGCCCTGCACGACGATCAGGAACGTGGGACCGTCAGTCTACTCTCCTCAAGGAGCATCAAAAATTCTCGGCTCGACATTGAAACCAATCTTCGAGGACTTGTCGTGACTGCACCCGACGGATGCTCCGTCGTAGCTATGAAAATGGAGATCTACCCATGAAGCGTCTCATACTCGCCGCCGTGGCTGCTGCTGCGCTCAGTGCCCCCGCAATGGCCGCCAACTGCGCGAAGGACTACAAGGATTTTCTGGGAGCAGTCTCGACCGCGCAGCGCTATGCAAAGATGTCCGCCGAGCAGATTGCCGGATCTGAGCTGCACGGCGTTGCGCGGCTACTGATGCCCGCACCGCCGGTGACGAGCGTTTCACGCGCCGGCGAACTTCTTCAAGAAGTCGATTCAGCCGGGGCCAAGCGCGAAGGCATCAGACATCTTCAAGGACGGCGCGTTTCGGGCCCCGCGGGATCGCCCAACGCAAAAAGTAAGCGCCTCCCGACCGTGGATATTCCCGCGGGCGCCACCGCTTCGTGGCGCCCGCAGCTGGGCGGACGCTCTGTCGGCGTGCGCTCGAGCGTCCGCGCCAGCTCAGTGATCAGGACCTGCCGGACATGCGCCACACGCTACCCGCCACTCGCCTCCGCTCCCTCAGCCTTGCGTCGCCTTGCTTGCCGCGTCGGCGCTGGACGTCGCTATTTCGCGCCGTGTCGCCCGAGCCTTGCGCAGGACGCCGAACGAGCGAGGGCCGCGCCGAGCTGATCCTGACAGAACCTGCCGCCGAAGGGACTCGAAGGCCTACAACGATCTGCCGGGCCGCGCCGGCAGGGACCGCAAACGGCCAGTGCTGGGCTTCACGCAATCCGAGATGCGGTCGATGCCGAACGTCGCGCATCGAGGACGTGATACGTCAGGGCGAGACCCTCGGCGTCGAAGATGACCGAGGCTCGGCGCCGACTGGAACCAGGTTCTGAAGCCGCCGAGTGCGCCGATGGCTATGTCGGGTCCTCAGGAAGCGATGATGAAGGCCATGACAGGATCAGAAGGAGACGATGGGCGTCGGCATGATGGCTTCGCCCAACGCCGCCAGTCGTCGAATACGCCCTGATGAAGGAGTTACGATGCACAAGCCGGCGATCGGCAAGCCAGCGCCGGGCGCTGATCTCGAAGATCGTCATTCCGCTCAATGACAAGAGACAGCATCACCGTGCGGCGCACGAGCGTCGACATGAAGAAGGACGGCTGCACCTGGCGCGGCGAGATCGAGGGCACGGGCGAGCCGGTCATGCTCATGTGGTGGAAGGGCGGACGGTTCAACGGCATGTTCACCTACCGCGGCCGCATGTACAGCCTGAAGAACATGGGCGGCGAGGTGCATGCCGTCGTCGAGACCGACCCCGGGAAGATGCCGCCCGATCACGGCTCGATGCCCGCGCAGCCGCAGAGCGCGACGTGTAGGACGATCCGCCTGGTTGCGCGCGGCGAAGGAGCGATGATGCGTCCGCGGGATCGCTCGAACCTGAAGGATCGGCAAGACGCCATCGGCGGCGCGCGCTTCCGCGGCTCCGAAGCGGCTCCCGCCGCTGCGCCGGCGCAGAGTTCGCGCCGCTGCCGGCCGCAAAGCGGCAGGCGCAACTGAAGAAGTCACCATCGATGTGATGATCCTGTACACGAGCAAGGTGGTCTCCAAGTACATCGATCTCGACGAAGGACCTGATCGCGCTTTCGGTGGAGCAGGCCAACGAGTCGTTCGCGAACAGCGGTCTCGGCAACATCAGGCTGCGCCTCGTTCACAGCCAGGCTGATCGACTACGACGAGTCGGACGGCGAGCATTTCGACCATCTCTATCGCATGGTCGACGGAGTGGGCCCGTTCAAGGACATTCGCAAGCTGCGCAACGAGAAGCGCGCCGATGTCGTCGGCGCTCGATCGTCGACGATGCGTCGGGTTGCGGCCTTTCCACGCGGGTCGGCGCCGATGCCGACGAGGCCTTTGTCGTCGTGCATCACTCCTGCGCGGCGCTGACCTATCTCGATCGCGCACGAGATCGGCCACATCATCGGCGCGCGCCACGACTCGCGCTCGGACCAAGAACATGACACCGTTCGCCTACGGCCACGGCTACGTCAACGGCACCAAGTGGCGCGACATCATGAGCTACAAGGCGAGCTGCGACGGCTGCCCGCGCATCCCGTTCTGGTCGAACCCGACGATAAAGTTCAAGGGCGAGCCGTGCCGGCACCCTCGACTGCGGACAATGCGCGGGTCATCCTCGAGCAGGCGGAGCGCGTGTCGAAATTCCGCTAACGCTGCCGCTGACCCGATGCAGACGCGAACGCAACTTCCACGTTTGTCGAGTGGCTCCATGCAGACGACGACCGCTGTCAGCGCGGACAGCTATTGGCTTGGCGGTGCGCTCGTCGTTGTCGTGCTTTGTGCCTGGCCGTGGAAGCCATGCGCGCGCTGAGCCCGCAAGTGAGCGCGTTCAAGCTTGCCAACGGCATGCAGGTCGTGGTGATCCCCGATCATCGCGTGCCGGTCGTCACCCACATGGTCTGGTACCGCGTCGGCGCCGCGGACGATCCGTGGGGCACCTCGGGCATCGCGCATTTCCTCGAGCACCTGATGTTCAAGTCGACCGGCAAGATCAAGTCGGGAGAGTTCTCGCGCATCATCTCGCAGGCTCGGCGGGCGCGACAACGCCGTCGACCACGCATCGACACGACCTCCTACTACCAGCGCGTCGCCAAGGAGCATCTGCGCACGGTGATGGAGCTGGAAGCCGATCGCATGGTGAACCTGCAGCCTGGTCGAGGACGGAGGTGCGCACCGAGCGCAACGTGATCCTGGAGGAGCGCCGCTCCACGCGTGGATGCCAATCCGCTCAGCTATCCTGAGCGAGCAGATGCTCGCCGGCCCTCTACCTCAACCATCCCTATCAGCGCCCTTCCTGGGCTGGGCGCACGAGATGAGCAAGCTGTCGCTCAAGGACGCGGCGACCTTCTACCGGCGCTTCTATGCGCCCAACAACGCCGTCCTGGTGGTGGCGGGCGACGTCACGCCAGAAGAGGTTCGCCGCTGGCGCAGGCGACCGTATGGGCGCAACAAGCGCCAACCCAGCGATCACCCGGCGCATCCGCGCGCAAGAGCCGCCGGCCATCGCGGCTCGCCGTGTTCACCTCGAGGACGCGCGTGCAGGCGCGACCGCTGCTGCTTCGCTACTACCGAACGCCCAGCTACTCTCGCGGCGCGCCGGGGCAGGCTGAAAGCCTCGAGCTGTTGGCCTGGATAGTCGGAGACGACGACACCTCGCGCCTCTATCGGCGGCTGGTGGCGGGCAACCTGGCGTCGACGGCCGGAGCCAACTACGACGGCAACGGCCTCGACAGGCGGCCGCTTGGCCTTCGTCGTCATTCCGCATGCCCGGGATTACGCTCGAAGAGGGCGGAGGCAGAGCTCGACGCAATCATTGCCGACGTCCGCCAGAACGGCGTCACGCAAGAGGAGCTGGAGCGCGCGAAATCGGCGCTCGAGGCGCAGCGCGTATTCGAGTCCGGACAATCAGACGACGCTGGCGAACCGCTACGGGCAAGGCGTAGCGCTTGGCCGCTCGATCGCCGACCTCGATGCGGTACCGAGCCGCATCCAGGCGATAACCCTGGACGACATCAAGCGGGCGGCAGGACGAGTTCCTCAGCGCCCAGCGCTCTGTGACCGGCCACGCTCACGCTGCCGGCAACCGGCGGCGACCGGCACCGTGCCGATCGGCAACCAAGCAGTGACCAGCGATAGGACCTGGATGCTCAGCGAATTCCGATCGTTGAGGTTGCTCGGCCCGCTCAGTGCGCCGTGCTCCTGGCGGACGTGTTCAGCTTGCGGCGCTGCTGGCCGGCCCGTCTGCCGCGGTCGCGCTCGAGGTCGAGCAGATCGTAAGCCCGCACGGCATCAAGGCATGGTTGGTCGAGGAGCACAGCGTACCGCTTCGTGGCGATCAGGTTCGCGTTCATGGGCGGCATCGCTCAGGACCCGCCCGGCAAAGAGGGCCTCGCCGGCATGGTCTCGGACCTGCTGACCGAAGGGCGCCGGCGACATGTCCGCCGCAGACCTTCAAGGAGCAGGCTGTCGCAGCTGGGCGCGCGTCTGTCGGCTGTCGAGCAGCCGGGACGCGATCTACGGCGGGCTCGAGACGCTGTCGACAGCGGTTTGCGCCGTCCGCCGAATTGCTCCGGCTGGTGCTGGTGCAGTCCGCGCTTCGATGCAGATGCGGTCGAAGCGGGCCAGGGCGCAACGCCTCACCGACCTCGCGCGTGCCGCCAATGAGCCAACGAGAGTGGCGCTCGATCGCTGGTACGCCGAAGCGTTTCCGGGCCACCCCTATGGCAGGTCCGTCGGACGGCACGCCCGAGATCGATCGCGCGGATCACCGCTAGATGATCTCAAGGCACATGCACGCGCGACCTGCTTCGCCAGGGACGTCTTGCAGATCGTTATCGTCGGCGACATCGACAAGCGCGCGGCCGCCGACGCGCTCGATGCGCATATTCGGTGGCCTTCCGGAGAAGGCGAGAACGACGCCGCGTCGAGAAGGTCGACCCGCGTGCCTTGCCGGCGCCGGTGGTCATCGACAAGGACTATCCGCTCGCCACGGCGACGCTTCGGTCTCCCCTCGCTGCGATCCGATCGATCCGGATTTCGCCGCGCTGCAGGTGCTGAATCACATCATCGGCAGCGGCGACTTCGACTCGAGGCTGATGGAGGAAATCCGCGTCAAGCGAGGCTTGGCCTATTCGATCCAGACCCGGTTGCTGCGCGATTCCATCACGTCACTCATGGTCGGCGGCGTGGCAACCAAGAACGAGGCGATGGGAACGACATTGGGCGTCATGAGGGACGTATTCGCACGACATGGCTCGCAACGGCCCGACGCCAGCCCAGTTCGACAATGCCAAACGCTACCTGACGGGCTCGTACCTGCTGGACTTCGACACCAACGCAAAGGTGGCCAACTCCTTGCTGCGGCATCCAGCTCGACGGCGAAGAGCCCGGACTACCTTCTGGCGCGCAACCGGAAGATCAATGCGGTCACGCTGCAAGGATGTCAGGCGCGTTGCAGAACACGTGCTCAAGCCCGATCGGTTGGTTGTGACCATCGTCGGCAAGCCGAAGCTGGAGCGCTGAGGCAGCCTTCTCGACGAACAATCCATGTCCCCACGGGCAGATGACCTTGCCGCCCATGCTCCGCCTCCGGCTCCACGGACGGCATGGCAACCCTTCGGGACCGTCTGACAGCCGTTTCGGCCACACGTCACGCTGCCGCCAGCGGTGACGCGCCGACTGCGATCGGAAGGATCGTAGCCTCGTTGCGCCGAGGCGCGGGCGGGCCGTTCACGGTCGCTCGCAGGCGCCTTGGCCCGAGGCTCGGAGTGGTTAGTCTTCGGCACGCATTTGCCTGCTTTCGACTTTATCCCGTCGCACTCCAACGGACACACCGGTCCGTTCGCACGAGCACCGCAGTGAGTGCTGCGATCGTGGGCTCGTCGACCGCGAGATCGACCTTGCGCGTTTGGCGAATTGCGCGAGCGCTGCCCGCCTCGGCGTCCCACTGGCCGGTGACATTGCCGGGGTAGCAACCGACCTTGCCGAGCGCCGTCTGCAAGCTGCGAGTCAGCGACTGACGTTCGCTCTGCCTTCTTTCGTCTTTCCACGATGCTGGCCGTGCGTTGCGCTTCTTCCTCGCGCCGCCTGCAGGCTGCCGATCCTGCCTCGCGTTGGGCGGCGTCTGCAGCCTGCTTGCGGCGAGCCTCGGTTCCGCAAGACTGCGCTCGTCTTCCGTCCGGCGCCGTCCGCATCAGATCTGCCTGCCGCTTGGCGGCTGCGGACGCCGCTCGCTTTGCTTCTCCTGTTCGAGAGCGGGGGCACGCTGGACCTCGTCCCGCGCTGCATTTCGCGGTCCGCCGGCACAATTCCCGCGCTCGGCTGAGCCCAGCGCGTGTACTGCAAGCCACCATAGGCCACACCGACCGCGAGCAAGATCGCGGCCGCGGCGGCGAACCGCCGGCGGGCGAGCGGGCCGGGCATTGCCGGCGGCCTGAGGTCCCAGCGGCATCGGCTCCGGAGCTGCGCAACGGATTGCGGCCGCTCCGCCTGCTTCACCTTCAAGTGCAGGCGTCGATAGCCCGCGAGAAAGTCCGCCCGGTACCTGGCCCTTGCGCTCACTGCGCCGCCGGCGGCATGCGATCCTCGTCGACGCGCAGCGTGGCTTCCTCGGCGGCCGTGCCGGTGACGGCCCGGTAGAGCGTGCCGCCGAGCGCATAGATGTCCGACCACGGCCCCTGCAGGCGGCTGTCGGACGGAGTACTGCTCGTGCGGCGAGTAGCCGGCCTTGACGATGCCGGTGACGCGAGCTGGCTCATCTCGGCACACCGCGCGCCGCGCCGCGCCGAAATCGAGCAGCACCGGGCGTGCCGTCGGCGCGCACGATGATGTTGTCGGGGCGATGTCGCGATGCAGGAAATCTGGCCGCGTGCATCATCTGCAGGGCGTCGAGCAGCGGCGGCTGTGATCGCATCCAGCTCGTCTTGCGTGGGCGGCCGCCGAGGCTCGTCAGCCAGGCCTCGAAGCTGAGCCCCTGCTCGAAGCGCATCACCATGTAGGCGGTCGAGTTGGCCTCGAACACGCGCGTGACGCGCACGATGCTCGGGATGCTCGAAGCGGCGCGAGCGTGCGCGCCTCCTGCAGGAAGTTGGAGCGGCCCCATTCGAACGTCCGCTTGTGGCAGGTCGGACTTCGGGCCGCACGCTCATGGTGGCGTCGCGGTCGCCGAAGTCGAGGGGGTAGTATTCCTTGATGGCGACCATGGTGCCGAGGTTGATGTCCTCGGCCTCGTAGGTGATGCCGAAACCTGCCCGACGCCGACCACGCGCGTCGATGCGGTAGCGCCGTCGAGAATGGTATTTTGCGGCAGAGCCAGGCGATCTGTCCAAGATACCCCCTCGACGCCGCTTTCATTCGATAGCGGCTCAGACCTTTGGGTAATGGAACACTTGCCATCCGAGCAGCCGAGGATAGCACGCAAGACGCCGACGCACTGTTTCTGGGGAACACGTGCGCAGGCCAGCCTGATTTCGCCAGCTCGCACCGGACCGGCCGTGGGTGTGAAACAAAAGACCGCGACGAGAGCCGTCGCGGTCTCAACTGTGGTCGAGGGGTTGGAGTTCAGAACGTGGGCTTGAACGACTTGGCTGGCTGCGGCCTGGGCCTTCTCGAACAGGTGCTGCGTGGCCCGGGTCGACAGATCGAAGAATTCCTTGGTCTGCTCGCTCGCCTGCGCGGCAAGCCTCTGACGAACTCGCTCTGCAGCTTGGCGAGCTTCGGGCAGCGACTTGGCCGTGGCCATCGCCTGCGCCGCAGTGAAGGCGGCCTCGGCGTTTGCCGTCAGGTTCTGCACGATCTTCTCGTTGAGCATCTTCGTGCTGCCCCAGGCGGTATCGGCGATCTCGGTCATGACCTTGGCGCCGTCCTGCGCGGCTGCAGCGGTCTTGGCGTAGAAGTCCTTGGAGGCGGCGACGCCCTGCTGGGCCATGGCCTGGACGTTCTCCGGAACGCGGGCGTCCTTGAAGAGCTTCTCGGCTTGGTCGAAGGCTTGCTTTCCGAACTGTTGGTTCACGGTCGTATCCATCGGTTGGCGGGCTGTGGGGTGACGCCTCGATGGGCGCCTGCACTATATATAGGCATGTTATTGTGCATTGCAACATATAATTTGTGCGACGCGACATCACGTTTGCGTGAACGGACGTGGAGATACCGTGAAACGGCGCCTCATCGGATGCAAGCGCTGTCCTCAGAGCGAACTTGCGCCAGCTCCAGCTCGCCGATCAGGTCGCGGTGCCGGTCGCCTCGGGCGAACCGACGCGCCCGCTCAGGCGGAGCACCGGCCGCGTCCGGCAGGCTCGTAGGGCGAGTCGATGCCGGTGAAGTTCTTGAGCATCGCCGCGCGCGCGCCTTCTTGTAGAGCCCCTTGACGTCGCGCTCCTCGGCCACCTCCAGCGGCGTGTCGACGTGATACCTCGATGAACTCGCCCGGTTCGAACAGCTCGCGCGGCCATGCGCCGCTCGGCCCGGAACGGCGAGATGAAGGATACGAGCACGATCAGGCCGGCGTCGACCATGAGCCTCGCGACTTCGGCGACGCGGCGAATGTTCTCGACCCGGTCGGCGTCGGTGAAGCCCAGGTCCTTGTTGAGCCCGTGCCGGACGTTGTCGCCGTCGAGCAAGATAGGTGTGCCGGCCCAGCGCGTGGCAGCTTGCTTCTCGACCAGGTTCGCAATCGTCGACTTGCCGGCGCCGGACAGGCCGGTGAACCACAGCACGCAGGGCTCTGTGCCCCTTGAGCGCCGCGCGCGCCTGCTTGTTGACCTCGATCGCCTGCCAATGGATGTTCTGCGACGCGGCGCAGCGCAAAGTGCAGGATGCCCGGCGCCGATCGTGCGCGTTGCGTCATGCGGTCGATCAGGATGAAGCCGCCCGTGTCGCGGTTGTCGACGTAGGGATCGAACGCGATCGGCTGGTCGAGGTCAAGATTGCAGACGCCGATCTCGTTGAGCTGCAGCGTCTTCGCCGCGAGATGCTCGAGCGTGTTGACGTTGATCTTGTACTTCGGCTCCGGCGATCGTCGCGTCGACGCGTCTTCGCGCCGATCTTCAGCGAGATAGGGCGCGCCCCGGCAGCATCGGCTCGTCCGGCCATCCAGATGACGGTGCGCCTCGAACTGGTCGGCGACTTCGGCGAGCGCGATCCGCCGCGGCCAGCACGTCGCCGCGGCTCACGTCGATCTCGTCCGTCGAGCGTCAGCGTGATCGACTGGCCGGCGACGGCGCGCGTCGAGATCGCCGTCCATCGTGACGATGCGCGCGACCGTGCTTTCGCGGCCCGGAGGGCAGCACGCGCGACGTCGTCGCCCGGCACGCACCGTGCCGCCGACGATCGTGCCCGCAGAAGCCGCGGAAATCGAGATTCGGGCCGGTTGACCCACTGCACCGGCAGGCGGAACGGTCCGCGTCGCCGACCGCGATCGTCGATCTCGACCGTCTCGAGATAACCCATCAGCGTCGGGCCGCGGTACCACGGCGTGTTCACGCTGGTCGTCGGTGACGTTGTCGCCCTTGCAGCGCCGAGAGCGGGATCGCCGACGACGTCCGTCGAAGCCCGATCTGCGTCGGCGAATTCGCCGGTACTCGCGCTCGATCGGTGTCGAACACGTCCTCGCGAGTAGCCGACCAGATCCATCTTGTTGATCGCGAGCACGACGTTGCGGATGCCGAGCAGCGAGACGAGGTAGCTGTGCCGGCGCGTCTGCGTCAGCACGCCCTTGCGCGCGTCGATCAGGATGACCGCGAGGTCGGCGGTCGAGGCGCCGGTGACCATGTTGCGCGTGTACTGCTCGTGGCCCGGGCGTGTCGGCGACGATGAACTTGCGCTTGTCGGTGGCGAAGAAGCGGTAGGCGACGTCGATCGTGATGCCCTGCTCGCGCTCGGCGGTCAAGCCGTCGACGCAGCAGCGCGAAATCGAGGTCGCCGCCCTGGCGTGCCGACTTTCTTCGAGTCGGCCTCGAGCGCGGCGAGCTGATCCTCGTAGATCATCTTCGACTCGTACAGCAGGCGACCGATCAGCGTGCTCTTGCCGTCGTCGACGCTGCCGCAGGTGATGAACCGCAGCAGGCCTCTTGCGCTCGTGCGACGTCCGAGATAGCTGCCTCGATGTCGCGCGGCGATGCAGATCGGAGACGTGCGCCATCAGAAGTATCCCTTCCTGCTTCTTCTTCTCCATCGACGCCGACTGAGTCGTGGTCGATCACGCGGCCCTGGCGCTCGGAGGTCGTCGTCAGCAGCATCTCCTGGATGATCGCCGGCAGCGTGTCGGCGTCGCTCTCGATCGCACCGGTCAGCGGATAGCAGCCGAGCGTGCGGAAGCGCACCTTGCTGCAGCATCGGCTGTCTCGCCCGGCGTCGAGCGGCATGCGCTCGTCATCGACCATGATCAGCGTGCCGCCGCGCATCGACGACCGGCCGCTCCTTGGCGAAATAGAGCGGCACGATCGGGATGATCTGCGCAGGTGGATGTATTGCCAGACGTCGAGCTCGGTCAGTTCGACAGCGGAAAGACGCGCATGCTCTCGCCCTTGTGCTTCGCGCGCGTTGTAGAGGCGCCACAGCTCGGGGCGCTGGCATCTTCGGATCCCAGCGGTGCTGCGCCGAGCGGAACGAGAAGATGCGCTCCTTGGCGCGCGATCTTCTCCTCGTCGCGGCGCGCGCCGCCGAAGCGCCGCGTCGAAGCCGTACTTGTCGAGCGCCTGCTTCAGGCGCCTGCGTCTTCATGACGTCGGTGTGGACCGCGGAGCCGTGCGTGAACGGGGTTGATGCCTCGCGCGACGCCTTCCGGGTTGACATGTGCACGATCAGCTCGAGGCCGAGGCCGCTTCGTACCGTGCGGTCGCGCGAAACTCGATCATCTCGCGGAATTTCCACGTCGTGTCGACGTGCAGCAGCGGAAACGGCGGCTTGGCAGGATAGAAGGCCTTCATCGCCAGGTGCAGCATCACCGAGCTGTCCTTGCCGATGGAATAGAGCATCACCGGCGAGCGGAACTCGGCCCACGCCTCCCTCCAGGCGCGTATATGCTCTCGGCCTCGAGCTGCTTGAGATGTGCGCGACGGCGAATGGTTTGCGCGCGCACCAGCGTGCATCGTCGAGTGCGGTGAGGATCAGCGCATTCAATCGTCACGGCCCCGCGGGCGCCGTGGTCGTGGCGCGATCGCCCATGAGGCGTTTCCTTACCAGGCTGCCTGTGCATCGTCGCCACCGGCCGAACTCGCTGTTCCCGGGATCGGCGGCATCGTCCGACCCCTCGCGCGTGCGGTAGGTTTGACGGGAAGCTGCCCTCGGGGGCGCGAACGCTGGCGCAATCGATCCGCGCGACCCGACCTCGATCACCCGCCCGCTCAGTCCCCAGAGAGACCTCCTGGAAGCGTCGCTTTGACCCTTTGAGTCTCCAGGGGGTCTCGTAGCGTCATCAAGCAATACGTAACTT
>ERZ1370068.5237-contig-4267_pt1 | contig 54145 bp, 77 predicted proteins | sample MGYA00561227_ERZ1370068 | MGnify/ENA primary metagenome ERZ1370068 (study PRJEB38410, sample SAMEA6850437) | metagenome | study: Metagenomic assessment of the ecological functions of the soil: analysis of the soil microbiota associated with the... | reverse complement strand
TGATCGGGCACCACTTCCCGAACGGTCTCCGCCGCGTGGTCGTGCTCGTATAGCCCGGTGAGCGCCGCGGATGGCCTCAGACGCGGAAGCGGCGCGCGCGGCCACCCGCCCTCGCGCCGATTCGGCCGCGCCTGGCGCGGCGCCGATCGCGCCCGCCTCGCCGGAATAGGGATGCACGACGATCTCGGCGTCGGGCACTTTCGCCGCGGATGAAATCGCACCTGGGCCTTCACCACCGCGAGGTTGCGGTGCGTACCGCCCTGCAGGACGAACTTGCGTCCGGCCGACCGCGAGATTCTGCAGCTGGCCCGGCATAGATCCACACGTTGAGCGGCAGCACCGCGGCGAGCGCGGCCATGATCTCCTCCGGCCGACCAGCCCTTGCGCTGCTGGTTGACGATGTCGGACTGGAGGAACACGCCGCAGCCCATGGCCAGCGCCGGCATCGCCTTGGCCGCGAAGGCGCTGCTCGGCGTACTGCCTCGAGCGGCACGCGAGTAGCGCTCGGCCACGCCCTGCAGGAACGCGCCGTTGCCCGACGAGCACTGCGAGTTCAGGCGGAAGTCGGCGACCGTGCCCTGGCGCAGGATCATGATCTTGACGTCGGTGCCGCCGACGTCGCAGATCACGTCGGCGTCGGGGAAGTAATGGAGCGCGCGCGGTGGCGTGCGCCACCGTCTCCACCGACCGCCACGTCGGCGCCGAGCACGTCCTTCAGCAGGTCCTTGCCGTAGCCGGTGAGCGCGAGCGCGCCGATGCCTCGTGAAGCCGGCCTCGCGGACCTGCCGGAAGAGCGCCTGCGCGTCCTCGATCGGATTGCCCTTGGACAGCGCGTAGCAGCTGAAGAGCAGCTCGCGCTCCGGCGAGAGCACCACCGCCTTGGCGGTGGTGCTGCCGAAGTCGCAGCCGACCAGGACCGGCGCCGCTGCGACGGTGCGGCCGTCGCGGCGGCGCCGCCTGGCGCTGGCCGCTTGAGTATCGCGACACGAAGGACTCGAGGTCGCTCGGCGTCGCGCGACCAGGCCCTTCGCGCCGTCCTTCGCCTTCTGCTTCGGCCTGGCCCTCGTCCACCCACCAGCGCAGCTTCTCGCGCGCCGCGGTAGACGGCCGACGCCGGCCGGCTCGCCGGCCGCGATCTCGACGCAGCCGAGGCAGGCGTAGTAGAGCGCCTCCTTCGGGCACCATGATGAGTCCGCGATCGCGGCCCTCGGGCAGCGCGATCGTCGCGCTCGCTCCCAGAGCTTGCCGAGATGGTGCCGCCAGGCTTCCTGCAGCCCGCTGAAGAACAGGTTGGGCCCGCCGAGCAGCAGCACGCCCGGGCGTCGGCGTGTTGCCCTTGGTGAGCGTGGCGAGGTTCTGGTAGACCACCGCCTCGAAGAGGCTCGCGATGATCTCCTCGACCGGCACGCCGGTCTTGACGAGCGTGTTCGCGTCGGCCTCGGCGAAGATGCCGCACTTGCTAGCTGATCTTGTGGAGGCTCATGCCCTGCGTAGCGCATGTCGGCCAGCCGCTCGCGGCGCGACCTGCAGCTTGCGCGCGGTCTTCTCGATGAAGGTGCCGGTGCCGCCGCTGCACGCCGACTGCATGTACACCTGCTTGCGTCTTGCCGTCGCCGCTGGCGGTGAAGAAGAGCGTCTTCATGTCCTCGCCGCCGATCTCGGACACGAAGTCGCACGTCGGGGTGCAGCCGCTCGACCGCAGCCGACGACCGCGACCACCTCCTGGACCATCTTGGCGCCGACCAGCGGGCGCGAGCATGCCGCGCCGGAGCCGGTGAAGAAGACGCGGTCGCGGCCTGCCGCGAGGCCTGCACTCGTCCTCCATGCGGCCGAGGAACTCGAGCACCTTCTCCGCCTGGCGTGGTATTGGTGGCGCTGGTAGTCCTGCCAGATTACTTTTCCTGGCCCTCGCTCCGCTCGGGAAGCACTTCCATATCCGCTCGCCTCGCCTTCGGCTGCGTCTCGCCCGACCTCGACCACGACGGCCTTGACGGTGGTGGAGCCGACGTCCATGCCCGATGTATTTCGCCATGTGCGGTTCAGCGGGCCTTCGCCGCGCACGTGGAGGACCAGGTTGGCCGCCGTCCGCCGCGCAGCCCATGTGCGGCACCTTGTAGTCGGCCCGCTTCATCGTCGGGTGCGCGTCGAGATAGGCGCGCGATGGCGTCCAGCGTCATGCCGCTCCGCGAGGCCTCGTCGAACTCTCGCTGCGCGCGCTTCTTGGCCTCGGTGAGGATCATCTGGCAGCGCGAGAGCGCGTGCACCTCGGCGTCGCCCTTGATCTCGCAGCGGGGCGTAGGCAGGTCCGGGATACTTGCCGAGCACCGCCCGACATGGCCCCGATGCTCATGGTGTTCGGCATGCAGGAATAGGGCGACAGCTCGCAGATCATGTGGGCCTTCTTCTTGGTGTGGGCCCAGATGCGCCTTGCCGATCAGCATATCGCCCTCGCCGCCGTCGAGCCGGCTGTGGAAGTAGGGCGCGGCGAGCCGGCGCAGCTCGAGCTGCCTGCGGCAGCTCGTGGGCAAGATCGCCCATGGCCGGCGCAGCCGGTCGAAGGCGCCGCGGTAGATGGCCTGCACCGCGCGCCCGAGGCCCGAGCTGAGCCGCGCGCCGCGCTCCACGCCCGAGTAGTCCTCGAACTTCTGCAGCCCCAGCCGCAGGAGATAGTCCATCCACACCGTGATACCGGCGGGATAGACCTCCGCGCCCTCCGCCTCGAGCCAGCGGTGGATATTGTAGTTGGGGTCGCCTTCCACCGTCTGGAGGTAGAACTCGCCGGTGATCTTCACGGTCGGCTTCACGCGCAGCCGATCCAGCTCGATGGTCGCCGGAACTTCTTCCGGATCTCGCGCATGGCGCTTCACGAAGTGCCGCGTGGTGAGGTACCACGCCACCGACTGCCACGGGCCCATCTGGGGGCCGGCTGCGGAAGACCTGGTAGAGGAGCTCCACCGACTCCTTCACCACCGCCTCGCTGGCCCGGCACCACCTCGTACGGCCGCACCTGGTACTCGAGGTCCTGGACGAGGTCGGTGGTGAAGATGCGCCCAGAGGCAGCCCAGCGTGCACCGGCAGGTTGATGTCGAAGCCGTCGCCCATGGCGGCCTTCTGGTCGAGCTCGTCCTGGGCGAGGAGGAACATGCGGAAGGCCCTCGAGGCCCGAGTTGCGCAGCGCGAGCTCGTAGCTCTGCTGGTACTGGCCGGAAGCGGCAGGCGCCGCAGGAGCCGGCGGTGAGGTAGACGAACTTCTTGCTCACTTCCTCCGCGCCGATCTCACCCGACTTCTCTTGAGGAAGTTGACCAGGTTGCCGGTGGTGGTGCTGGTGGGGCAACATGGCCGATGTCGGCGGTCTCGCGCCCGGTGAGGAGGTCCTCCTTGCGGCCACCGGCGGCACCTGCGCCCGGTGTTGCCGCCGCTCTCCAGCACCGCTTGCAGGATGCGCTCCGCGCCAGTGCAGGCCTCCGAAGAGGCCGGTCACCGAATCGCGCTCCGCGCGCGGAAGGGCTTCGGGCGCATAGGCCCGGTAATGCTGTGTGGCGGCGGTCGCTCCGTCTTCGCGATTCGCTCAGTCGTCGCGGTGGCCACATCGTTCTCCGTTGGGCTGCTCTGAGCCGACCGCTCGGCTCAGCCGTCAACTTGCCGGCTACCCATCCGAATAGGTGCCGGCTGGGGTCTCCATGGCGTCATCCCCTACTACGCTGGGCCTGCGGTCATGGATGGCCACTGCCGCAGTAGTGGTCTGCACCGGTCCTATCCTCCTGGCGACACCAGTACCACGGCTTGGGCCTAGACGCAGACGGTAGGTGATGCGCATAAGCGCATGCCTGGTCATCACCGGGCGCCCTGGCGGCAGGTGGCCACCGTGTAGGTCGCGAAGACTGCCCGGCACGGGGCGCCCTTGGCCGCGTGCAGGTCACGCGTGAGGTCGCCGATGAGCGAGACCACCGCCCGGACATTGCGCCCGGGGAACGGGTGGGCGCGAGGAGGCTAGCGGCGCGTCTCGCGTGGTCGGCGATAGAATCGCTGGATGATCGCCGACGCCGACGGGCCGTCGGCGCCCGTTCAGGGCAGCTGCTCCAGGCGCTTCCGCCGCTTCAACGTGAGGTTCTCCGACGGCGTCGCCCGGTGGAAGACGGCGCGCCTCGAGGTGATTGGCGTGCACCGAGAGCCCGTCGCGCCCGTGGATGAGACCGACCCGCGCCGCCGGAGCAAAGCTCGAGCGTCCACGAAGGCGCCGGTCGCGTCGGCGATGAGAGAGTTGCGCGAGGCCGCCCGGGGCGGCCGCAGCGCGGCCTCCAGCGCGGCATCCACCGTCTTCTTCACGCAGGGCGAGGCGGAGAGCAGATAGCGCGGAGGTCCCTCACCCCACCACGCCCGGATCGTCCACGTAAGCTGGCGCACAACCCCGACGCCGGCCTCGTTCAGTCCCGTATGGCCGAGCAATCCCGCCGTCGTGAATATCACGGTGGCAGGCGCGTCGCGGGCTCCTGCCGCACGATGACCCCGAATTCCTCGGAGAAAGGGACCAAGATCCACGTTCTGTCCGAAGAGGACGCCGCCCGCTTCGGCCCGCCCGTCGCCCAGCGCGCGAACGTGGTGCATTCCCCCGGGGAGGGGCGCGGGCGCGGCGCGCTTGGCGCGCAGGACCTCGGCGCGGGCCTGGAGCACGAGGAGCCCGCGACCGGAATGTCCGCGCCGAGGGCCAGGCCCTGCAGCTCTTCCCGCAGGAACGGGGCATGCTCCTGGATGGGCCGCGCATAGAGCTGCCCGGCCGGCGATCACCGCGGTCGCGCGTCGGCACCTGTCTCGCGGCACACGTGGCCGATCCACGCCTCGACGTGGCGGTCGATGAGTGGGGCGAAAACCTGGCCCACCTGCTCGCCCCATGGCGGCCCCAGGTGCCTCGCACACCGACGAAGGGCAGAATGTCGCGTCATGCTCGGGTGAGCCTAGCGTGCGCCCACGTCCACGTCAATCGGCGCCATGCGCGGATGCAAGATATTTCTCTTCTCCCCGGCGGGACCGACTGCCTAGCATGGGGCGCAGATGATCTACGCCTTCGGTGCCATCGAGGCCCGGGTCGGACAGACTTCCCGCCTGAGAAGCCCCCTGTAGCTCGCGCCTACTGTCCGGGCTGCGAGCCCGCTCGCCGACGGCCAGCAAGAAGTTCTCGATGTGCAATGGTGCGAGGCGCATCTGCCCTGCGCGCGAGGGTGCGGACGACGCCCCTCGTAGCCTCGAACGGCACGCTCGTTCGGGGCGCGAGAGGCGGGCGGCGACGGTAACCGCCTCTGGTGCGATCTCCTCCATCGGGCTCGCCCTGCGCCCCCCTTCCGGCCACACGCGTCGCGCCGGCGCGACGCCGATCGCCAGCCCCGCCTCCCTATGACCGGCTCCGCGCTCACGAGAACGAAGGCGACCCGACATGGCCGGTCCGTCCGGTTGCTCCACGCGTGGTTGGTGCCACGCTGGATGAGACAGTCACCCGCGCGCAGGAGCACCTCGCCCCTCGTCCATCAGCGCCCAGATCTCGCCATCCGACCACCAGCGCGTAGTCCACCGTGCTGGTCTTGTGCACGCGGGCGGGCGGCGCTGGGATCCATCGCGTGGTCCGCGCCCATGGCGCTGAAGAGTCTCCGTCCGGTGCGGCGCCGCCCGGTCGCTCGGGAGGGAAATCAACCACTCTGAAGATCGCGTGCGGCTCGCGCGGCCGAGCACCACCGGTCGCGGGCGGGGCGATCCGTGCCGGCATTGCCCCGCCGGCGCGCGGTCGGTGACCCAGAGGTCGATGAGCGCGAGCCCTGGAACCGCCTCGAGCTCGAGCACATGGGGCGAGGGACCGGTCCATGACGAAGATGGCATCTGCCCCCGCATTGTGTCCGCGTGACGACGCGTCGCATCGGTCTGGCCATCGGCGTTTCTCCTCGTTCAGGGACGGGCGGTAGCGCGGTCAGCGGTCAGATGCGGTGGTCGGGACGCGCGCTCTGACGGTGCGGAAGCGCGACGAGCAGCGGGACTACGGCGGCCATCAGGGCGGCGGCGAATAGCCAGCCAGCGCCGCGGGCTCTCGTAGCGGTCGCGGAGTCTGCCGGCGACGCCCGGCATGGCGGCCATGCTTCAGGTAAAATACGGTGTAGTACATGCCGAATGCCCGGCGCCAGCGCCGGTTGGGCAGGGCCTTGGGCAGGAGCGCCATGAGCGCCCCGGCGCGGCGCCCGCGAGAATGCCCACGAGGACGCACCAGAGCGCGGGCGGTCGAAGGGGGAATGCCAGCATGGCCAGGGCACACGCTGACCGAGCCGGCGCGATGAGGAGACCTTGCCGGCCGAGGCGAGATCGGCCAGAGTCCGCCCAGCGGGATGGATCCGAGGGTCACCCAGATGCCCAGGCCACGATGGCGCCTGTCGCGCCTACGGAGCGCCCGCCCACCCCGCGAGCAAGCGGCGGCGAAGCTCGAAGACGACATAGCTCGCATTGAACACGCCCCACCCGAGCCCCCGATAGTGGCGAGCGCCAGCTCCGCGGCGGCGAGCCCCAGCATGTGAGGCCCCATGCTCTCCGGAGCGCGCTGCCGGCGGATCCCGATAGAATAGGAGCATGAGGACGAACGCGACGGCGGCCGCGGCCACGGTCGCGTGCACCGCCCCACGCCACGAGGACATCGGCGGCCAGCGTGCCCAGGGTGGCCAGCGCCAGGCCCATGCCGATGGGCCAGACGGCATGACGCCCATGGCCGTCGCCATCTCCCTTGTCCCGGAACCAGTCGGCCACCATCTTGGCCAGCAGCACGTTCAGCAAGACCCCGCCGATGCCGCTGACGATGCGCCCTGCGCTGGCGGCGGCGAAGCTCTCGCTCGCCGCCATGCCGAGCCCGCCCGCGGCCATCAGCGCGAGCCCGATCAGCGCAGAGGCGCCGCTCGCCGAAGCGCTGACCGAGCATGCCGCCGGGCAATGCGATGACACCGCCCGGCAGCAGATAGAGGCCCATCAGCATCCCGACCTGGCCATAGCCAATATGAAAATCATCCACGAGAAAGGGAGCCACCGAGGCGACGGATTGGAACCGAAATCCCATGGAAAGCCGAGTGAGGAAAATAATGCCGAGGATGAGCCAGCGATTGCTCACCGGTGGAGAATAACCCGCGTCCAGCCGTATTTGCTCGGATAACGGCTCGAGACCCCCTCGTCTACCACGTAGGAGGAATGGGGCCCATGAACGCAAAGGCGACGAACCTTATTGGTGCGGTTGGCGGAGTATTTCCTGAGCGTCCCGGCTCCGGGCGATCGCGGCGGATCCGGCTCTCCGCCTCCCCTCCGCCTCCTCCGCCTTCTGTCGAATCCCAGGCTCCAGCCAAAAGCCCCGGCGCCCCGGCGAACCCGACCGCCCCCGCGGGGATCACGCCTGCTCGAGTGAGCTATCTCAACGGTGAAGTCTCCCTTCGCGTCCGGGGGCCAGCGACTGACGCCGGCCAAGGTGAATACGCCGCTCGCGCCGGGTGACGTGTTCTATACGGCGCCGACGGCACGGTGGAGCTCCAGGTCGGGCCGCGCGCCTTCGTGCGCGCCGCGCCTGGCGCGCAAATCGCCCTCGACAATCACGAGCCCGACTACATCCAGCTCCGCGCTCAGCGCAGCGTCACGCCGCGCTCGACATCCGGCGAGGCTCGATCCCGGCGACGTCGTCGAGCTGGCCACGCCGGGCGCGCGCCTTCACGGTCGAGCGGAACGGCTTCTACCACGCGGAGGTGACCGACGACACCACGACCTTCCGCGCGCATCGAGGCGGGGTTCTGCCACCATGACGCCCCTCGGGCGGCGCCGCCGACACCGGTGGCCGCCAACGAGCAGGTCATGGCGATCGGCACGGAGTCGCCCCGGGTCGTCGCTAGGGCGGCCCGTCGCTGACCGCCTGGGATCAGTGGAACTATCAGCGCACGGACTATCTCGTCCAGCCTGCGAGCGCACGCTACGTGCCCTCGGCGTGTCATGGCGACCGAAACGCTTGGACCAGCATGGGAGCTGGCGCACCGGGAAGGCTACGGCACATGTGTGGGTCCCGGGCCGTGGCGCCGGGCTGGGTGCCGTACAGCACCGGCCGGTGGATCTGGGATCCGCGCTTCGGCTGGACCTGGCTGGAGCGATGCCCCATGGGGCTGGGCGCCGTATCACTACGGCCGGTGGGTGTTCGTCCACAACTACTGGGCCTGGCGCCGGGGCCCATCGTGGTCCGGCCCGTCTACTCACCCGCTCTCGTCGTCTTCCTCGGTGGGGGCGTGCACATCGGCGTGAGCTTGGCTCGGCCGGTGTACTGGGCTCCGCTCTGGCTGGGGTGAGCCGTGCATCCCCCTGGTGGGGGCGGCCGGGCTTCGTCGGCGTGGCCAGCTGGCATGGCTGGGGCGGCCCGCGCGTGGTGAACAATGTCGTGGTCCGCAACACCACGGTCGTGAACGTGCAGAACATCAACGTGTACCGGAACGTGACCGTCAACAACGCCGTGGTGAGTGCGTGCCCGCCGACCGCTTCGGACGCGGCGAGGTCGCGGCGACCCGGGTGAACACGACGGACGTGCGGCAGCTCGCGCCGGTGCGCGCGCGCGCCCTGAGGTGAGGCCCGTGGCGGCGAGCGTGGCCCCCGGCAACGGCTCGGCGGCGAAGCCGCCGGCGAACGTGCAGAATCGCCGCGTGGTGGCGACGCGCGCGCCGCGGGACCAGGGCCCGGCGCTCCGTGAGCAGGGCTTGCCCGATGGCAAGGCCGCGGGGGTGGAGCCGGCGCCGAAGCTGGTGGCGCGCGCCGGTGCCGACCGTGGTGCGCTCCGCGCCCGCGCGTCGACGATAGTCGCCCGCCACGGGGCGGCGGAACGGACGGAGCGGAACGACGGTGCGGATCGCGCGAGGAGCAACGATCGATCCGCGCCGGCGGCTCCGCGGGTGCGGGACGAGGGGCGGCCGGAGCCCAGGCAGGGCGCGCCGGTCCAGACCCCCGCCGGCGCCGGCTCCCGCGCCGGCTCCGCGGCGAGTGCGGGACGAGGGGCGGCCAGAGCCCAAGCAGGGCGCGCCGGTCCAGACCCCGCCGGCGCCGGCTCCCGCGCCGGCTCCGCGAGTGCGGACGAGGGGGCGGCCGGAGCTCAAGCAGAGCCCGCCGGCTCCGCCAACGGGGCGACCTGAGGTCAAGCAGAGCCCACCGGTTCCGCCAACGGGGCGGCCGGAGGTCAAGCAGAGCTCCGCCGACCCACCACGGGGCGGCCGGAGGTCAAGCAGAGCCCGCCCGCTCAGCCTACGGTGACGCCGGCCCCGTGCCCGGCTCCCCGCGGGCGGGATGAGAGGACGCCCGAGCCCAGGCAGAGTGCCCCGGCGCGGCCCATTCCGTCGGCGCCGGCCGCCCCGCGCCGCGTCCACAAGAAGAGGCTCGGCCGCAGCCCAGGGTGGCACCTCCTGCTCCGCCCGGCGGTGGCCCCCGCGCCCCGCCGGGCCCACCCGCGCGCATCGAGCGACCGGCCCAGAGCGAGCGGATCGGGCCGCCGGCGCGTCCGGCACCGGCGGAGAAGCCCGCGCCCGCCCAGCCTCGAGTCCTCGCACCCACCGCTTCGAGCCCGTGGCGCCAGCGATCCGGAGCGAGCGGCGCGCATGGCGGCAAGGGGCAGCGGGACAATCGTGAGACCGTCGCGGTCCCGGAGCCGGGCCCCCGTACCAAGATGCGCGACTGATCCGCGGCCGGCGGTTCAGGCCGGCTTTGACGCTGGGGCCACGCACGGCGGACACTCCGGGCCCGTGACCGCGCGTGTCCTCGGCGTCGACATCGGCACCACCGCGGTGAAGGCGATCGCGCTCGACGAGCACGGGCGCGTCGCCGCCACCGCGAGCATTCCCCACGATGGGCTCGCGCCCCGCCCCGGCTGGTCCGAGGGGGATCCCGCCGCCTGGTGGTGGGGCGCGGTGGGCGCGCTGCGGCTCCTTGCCGAGCAGGCGTCGCTCGACGCCGTCGCCATGATCGGCGTGAGCGGCATGGTTCCCGCGCTCCTCTGCCTCGACCGGGCCGGGCGCCTGCTCCGGCCGTCCATCCAGCAGAACGACGCCCGCACCGAGGTGGAGATCGAGTGGCTGCGTGGGCGGCTCCCGGTCGCGGACTCCTTCGCTGCCACCGGGCAGCCCATCAGCCAGCAGCTCGTGCTGCCGCGCTCCTCTGGCTGCGGACGCACGAGCCCGAGATTCACCGGCGGATCCACCGCGTGCTCGGCTCCTATGACTGGATCACCCACCGGCTCACCGGCGAGTGGAGCCTCGAGCGCAACTGGGCGCTCCGAGGCCGGCTTTGGACGCGCGGCGCGAAGCCTGCTACGCGCCGGCTCTCGCGGCCACGGAGACGCCGGAAACCTGGCTGCCGCCCGTGCGCGCGCCGCACGAGGTGGTGGGCGCGCTCACGCCGGAGGCCGCCGCCGCCACCGGCCTTCGTGCGGGGACGCGGGTGATCGCGGGCAGCGCCGATCATGTCGCCGCCGCGCTGGCGGCGGGCACCGGGCCCAGCGAGCTCCGTGCTCAAGATCGGGAGCGCGGGGAGTGCTCTATGGCGTGGACCGCTTCGCGCCCGATCCCCGCCTGTACATCGACTACCACGACCGGCCGGGCCGCTTTCTCCTCAACGGTTGCATGGTGACCAGCGGCGCGCTGGTGAAGTGGTTCGCCGAAGCCTTCGCGCGCGATCTCGGCGAGGGCGAGGCGCGCTATGCGCGGCTCGACGCGGAGGCGGAGGCCACTCCGCCCGGCGCCGACGGCCTCGTGATGCTGCCGTATTTCCTGGGTGAGAAGACCCCCATCTTCGACGCGGGCGCGCGCGGCGCGGTATCCGGGCTCACGCTGGCGCATGGCCGCGGCCACCTCTTCCGCGCGGTCCTCGAGTCGGTGGCCTATGGCTTCCGCCACCACGTCGACGTGCTCGTCGAGGGTGGCCATCCCATCCGGATCGCGCGGATCATGGACCGCGGGCGCGCAGCCCGCTCTGGCGGCAGATCGTGGCGGATGTGCTGGGCCGGCCCATCGAGTATGCTCCGGGGCGGACCTCGGGAGCGCCTGGGGCGTGTGGCCTGGAGTGGTCGGCGTGGCGGCCGGCTGCTGGAGCTGGGAGCGGCCCGGGACGTCGGCCGATACGCCGCCGGTCGTGCATATGCCGGTGCCTCGAGCACACCGCCCGCTACGAGCGCCTGTACGGGACCTACCGCGGGCTATACCCGACACTGCGAGGAGAGAAGCGATGAGACACAAGATCGCCGTGATTCCCGGCGACGGCATCGGCAACGAGGTGGTGCCTGAGGGTCTGCGCGTGCTGGAGGCGGCCGGGCGGCGCTTCGGCTTCGAGTGCGCGCTTGCACGCATTTCGACTGGAACTGCGAGCGATACACCTGAAGCACCGGCCGCATGATGCCGGAGGACGGGCTCGATCAGCATCCGCAGGCTTCGAGGCGATCTTCCTGGGCGCCGTCGGCTTCCCGGCGTGCCCGACCACGTCTCGCTCTGGGGGCTCCTCATCCCCATCCGCCGCAGCTTCCACCAGTACGTCAACCTGCGGCCCGGTGCGGCTCCTCAAGGGAGTGCGGTCGCCGCTGGCCGGCCGCAAGCGCCGCGCGACATCGATATGCTGCATCGTGCGGGAGAACAACGAGGGCGAGTACTCGAGATCGGCGGGCGGCATCTTCCGTGGCGCCGACACGAGATGCGCGATTCAGCAGGCGATCTTCACCCGTAAAGGCTGCGACCGCGTGATGCGCTACGCCTTCGAGCGCGCGCGCCGGCGGCCGCAGCAAGCACGTGACGTCCGCCACCAAGTCCAACGGCATCATCCACAGCATGCCGTACTGGGACGAGCGCTTCGCCGCCATCGGCCGAGGAGTATCCCGACGTGAAGACCGCCCAGTTCCACATCGACATCCTCACCGCCCACTTCGTCCAGCATCCGGACTGGTTCGACGTCGTGGTCGGCTCGCAACCTCTTCGGCGACATCCTCTCCGACCTCGGCCCCGCCATCGCCGGCACCATCGGCATCGCGCCCGGCGGCAACATCAACCCCGAGCGCAGAATTCCCGTCCATGTTCGAGCCCGTGCACGGCTCGGCGCCGGACATCGCGGGCAAGGGCATCGCCAACCCGGTCGGCGCAGATCTGGCCGGGCGCCATGCTGCTCGAGCACCTCGGGCCACCAGGACGCCGCCGACGCGGTGGTGGGGGCCATCGAGAAGCTGGTGGAGGAAGGCAAGACTGGTGACGCGCGACCTCGGTGGCAAGGCCTCCACCAAGGAGGCTCGGTGACGCCCTGGCCACCATGATCTCAGGCGCCTGCAGGCCCCTCTGCTAAGGGTAGGGATCTGGATCCCGCCAGATCCCCCACGGGCTCTCATCGAACAGGAGGCTTCGATGCGGCGTGCCGCACACGGGCTGGTGCTCATCTGGGTGCTGTGGTCCACCACCTCGCTGGACAACGATCCCCGCCTCCTCGTGAGCGGGTGGCTGTTCGGGGTGCAGCCGTTCCCCCGCCGACTCCCCGTCTGGCCGAGGGCTATCCGAGCCAGGCCGCTTGCCAGGCCGTGCTGGAACGCTACATGAGTATCCCTCAAATCCTCCAACGATAGCTATACGCCGGACTATTGGGAAGCGGGAGGGCGACCAGAGCGTCTCCCAGTTCTTCCTCACCGGCATGATCGTGGTGCGCAACCGCCTGGAGTGCCGCCAGCAGTAGGCGGATCGAGGGTGGGTTCGGGGCGGGTTAGCGCGGGGGCGAGGGCATGAGCGCCCCGCCGAGCCAGGCGCCGACGTCGGCGATCTCCTCCGGACAGACGGCATGCGGCATCGGGTACTCGTGCCACTCGACCTGATAGCCGAGCTTGCGAAGCTGGTCCCGCGAGATGGCGGCCCGTTGCAGCGGGATCACCGGGTCCTCGGTGCCATGCGCCATGAAGATTGGCACGCCGCGATTGGCGGCGGCGGCCTCCGCGCCCAGCGTTTCGGCCAGCGGCAGATAGGTCGAGAGCGCGAGAATTCCCGCCAGCCGTTCGGAATGGCGCAGCCCCGTCTGGAGCGCGATGGCGCTGCCCTGGGAGAAGCCCGCCAGCACGATGCGCCGGGTCGCCACGCCCCGCTCGCGCTCCCGCGCGATGAGCGCCTCGAGGCGGGCCTGGGAAGCGCGGATGCCGTCCGCGTCCTGCCGCCCGTCGCCGTAGACGTCGTACCAGGCCGGCATCACGTGGCCGTAGTTGATGGTCACCGCCTGCACGGGGGCATGCGGGAAGATGAAGCGGGCGCGCAGCCCCGCCGGAAGGGGCAGCTCGGGCACGATGGGCTCGGAAGTCGTGGCTGTCGGCGCCCAGCCCGTGGAGCCAGATGATGGAAGCGTCCACGGATCCGCCCGCGGCGGAGCCGACCTCGACCTCCAGCGCTCCAGCAGCTCGGCCACGGCTAGAGCCGCAGTCGAGTCTTGATGCGCTCCACCGCCTCGCCCGTTTGCTCGCGGCTGCCGAAGGCGGTGAGGCGCAGGTAACCCTCGCCGCTGGGGCCGAAGCCCGCGCCCGGGTGGACACCACGTGAGCTTCGTTGAGCAGCTTGTCGAAGAGGTCCCAGGAGCCGAGGCCCTCGGGCGTCTTCACCCAGATATAGGGCATTGGTCCCCCGTACACGGTGAGCCCGATGGCCGCCACCCTCGCGGATGATGCGGGCATTCTCCAGGTAGAAGTCCACCGACTCGCGCACCTGCTTCTGGCCTTCCGGCGAGCACTGCGGCGGCGGCGCCCTTCTGAACGATATAGGAGACGCCGTTGAACTTGGTGGACTGCCGGCGGAACCAGAGCGCGTGCAGGCTCACCGCCTCGCCCGAGGCGGAGCGGGCCCAGGCAGGCCTTGGGCACCACGGTGTATGGCACAGCGGACGCCGGTGAAGCCCGCCGTCTTGAGAACGAGCGGAGCTCGATGGCGACTTCCTGCGCGCCCTCGATCTCGTAGATCGTGCGGGGATGGCGGGATCGCGGATATAGGACTCGTAAGCGGCGTCGTAGAGGATCACCGCTCCCTCGCGCCGTGCGTAGTCCACCCAGCGCTTGAGCGCGTCCTTGCCCAGCACCGCGCCGGTGGGGTTGTTCGGGTAGCACAGGTAGATGAGGTCCACGTGCCGGGCCGGGGAGCGCGGGATTGAAGTTGTTCTCGGCGGTGGCGGGGAGATAGACGATCCGCTCGTAGCGCCCGTTGTCGGTGGCGGCCGGCGCGTGCCGCCCATGACATTGCCTGTCCACGTACACGGATAGACCGGGTCCACCACCGCGACAACGCAATCGGGAGAGAAAATCTCCTGGACATTGGCGGAGTCCGTCTTGCCGCCGTCGGAGATGCAGATCTCCTGGGACTGAGGTGGACGCCGCGGGGGCGTAGTCGTGGGCGGCGATCAGCTCGGTGAGGAAGGTGAAGCCCGTCTCCGGCGGATAGCCGCGGAAGGTCTCGGCGCGGCCCATCTCGGCGACGGCGTCCTGCATGGCCCCCACGATGGCGGCGCCAGCGGCCGGGTACGTCACCGATGCCCAGGCGGATCAGCTTTGGCGAGTGGGATTGGCCTCCCGAAGGTCTTGACCCGCTTGGCGATATCGGAGAAGAGGTAGCTGCCCTGATGGCGAGGTGGTGCTCGTTCACGCGCGCGCACGGCGGTCTCCTGTATCGGCGATAGTCGACCCGCTCGTTCCCGAGGGGCCAGAGGCCGATTGTAGCAGACGCCGACGGGAGCGACCGCTTCCGTGGCCCGCGCGGCTCCCGCTTCCCGCCTATCGCCGAACGAGGCCCGTGATCGACCAGACGACGATCAGCGCCAAGCCCAGGATCACGAGGTACTCCGATCAAGCTGCCTGTAGTCTCTCGAACCCGACCGCCGACGGAACCAGTCGCTCGATGATGCTCAGAATCCAGTCTCCCAGACGATCCGGCAAGCCCTGCATCGCGCACTCTCCTCGAATCCGGCTCGCGGCGGCGTACTGCCGCCGGAAGCAAACCGCAATGGTCGAGCCAAGCGCATGCTCCGTGGCGGTCAGGGAATCGATCGCGCCGGATCTTCCGGTCATATGCAGAGCGTTCATCGGTCAGGCGAGCCGGGCGGGTAGTGCGGAGCGGCCCCTCGACCCTTCGCTTCTTGAGGGGGGTCCTTCAAGAGTCGAGCTCGGTCTACCTCAGCGGAGAAGCGGCCCGGGGTCAGGCCACATCATTGCCGGACAGGCCGTACTGCCGTGCCTTTGCGGGCGATCGTGGACTGGGTGACGCCGAGATGCTTGGCCGCGCGCGCCTGGGTTCCGAAGCGGGTGAGGGCGTCGCGCAGGAGCTGGGCCTCGACCTTCTGACGGGCCTTTCGCAGGCTCGGCTGCCAGTGCTCGTCGGCGCGGGCCGAGTCTGCGGCGCTGGCGATCTCGGCGGGAGATCGTCGGTCACGATCGTCTCGCCGGTGGTCGTCACCACGAGGCGCTCGACGAGATTCCACAGCTCGCGGATATTGCCGGGGAACCGGTAGCCGGCGAGGGCCTCGAGGGCGTCGGGGGCGAAGGGACCGGCGGCGTCCTGACCTTGCGCTCGAGCTTGACGAGCATCATGTCGACGAGATCGGCAATGTTCGCCGGATGCTCGCGCAGGGGAGGGATATTGATGGCGAGGATCGCTGAGGCGGTAGGCAGAGATCGCCTCGGAAGCTCGCCGTCCCGGATCATCCGGGCGAGATCGCGATTGGCGGCGGCCACCACGCGAACGTTGGGCCGCTTTCGGCTTGACGGCTCCGATGGACCAGACCTCCGCCGTCTTCGAGGAACTCGGAGGAGCTTTTACCTGAGCCCGATCGGAAGGTCCCTCGATCTCGTTGAGGAGCAGCGTGCCTCCGTGCGCCAGCCTCGACGAGACCGGTCTTTCCCTTCGAGTCCGGCGCCGGTGAAGGCGCCTCTCACGTAGCCGAAGAGCTCGGCCTCGATCAGGCCCTCGGGGATCGCGCCGCAGTTCACCTCGACGACCGGGCCGGCGCTCCTCGGCGACTCGCGGTGGATCAGCCGGGCGAACACGCCCTTCCCGGTGCCGGTCTCGCCGAGCAGCAGGACCGCAGAATCCACCGCCGCGTACTGGATCGCCTTTGTCATGCTGCGTCCGCATGACCTCGCTCCGGAACACCGCCTCGGGGGTCATCAGATCTCGGGTGTCGGTGGCCCCGGTGGGCGGGCGATGACGGCCCCGAGGCGCCGACCGTCTCCTGCAGCCGACGCATCACCCGGCTCACGCCGGTGATGTCGCGGAGGTTGAGGACGATGTGCCGGAGCCTCGCCCGCCCATCGCATACCGGGGTGCCCGACACGAGAACGCGCCGGCCGTCGCCGAAGGTTCTGCACCGCGGTGACGGTGAGCTTCTGCTTGCGAACTTCGGCGAGGACCGAGCACCTCGCGGCCGTTCTGGCTGAGCACCGACGTGGCCGGCGCGCCCCATCACCTCGTCCTGGCTCACGTCGAGCATCTCGAGCGCCAGCCGGTTCGCCTTGAGCATGACTCCATCGGCGCTGAGCAGGCAAAAGACCGTCGAGGGCCCCTTCGATCATCGCATCGAGCAGGTCCGTCTCCATCGAGCTCCCGTTCACGGTGACGGCTCCATTCTCTCGTAAGCGCGCGCGCTCACCCGAGGTGCCCTCGTTTCCAGGATCGTAAGACTAGCATCCAATACGGAATAGCCAGCAACAGTTGATGCCAGCCAATCAGCCTGGAGCTCATGCCATGATGTTTCGCGTATTTGAGGCCCTTTTGCGGAAGTCCGCCGACGTTTCTGGGCCAGGCCGCCCCCTACAGTTCCTGAAGCGAGCTGACGTTCCCCCTGTAGCTCCACGCGATTTCGGGGTGCCTGGCGCCCCTGAGCGCGAAAAGCGAGAAGTGAATCAGTCATGCGCTTCTGCATGAGATGGATCTCTTGCACTTTAAGTCAAACAGTTAAGGTTGTCAAGCGGCTTGTTTGGCGCCGAAAGACATGCGCGAATGGATTGGAATACTGGGCAAGATAATTCCGTAAATTTCTCCGACATTGAGCCGAAAGTCCTGAGTTCTATCGGGTCGCCGAATGGATGTGAGTGGAACTTACACCCGGTTTAAGTGGCACGATGCGTGCTTGCTTCCTCCCCGACAACGCGATTGAACGGTGCCCGGAGTGGGGACCATTGAAATTTTGAATACTTTGCATGGAGACCCGACTCTGGGCCACGTGATCGTGGTGGTAAACGCAGCCGCGAGGGGATGAGACGTCGCCCTCGGTTCTCGAGCTTCTGGTCCAGCTGGGCCTGGGGTTCGATGCCGCTCTGGCGCCGGCGGGACCGACGGACGGGGACGCTCTCGTAGTGTTCCGGGTTCCGCACGAGCGACTGGCGGAAGTGGTGGTCGGGCTCGAAAGCTAAGTGGTTCGCCGATGTGCGGGCGTACGAAGGGCGTGATGCCAACCCGATCCGCTGAGCGGCGGGCGGCGTCACGGTAGCAGGAGTAGCGCAACCCCGTTGGCGCGGAGCCGAGCCGATCAGGCCGGCATGGCAGCTGGGGGTACGGCGGAGGTAGGGCTTCCGCCGACACGAAGTGAACGGGCGAAGAAGTGGACAAAGGGGAATCTGATGAAGCGACTGATCGGTTATTTCAAGGACGAGCGGGGCGTGGAGACTCTTGAGTGGATCGTGGTCGGCGCGCTCATCGTGGCCGTCGGCATCGCGGTGTACACGGGCGCCCTCCAGGGGTCAGCTCGTCACTGCCGTCAACGCGATCGGCTCGCGTATCTCGGGTCTGGCCAGCTCGTAAAGACCGACCGCGACGCGGGCGCCCCGAAGCCCTGGGGTGCCCGCGTCGACGAATCTCTCACCAACGGGAGGAGGAAAACGTGCTCAAGACAGTATGGTCGTACGTGAGCAATGAGCGGGGAGTCGAGACGCTGGAGTGGATCGTCGTGGGGCGCTCATCGTGGCGATCGGTATCGCGATCTATCCGGGCACGCTTCAGAACCAGCTGACCACCGCCATCAACGCGATCGGTGTAACTGTCACCGGTTTGGCTAGCTCCTGATCCTCTTCCGCGGCGCGAATCACCGCTGGATGACACCATGAAGACTATGAGAAAGCTCTTCAACAGTCGCGGAACATCGACTCTTGAGTTCGTAGTCGTGCTGCCGGTGCTGCTCTTCGTTCTCTTCTCGATCGTGGAGCTGAGCCGGGCATGGCTCACTTCAACCTGGCCACCGCCGCCGCGCGCGAAGGAGTGCGCGCGGGTCGTCGCGGCGCCCGACTCGCGTGAGCACGGCGGGCGATGCCAAGATCAACGCGATCCTCGGCGCCGGTCAGCTGGACGGGCGGCGTCACCTGCGCGGCGTCTCCTGTGCGCCGGACCAGGTCGTGTCCGGCGACGGTCACGCTTCAGTTCCAGACCGTGCGTCCCGCTGATCCTGCCGGCGATGTTCGGGAACCATGAACATCACCCAGACCGCATCCATGCGGTACGAATAGGATCGTGCAGCCATGAATCGTCGACTCGTGATGGTGCTGGTGTTCGCCGGAATAGTGGGGGCTCATCGCCAGCTTCTTCGTCTATCAGGTCGTTCGCCAGCCTGGCGCTGGCCGGCGGCCCTGAAGCGAAGGAAACGGTGGTGGTGGCTGCCGTCAACATGAGCATGGCTGAAGCGGTGACGAGCCAGCACGTGAAGCTCGTGCAATGGCCCAAGGGAGCGATTCCCGCCGGAGCGATCCGGACCCTCCCCGAGGCGGAGGGGCGTGGTGCGGAGCGCCATCGTGGCGGGCGAGCCCTCCTCGGAGTCCAGGCTGGCCCCCGAGCTGGCGGGCCGCGGCGGCGTCATGGCGATGCTGGTCCCCGAAGGGCAGCGCGGCGTCTCGATCAAGGTGGACGACGCGATTCGCGAGAGCGGGTTCATCCTTCCCACTAGTCGCGTGGACGTGCTCGTGAGCATGTCCAAGCCCGGCTCCCAGCAGGAGCGCATCGCCAAGGTGATACTCCAGGATCGTCCCCATCCTGGCCGCCGGCCAGACGGTGGAGATGCGGGACAACAAGCCGATCACCGTGACTACGGTCACGCTTTCGCTGACCCCCGAGCAGACCGAGCGGCTCGCGGTGGCGCAGAGCGAGGGGCGTATCATCCTGACCACCCGCAACCTGAGGGACAACCAGGTGGTGAGGACGCCCGGGGCTACCCAGGCGACCCTGCTGAGCTGATCGTGGCGCGTCCGACGACGACGGCGGTGGCATCGGCGGCACCGGCGGCGCGGCGAACGGTCGCGGCCTCTGCGCGCCGCTCCCGGCCCCCACCGTCGAGGGCCATACGGTGTCGGTGATACGCGGATCACGGCTCACCGAGCAGCAGTTCATCAAGGTGGGCGACCGGGGATGGCTGGAGCGGCAACAGGTGGAGCGGAAGTGAGCGAGGCGATCAGGAAGGCGACCAAGGAGACACGCATGCGTCTGCTACGTTCCCTGAAGCTCCGTCCGGTGCTCGCCGCGCTCCTGCTCGGGCTCTCGATGCTGCCCGGGGCGACGGTGGGGACCGGCGGGCGCCGACGAGCTGACCGTGCTCTTCGTCGCTTCGACCAGGCCAATGTCCTCACCGTGGGGCCGGACCCGCTGAACAAGCGGTGATCGTCGCGAATCCCAACGTGGCGGACGTCCAGGTACTCAACCCGACCCAGCTCCTGCTTACCGGGAAGACCATCGGCCGGACCACGCTGTTCCTGATCTTCGCCGGCAACAAGCAGCGCCAGTACGATCTCGTCGTGCATGCGGGGCCGCGCTGCCCTCGTCCCTCGGCTCCCGTGAGCCCCGAGCTCCCATTCGGTGCTCGTCCATCGGGGCGAGCAGGTGAGCCAGCGCTTCTTCCTGCGTGACAAGTCCGAGGTCTGGATCGAGCTGGGAACGGTGAAAGAGACCGGAGGCCCCGAAGAAGTGAGCCCGACCATGGGACGGAAAGGCGATCGAATGCGCGATATGGCCGGGCAGGGCGGGCGGCGAGTCCTGGTTGGGCTCCTGCTGGTGGTGATGGGCCTCACGATGGGCGCCGTGCCGGCGCAGGCCGACGAGCAGGGGGTCGTCCGGCTCGAAGTGGTCATCGGGAAGTCCCAGGTGGTCGAGCTGAAGGAGCCGTTCACGCGCGTCTCCGTGACCAACCCGGGCATCGCGGACGTGTTCGTCGTCACCCCTAACCAGATCCTGGTGAGCGGTAAGGCGGGTGGGCACTGACGTCCCTCATCGTCTTCTACCCGCGCAACACGGTCTTCTTCGATCTCCTGGTGCAGACGGACCTGACCTTGCTTCGTGAGCGGCTCAGGCACGTCGCCCCCTAAGGACGAGATCGACGTGCAGGCCGCGCAGGATTCGCTCATCCTGACCGGGACCAGCACCAGCGAGCAGGTGATGGCGGGAGCCATCGAGGCTAGCGCTCGGTCTTCGCTCCCAAGGGCAGGTGATCAGCCTCCTGAGCGTCACCGACGTCAAGCTTCCCAGCAGGTGCTCCTGCAAGTCCACGTGGCGGAGGCCACGCGACAGGCGCTGAACGAGCCGGCTTCAGCGTCCGGGCCTCGGCGACACCCTCCGGGGGGAGCGACCCCGGGCAATGCCTTCTTCCCGGGTCTGGGCAGCCTGGGCGCGGTCGCGCGCGCGGGATTGTCGGACTATGCGGTCGGCAAGAACACGCCGGACTTCGTCTTCCCGGCAGCAACTTCTTCGCTGTCCTCGGGAAGGCGGGACTACGCCGGGCTGGGTTCGGGCCCTGGCCGAGAGGGATCTTTCCGCACCCTGGCGAAGCCGAACCTGATCACGCAGAGCGGCAAGGAGGCGAAATTCATCTCCGGGGGTGAATTCCCTGTACCCGGTCGCTCAGGACAACAACCGCACCACCATCGAGTTCAAGGAGTTCGGCGTGGCCCCGCTCTTCACGCCGGTGGTGCGTAGACGGTGAGACGATCACTCCCAAGATCCGGCCCGAGGTCTCGAGCCTCGACTTCAGCCAGGGCCTCGTCTCATCGGGCTTCAGCATCCCGGTGATCCGGAAGAACCAGGCCGCCACCAATATCAGCCTCAAGGACGGGGAGACCTTCGCGATCGCCGGCCTGATCAACACCGAGGTGCGCCAGGCGGTGGCGAAGATCCCGCTCCTGGGGCGACATTCCATCCTGGGCGCGCTCTTCCGCAGCTCCACGCTTCGTGAACAATCGAGACCGAGCTCCTGTTCCTCGTGACCGTCAAGCTGGTGAAGCCCGAGCCGGTGGGCTCCCCGGCCGTTCCTGAGGCGGCCAAGATGCTCGAGATACGCCCGGCGGAGAAGTCCGAAGTCGACCCTCCTGCCGGGGATCCCCGGGCGTCGGCGAAGTCATGGACCGCCCATTCGGTCGAGAGCGACTCTTCCCGTTCGCAAAGTGAGCCAGGCCTGACCATGCCCAGCATCCTTCGCATCGTCGTCGTCGACTCGGACGTCGAGTGCCGCACCTCGCTTCGCAAGATCCTGGGCGGCACGCCGGGAGCGGTGGTGGTGGGGAATTCGGCGAGGTCCGGCAGCGCTGCACGAGACTCCGGATCGCCGCCCGGATCTCGTGCTCATCGAGGTGCCGGCGGCCGCCGCCATCGGGATGCCGACGCCTCGGCCGAGGCCATCCGGAAGTTCGTGGGCAGCGTTGCCCGAAGCGGCCATTCTCGCCATGGGAAGCGACGTCTCGGCGGAGACCGCGATCAAGGTCATCCGGGCGGGGGCCTTCGAGTTCCTTCCCGGCCCGAGGAGCGCGCCGATCTGACGGCGGCGCTGGAGAAGGTCACTCGCGTGCCTGGCGCGGACCTGCGCCAGCGCCCGGAAGGCCGGCCGCGTGCTCTCGGTGTTCTCGACCAAGGGCGGACTCGGCGTGACCACGGTGGCGATCAACATCGCGGTGTGCCTCGCCGAGAAGGCGCCGGACAATACGCTCCTGATCGAGACTCGACACGCGGCAGTCCGACATCGCGACCTTCCTCGATCTGCGCCCGACCTACTCGGTGCTCGACGCCTTCGAGAACATCGACCGCCTCGATGAGTCGTTCCTTCGCGGGCTCCTCACGCGGCACTCGAGCGGGCTCTGGTGCTGCCCGGCCCGCTCCGGATGGGAGCGTGACCCAGCTCAACGGGGAAGCAGGTCAGGGCCGGGCTCGAGATCATCCGCTCGCACTTCGACAACGTGGTGCTCGACCTCCGGCACGACACGTCCCCGGGACCTTCGCGGGCCTCGAGGCCTCCGACGGGATCATGTGTCTCTGACCAGCCTCGAGGTGTCGGCCTTGCGGTCGGGCGCGGCCGGGCTCGCCGGATTCCGTCTGCTCGGCCTCGATCCCCACAAGATCAAGGTCGTGGTGATGCGGGAAGACACGGGCGAGGACGTGACGCTAAGCACGCCCGCGAGGGCCCTCGGCGTGCCCAGTGTACTGGCGGACACAGCGAGCGACTACCAGGCGGTGGTGTACGGCGATCAACTCGGGCAAGCCAGTGGTGACCGCCTCCCCGCGCTCAAGTTTGCCCGCAACTCTGAGACAGCTCTCGCGGACATGCTCACCGCCGTCGGGCCCGACCCGGGCGGCGCGCCGCGCCTCGAAACGTGCGACCTCATTGCTGGGGATGATGTCTGGAATCCCAAGAGCCTCCCAGGAGCCTGATAAATGGCACTTTTTCAGAAACGGCGCGGCCCCGAGCCCGCCCCCGTGACCACGAACGGGCGCGACGCGCGAGCCGCAGCGCGCGGGTGAATCGGCGCGACTTCGACCTCAAGAGCCGGATCCACCGCCAGCTCATCGAGCGCCTCGACCTGACCAAGCTCGCGCTGCTGCCTCACGATGCCGTGCAGCAGCAGATCCAGCGCATCGTCGAGGACATGCTGGCGGCCGATGACACACCGCTCAGCCGCCAGGAGCGCGAGCAGCTCGTCCGTCGAGGTTCAGCACGAGACGCTTCGGCCTCGGCCCCATCGAGCCGCTCATGCAGGATCCGACGGTGTCCGACATCCTCGTCAACGGGCCCCGCGCCGTCTACATCGAGCGACGCGGGAAGCTCGAGCGCACCCGCGTCATCTTCCGCGATGACACCCACCTCCTCCAGGTCATCGAGCGCATCGTGTCAGCGGTGGGCCGGCGCGTGGACGAGTCGTCGCCCATGGTGGACGCGCGCCTGCCCGACGGCTCGCGTATCAACGCGATCATCCCGCCGCTGGCTCTGGACGGCCCCGTGCTCTCGATCCGGCGCTTCGCGGTGGACCCGCTCAACGACGGAGGACCTGCTCGAGCTGGGTACGCGCTGACGCCCGCGCTGGTCGGATGTCATCCGCGCCGCGGTCAAGGCCCGCCTGAACATGCTGATCTCGGGCGGCACCGGCTCCGGCAAGACCACGCTCCTCAACGTCATGTCGGCGTGCGATCCCGGACCACGAGCGCATCGTCACCGATCGAGGACTCGGCCGAGCTCCAGCTCCAGCAGGAGCACATGGTCGCGCTCGAGACGCGCCCGGCCAACGTCGAGGGCGCGGGCGAGCGTGACCGCAGCGGACCTCGTGCAGCAACGCGCTCCGGATGCGGCCCGACCGGATCATCCTCGGCGAGGTGCGCGGCGCCGAGGTGCTGGACATGCTGCAGGCCATGAACACCGGCCACGACGGCTCGCTCGTCCACCGTGCACGCGAACTCGACCGCGCGACGCGCTGGCCCGGCTCGAGACCATGATCCTGCTCTCCGGGATCTCGCTGCCGGTGCGCGCGATGCGCGACTATATCGCGTCGGCGCTCGACGTGGTGATCCACCTCGCCCGGCTCAGCGACGGAAGCCGGAAGATTCTCCGGCTCACCGAGGTCGTCGGAATGGAAGAGGACGTGGTGACCACCCGGGATCATCTCTCGTCTTCGAGCAGGAGGGGCATCGACAAGGACGGCAAGGTCGTGGGTTACCACCGCGCCACCGGAGTTCGGCCCAAGTTCGCCGACCGCCTGCGCCGGGCCGGCATCGATCTGGGCCGGAGATATGTTCGATCCCGAGCAAGCGCCAGGCGACGCGTTGATGCCGCTGGCCGTCGCCGCGCTGACTCTTCCTGCTCGTGGTGGCCCTCATTGCGGGCGTCACCTGGTCGCTTCGAGGGCACCCGGCGGGTGTGCGGCAGCGGCTCGCGAGCGGGGCCGTCCGCCGATTTGGCGTCGAGGCCGATCTCCTCCGGGCCGAGGCAGGGGGCGCGTGGGCGCGATGGGGCGCGAGGCCGGGCCAGCCTCTCCGATCGCCTGGCCCGCCTCGCCGAACAGGCGGGCTATCCCCGGGCTGTCAATGACTTTCTCCTCTATGTCGCCGGCTGTGCCCTCCTCGGCTTCCTGCTCGGATGGCTGCGGACTGGTCAGCTTCTCTGGGGCATCGCGGCGGCCGCCGTCGTGAGCTTCGCTCCCATCGTGTTTCTCGCCTGGAAGCGGAAGAAGCGGATGCAAGCAGTTCGAGACGCAGTTCCCCGACGGGCTCGATGCGCCATGGCGCGCGCCATCCGGGCCGGAACGCCCTCGGCACCGCCGTCCAGCTCGTCGCTGAAGAGATGCCGGATCCCATCGGGAGCGAGTTCCGCCGGGTATTCGAGGAGACGAAGCTGGGCATGGATCCGGGCGATGCGCTTCTGCGCGGCTGGCGGAGCGGACCCCGACCGACGACGTCCGGTTCTTCTGTACCGCCGTTGCCATCCAGCGCAGCTCGGGCGGAAATCTCGCGGAGATCCTGGACCGGCTCAGCGAAGTGATCCGCGAGCGCTTCAGGGTCCTGGAGCCATGCCCGCGCCCTCTCCGCCCAGCATCGCTGGTCCGCCATTTGCGTGGGGGTGAGCCCGCTGGCCTTCGCACCTCATCCTCGAGCTGTTGAACCCCGGCTACTTCACGCCTCGCTGATGGAGTCTCCTCTGGCGCCCCTGCCTCCTCGGCGCGGGCTTCGTCATGGAGGCCATCGGCTTCTTGCATGGTGTGGCGCATCGCTCAGATCAAGGTATGAGGCATTCATGAACCCACTCGCGTACGCGGTCGGCACCTTCGTCGTGGTGCTCGGGGCGACTCTCGTCAGCGGGTTGCTCGTCCTGCGGTTCTGGCCGGCGGTCCGGCGGGAACGGCTCCGCCGCGACGATCGCGACGGGCGGATCCGACTCATCCTGCGATTCGGGACCGAGCCGGCGATCGGGGCTGCACAGCGCGCCATCGAGAAGATTGGCCGGAACGTCGTCCCGAAGGATGCGACGCTGAGCGACCCGCTACCGGGCTCGCCTGGCGCAGGCCGGGATTCACGATCCCCGAGGCATCACCATCCTCTGGGGCGCCAAGCTCGTCTGCGCGCTCATCGGCCTTGTCGCCTATCCCTTCTTCGGTTTTCTCGTCCAGCGGCTGCTCTCGAACATGCTGCTCGTGTCACTCGCCTGCTTTGCGGTGGATTCCTGCTCCCGGACTTCTGGCTGTACAACCGGATCAAGGAGCGGCAGCGGGCGATCCTGAACGCGCTGCCGGACGTTCTCGACCTCCTGATGGTCTGCGTGGAGGCCGGTCTGGGCTTCGATTCGGCGGTGGCTCGGCGTGGCCGAGCAGGAAGAGCTGACCCGGAGCCCGCCTCCACCAGGAGCTCATGCGCATGCACCTGGAAGTCCGGGCCGGACGGCCGCGCGATGAGGCCCTCCGCACGCTGGGCGAGCGCTGCGGCGTCCAGGAAGTACGTTCCATGGTGAGCGCCTTCATCCAGTCCGATCGGCTCGGTACCCCGCTCGGCAAGACGCTGCGGGTCCACGCCGAGTCGGCCCGCATCCAGCCGCCACCGCGCGGAGGAGCGTGCGTCCCTCGCGCCGCTCGAAGATGATCTTCCCCACCGTGCTCTCTCACTCATGCCGGCGTTTCTTTCTGGTAGCGATGGCCCCATCCCTCCTCGGCCTAATCAAGTCGTTCAGGAGCCTCGTACAATGACGCGACCCTGGCCTATCTCGTAGAGTCGGACCTTGCTGGTCGGTGCCTGACGCTCTGGATCACGCCGTCGGCGGCCCAGGACACAGCGCCGAGGTGCGGACCTGGCCGGCCAGTCCTGGCGCCTGGCCCAGCCCTCGCTCGAGGTCTTCTACACGATCCCGGCGCCGCGCCGGGCAGGCTGCCGCCTGACTCGTATGCCGGGCCTCGTCCAGCACCGCCTCCGGCGGGACGGGCACAAGTCGTCGCTGTCCGCGTCCGGCGGGCTCGCCGGATCTGCAGAGCTTCTCCGACTCGGGCCCGGGGCCGAGCACGGTCACCGGCAGGCCGAGTACATCATCATCCGCCGCGGCCCGGTCGAGGCGCAGCTGTCGGTCTCGAACATCGCGAGCCTGACCTTCACGCGCCAGCCCGTGACCGGCAGCCATTTGCCCCCTACTACGTGAGCCGGCATTTCCGGTATGCGGCTACCCGCGGTGATGAACGACGGCTCGCGGGTCGAGGGTGACTACGTCAATCTGGGGACCTTGGTCCTGCGCGGCCGGACCTCCGGGGGCCGCCTGGACATCTCGTGGGGAGACATCGAGTCCGTCCGCTTCCAGCGCTAGTGACGAGGAGAACGACGATCATGGGACTTCAGTGGCTGCGCGACCGGCTCCACAACGAGCGAGGCAGTGTCCTCCTCTTCACGTTCACCTTCCTCGTCCTCCTGCTGGTGATGGGCGGGTTCGCGGTGGACTTCGCCTACCAGGCCGCCGCGCCGCACCGAGCTGCCAGCGCAGCATCGACGCCGCCGCCCTCGCCGGAGCCGGCAAGCTCGGCTTCGACGCCACGGTCTTCCCCGCCGCACGCGCGAACGCCCGGCAGCTACGGGATCCTGAACCCGACCCGTACCGGCACCGGTGACGCCTCGACCTCAATATCGCCAACAATGCGAACGGCGACATCGTGCTGGGGATCTGGAACGCGGGAACCTTCACCCCGTCGCTCGCCGGCAATCAGGTCAACGCGGTTCGCTGCCAGATCCGGTCCACCATCCCGACCTCGTTCCTGCGGCTGCTCAATATCCCCGCCCGGTCGCCACCGCCAACGCGGTCGGCGGTGTCAGCCCGCCGGCGCTTCCCGGGGTGCGACACGCCGACCCTGCCCATCGCGGTGACGCCCTGTGCGTTCTTCGACGCGGGAGCCGGAACCTTCAACAATAGTAATGGCTGCGGCACCGGCCTCACCTGGATCTCGAGCAACCGAATCTGCGATAACTCGGCGGGCAGCCCGCAGTCGTGCAACTCCGCGGCCTGGGCCAGCCTCGACGGCACCAACTGGACCAATGCTCAGCAACAGGAGGCGATCACGAACGCGGGGCTCGGCCCGGAAATCGCGGCGTGCAATGTCACCGCGCCGGCCGGCACCAATACCTATCTCGACAACGGCATGGTCCAGCCGACCTTCAACCTGCTGCGCAATACCTTCGTCGCCAACCGAACCTCGACCCTGCCCGGCGAGGACATCACCGAAGATGGTGAACGGGTCTCCCACCGTGGCCTATCAGGGCAGCTGGGGGGCTGGGAGGTCGGCGGTCATGATGGTGCAGAGCACCTGTCCGCCCGGGGCCTATGACGGGCACGGCTCCGATCCTCAACACTACAGCAAGTTCGTGGTGACCCAGGTCTTCGACCAGAACAATGGCACCGTCGTCTCGCCGAATCATGGATCCGCAGGCGGCGGCCTATTGCGGCACGACCGACACTAGCCTCCGCGCGGTATTCGGCTACTTCCTCTGCGACACTCTGGGCCAGGTGGCCACCCTCGACCCCGTCCCCGCTCGGCTCTCGCGGCACAGCTCAGACTGGTGCGGTGAGGGGACGCCTCCTCGCGTCCCTTCGCCGGCGCGCTCGCGATCGGAGGCGGCGCCGGCGCGGGGTGGGGAGAGCCTCGGCCGGCCGACATCGGATCATCTCTGTCGGCGCCCTCCGCTCGCCGCGGGCTACTCGACCGCGCTCGAGCTCTCCGCCTACCGCGAGCCGCGCTTCAGGCGGTCGAGGTCGAGCGCGCGCCGCCGCCGCCCCTCGGGGCTTCGCTCGGCTCCTCCGTGGACAGCTCGGCGCAGGCGGCCCCGATCGAGCGTGCGGCGGCTCCCTCACTCCGAGCCGGCGGACTCGCGGACATACGCAGCAAGCCGTAGGCGAACGGCGGCCCCCTCGGCAAGAATGGACTCATGAGTGATCCCGCCTCCCCGCCGTGGCCGGCGCGACCCAGCCCGCGCCCCGGCCCCCGGCACATCCGGAGCCTTTGCCCGTTGCAACCGGGAGAGACGCTCCGGCCCTGAAAGCTGGGGTCTGCATGTCGGGTCGCTCTCATTCCACGCTGTCGTCTTGGGCCTCATCATCTGGCTCACGAGCGTCCCGCCGGGGATGAGCGTGCTGGAGGTCTTTCCCGCCCCAAGCTCGCCAGCGGTTTCCTGAGCGACCCGGCACCTTCGGCCCGCCCGCCCGCGCCCATCGCGCAGCCGAGGCCGCGCCGCGCCGTCGCCCGCGGCCGCTCCGCCGTCGCCCGCGGCCGCTCCGGCGGCGCCGAGGCCGGCTCCTCAGTCCGCAAGGCCGGCGGTTTGCTGCCGCGGCGCCCTCCGGCGATACCTCTCCCTTACCGCCCATCCCCTCGCCCAAGGTGGAGGAAGCCCCGGCTCCACCGGCATTGACCTGAGTCACACCGGACCCGCCTCCGAGAAAGATCGCTGGCGATTCCGGCCGAGCCGGAGGGCGGAATCGCGCTCGGCACGATGCCGGACGGCCCGTCGATTCCTCCGGTCCCCGTGAAGCCCCGGAGACGGCGGCGACGACCACGGTGCCTGTCCGCCCATGGCCCAGCCGACGGAGGTCCTGCGCCCGGTGGAAGCGCTTCCGCCGGTTGCGAGAACGCCGATGGCGGAGCCCGTCCCGCTGGCAGGTCCGGGAGAGCAAGTCGCGCCACAGAAGTCCGAATCCAATCCGCCAACCGCTGAGGCCGTGCCCCGGCCGACGGTACCGGAGCTGCTGCCGGCGCCACGCGCGACTATGTCTCCGCCCGCGGTGGCGCCGGCGCCTCAATCACCCCCGATGCCGGCGCATGTCGCCCACGCCCGGCGCCCGCGATGCCTGCGACCGCCTCTGCGCCGCTGACGCCGGTCCCGCTGCCCGCTCCGATCCAGGGCCCGACAGTGCAGGCGACGCCCGCGCCGGCCCCTGCCACGGCGCCGGGGGCCACGGCGCTCGCCGGCTCCGGCGGCTGCGCCCGTAGTCGCAATGCCCGCGGCGGCTCCTGCGGCAGCGCCGGCGATCACACCGGCCCGCCACGCGCCGGTGGCCGCGGCTCCCGCGCCATCAGCCGTAGTGCCGATGGCTCCGGCGCCGGTCAGTCCCGCACCCTCCCGCCCCGGCGGCGGGCCCGGCCGCCGTCACCGGAGCGCCCACGCCGGCGGTCGGGGTCCCCGGCAGCGCCACCCAGCCCCGCACCGGTCGCGCCACGATCCGGAGATCGCTCAGCGCCCGCCCAGCTGTCCCGGCGGGCTCCCCAGTGGGGATCGGGCTCACGCGCGCCATCGTCCAGTTCCACGGCGCGCGTCACCGGGTCACGGACCGGAGCCGTCGAGCCGCTGGCGGGACGGATCATCGGACCCGCGCCCGAGCGGTTCACCCTCTACGTGAACGGCGAGCCCGCAATCGGTCAGGTGGAGGGGCAGAGCTTCGAGGCGTCCGTGGCGCTGACGCCGGGGCTGAACCGGGTGCGGAGTGGTCGCGTCCGGGGCCGACGGAGTCGAGACGGAGGACTCGGTCACGGTGGAGTATGTTCCGCCGGTGCCGCAGAGCCAGATCGCGCTCCTGACTCCCAGAGACGGATCGAGGCTCTCGCCCGACGACCCGCCCTACGTCGTGGTCGAGGGAAGGTGGACGACAAGAGCATCGGGAGCGTGTCGGTCGTGGTGAACGGCCGCCAGACCGTGGTTCCTGTACGCGAGGGCCGGTTCCGCCAGATCGTTCCCGCGACCGACCCTATCCTCAAGATCTGGGCGGAGGGCACGCCGGCCGACGGGCCCAGGCAGCGAAGTGAGGCCGTCACCGTCTACGCGGACGCGCCCGCCGGGTCGGTGGGCATCCTAGTCGTGGACTGGCCACCGCTCCTTGCCGGCGACCAGGTGGAGGTCAGCTGGGAGCTGGCGAAGCGCTTCCGGCAGGGTCGATGTCCCGACGCAGCCCTGAACCTCAAGAGCGGGGGCGCGTCACAAGGCGCCGGGCGCCCCGAGGTGTTCTACCTTCGCAACCTCCGGCCGGGCGTCTACACCTTCGTTCTCCGATACCGGACTCCGCAGGCTGCGGGGTTGCCCAGCCGGTTCTCTATCTCAGTATCGACGGCGCTCTGGTGCCGCACGTGCTCAAGCCCGTGCCGATCCAGGGCACGGGCCGGGCTATCATGACCGAGGTCCTGCTGCCCCAGGGGATTCTCTGGGAGCAGGACGACTGGTTCACGGGACGGAGCGAGAGCACCGACACCGTCACGAAGTTCCGCCTGCCCGAGGGGATCACGTGGACCGAGCGAAAGAGCGACCTCCGTTGAGGGCGGCGCTGCTCGCCGCTCAGGACGCGGACGGCGGCTGGGGCGCCGAGCCCGGCAAGCGGAGCAATACCGAGGCCACGGCGCTCGCCGTCCTGGCGCTCGGGACCTCCGCCGGGTCCGCGGCCTCCGCGGCGCTGCCCCGCAGGCTCGGCTGGCTGGCCGATCGTCAGCAGCCGGATGGGAGGCTGGCCCCTCGGAGCAGGACAGGTTGAGAGCACCTGGCCGACCCCGCTGGCCGTGCTCGCCATGCTGGGCCGGCCGGAGCTTCGCGAGCGGGCCGCGGGGGGCCTTCGCTGGCTGGTCGGGCACGCCGGCCGCGATCCCGGCTGGTTCATCAGGGTGCTGTATCGAGTCTGGCCTGGAGCGCTGCCGGTGCGGATGGATCCCACCCTCAAGGGGCTGGTCCTGGAACCCAGACGCCTTCAGCTGGGTGGAGCCCACGGCCTACGCTCTGCTCGCGCTCAAGAAGGGACCGCGCCATCCTCTCCGGGCCGGAGGTCGACGCGCGCATCCGGGAAGGCGAGTCCATGCTCCTACGATCGCGTCTGCGAGGGCGGGGGCTGGAACTACGGCAACACCAGCGTGTATGGGGTCAATGTCCCGCCCTACCCGGAGGTCACCGCGGTGGCCCTGCTTCGGCCTCCAGGACCGGCGCGAGACGCCGCCCAATCGCGCCGGCATCGAGGCCATGCGCCGGATGCTCGCGGAGGTCGATTCCGGCTTCGCGCTGAGCTGGGCCATCGCGTGCCTCGCCGTTCACGGCCACGACGCGGCCGGCGGAGCGCCGGCGACTGGCGGAGAGCTACGCGCGTACGGGCTTTCTCGGCTCCACCCGGACCCTCGCGCTGGCGTCTGATCGCGCGTCGGGCTCGCCCGAAAGCGTGTTCGGGTTGTGAGCACGCGCCGCTGACGCGGCGGCGCTTTCTCGGCGCGGCCGCCGCGGCATCCGCCGCGGCCGGGTGCGCGGCGGACGCCGGGCTGGGACCGCGCGGCCTATCGGAAGGCGGAGCGCTCGCGGGTGGCCATTCTCCCCGCGCAGGACTACTCGGTGCCGTTGACCGACGTGGTCCTCCAGGGCATCCGCCATTTCCGCCTCCCGTCGTGGGACGCAAGATCGTCCTGAAGCCGAACCTCGTCGAGTTCGACCCGGCGGGCGTGATCAATACCCACCCGGCCGTGATCGCGGCCGCGGTCGAGGCCTTTCGCCGCCTGGGCGCGCGCGAGGTGATCGTGGCGGAGGGCCCGGGCCACCGGCGCGACACCGAGCATCTCGTCGCCGCCTCCGGGCTCTTCGGCACCCCCAGGCGACCTGGGCGCCCGGTACGTGGACCTCAATCACGACGACGTGCGGCAGGTGACGCCGCGCAGCCGGTTCACCGAGCTCGGCCGGCTCCAGCTGCCCGAGACCATCCTCGGCGCGGATTTGATCGTCTCCATGCCCAAGCTCAAGACCCATCACTGGGCGGGGTGACGCTCTCGCTCAAGAACATGTTCGGCGTCGTGCCGGGCATGGTCTACGGTTGGCCAAAGAACGTCCTCCACTGGGCGGGTATCCACGAGAGCGTGGTCGTGACATCAACAGCTCGCTGCCCGCGCCCCAGTTCGCCATCGTCGACGGCATCGTCGGCACGGAAGGCAATGGGCCCATCCAGGGGGATGCGAAGCCGTGTGGAGCGCCTCGTCTTCGGCGACGATCTGGTGGCCGTGGACGCGACGGCGGCGCGCCGCGATGAGCATCGATCCGCGGAAGATCCAGTACCTCGAGCATGCGGCCAAGTTCCTCGGCAATGTCGAGTACGAGCAGATCGCGCAGATCGGCGAGTCCCTGAGCTCCTGCGAAAGCAGTTCCGGGTGATCCAGCGCTTCGAGGGCCTGAGGATCGCCGGTGCCTAGCCGCCGATCGCTCCTCCTCCTGCCGCTCGTCCTCGTCGGCCTGCTGGGGCGGGGCCGGGCGATCTCAACGAGTGCGGGCAAGAGCGCCTATCAGCGCGGCGACTACGTCGAGGCCGAGCGGCTCTTCACTCAGGCCCTGGCGCGGACCCCCAACGACCCCTGCTCCACCTACCATCGCGGCGCGGCCCTCACCCGGCTCGGACGCATCCGCGAGGCCACCACCGCCTACGAGACGGCCCTGCGCCTGGATCCGCCGCCCGCGGTGGCGGCAGCGGCGCGGGATGGGCTTCGCGCCATCGGCGCGCTGGGCGCGCCGTCACGGCCTCGGCGCACCGCCGAGGAGACGGTCATCAGGCTGAAGCGGGTTCCCGGCGGCTGGCTGACCGAGGTGGTCATCAACGGCGCATGGACGGGATCGCTCCTCCTGGACACGGGAGCGAGCGTCACTCTCATCTCCCCGCGGTGGCCCGCGCCGCCGGGGTCACCATCGGTCCCGACAACCCCGATGGGAGAGGTGCAGGATAGCCGGGCGCACGCGTGGTGCCATCGTCACGCTGCAGCTCGATCCAGGTGGGAGATCGAGTCGCGCAGGGTGCGCGCCGTGGTCGTCGAGCTTCCCGAGGGATTGCAGTGGTCTCCTCGGCAACTCCTTCCTTTCCGCTACATCTTCACCCTCGATCCTCGCGAGGGAGCGCTCCGGCTGCAGCCTCGATGAGGGGCGCCTCCGGCACTGGAGGTGCGGCCCCGTTTCCTCCCGCGCTCAGCCGGACCGCGCCTGACTGCTCGGGCGCCTGGCGCTGCTGGGCTGGAACGTTGGCGCTTGTCCTCGTGATGGCCCGGGGGATCGAGGGGAGCGACTTCGGGCAAGCTCCACGCTTCCGCTCGGGCCCATCTCGCCGGTCGGGATATGTATGATCTGGGGCCGTCCACTCTGAGTCCGGTGCGCGGCATGACGGGCGAGGTTCTCCACTACATCCAGTTCCTGAACCTCAACCCGCCCCATTTCCACCTCATCCTCCTCCCGCTGGCGCCGTTGCCGGCACGCTGGGCGCGCTGGTCGTCTGGGGCCTGGCGAGCCTGCTCTGCCTGGCGCTCTCGCTCCGCCTCATCGCGCGCGAGTCCGGTATCGCGCTCACGCCCTGGCGGCGCCGGCTCGCAGCTCCTGGCTCTCCTGGGCTTTGCCGGGATGGGAGCGGTGGCGGTGACCGGGCAGGTCTCCTTCCTCCTGCTCCTTCCCGTGACCCTGGCGTTGGATTCGCGCGCCGGAGGGGAACTGGGTCGAGGCCGGCGCTCTATCTGGGCCTGGCCATGAGCATCAAACCGTTTCTCGCCGTCTTCCTGCCCTATCTCCGTCCTGCGGCGCCGGTTCGTGGCGCTCGGCGACCGCCCTCGGCGCGGGATCGGCGGCGTTCTGGTCGGCGCTGGGCGTGTTCGGGTGGGAGGCGCACCGATCGTGGATCAAGGGACTCTCCGCGGTGAGCTGGGAGTGGGTAGGCCATGAACGCGTCCGTGCTCGGCTATCTCAGGCGCGTGCTCGCGCCGAGCGCGTATTACGTGCCGGTGCTCGACGCCCCGGGGCTCATCGGACCCCTCTGGTTGATTCTGTCCCGGCGCCATCGGAATCGTGAAGCCTGGCGGTCAGCCGCGACCGACGTGGGAGAGCGGGCGGTCGATCGGGCCTTTGGCTTGCTCCCTTCTCGCTGCCTTGCTGATCTCGCCGCTCGGCTGGACTTACTACTGGTGGTTCGCACTCGGCCCGATGGTGGCGGTAGTGGCCTCGTGGTGGGGGCAGGATTCCCGGCCGGAACGCCAGCCGGCCTCGATCGCGGAACGCTGGCGCCGGGCGCTGCTCACTGGCCGCGGTGCCCGGGTTGATCTGGCCGCTCCCCGCCACCATCGCCTTCCAGCCGAGCGCCTGGCGCGACGGCGTTTCCCGAGTCCGCGTACTTCTGGGCCACGCTGGCGCTGTGGGCGGCGCTGATCGCGGACTGGCGCGCGGCCGGCGGCCGCGTCGGCGCGGTCACCGGCCCGCGGTGTCGCTGGGGACGGGGCGCGGCGCGGTACTCGCGGAGCTGCTCCTCGGTGCGGGAGCCGTCCCGGCGCCAGATCCACTTGACGTAGGAGCGGATCTCGGGGGCGTACCAGTACTCGTTGCGGTCGCCCCGGTCGCTCTCGTGGACCACCTTGAGCGCATTGAAGCGACCCGCGGGAACCTCGACGACTCTCAGCCCCGAGGACGATGAAATTGTCATTCCGCTGGACGGTCCCGGTCGGGGATCCTGAAGAGTTCCGGTATACGTCCAGCTTCGCCCCGGCTCGAGCGGCCAGGTTGAACCGGGGCAAGGGAGGGCTTCATCCGGCTCTCGATCTTCTTCTCGCGGGCATGGCCGGCCCACTGCAGCTGGGTCGTGTAGAAGTGCTCGAGCTCGCCGACCCGGACGATGTAGTACTTCGCGTTGTTGAGGTCCCGGACATCGACGACCTCGACGGTCTTGGAGCCTTGCTCGGTGCCGATCAGCAACCCGTGAGAGCCTACCGGTCCCGGGACGCCAGTCCGGCGCGGCCTTGGCGGCGGCCACCGTCTTGAACGTGGAGTCCAGCGAGGCGGGCTGGCTGGATTTCCGGCGCCTCCGGCCGCTGGGCACTGCAGGCCGCGAGCACGGCCAGGAGCGTCGAGACGAGGAGCGCGAGCCCGGCCACTCCCGCGAGTTTCCGTCGCGTCACAGGCGGATGATCGCATGGCCCTTCGGGCCGGCGCAATGTTCTGGCGCGGGGATCTCGCCCGGCGCCGTTGAAAACACCCATGAGCTTCCGGAGTGGCGTGTTAGAAGTATTCGGGGAGGCAAGCTGGGGCGAGGTCGGGTGGGACCCGCTGCCCGGCCGGCGTGGCTCACGATCAGACGGAGGAATTCACATGAAGATCGTCGGAATGATCGCGATTCTATTGGGTATCGTCTGGCTCATCTTGCCCTTCGTGAGCAGCACGTATCAGGGCTCTTACTTCATTGCGGTAATTCTGCTTGTCGGCGGGTTCTTCCTGTACCGGGGCCGGCTCGGGAGGTCTTCTCGGAAGTCCTCTCCTTAGGGAAGTTGCCTGGACCCTTTCCGCCATGGATGTCGCCGGGGTCGGCCGCGATGACGCCCGGCCCGGCGCGAGGCGGGAGCGTCTCCCTCCGGCCTCGCTCGCGCTGATCACCCTGGTGATGGGCCTGGGCCTGTATCAATTCGCCCGCACTCTCGCCGATCCGGACATCTGGGGACACATCGCGATTGGTCGCCTCTACCACGAGACGGGCCAGATCCGACAGCCGGACCCGTTTTCCTACGTGACCGCGGGCCACGAGTGGGTCAACCACGAGTGGCTCTTCGAGGTTGTCCTCTTCCGGGTATTCGCCGCCATAGGCCCCCGCGGGTTGATCGTCCTCAAGGTCGCCATCGGGTTGCTCCTGCTCGGCATCATTTACCGCTTCCTGTGCCGTCAGGGCCTTCCCCGCTACGGGCGGGCATCGTCATGGTGGCCGTGATCCACTTCCTCGCGCCCCTTCTTCCTCACCGTGCGTCCCCACCTCGTCACGTACGCCTTCTTCCTCGTCGTCCTTCTTCTCCTCCGGGTGATGGATCGAGGCGATGCGCGATGGCTCTACGCGGCTCCGCCGCTCTTCGCGCTCTGGGCGAACCTCCACCGGGGTTCCTCGCCGGGCTGGGCGTGCTGGGGATCTGGACCGTCGTCGAGTTCGGGCGGCGCTGGCTCGAGAGAGGCTCCCGGGGCGTCGGCGCGCCCGTCGATGTGGACGGTCATCCTGATCCTGGTTGCCTGCGTGCTGGCCACCGGGCTCAATCCCCTGGGGATTCCATCTCCTCCCATTCCTCTGGCGCACCGCGACGGTGCCGCGACCCGATATCACCGAGTGGCAACCGTTGCTTCTCAGCAGCGGTCAAGGCGTCACCTACCTGTTCCTGGCCGCGGCCGCTGCCGCGGGCTGGAGCTATAGCCGACGGCCACGTAGCCTGCCCTTGCTGGGGGTGCTCGCGGTGTGCGCCCTGCTCCCCTGGTTGGCTGGCGGCACGTGGCGCTCGCCGCGCTGGCGATCGCCGTGCTCGCCGGCGAGCACATCGGCGACGCCTGGGCGCGATGGTCGAGTGCACGCCCGGGACCGATCCCCGCGCCAGCGAGCAGTCGCGAACCGAGTCCTGGCTGCGGCGGCGGACGGTAGGGACCCTCCTGTTCGTCGTCCTGGCTATGCCGCGCCTCGGCTGCATCGTCATCGACCCGTTGTCCGCCCTGGGCCAACCCGTACGGGCGGTCCGGACTGCTCCGCGCGAGCGGGATCAGCGGCAATCTGGCGATCGATTTCGACTGGGGACTCTACGCCATGTATCACCTGGCACCGGCCATCAAGATCTCGGTGGACGGGCGGAGGGAAGCAGCCTACGACGATCGGATCTACGATCAGAACCTCGACTTCAAGTACGGGCACGGCGACTGGGAAGCTCTGCTGCGCGAGCACGACACCCATCTCGCGCTCGTTCGCCGTTTATATCCCTCGGACAATCTGCTCCGCCTGAAGCCGGGCTGGACGCTGCTCTACGAAGATCCGCTGGCGGCCCTTTTCGGTCGAGCCGACCTCCCCTACCTGGATCGGATCCGCGCGATCCCGCCTCCGTCCGTCCCCTACGATGGGGCAGGCCTCTGCGTGCCCTGAGCGTGGGCGGCTACGCGGTGCCCCTGGGTCGGCCGCGGTGACCCCGGCCCGGCGCGAGGCGGGGAGCGTCTGCCCCGGCCTCGCTCGCCGTGATCGCCCTGGTGATGGGCCTGGGCCTGTATCAATTCGCCCGCACGTTCGCCGATCCGGACATCTGGGGATATATCGCGAGCGGCCGCCTCTACCACGAGACGGGCCGGATCCGGCAGCCCGACCCGTTTTCCTACGTGACCGCGGGCCACGAGTGGCTCAACTTCGAGTGGCTCTTCAGTGTCCTTGCCTTCCGGCTATTCGCCGCGCTGGGCCCGCCGGGGCTCATCGTCTTCAAGGTCGCCCTCGGGCTGCTCCTGGTCGGAGTCGTCTACCGCTTCCTCTGCCGGCAGGGCCTTCCCTCGGCGCGGGCCGGCATCCTCGTGCTGATCGTCATCCAGTTCCTCGTGCCCTACTTCCTCATCGTGCGTCCCCATCTCATCACCTACGGATTCTTCGTTGCGGCCCTCCTGCTCCTCCACGCGTTGGATCGAGGCGATGCGCGATGGCTCTACGCCGCTCCGCCGCTCTTCGCGCTCTGGGCGAACCTCCATCCGGGCTTCCTCGCCGGGCTGGGTGTGCTGGGCATCTGGACCGTCGTCGAGCTCGGGCGGCGCTGGCTCGCGAGGGAAAGGCCCGCGGCGCCGTCGCGCCCCTCGATGTGGGTGGTCATCCCGGTCCTGGTCGCCTGCGCGCTCGTCACCGGGCTCAATCCGTGGGGGTATCATCTCCACCCACTACTTTGGCGCACCGCCCTGGTGCCGCGGCCCGAGCTCCTCGAGTGGCAGCCGCTGTACCTCGCCAGTGGCCAGGGAGTCAGCTACCTGCTCCTGATCGTGGTCGCGGCCGCGGGCTGGAGCTATAGCCGACGGCCTCGCAGCCTGCCCGTGCTGGGGGCGGTCGCGGCCTGCGCTCTGCTCCCGCTGGTGGCCTGGCGGCACGTGCCCATCGCCGTGCTGGCGATCGCCGTGCTCGCCGGCGAGCATATCGGCGACGCCTGGGAGCGATGGTCGAGCGCGCGCCCGGGACGAGGCTCCGCGCCGTCGGCGGCGGTGGAGCGAGTCCTGGCTGCCACGGCGACGGTAGGGGCCGTCCTGTTCATCGTCCTGGCCGTGCCGCGCTTCGGCTGCATCGTCATCGACCCGCCGTCCGCCCTGGGCCAGCCGGTACGAGCGGTGGGACTGCTCCGTGCGAGCGGGATCAGCGGGAATCTGGCGATCGATTTCGACTGGGGGCTCTATGCCATGTACCACCTGACACCGGCCATCAAGATCTCGGTGGACGGACGGCGGGAGACGGCTTACGACGATCGGGTGTACAACCAGAACCTCGACTTCAGGTTCGGCCAGGGCGACTGGGAGGCCCTGCTGCGCGAGTACGACACCCATCTCGCGCTGGTGCGCCGCTATCATACCCCGGACAATCTGCTCCGCCTCAAGCCGGGCTGGACGCTGCTCTACGAGGATCCGCTGGCGGCGCTCTTCGGCCGCGCCGACCTCCCCTATCTGGACCGGATCCTCGCGACCCCGGCCCCGTCCGTCCCGTACGACGGCGCGGGCCTCTGCATGCCCTGAGCGGCGCCGCGTCCGGACGATTGTGGCAAGCGCCGCCGCGTGACATACACTGGGCGAGTCCGAGCGCACCGATGGGAGGGGAAGATGGGGACGAAGGGATTTCGGAAGGTCGTGGCCTCCGAGCAGCGGCTCCGCGAGATCCTGGGCCAGCCGGGAACGCGCGCGATCCTCAAGGACCAGGCGCGTCTCGATGAGCACTTCCGCGCCTTCATCGCCGGCTCGCCCTTCCTGCTGCTGGCCACCGCGAACGCCGCGGGCCAGTGCGACGTGTCGCCCAAGGGAGACGGGCCGGGCTTCGTCCAGGTACTGGACGACACCCACCTCGCCATCCCGGACCGGATCGGGAACAATCGGCTCGACGGCATGCGGAACATCCTCCAGAACCCGCATGTCGGGATGATCTTTCTCATCCCCGGGCGAGAGGACACGCTCCGGATCAACGGGAAGGCATGGATCGTGGAGGACGACGCCATTCTCGACGGCATGACCGTCCAGGGCAAGCGGCCGCCCTTCGCCATCGGGGTGGAGGTCGAGGAGGCGTACATGCACTGTCCGCGCGCGTTCATGCGCTCCGGGCTCTGGAAGCCCGAGCGCTGGCCGGATCCCAAGGCGGTGCCGTCGATGGCCAGGATCATGTGGGACCAGGTGCCCGACAAGGCAGGGTTCGCCTGCGTGGAAGATTACGAGGCGGACCGGAAGGCAAAGCTGCAGACGCTCTACTAGCCGTCCCGCCCGACCGCGTCCGCTCGGTCAGGCGGACCTGCGCCGCTTGGACCCCACGTAGTCCACCAGCACGTACTCGCCCAGCCGCTCCGGCGTGGCGAAGAAGGCTCGGCCGCGGTTGATGCGCGCCATCTGCTCCACGAAGGCCATCAGCATCTCGCTCCGCTCCAGCATGAAGGTGTTGATGGTGATGCCCTCGCGTGTGCAGCGCTGCACTTCCTTGAGCGTCTCCTGAATGGTGCGGCGGGTGGGCGGGTAGGCGAATTCCGCCTCGGTGCCCTCCATGTGGGCGGTGGGCTCGCCGTCCGTCACCATGATGATCTGCTTGTTGCCGCCCTTCTGCCGACCCAGGAGCCGCCGCGCGAGCTGGAAGCCCGCATGCATGTTGGTGCCCACGCTCCACTCGCTGGAGGCCAGCCCGGGAAGCTGCTCGGCGCGAAACTCGCGCGCGTACAGCGAGAAGCCCACGATGTGGAGCTGGTCGCGGGGAATTGGCCGCGGATGAGCGCGTTGAGCGCCAGGGTGACCTTCTTGGCGGCGAGGAAGCAGCCGTTGAAGATCATGGAGCGGCTCATGTCGAGCATGACGACGGTGGCGGCCTGTGTGGACAGCTCGGTGCGGAACACCTCGAAGTCGGCGGGGGCCAGGCGCAGCGGGTGCCGGCGCCGTTCCGCTCTACCGCGTTCATGAGGGTCTCGCGGAGGTCGAGCAGGAAGGGGTCGCCGAACTCGTAGGGCTTGGCGTCGTCGGTGCGATCGCCGCCCGCGCCCCGCCGCTCCACCGCGTGCCGGCCAAAGCGGTCGCGCTTGAGGTGGGTGAAGATGTCGCGCAGCGCCTTGTCGCCGATCTTCCGCAGGGCACGGGCGGTGAGCTCGAGCCGGTCGCCCTGGCGCTCGAGGTAGCCGGCCTCTTCCAGCTTCTTGGTCAGCTCCTGGAGGCGCTCCAGCTCGCGAGAGGCCTGTTCGCCCAGGAGGCGCTCCACCTCCGCGGGGTCCACGCCCTCCAGATCCTTGGGGTCGCGCACCCGCTTGAGCTGGCGCTCGAGCTCGTCCATCTTCTGCAGCTCTTCCATGAGCTTCATCGCCTCGCGAAGGTTCACCTCGCGGTCGCCCTGGAAGTCGTAGCGGCGCGACATCTCGTCGATGGGCATGAGGTCGGCGAGGTTCATGGCCAGCTGGGCCATCTCCGCCTCCAGCCGCTCGTCCTTGGCGAAGAGCGACTGCATCATGTCCTGGAGCTGGCGCCGCTGCCCCGGCGACATGCTGTTGAGCAGCGACTGCATCTGCGCCGCCTGCTGCCCGAGCTGCTCGAGGAGCTGGTCGAGGCTCTCCACGCCGGGGAAGCTCTGGCCCCACTTGTCCTTGAAGGCCTGGAAGTCGGGCTCTCCGCCCTCCGCTCGCTCGCGCAGCACTCTGGTTCAGATCGCGGAGCATCTCGCGCATCTGCGCCATGTCCTCGGGGCTCATGTTCTGAGCCCCTGCTGCATGCCCTGCATGAAGGGCTGGAGCATCTGCTGCTGGAGCGACTGCATCAGCTCCCAGAACATGCGGTGCGCGTCGGGGTCCATGAACTCGTAGCTCTGCAGCCCGCGCACTCGTCCCCCGGGTCCCGGGGCAGGGCGTCGAGGGCCTGGCGGCGCTGCGCCGCCATCTGCTCGAGCTGGCCCTGCTGCTCGGGCGTGATCTCGCCCTTCTCGCGGCGCGCGCGCGCGTCGGCGAGACGGCGCTCCATGCCCTCGCGCTCGGTCTTGAGGATCTCGTCCAGCTTCTTCTTGATGTCCTCCAGCGCGGAGCCGAGGTCGTAGCGCTGGAGCTCCTGCTGCCGCCGCTTGCGGAGCTGGTTGACGAGGTCCTGGAGGCCGGGCATCTTCTGCCCCTGCGGGGTCTGTGCGCCCTGCTGGAAGAGCCGGCGCAGCGCGCTCCAGAGGTCGCCGTCCGACATGATGTCGTCGGACATGGCCTCAGGAGGTCGTCGGCGTCCGGGTCGGGGACGTCCTGCGAGCCATCCCAGCGCGAGTAGCGGAAGAGCACGGCGCCGCGCCTACTGGCCCCGGTAGCGGAAGCGGCCGGCGTGGATGTCCTTGTTGAGCTTGCGGGAGAGGTGGAGCCCCTCCAGCACGAACTCCACCGCGGAGGCTACCCCGGGCGCATCGGCGGCGCCCAGCTTCTTGGCGGCGGCGTGCAGCGGCCGGATCTCGCCGATCTGGCGCACGTAGTCCGCCGACGGCATCTCGTCGGAGGCCTCCACCCGCAGGCCCCCTGGAAGGCGGACACCACCTCGTCCAGCTCGCCGCCGGTGAAGCTCTTGTTGAAGACGTTGAGCACCGCGCGCTGGGCCAGCTTAGCGAGCACCTTCTCCTCGCCCGCGTCGCCCACCGTCTCCAGCTCGACCTTGCCGCTGGTGGAGGCCACGATGGCGGAGAGATCGGACACGCGCGGGGCCACCTGCTTCTCGCCCAGCCGGATGGCGCGCTTGAGCGCGTTGGAGAGCAAGTTCTCGTAGTTGCAGATGCTCACCCGCACCGAGACTCCCGAGCGCTGGCTGATCTCCGACGACTTTCGCGCGAGATGGGTGAGCTCCGCCACCACCTGCTTCATGTACTCGGGAGCCCGCAGCGCGAAGCCATCGGTGGGAACTGAGTGCGTTCCGCCTCCATGATGGTGATCTCGTCCTCGAGCTTGCGCGGGTAGTGGGTGCGGATCTGCGAGCCGAAGCGGTCCTTGAGGGGGTGATGATGCGCCCGCGATTGGTGTAGTCCTCGGGATTGGCGCTCGCCACCACGAAGAGGTCCAGGGCCAGCCGCACCTTGTAGCCGCGAATCTGGACGTCGCGCTCCTCCATGATGTTCAGCAGACCCACCTGGATGCGCTCGGCGAGGTCGGGCAGCTCGTTGATGGCGAAGATGCCGCGGTTGGTGCGCGGGAGCAGGCCGTAGTGGATGGTCAGCTCGTCGGAGAGATAGCGCCCCTCCGCCACCTTGATGGGGTCCACCTCGCCGATGAGGTCGGCGATGGTGATGTCGGGAGTGGCCAGCTTCTCGCCGTAGCGCCGGTCGCGCGGGATCCAGGTCACCGGCGCGCCGTCGCCCCGCTCGGCGAGGAGGGCGCGGCCGGTGGCGGAGATGGGCGCGAAGGGATCGTCGTTGGTCTCGCAGCCATCCAGCGCGGGCACCTCCTCGTCGAGAAGACCCACCAGGAGGCGCGCCATGCGCGTCTTGGCCTGGCCGCGCTCGCCGAGAAAGACGATGTCCTGGCCGGAGAGGATGGCGTTCTCGATCTGCGGGAGCACGCTGTCCTCGTAGCCGATGATGCCCGGGAACAGCGGCTTGCCGTCGCGGAGGCGCGCGATCAGGTTGTCGCGCAGCTCCTGCTTGACCGACTTCGGCGAGTATCCGCTATCACGGAGCTCCTTGACCGTTCGCGCTTTGGCCATGCCGGCTACCTTGGACTGGAAGGTTGACGCCACTATGCGACCCCGACGCAGGCGTGTCAACTGATGACGGCCCCGCGCGGCGGTTTCTCAGCGTCCGCCGGCGACGGCGAGTGTGTGCCCGGTGATATAGCTCGCCTCGTCGGAGCAGAGGAAGAGCACCGCGTGGGCCACCTCGATGGGCTCGCCGATCCGATGCAGCGGCGTCATGCGGGAGGGGCTGAACTCCACCGTCTCGTCGAGCTTCTTCAAGCTCGGCCCCGCGCGCTCGGTATCGATGGGGCCGGGGGCGACGGCGTTGACGTTCACGCCGTGCTCGGCCAGCTCCAGCGCGACGTCACGCACGAAGCCGTGGACGCCTGCCTTGGACGCCGAGTAGGCGGCGCCGCCCTGGTAGTAGGCGGTCCAGGGCGTGCCCTCGCGCGCGCCCGAGGACATGCACACGATACGCCCGTAGCGCTGCCGCATCATGTGCGGCGCCGCCGCGCGCGTGCAGAAGGAAGGTGCTGCGGAGGTTCAGGCGCAACACGAAGTCCCAGTCCTCCGCGCGCATCTCCCAGATCTTGGCGTTGCGGCCGCCGCCCACGTTGTTGACGAGGATGTCGAGCTTGCCCCACCGTGCGACGGCGGCCTCGATGAGCCGAGGCGGCGGGACCTTCCTCGGTGAGGTCGCCGCCCATGGCGAAGGCCGCGCCGCCCGGGCCGGTCATCGGCGCCGAGTGTCCCCTCGGCGGGCTTCCCGCCGCGACGCTCTGGTTGATCTCGGCCGCGACGCGCTCGACTCCGGCCGCGTCGAGATCCCCAGCGCCACTTTCGCGCCCTCGCGCGCGAGTACCCGCGCGATCTCGCGCCCCCAGCCCGTTGGCCGCGCCCGTCACCACCGCCACGCGATCCCTAACGCCCGGCATGTCCCAAGCGCCTCCGTGATCCGCTTCGCCATGAGTCGCGCTCGCAGCGCCATCACCCGGCGCGCGGTGCCCGCCCGCGCCGTCGCGGGCCAGCCGAAATAGCCCCGTCCGCCGGGGTCCATCTGCTCGAATCGCCGCGCGCCACGCGCCGAGCGCGGCGCGGAAGTCCCACCCAGCGCGGCGGCAGCTTGCGCGCGATGGCCCGGCGCACCAGGTCCGGACGCGCGTCGAGGACCATGGCGGTCTCCATCTCGCCGGAGTGCCACTCCTCTCCGGCCTCGGGCTCCTCATGAGATGAAGGATGCGCGGGGTCAGCATCACCGCCTGTTCGTCCGTGTCGGGAGAGAAGCCCGCCACCAGCACCTGGACGCGGTTCCGCGCGAGCGCTCGTCGGGCCCTCGCGATGGCGCGCAAGTGGGCGGGATCGGCCTGGTAGTTGGTGAGGACGAAGCGCCGGAAGCCGTGGCGCGCGAGGCCGCGCACGATCTCGACGATGAGCCGGGCGAGCGTCGGCTCCGATAGCGACACCGTGCCCGGCCAGCGCTCGGCGAGCGGGCTCGCGCCGTACGGGAGCGACGGCGCCAGCACCGGACGCCAACCTGCTCGGGTGAGATGCGGGGCCAGGCGCCGCGCCAGCTCCTCGGCGCCCAGCCAGTCCACGAGCAGCGGCAGATGCGGGCCGTGCTCTTCCACGGCGCCGAGCGGAAGCAGCACGACGGCGCGCCGGTCACGCGCCAGCGCGCGCGCCTCCACCCAGGTGCATTCGGCAAGGCGGACAATGCGGGCGGGGCGCGGCGGCGAGTCGTCACGGAGGGATTCTATATTGTCGGCGCTACTCCGGGGTATCCTCCTCAGCACTGAGTACCTGAAGCGGAATCGCGGTCAGCGTGCGGTCAGCGCGTCTGGCCGGCGTAGCGCTTCTCGACGTAGTCGTCGAGGAGCTTGAGGAACTCGGCGACGATGGAGTCGCCCTTGAGCGGTGAGCTTGAGCGCGCCGTCCACGAACACGGGCGCCCTGGGCTCCTCGGCAGGTGCCCGGCAGCGAGATGCCGATGTCGGCGTGCTTGACTCGCCGGGGCCGTTGACCACGCAGCCCATCACCGCGACGCTTCAGCTCTTCCACGCCCGTGTAGCGCGTCTTCCACACGGGCATCTGATCGCGCAGGTAGTCCTGGATCTCCTCCGCCATCTCCTGGAAGAAGGTGGAGGTGGTGCGCCCGCAGCCGGGACAGGCCGTGACCTGGGGCAGGAAGCTCCGCAGCCCCATGGACTGGAGGATCTGCTGGGCGACCTGCACCTCTTCCGTGCGGTCCCCGCCGGGCTTGGGCGTCAGCGACACGCGGATGGTATCGCCGATGCCCTCCTGGAGGAGGATGCTGAGCCCGGCCGCGCTCGCCACGATGCCCTTGGCGCCCATGCCCGCCTCGGTGAGCCCGAGGTGCAGGGGATGGTCCGAGCGCGGCGCCAGCTTCCGATACACGTCCACCAGGTCCTGTACGCCCGAGACCTTGGCGGAGAGGATGATGCGGTCGTGGGCGAGGCCCGGTCTGCTCGGCCAGCTCGGCGGACTGGATGGCGCTCTCCACCATGGCGTTCATCGTCACGTCGCGGGCGTCCAGCGGCTCGCGGCTCTTCGCGTTGGCGTCCATCATCTCGGTGAGGAGGTTCTGGTCGAGGCTGCCCCAGTTCACGCCGATGCGTACGGGCTTGCCGTTGTCGATGGCGACCTGGACGATGGCGCGGAAGTTGTCGTCGTGGTGCTTGCCGCCCACATTGCCGGGGTTGATGCGGTACTTGGCCAGGGCGCTTCGCGCAGTCGGGATACTTGATGAGGAGAACGTGCCCGTTGTAGTGGAAGTCGCCGATGATCGGGCACCTCCACCTGGCTCGACGATCGTCGGGAACGGCGCGGGCCGCCGCGTCGGTGTTCACGGTGACGCGCACCAGCTCGCTGCCCGCCGCGTGGAGCGCGCGCGACCTGCGCGACCGTGCCGGCCACGTCCGGCGGTGTCGGTATTGGTCATGGACTGGACCACGATGGGCCGCTCGCCGCCCACCTTGCACCCCGCCCACGTCCACCACCACGCTCTTCCGACGACGCAGAGCACTCATGACGCCTATCTTACCATCACGCCTGTTGGCTCCAGGCCCCCCTGCCACACGTCCCCGCGCGCCGGCTCCCACGCCGTGTCCGACACGTTCCGGAAGGCGACTCTCGGCGGAGCGGGCCCCAGCGCGCGTAGGACTCGAATTGATCGTCGTCGAAGAACTGGTCCCCGGTGGTCTGGTGGGGGAAAGTTCGGATTGTCCTGCTTGTAGTTCAGGATGGGGCGGGCTCGTCGCCCATGAGCGAGGACTTGAGGACGACCAGGAAGCCGATTTCCGCCGGCTGTACCTCCGCGCCGGTGACCGGGTCCATCACGCGCGGGTAGCGGATGACGCCCACCGCGTGGTGGGCCTTGGTGCGCCCGGTGGCGGGATCGAGGTGCAAGTCGTCGAGGCAGATGTCCACCGAGATGTTCTCGTCGATGTAGATCTGGCGCAGGGCCTCCGTCAGCGAGCCGAACGCGTGGCGGGATCGCTTCGGCGTCGCTGGCCACGATGATGGCGCAGCGGCGCTTGAGGAGCGGGCAGATGCCGAGATTGTCCCCGGTGTGGCCGCCGTCGGAGATGATTGATGAGGCGCCGGTTGGCGTCGGTGGAGCCCAGCATCTCGCGCAGGAGGTAGAGCGGCCAGAACACGCCGGTCTCGGTGCGGTGGGCGCGCGCGGCCGCCGCGGAAGCGGGGTTCTCCAGCCACTGCCCCAGCCGCACGTTGAGGAGGGTGAGGGCGAAGGACTGGGCCAGGAAGGTCTGGTGCCCCATCGCCGCCGAGGCCGCCGCCCCCGAGATGGTCATGACCCGCGCCAGCTTGGTGTCGCCGTTCCGGTAATGCGCGGTCTCCATGTACCCCGTGGTCTCTGATCCGCAGTGCAGCCGGGAGAAGACGAAGTAGTCGCTCTTCCGGTCGCGGCGGACCATGTCGCGGCTGGCGGTGAGATTGAGCGCGCCGACGACCAGGTGGAAGGGCGACGCGGTCACGCACTTCTCGTGGGTTCCCCCGCGCCACCCCCGTGGAGGTGGGTGAGGGAGATCTCGGCATCGTCGCGTGGACCAGCACCTGATAGCTCCTCACGCGGCGCTCGTCCGCGCGGGAGACATAGGACTGGAGATAGGTCTCCACCAGCCGGTCCCGGTAGAAGTAGTGGGGAGGGAGAGCTTGTTGAAGTCGAGCGAGACGCCGAGCGTGCCGAAGAGCGCCAGCGCCACCAGGCCGGCGGTGAAGGGGCAGCACATAGGGCGGCACTTCGCCGCCGGGATCCAGGGCGATAGGGGCGGCGCATATCAGCACGACCCCCGCCGAGTGACGATCACCACCACGCGCACCGCGAGAGACGCGTTGCGAATGCTCGAGGAGAACTTGGTGATGGCGCGCCAGCAGCGAGCCGGCGGGGCCGCGGGCCCGCCGCCAGGATGCGCGAGGAAGATGAGCGGCGGCCACGCTGACGATCCAGCCGCCCAGGACGCGCAGCGGCGAGCCCGCGGTGTGCACCGAGTAGGCCAGCCAGGGCAGCCAGAGCACCACCAGCGAGATCCCCGTCATGTAGTTGAAGATTCCCTTGGCGGCGGCGAAGCCGAGCGGTCGTTGCGCTGGAACCGGTCGGACATGGAGCGAAGGGATGGAGGAGGAGGGGCCACCCCTGGCCCCCACGTAGACGCCGAGCGGGAGCACGAGATAGCCGAGCCGCGGGCCGGTGAGGATGACGTAGTAGATGGTGACCACGGTGGCGGTGACGAGGCTCACGATGGTCATGGCCCAGAGGGAGAAGTATTCCCGGCTCTCCTCCACCGACTGGCCCTCCACGTAGAAGAGCCCGTCGGGCAGGACACATGGGCGCCAGCCCGGCGGCGAAGAGGCTCACCAGGGGTGGTGGCGGCGCCGATGCCGATCGCCCACAGCAGCGGATAGCCGCCCATCTCTGCCCGACAGTGGCCAGGTCGAGCAGCGCCCACATGTAGTCGGGCGCCTTCCAGCAGGCCGACCTCGAGGAGCTCGCCGCCCGCAATGAGGGCCACCACCCCCCATGCAGGTTCCCGCCAGGCCGACGAGGAAGAGCGCGAAGAGGAAGAGGTGATAGAAGAGGCCGCCGAGCAGGTTGCCCACGGCCCGCAGCGACTTCGCGCGAGAGGAGGCGGTGGTCTCACGATGATGAAGTCGCCATGAGTGCGCAGGTGGCGGATCTCGTCCCTGCCCGTTGAACTCCCGCATGGTGGCCTGCTCCGCCACCTCGGGATTGAAGGGCAGGGTGGCCGCCTTGGTGCCGAAGTACGGCGTCTCGCCGGGGACGAAGGTGTAGGCCTCCCGGCCCGGTGCGGGGCCGGCCGGCGGGACCAGCTCTTCCGGGTGCGAGAGCAGCGGCGTGAGGCAGAGCGCCGATACCGACCGCCCCCGACACCGTGCTGGGGTAGTCGAATCTCCGGAGGATGTCGAGGCGTGGCCGAAAGCGCCTGCAAGACGCCCAGGCTGAACGCGTGTGGCCGAGCGGATGCCGCCCCCCGACAGCGCGCGAGCCCGATGGGCCGCGCGCCCTCGGCGGCGGCCCGGAAGGCGCCAGCCCGGCCAGCAGGCGGCGCTGCGCGAGATAGCGCTGCTCCCGGCGCAGGACGCCGGAGAAGTTGAGGAGCAAGGTGCGCGTCCACGCGGCGGATGCGATGGCGCAGCCGGCCGACGGCCCACGCGATGGCGAGCAGGGCTTCCGCGATCAGGATGAACTTGGAGGTGCCGGCCACACCGCCGATCACCGCCAGCAGCGCGGACGGGCCGCTCGGGCTCGGCCAGCATGCCGAGGACGCAGAGATCGCCCGGCCACGCCCAGCGGCGGGCGCCGGCGACCGGAGCCAGAGGAGCACCGGGGCGAAAGACCGTCGCTCGTAAGCGCAGGAACCGCTGATGAGGAGCAGGCCGGTGCAGCTGAGGAAGCGCGATCGTAAGCGCCGAGCATCCGCCAGTCCGCGCGCACCGCCTGGCGCGCGCGCTTCGGTCGATGAGCCCTGAAGCGGCGCGCCACACTTCGCCGATCACCGCGTGCGCGGTCGATTCGCGGAAGGTCACCGCCAGCCACCAGGTGCGCGGGGCTTCGGCGGCGGCCAGCGAGGGACTGCGCTTCCCAGACCCGGAGGAAGGTCCACACCACCGCCGCCCCCGACAGCACCATCACCGCGGGATCAGCACCGCGAGGCGCCAGCGGGCATTGCCCTCGCCGGGCGGCAGGCCGCGCGCGTTCCTCAGCGCTCGGCAGTCAGCGGCCCCTGCGGTCGGACAAGCGGCCGCCGAACGCACCGCGCCCCGCTGCATGGTAGGCTGGGTCCCATACCAAGCGGAGGTCGCTGCACGGCCAGAAGGCCAAAGCCGGAGCAGACCTTACGAGATCACCGAAAGCGACGCGGAATGGCGCAAAGCGCTCACGCCGGAAGCAGTACCGAGTGCTGCGCGAGCTATCGGGACCGAGCGCTGCGGGAACCAGCCCCTTGGACAAGGAACACGGCAAGGGCACCTTCCTCTGCGCGGGGGTGTGAGCTGGCGCTCTTCTCCTCGGACTTACGAAGTTCGACAGCCGGACGGGGGTGGCCCTCTTTCTACTCGCCGCTCGACAACGCGGTGGGCACCACGTCGGACCCGCAGCTTCTTCACGACGCGCACCGAGGTGCACTGCCGGCGCTGCAGGCATCACTCCGGGCCACGTCTTCGACGATGGCCCGCAGCCCACGGGGTTTGCGCTACCGCACGAACGGCGCCGGCGCTCAAGTTCGCTCGCGGGTAGAGGCCCGAGGGTGGTCTCAAGAGAGTGCGCCGAGGCGAGACGGCGGCGGGCCGGCGCGGCTCGCGTTTCTCGTCGTCGCCCTCGCGGCCGCCGCCCCTCGGCGTCGCCCGGGCCCCTCCGCCCGGGCGGCGACTGCAGCTCGACCGCCCGCCTTCCGCCTGGAACCGAGCGCGGTGCCCCGCTGCCGAGTGCGCTCGGAGGGCTGGCGGGACGCCGAGAACCGCGAGTGGCCTGCGCGGTGGCGATCCGCCCGCCCACTCCGACGTGGACCCGCGCGCGTGCGCGACGCCGGCTGGTTCCTCTTCGGTCCGGTCCGGGCTGGGGCGACGCGGTGGTCCTCATGGCGAAACGCCGCCCGGGACGGCATGCGCGGCCCTGGCGGGCAGTCGGTACTTCGTCTTCGTGGGGGGACGCTTCGCGGGCACGCTATCCCCCGACCTCACGGACGCGACGCGCCGATCGGCGCCGGCCAGCGCATCACGCTGGCTTCCGAGAGCGAGCGCCTGCCGCCGACTTCCTCCGCTACGGAGAGACCGACCCGCTGTGAAGCCGCCCCACGCGCGCATCAAAGCGAGGCGCGCTTCCAGATCGTCCGGGGCGCCCGGAGGGTCCGGTGGGTGGTGCCGCTGGGGTGCGCCACGCGCGCTCTGCCCCGCCAGGGGCCGCGCGCTAGTCGCGCGGCGGCAGGAAGTAGCCGACCAGAGAACGCGTTGAGGTGAATGAGGAGGAGCTTGTTCCAGGCCACCGCGGCCTCCAGGGCGGCTTCCGCGCTTCCAAGCTCCCGCGCGCAACACCCCTCGCCAGCGCGGACTGGGTGATGCTCATGGTAGCCACCATCAGATGCGGCGGGATCTTGCCTCCCGCCCGAACTCGCGGTGGCAGTGCGAGATGCCCACGCCGAGGAGATAGTAGAGCGGGAAGTCGTGGTGAGGGCGGCCTCCGCCCCGGTCCTCGCGCAGCCAGCGGCCCAGGCCGTGGCGCCGCCGCTCGATGCGGGCGGCGTCCGGCGTGCCGTCCGGCGCGCCAGGGAAGAAGCGCGCAGGAGCCGGGGAACTTGAGGAAGTGCTCGTAGACCGCCGCCGTCAGCGCCGCCCTCGTGCTTGAGCACCGCGGGCGCCCGTCGGCGCACCGCCGCGCTCGCCGCGGCATCGAAGCCCACGAACTCGGCGAGCTTCGCGGAGATAGCCTTCCATGTCCTGACCCGGACTGTCGGCGGTCCTGCATCACGTGCGATAATACGCTAGCGCTCCGCCGGAGTACAAGCCAGGAGGACGCGCATGGAGAAGGAACTCGGGATGAACGCCGCCGACCTCTGCTACACATCCGCCACCCGGCTGGCCGCCATGATCCGCGCCGGAGCGCAGATCTCGCCCGTCGAGCTGACGCGCGACCGTGCTCGGGCGCATCGAGCGCGTGAATCCCAACGGTCAACGCCTTCTGCGCGGTCGCCGGCGGAGCACGGCGCTGGCCGCGCGCGCCGGGCGGAGGCGGACGGCGATGAAGGGCGAGCGCGCTGGCCGCCGCTGCTGCGGGCTTCCGTTCTCCATCAAGGATCTCGCGATCGACCAAGGGCGTGAGGACCACCGGCGGCTCGCATATCTACAGCCGACCGCGTGCCCGATCGTCGACGCGCGCCCTTCGTGCGCCGGCTCAAGGCGGCGGGCGGAGTCTTCCTCGGCAAGACCACCACGCCCGGAGTTCGGCTGGAAGGCGATCGAGCGACAGCCCGCTCGCTCGGCATCACGCGCAATCCGTGGAATCCCGCCATGACCACCGGGCGGCTCCGAGCGCGGTGCGCGGGCGCCGCGGCCGCCCAGCCGGGCTCGGGCCCTCTCCGCCAGGGCTCGCGACGGCGCGGGCTCCATTCGCATCCCGTCCGCCTTCTGCGGGATCTTCGGCCACAAGCCTACCTACGGCCGCGTGCCGCCAGTGGCCGGTGTCCAACAACGACTACCAGCCACGCACACCGGCGCCCATGACGCGCACGGTGGCCGACGCCGCGCTCATGCTGTCGCGTGATGGCGGGTACCGCGACGACTGGGACACCACCGCGCTGGACAGCGCCGCCCGCCGACTACGTGGGCGGCTCGGAGGGCGGGGTGCGGGGCTGCGCATCGCCTGGAGCCCGAATCTTCGACGCGCTCCGCGTCGATCCCGAGGTGGCGAGTGGCGGCCGCCGCGGCGGCGCGCCTTCCCGAGCGCTCGGCGCCACCGTGGAGGAAGTCAGGGCGCGCTTCGCGGACACCAGCGAGATGATCCGGCTGCATCTGGGACGCGCACCAGCGGCATCTACGGCCACGTACCTGCGCGAGTGGCGCGACCGCATGGACCCGGGGCTCGGTCGCCGCACGTCCGAGGACGACTACCGCTGACCGCGCAGCGAGTACGTCCAGCTGCGCGGGCGCAAGCTCGCGCTACTGGGACAGCGTGCGCCCGCTCTTCGAGACCTACGACCTCTGCTCATGCCCCCAGCGTCCGGTGGCGCCTTCCAGGTGAGGCGGCTCAACCCCGCAGCACTGGCCCCAGCACGCCTGGGACTGGTTCCCGTGGGCGTCGTTCTCGCTACCCGTTCAACTTCACTGGTCAGCCCGCCGCATACGTGCCCGCCGGCTTCACGCCGCGCGGGCATGCCGGTGGGCCTGCAGATCGTGGGACGCCGCTTCGCCGATCTCACCGTGCTACCAGGCCTCGGCCGCCTTCGAGAAGGCGCGGCCCTGAGCGGCCAAGCGGCCGCCCGTGGTTGCGCCATGGCCCCAGACATCACGGTGGACCTTCGCGCCCGCTTCGACGCCGGAAGCTGAATGCCGCCGGACTGGCCGTCACCGGCCGCGACGATCTCCTCTTCGCCATGTGGAAGGAGCATCTGCCCCAGCGCGAGGCCTTGCGCGCGGCGCGCCGGCCCCAGGAGGACGAGCCATGGCGGTGAGCGCCGCCTGGATCTGCGATCTCGACCTTCGCGGCGTCAGCGAGGCGCTGGCCACGCGGGCAAGGTCACCTCGGTGGAAGTGCCACCGAGGCCTATCTCGACCGCATCAGCGCATCACGACGGTGTCCTGCGCGCCTACATCACGGTAATGGGCGACGCCGCCCGGGCCCCAAGCGCGCGCCGCCGAAGCGCCGAACGGTCGGCCGGCCGGCGCCGCGACCAAATGTCTGCACGGCGTGCCATCGCGCTCAGGATCTCATCGCGGTGGCGGGGTCATGACCGGCGGCTCCGAGATGCTGTCGATCATGTGCCCGCGCGCGACGCCTTCGATCACCGAGCGGCTCGGACCGCCGGCGCGGTGATCCACAGGCAAGCTCGCCATGCACGAGTTTGCGTTCGGTCGCCCCGTGCTTTGCCGGACAGGCCCTTGCCACCGGACACCCAATCCCTGGGACATCCGCCGCGCGCCATGCCAGGCTCCTCCTCGGGCTCGGGCGTGGCCGCGGCCGCCGGAGCTCTGCGAGCGCGCTGGAGCTCAGACACGCGGTGGATCAATTCGCGGGCCGGCGGCCGTATTGCGAGCTGGTGGGCCACAAGCCGACCTATGGGCTGGTGAGCCGGAGCGGCGTGCTCGCCACGCCAGTTTGGTAAAGCTCGATCGTGAGGCCGTGACGCTCGTGCCGGACGCTACCGTGATGCTCAGGCCATCGCCGGACACGATGCCACATAACACCAGCTCGCTGGCCGCGCCGGTGCCGGACACCTCGCGCATCTGGAAGACAGCGCGCGCGAATCAGGTGGGCCCCTGCTCCGACGCTTCGTGGACTGGCCGGGGCTCGACGCCGAGGTGCGCGCCGCCGCCCTCGCCGCCTTCGACGTGCTCACGCGTGAAGGAACCACGGTCAAGGAAGTCGACGCGCCGTAACTCGACCTCGCGCCCGCCATCTGGGCTACTTCCTCGCCAGAGATGTACGAGTACCACCGTGAGATGTCGCGCCGCGCGCGCGGAAATATCGCGAGGGCACCCGCATCCGCACTCTATGGGGCGCTGGTCACCGCCCAGGACTTCCTCGCCCAGCGCCTGCGCGTCCGCTTCAGAAAGCGCGAGATCGACGCGCTGCTGGACACGGTGGACGTGCTCGTCTTCCCCGGGCAGGCCGGTCCCGCCCAGCGCTTCGAGGACATCTCGAGCCTCGGGTGATGGCGCCCGGCAGCACGCTACACCAGCCCGTGGAACTCTCCACTCGGCTTTGCCCGCGGTGTCAGTGCCGGCCGGCTTCACGCGGGGCGGGCTCCCGGTATCCATCCAGATCGTCCGGCCGCATGGGCGACGACGCCTGCATTCCGCGTGGCCCGCGCCTACGAGCGCGCCACCGACCCCAGCACACGAAGCGCCCCGATCCCGCGGGCTGGAAGCTGCCCATAGGCGCGTCCCGTCTCGCCGGTGTCAAGGCGCTGGGATTCGACGTGTTCGGCACCGTGTGGTGGACTGGCGGGCGAGCATCATCCGCGAGGGGCAGGCTCGGGCAATACGTAACTGA
>ERZ1370068.6887-contig-5840_pt1 | contig 54155 bp, 83 predicted proteins | sample MGYA00561227_ERZ1370068 | MGnify/ENA primary metagenome ERZ1370068 (study PRJEB38410, sample SAMEA6850437) | metagenome | study: Metagenomic assessment of the ecological functions of the soil: analysis of the soil microbiota associated with the... | reverse complement strand
AGTTACGTATTGCCTGCGGAGTAGCCGCAACAATTCGCCGCGGTGCTTCTTGCCGAGGGCAATGGGTGGCCGGCAAGCAAGGTCAAGGAATTGTGGGATAGCAGCGCCCAGAGCCCGGTCACGCTCGAGCACAAGATCCCGGTGCATCTCACCTATTTCACCGCACGTGGTCGACGATGCGGGCAAGCTATCGACCTTCGCCGACGTCTACGGCCTCGACAACAAGATGGCCACTGCGCTGTTCGGCAGCGCCGCCGGCTTCCCCAGTGCCGCCACCTGAGCCGAAGAAGCCCGAAGGGGAGGAGGCGAGCGCGTCATCCTCGCCGGCGCGCCGGACCGCGAGCGGCGGCAACGATATTGCCGGCTCGCTGAGCGGCTTCCTCGAGGATTGAGATGCGCCGGAGTTCACGCGCTTTGTGGTCGTGCGCTTTTTCGTCGTGCGCTTATGGTACCGTGCGCTTGTGGGTCGCATGCTTGCTTGTCGTGGGTTTGCGCAGGCGCTCGGCTTGCGCCCGTGACATCTCGCCGCCATCGACGAGAGCCCTCACGCACATATTCGACACCTTCTTGATGGAGCGGGACATGCAGGCACGCAGCGCCTCGCTGCCGACAGCATACTGCGCTGCAATAGCGCTGATAGTCACCTCGACAATCCTGCTTCACCCGCTCGGTAACGGCGGCCACGGCCGGGACCGAAATGAGATGAAGGCGGAAATTGCAACATAGGCAGCGGTACGGTATCTGGCTCTCACGTCACTCAACCCTATTTGCTAAGACCAGGTCATCCACGGCGTTTGACTGGCACGTCCCGTAAGCGCAAAGCCTGCATGCGTCTTTGCCGATCTCGAAACTTCACATCGCTCGCGCTTCGCCCCAACGATCGGCGGAAATCGGTCATATCCCGGCCGGAAGGTTCGCCGGGAGCGCCTTCCACTATCGCAGTTAACGACGAAGAGGAAGCCCGTGATTGGTCCAACAACCCTGATCATGAAATATGGCTCGTTTGCGGTCGCCGGGGTGGTTTGTCTGGAGAGCATGGGCCTGCTCTCTGCCCGGCGAGGCAATCTTGATTGCTGCGGCAATTTATGCAGGCAAGACCGGGGACCTCAATATCGTCGAGGTCATCGCCGCCGCTGCGGCGGGCGCCATCGTCGGCGACAATATCGGCTATTGGATCGGCAGAGAGATCGGCTTCCGCCTTGCTCGTCCGCTATGGAAGCTATGTCGGCCTGACCGAGGCGCGCATCAAAGTCGGACAATATCTATTCCAGAGGCATGGCGGCAAGATTGTCTTCTTCGGCCGCTTCGTCGCGCTGCTCAGGGTTCTGGCGGCGCTCCTCGCCGGCGTCAATCGCATGTCGTGGCCGCGCTTTTCTTCTTCAATGCCGCTGGCGCCATTCTCTGGGCAACGGTGTTCGGCCTCGGGGCCTACACTCTCGGTGAAGAGATCGAGCATCTGACCAAGCCTGCGGCGGTGGCCTTGGCCGTCGCCGGCGTGGCCGCGATCGTCATCTGGGTGCTGTTTCTGCACGCCCATCAGGAGGAGCTTGAGACCGAAGCGCGGCGCGCGCTCCCCGGCCGCTCGCAACGCGCGAACCTCAAGCGCGCAAAGAGGTGACAAAGCTCGCCGGCCGCGGATCAGCAGATCTTATGCGGTATCGTCAGCGTAAATTCGGATGTACCGGCCGCTCACCTCGACCTCGACAAATCGCTGGTGGAAAGCGATGCAGAGGTGTTGAGCGAGATCAACGACGGCGTCTGTGCTGTCGGTGCGGATGCGCGCAGAAGGATCGAGCGTCTGCGGCTCTCGTAAATTGCCTCTGCCGGCTGCACTGTGGCCGAGGGGAAGCTTCGCCCAAGGTCGCAAGCCCAGCTCCGAGGGTGACGAGCCCAGCTCCGAAGATGGCAAGTGCGCCTCTAAGGGTCGCAAGCCCGGCTCCCAAGCTCGCACCGAAGGTGTCGGCTCCGACCCCAAACCACCGGTCGAGCAAGTGAAGGAACCGGGCATCGCCGCCAAGCAAGCGATCAGGCCGGCGGCAAAGAAGGCGGTGGGAGGCTCGCCCTGAGCCCGTTCGGCCAACGAAGCCGAAGACGGCCGCAGTCAACGGCAAGCTCGTGGTGAAGAAGTCGAAGAAGGAGGTGCGCTGACCTCTTGGCTTCAGGCGTCCTTCCAATAGGGCTTGGCGCGGAGCCGCTCGAGCCAGGCATCGATGTTCTTGTAGGGACTGACGTCGATGTCGAGGAGGGCGGGAGCGCTGTCGAGACGCGGGCCGATGAGGAAATCGACGACGGTGAGCGGGCCGACGATGTAGTCGCGATCGGCAAGCTGCTTGTCGAGCACCGGCAGGAAGCGGTCGAGGCGGGCGCGGGCATCGGCCATGATGCCGGGATCGTTGCCGGGCTGATTGAGCACCTTTGGCTTGATCAGCATCTCCCAGGCGAGCGCGTCCATGGCGGCTTCCGGTCCGCCGACCCACCAGCAGATCCATTGATCGACCAGAGCCTGGGTCTTGGCGTCGGCGCCGCAAAGGCAGCGCTCGGGGTGCTTGGCCGAGAGATATTTGAGGATCGCCGGCGATTCCCAGAGGATGAAGCCGTCCTCTTCGAGGGTGGGCACCCGGCCGTTGGGGTTCTTGGCGAGGTACTCGCGGCGTGCGGGTCTCGCCGATGCGCGGATCGACCGGCACCTTGTTCAAGGGAATGCCGAGCTCGGCCGCGAGCAGCCGCACTTTCCGCGCATGCGGCGATGGCTGGAGTTCGTAAAGGGTGATGGTCATGGACTGTACCTTGGGCCGGGCTGGGAGTGTAGTCAGTCAGATGGACTCATGCCAACGGTGCTAGCGATCAGTTGCGAGCTCAGACTCATCGAAGCGAAGTCGCTGCCTGAATGAGCACTATGGAATCGACTGGACGGCACCGCGGTAGGCCATGCAGAGCCGCTCGCGCCTGTTAGGATCACGAACATGTGTACGGGCCTGGGAGGCGGAGCAGGAGAAAAGCGGCGAGACAGGCCGCTGTCACAGGCACTTTTCGCACCGCTTCGCATTGCGCGCACGCCTCATTCGCGCCGCCGTCAGGCCGCGAAGCTATGAGCGGCGCGCGGCGAAAACATGACAATCAAGCCCGTTTGCAAACGGCAAAGGGCCTGCTATCCCGTTCTGGTTTCCCCACTTGGTGGGCGCAATTTTGCCGTCTCGAATGGCTAGGGTCGAGCCTGGAGGGGACGCGTCGGCCTTCGACGCGAGCCACATACAGCACACCGATGATCAAGCGCTTTGTCATTGCCGCCATTCTGGTCGCCCTGTTTCTCGGCGGGGTCGGCTATTTCAATCTCGTGTTCAAGCCGAAGATGATCGGCGAGTTCATGGCGAAGATGAAGCCGCCGGCCGCCACGGTTACGGCCGAGCGCGCCGGCACCAAGGAGTGGATCGACCGGGTGCAGTCGATCGGCACGCTGATCGCCATCCAGGGCGTCGAGGTGTCTCCGGAGGTCGCCGGCATCGTCAAGGACTACTACTTCGAGAGCGGCAACGATGTGGCGAAGGGGGACAAGCTCGTCGCCCTCGACACGTCGGTGGAAGAAGCCGATCTCGTGAAGAACCGCGCCGTGCTGCTCGAGGCGAATGCCGATCTCAAGCGGCAGGCGAGCCTCGTGAAACGGGCAATCGTGTCCCAGGCCGTCGTCGACACGACGACCTCTAAGCGCGACTCCGGCGGCAGCCTCGGTGCAGCGCATGGAAGCCGTCATCGCGCAGAAGAACATCACCGGCGCCGTTCGCCGGCAGGCTCGGCCTGCGGCGGGTGGAGAAGGGCCAATATGTAAAGGCCGGCGATCCGCTCGTCTGGCTGCAGTCGCTCGACCCGATCTGGATCGACTTTCCCGGTTTCGGAAGGCGATCTCGGCAAGCTCAAGATCGGCGCTCCGATCGAGCTCGGCGTCAATGCTTATCCTGGCCAGGTGTTCAAGGGCGAGATCGAGGCCTTCGACGCCCGCGTGGCGCAAGACACGCGCACGCTCATGGTGCGCGGACGGTTGCCCAATGCCGACCACAAACTGCTGCCCGGCATGTTCGCCAATGTGGCTGTGCTCGAAGGCAAGCCGAAGGAGCTCGTGACGGTGCCGCGCACCGCGGTGACCTATGGGCTTTATGGCGACAGCGTGTGGGTGGTGAAAGAGGGTCCGCCGGCCCCGGAGAAGACCGCCAGCGTCGGCGAGGTGGAAGTGCCGGCGCCGCAGCTCACCGCCGAGCGGCGCTTCGTGCGCGTTGGCCCGAGCAAGGAGGACCAAGTCGCCATCCTGGAAGGCGTGAAGGCGGGCGAGCAGGTGATAACCAGCGGCCAGCTCAAGCTCCACCCCGACGCCGCCATCAAGATCGACAATTCACGGCCCCTGACGCCCGCCGCGGAGCGGCTGAAGCAGTAGCCATATGTCCTTCACCGACATCTTCATCAAGCGGCCGGTGCTCGCCAGTGTGGTGAGCCTGTTGATCCTGCTCATCGGTGCGCAGGCCGGGTTCAAGCTGCCGATCCGGCAGTACCCGGAGCTGTCAAACACCACCATCACGGTGACCACGGTCTATCCGGGCGCCAATGCCGATCTCATTCAGGGCTTCATCACCGTGCCCATCCAGCAGGCGGTGGCGAGCACGGAAGGGATCGACACGCTGGTGGCGACCTCGACCCAGAATGTCAGCACCGTCACCCTCAATCTGAAGCTCGATGCCGACCCCGACCGGGCGATGACCGACGTGCTGTCCAAGGTCGCGCAGGTGAAAGGCATTCTGCCGCGCGAGGCCGACGATTCGATCGTCACCAAGAAGACGGGCGAGGGCTATGCCCTCATGTACCTGTCGTTCAATTCAAAGGTGATGAACAGCCTCGCAGATCAGCGACTACCTGAACCGCGTGGTGCAGCCGAAGCTGCAGACCATCGACGGCGTGGCCAATGCCGAGATCCTCGGCGGCCAGATCTTCGCCATGCGCATCTGGCTCGACCCCGACCGCATGGCGGCGCTCGGCGTGACGCCGCTCGATGTGCGCGCGGCGTTGGCCAGCAACAACTTCACCTCGGCGCCAGGCCAGGTGAAGGGCGATTTCGTGCAGACCAATATCGACGCCAAGACCTCGCTCGACAACCCGGCGGCGTTCGGCCGGCTCGTGGTGCTGAACCGCGGCGATGCGCTGATCCGCCTGAGCGACGTCGCCGAGATCGAGCTTGGGCCGCAAAGCGCCGATTCCTCGTCCGTGTTCGACGGTCTGAAGGCCGTGTTCATCGGCGTCTACGCCACGCCGACGGCGAACCCGCTCACGGTGATCACCAATGTGCGCAAGGCCGTGCCGGAGATCCAGCGCGAGCTGCCCGGCGGGGCTCGAGGCGACCATCGCCTATGACGCCACCAATTTCATCCGCGCCTCGCTGTGGGAGGTGGTGAAGACGCTGAGCGAGGCGGCGCTCATCGTCGTGGTGGTGATCTTCCTGTTCCTCGGCAATCTCAGGTCGACCATCATCCCGATCGTCACCATCCCGCTGTCGCTGATCGGCGTGCTCGTGCTCCTGGCTGCGCTCGGCTATTCCATCAATCTGATGACGCTGCTCGCCCTGGTGCTCGCCATCGGCCTCGTGGTCGACGACGCCATCGTGGTGGTGGAGAACATCTACCGCCATATCGAGGAGGGGCATCGGCCGATGCAGGCGGCGCTGATGGGCGCTCGCGAGATCGTCTATCCGATCATCGCCATGACCATCACGCTCGCCGCGGTGTTACGCGCCGATCGGCTTCGTCTCCGGCCTGACCGGCGCTCTGTTCACGCGAGTTCGCCTTCACGCTTGCCGGCGCCGTGCTCGTCTCCGGCGTGATCGCGCTCACGCTCTCGCCGATGATGTGCTCGCAGTCTGCTGAAAGCCCATAACGGCGGCGGCGGCGGGCGCTTCACGCGCTTCCTCGACCGCATGTTCGATGGGCTGAAGCAGCGCTATCAGCGGCGGCTGCATCGGCACGCTCAACTACCGGCCGGTGACGCTTGCTCGTGCTCGTCGGCGTGATCGCCGCGACCGGCCTCATGTACATGACGACGCAGAAGGAGCTCGCGCCGGAGGAAGACCAGGGCATTCTCTTCACCCTGGTAAAGACGCCGCAATACGCCAATCTCGATTATCTCGAGGACGCGACCCAGCAGCTCTACAAGGTCTACTCGACGGTGCCCTGAGAAGGATCACGTGTTCACCATCAACGGCATGGGTGACGTGCATCAGGGCTTTGCCGGCATCCTGCTCAAGCCTTGGGGCGAGCGGAGCCGGAGTCAGAAAGAGGTGCTGAAGGAGCTCGAGCCGCGCATCTCGAGCATTCGCCACGGCGCTGGCGCTCGCCTTCTCGCCGCCGGCCCTGCCGGGCTCGGTCGGCGGACCGCCGGTGCAGTTCGTCATCACCACCACGCGCGACGCACGAGAGCTTGCCGATGTGCTCGCCGACGTGGAGAAGTCGGCGCGCGAGAGCGGGCATCTTCATCTTCTCCGACTCGGATCTGCGCTTCGAGACGCCGCAGATCGAGTTTCATATCGATCACGACAAGGCGAACCGGCTCGGCATCTCCATGGCCGATATCGGCGGCTCGCTCGGCGACGCTGCTCGGCGGCAACTATGTCAATCTGTTCGATCTTTACGGGCGCAGCTACCAGCGTGATCCCGCAGGTGCCGCGCGACTATCGCCTGAACGAGAGCTGGCTCACGCGCTATCAGATCCGCACGGCGTCGGGCACGCTGGTGCCGCTGTCGAACGTCGCCGTCGATCACGAAGACGGTGCAGCCGAACGCGCTCACCAATTTCCAGCAGCTCAATTCGGCAACGCTGTCGGCGGTGCCGTTCCCGGGCCGCACGGTCGGCGAGGCCATCGAATTCCTAAAGGATAAGGCGAAGAGCTTTCCAGAGGGCTTCTTCTACGACTTCCAGGGAGAGAGCCGGCAATTCGTGCAGGAAGGCAGCACGCTGGTCTACACCTTCATCTTCGCGCTGGTGGTGATCTTCCTGGTGCTCGCCGCGCAATATGAGAGCTTCCGCGACCCGTTCATCATCCTGGTCGGCGCTGCCGACCTCGATCTTCGGGGCGCTCATTCCGCTCAACGCCGGGCTCGCCACCATCAACATCTATACGCAGATCGGGATGGTCACCCTGATCGGGCTCATCTCCAAGCACGGCATCCTGATGGTGGACTTCGCCAACAAGCTGCAGGCGGAGAAGGGGTTCAGCCGCCGCGCAGCCATCGAGGAAGCAGCCGCCATCAGGCTGCAGGCCGATCCTGATGACCACGGCGGCCATGGTGGTCGGCCATGGTGCCGCTGCTGATCGCCAAGGGCGCCGGCGCCGCGAGCCGCTTCGATATCGGCGTGGTGATCGCCGCCGGCATGACCATCGGCACGATCTTCACCCTGTTCGTCACGCCGGCGGTCTACACCTTCCTCGCCAAGGACTATCAGAAGGCGAGGGCGCGCGCCGCCGAACACTGCCTGCCGGCGCCCGAGGCTGCTCCCGCCCCGGCGGGCGGCCGATCTGCCTGCAAAGCGGCAGGCGAGGAGGCTCCGGCTGAAGCCGTGGCCACGCTCTTGGACGAAGCGCCTCAGCAAGAAGGGCATTCGGCTGGAGGTGTCTCGCCTTCAGCTCGGCCGCCGCCGCGACAACCGGCCCGAATCAGAGGGCCGCAAGGGTCGCAAGCCTCCCAAGCGGAAGCCGCTCAACCCGGCGGCAGAATAGTCACCGGTTTACTCGCTCCCAACGAGCCTCTAGAAGAGCCGGGCAGAGCGGGGTCCCAGCCATGTTCGCCAAGCTTCTCATCGCCAATCGGGGTGAAATCGCCTGCCGCATCATGCAGAACGGCGCGGCGGCTCGGCATCCCGACGGTCGCGGTCTATTCCGACGCCGACCGCGACGCGCTCCATGTCGACATGGCGGATGAGGCGGTGCGCATCGGCCCGGCCGCGGCAAGCCAAGTCTATCTCGATATCGACAAGATCGTCGCCGCCGCCAAGGAGACCGGCGCCGAGGCGATCCATCCGGGTTACGGCTTTCTTTCCGAGAACGCCGCCTTCGCCGCGCGCGCTCGCCAAGGCCGGCATCGTTTTCGTCGGCCCGAACGTCAAGGCGATCGAGGCCATGGGCGACAAGATCGAGTCGAAGAAGCTTGCCGCCAAGCGCCAAGGTCTCGACCGTGCCCGGCCATCTCGGCGTGATCGAGGACGCCAAAGAGGCGGCCAAGATCGCCGACGAGATCGGCTATCCGGTGATGATCAAGGCGTCGGCCGGCGGCGGCGGCAAGGGCATGCGCATCGCCTATAGCCGCAAAGAGGTGGAGGAGGGCTTCAACTCGTCGAAGTCCGAGGCGAAGTCGAGCTTCGGCGACGACCGCGTGTTCATCGAGAAATATCATCGAGGAGCCGCGCCATATCGAAATCCAGGTGCTCGGCGACAAGCACGGCAACGTCATCCATCTCGGCGAGCGCGAATGCTCGATCCAGCGCCGCAATCAGAAGGTGGTCGAGGAGGCGCCGAGCCCGTTCATCGACGACAAGACCCGCGCGGCCATGGGCGCTGCAGGCCGTCGTCGCTCGCCAAGGCCGTCGGCTACGACACGGCGGGCACGGTGGAGTTCATCGTCGACAAGAACCGCAACTTCTATTTCCTGGAGATGAACACGCGGCTTCAGGTCGAGCATCCGGTCACCGAGCTTGTCACCGGGCTCGACCTCGTCGAGGCCATGCTCCGGGTCGCCGCCGGCGAGAAGCTCAAGCTCAAGCAGAAGGACGTGAAGCTCGAAGGCTCGGCGATCGAGGCGCGCATCTACGCCGAGGATCCGGTGCGGAACTTCATGCCGTCGACCGGGCGGCTGATACGCTACCGGCCGCCGCGCGAGGGCACCACGGTCGATCGGCGATCACCGCGGCTCGACTCAGGCGTGGTCGAGGGCGGCGAGATCTCGGTCTATTACGACCCGATGATCGCCAAGCTGATCACCCACGCGCCGACAAGGGCTGCAGGCCATCGAGCATATGGGCGAGGCGCTCGATGCCTTCGCCATCGACGGATTCCGCCACAACATTCCCTTCCTCGCCGTGCTGATGCGCAACAAGCGGTGGCAGGAAGGGCGGCTCTCCACCAAATTCATCGCCGAGGAATTTCCCGGAGGCTTCAAGCCGCCGTTGCCCACCGGCGAGGAGCGCGACGCGATCGTCGCCATCGCCGCCACCATCGACCATATGAGCAATCAGCGCCGCCGCGCCATCACCCAGCAGATGCACGGCGAGCCGGTGCAGTTCGCCGAAGTGCGCATCGTGGAGATTGCCGGCGCCGCCGAGCGGGTCACGGTGGCGGGCGGGGTCGGCGGGCCGTTCACCGTCATCTTTGAAGGCGGGCAGCAGACGATCAGCCTCGCCTCCTCCTGGTGGTTCGGCGAGCCGGTGTGGAAGAGGCACCATCGACGGCAAGCCTGCCTTCGTGCAGGTGCGGCCGATCCTCAACGGCTATGAGCTGACCTACGAGGGCGTCGAGGTTCTCGGTGCGGGTGCTGACCGAGCGCGAGGCCGAGCTTGCCGCGCTGATGCCGGTGAAGGAGAAGGCCGACACCTCGAAGTTCCTGCTCTGCCCGATGCCCGGGCATGGTGGTGTCGCTCGCGGTTGACGTCGGGCAGGACGTGCGGGCGGGCGATGCGCTCTGCATCGTCGAGGCGATGAAGATGGAGAACGTGCTGAAGGCCGAGCGCGACGGCAAGGTGTCCAAGGTTCTGGCCAAGCCAGGCGACAGCCTCAACGTCGACGCCGTGATCCTCGAATTTGCCTGAGCATGGCCGAGGCCGGCAACAAGAACTGTCAGCGTGAAGATCGAGGGGCGGGTGCAGGGCGTCTATTACCGCGCCTGGACCGAGCAGACCGCGCGGGCGCTTGGCCTCGACGGCACGGTGCGCAATGCGAGCGACGGCAGCGTCGAGGCGGTGTTCTCCGGTCCTGCTGACAAGGTCGATGAGATGCTGCGGCGCTGCGCCGACGGTCCGCCGGACGCGCGCGTGACCAAGGTGACGCGTGACCAAGGAGGGCGGCTCGGTCAGCCCCGGATTCAGGGTGCTCGGGACCAATTGGCGCTGAGCGGCCCAAGCGTCTCCTCGAATGCGGATCGAAGCGCCGCATCCACGCGCTGCATATCGGTATCGATGCCGAGCGCGGCGAGGCTGGTGACTGGCGCGTTCAGCCCGCAAGGCACGATGCCGGCGAAATGCTCCAAGTCCGGATCGACGTTGAGGCTGACGCCGTGGAAGCTCACCCAGTGGCGGACGCGGATGCCGATGCTCGCGATCTTCGCCTCGCCGACAAAGACTCCGATCTGCCCCTCGCGGCGCTCGCCCTCGACGCCGAGCCGCGCGAGCGTGGCGATGAGCCAGTCTTCCAGCGCGTGCACGAAAGCGCGCACGTCGCGGCCGCGGCGCGCAAGATCGAGCATCACATAAGCCACGCGCTGGCCGGGCCCATGATAGGTGAAGCGGCCGCCGCGCCCGGTGCGGAATACTGGGAACGCGCGAGGCTCGATCAGCTCTTCCGGCGTCGGCGCTGGTGCCGGCGGTGTAGAGGGGAGGGTGCTCGAGCAGCCACGACGGTCTCTGGCGCGCTAGCCTCGAGGATCGCAGCCGACGCGTTCGTCCATGACGTCGACCGCCTCGTCGTAAGGCACAGGCTCGCGCGCTCGTAACGCCATTCGATCTCCGCCGAGGCGGACGCTTGTGGCTCAAGCGAAAGGACGGCAGGATTGGCCAATGGCGACCTCAAAACACACTCGCGGTCCAAAACCTAGCGCTTTCAGCCTCGCCTTGCACGCCTCAGCGAGGTTTGCTAATGCAGCCCAGCCCCCGATGCGGCCTTGCCGCGGGGCACGCTTAGAGCCATATCCGGGGCGAACCCTCGGAAAATCCCATGCGGTCGTGGCGGAATAGGTAGACGCGCAGCGTTGAGGGCGCTGTGGGCATAGCCCGTGGAGGTTCGATCCTCTCGACCGCGCCAACTCCCCTCTAATGAAAGATCGGCGCGGACGCTTCCGAGGCCCTTCCAGATGACGACCTTCGTTGCTCTCCTGCGCGCGGTGAATGTCGGGGGCACGGGGAAATTGCCCATGGAAGATTTGCGGGCGCTGTGCGCGCAGGCAGGGTTCGTCAAAGTGCGAACCTTTATCGCCAGCGGCAACGTCATCTTCAGCTGCCGAAAGTCGGAAGCGCAAGTCAAGGCGGTCCTGGAGGCTCGTCTCGAGGATTACGCCGGCAAGAAGATGGGCGTCTTCGTGCGGACGGCGGCGGAGATGGCGGCGATATCGGCGAACAACCCATTTCCCGACGCGCCGGCCAATCGCATCATGGCCTTCTTCTCGACGCACCGCCGCCTCGTGACGCGATCGATCATGTAGTCGGCAGAAAAGACGAGCGGATCGCGCTTGGGATCCGCGAGATTTATGTTCACTACGGCGAGGGGATGGGCAAGTCCAAGCTGAGGATTCCTGCCGCCAAGGCTGGAACGGCGCGGAACATGAACACCGTCGCCAAGCTCGCCGAATTGGCCGCCCAACTCTAAGCTTCGCCTGGCGTTCTGCATCCCAACTCTGCGGCCATTTTTGGCTGGAGATCTGCCGCTAACAAGGCTTAAGTGGCGCGATCCGCCGCGCCTGTTGTTGCAGGCCGGAAACGGCAATCTCGCAAAGCGTCACCCCTCGCGTCGATTGTCGCTTTCGGGGCCGGCGGCCTTGCTCCAGCTTGAAGCCCTTAGGACATTGCGATTGGAAGCGCGGGATGCAGGACGCGGCAGACGAGATCACGTTGCGCGACGAGGAGGGAACGCTTCGCCCTGAGTTCCTGCACGCCGTCGAAGCCGCGCTCGATTCCGGCGACGCCGACGCCGTGCGCGAGCTGACGCTCCGATCTGCACGAGGCCGATCTCGCCGATCTCATTCAGCTTCTACGCCCCGACCAGCGCGAACTGCTGATCGCCACGCTTGGCCACGACTTCAACGCGGCGGCGCTGTCCGAGCTCGATGAGGGCGTGCGCGACCAGGTGCTGGAGGCGATGCCCAACGAGGCGGTCGCCGAAGCGCTGCAGCAGCTCGATCTCGGACGAGGCGGTCTACGTCATCGAGGATCTGGACAAGCAAGACCAGACCGACATCCTCGCCAAGCTTCCTCCTTCGAGCGGGCGGCGATCGAGCGGAGCCTCGAATATCCCGAGGACTCCGCCGGCCGCATCATGCAGACCGATTTCATCGCCGTGCCGCCGTTCTGGTCGGTGGGGCAGACCATCGACTACATGCGCGACGCGGAGGATTTGCCGGACCGCTTCTATGAGGTCTTCGTCGTCAATCCCTCCTTCCACCTGATGGGCTCGGTGGCGCTCGATCGGCTGCTGCGCTCCAAGCGGCCGGTCAACATCGAAGAGATCACCGACCGCGACATTCATCCGATCGACGTGTCGTCCGACCAGGAGGAGGTGGCGCGCACCTTCGAGCGCTACAATCTCACCTCGGCGCCGGTGGTCGATCCGGATCAAAGGCTGGTCGGCATGATCACCGCCGACGACGTGGTCGAGGTCATCCAGGAGGAAGCCTCCGAAGATATCCTGCGGCTCGGCGGCGTGGCCGGCGAATCGGTGTCCGACCCGGTCTGGCAGACCACCAAGCACCGCTTCATCTGGCTGTTCGTCAATCTCGGCACGGCGATCCTCGCCTCCTTCGTGATCAGCCTGTTCGACGCCACCATCGAGCAGATGGTGGCGCTTGCCGTGCTCATGCCCATCGTCGCCTCCATGGGCGGCAATGCCGGTACGCAGACCATGACCGTGGCGGTGCGCGCGCTCGCCACGCAGGATCTCGGCGCGGTCAACGCCGCTCCGCGTCATTGGCCGCGAGACCGTCGTCGGCCTGCTCAACGGGCTCATGTTCGCGCTGATCATGGGCGTGATCGCGTTTTACTGGTTCGGCAGCGGCCAGCTCGGGGTGGTGATCGGCGCCGCCATGATCATCAATCTCCTGGTCGCGGCGCTGTCCGGCATCCTCATCCCGCTTGGGCTGCACGCGCTCGACCTCGATCCGGCGATCGCCTCCGGCGTGTTCGTCACCATGATGACGGACTGCGTCGGCTTCTTCGCCTTTCTCGGCCTCGCCGCCTTGTGGCTGACGTAACGGGCGGCGCGCATGTTCTTCTATCTCGCCAAGGTGCTGTGGTTTCTGCTGCAGCCGTCCACGCTGATCGCGCTCCTCATCGCCTATGGCGCGATCCTGATCTGGACCGGTTGGGCGCGCTGGGGGCGGCGCTTCGTCACCGTGGGTGCGGTCCTGCTGCTGGTGGCGGGCCTCTCGCCGCTCGGCAACGCCCTCATCCTGCCGCTGGAGAACCGCTTCCCGCGCGCCAATCTCGATCAGCCGCCGCCGCCAACGGGATTCATCGTGCTCGGCGGCGCCGAGGACAGGCTGGTGGGGAAAGCGCGCAAGGCGCCGACGCTTGAACGAGGCGGGAGAGCGGATCGTCGAGACGGTCATGCTCGCCCGCAAATTCCCCGAGGCGAAGATCGCCTTTACCGGCGGCGATGCTGGCATCCTCTACACCTCCGACGCGGAGGCCGACGGGCGCTGCGACGCATGCTCACCGATATGGGCGTGGCACGCGACCGGCTGATCCTCGAGGCGGGCGCGCGCGACACCTACGAGAATGCGGTCTATCTCAAGACCGAGCTCGACAGGCTCGGCCTGCTCGGCCCCGGCAAGCGCTGGGTGCTGATCACCTCGGCCTATCACATGCCGCGCGCGATCGCCTCCTTCCGTCAGGCAGGCTTCGACGTGGATGCCTGGCCGGTGGATTACCGGACGCGGGGGCGTGCCGATCTCACGCGGCCCTTCGACAAGGTCTCAGAGGGCTTGCGGCGGGTCGATGTCGCCGCGCGAGAGTGGGTCGGGCTCCTCGCCTATCGGCTTGCCGGGCGGACCAACTCGCTCTTGCCTGCGCCCAAGGCGGTGGTCGAGCGGCTGCGACCTTGCCACTACCCAAGCCGGAAGCCCGCCAGGCTCCCCATGTCGACCCAATCCTTGAGATAGCTCGCGGCGCGAAGTCGGCGCCGTCTTCGCCGCCATAGGTCGCCACCATCTCGCAGAGCACGCCGAAGCGCGTGCCGGCAGCGGCTTCGTCCCACATCATCGCTTCCTCCGTGCCGAGGGTGCGGAAGCGCGCCGTCACGTCCTGCCGCCAGACGAGGATGGCTTGCGGCTCCGGCAGGCGGCGCGGCGGCGGCGGCGCGCTCTCGTCGCGCAGGGCAGACCAGATGTCGGCGGCGTTGGTGGCGAAGGTGAGACGGTGCGCCGTGGGATGGGCGGTGAAGACAAGCTGGTCCAGAGCTCGGGCGCGACCTCGGCAAGCGCAGCGAGGCTCAACGGCTCCGCCTCGGGGCCATCGAAGGCATCGGCAAGGGCTTTCTCCAGTGCGGCGATTTCGGCGACCTCGGCATGAGCGGCGAAGCCCGGATCCGTCTTCAGGAAATCCGGAACGTGGCGCCCGAAGTCCCGGGCGCTTCGCCGATCCGACGGGTGGGCGGCGATGTAGGACTTGGCCAGCCTGGCGAAACCGGCATCGCCGAGATAGGCATGCACCTGCTCGTAATCGTCGGCCAGTACTTCGGCGAGCCTGGCGACATAGGCATTACTGGTAGACGCCGAACAGCACCTTCCGCTCTTCTTGGCCCAGGAAATGAGCGACCGCGGCACGATGAAGTCCACACCTCGTCGCGGGCGGGGTGGTCATGGTATCGATGAGATGCGCGTCTCCTCATGGCTGTGACCGGCCACATGGAACTGCACCACGCGATCGCGCGGCACGCCGTTGGTCGTGAGATGCGAAGCCGTGATTGAAAGCGCTCACATAAACATTGTTCGCGTCGAGGGCAGGGCCAGCAATCGGCGCGGTTCGCCACCTCGCTCACAAACTTCCATTCGGTCGTCTCTGATTCGGCCGAAGGTCACGTAGCTCGATGCGTTCGAGCGTCGGCGCGCCGCGGAGTAATCTGGACCCGGCTCACGCGATCGACGACGTGGTCAGGCGCGCCTCCCTTGTGGTGTAGGAGCACGGGCAGAAGATCGTGCAGGTTCACGCCATGCACTCCGGTCCAGCACAAATGATCGGAGATCCACACCGGGTTAACGCGGGCGGCAAGCGCGAGACGGGCGAGATACTCTCGGTCGAGGGCGCGGTCGAGGCGATGGAGAGCGACACGCCGTGCATCACCACCTGAAGGGTGGCGCTCGCAAATCGGTCGGGCATGCGCAAGGGCTGACCAGCGCCTCAGTCATCTCGTTCTCGGAGAGGACCTCGAACCAGTCGACCGCGGGCGAACCCTCCAGAATTTCCGAATAATGCTGGGGTCTTAGCCCTAAGCCAAAGCCAGGAAGGGCGGCTTTTGCGCGTTCGATGATCGACTCCCAACGCTTTATTCGGGAGCCCGGCCGCAATGCTCAAAGAGAGTTAGATCGACTCCCACTGGCCGCCGGCGTTGGGCATTCGGCCTGCAGCATCTCGAGCCAGCCGTGGCCTTTGCAGTCATTCTTGCCCTTGCAGTCATTCTTGGCCGACTGCAGTTGCCTGGCCCTTGCAGCCATTCACCGAAGCAGCGGCCCTTGAAGGTCTCGGCGTTAGCCACGGCGATGGCGTCGCGCCGGAAATGATCAGGGCGGCGGCGGTCATGGCCGATCTTAGCACCGGATTTCTTGGTGAGCTTCATTCTTCCTCTCCTCTCGCATGAGCTTTGAGTTTCGTGGCACCGGCGGCCGCGAGAGCCGCCAATCGAGCTATAGCGGGAATCCGTGCGTGCTTTCGTCACTCCTGTTCACGCTTGCGTCAGTCTGCCGTGATTTTTGGCGGGAAATACTGCCAGCCCGGGTTGGGTAAGCAAACCTGGCGGGATAGGATGGCGGTGCGATGATGACCAGCATGAACCGAAGCCGAAGAATGACGCTCCATCTCATCAAGCTCTGCGTCGGCGTCGACACCGTCCAGGAACTCAAGGACTGGCAGACCGAGCGGCTGAAACGTCTCAAGCAGGCCGGCAAGACTCCCGAGCACTGCCACCGCACCTGCAGACGCCGCGGCGGCGCGACGAGGTGCTCGACGGCGGGTCGCTCTACTGGGTGATCAGGGGCGTCGTCCTGGTGCGCCAGCGCATTATCGACCTCAGGCCCGATACCAGGGAGGACGGCATCGCCTGTTGCGGCATCGTGCTCGATCCTGTGCTCGTCGCCACCCGCGCGCAAGCCCGCCGCGCCTTTCAAGGCTGGCGCTATCTGCCTGCGGCCGACGCGCCGCGCGGATCTCCGCGTGGTCGGGGACGGCGACGGCGAGATGCCGCAAGCCATGCGCGCGGACTTGCGCGAGCTTCGCCTCATCGATTTTTAGGTTCGGTGGGGACGTTGTCGATCAGCCGCGTCGTGCCGAGATAGGCCGCGCCCATCACCCGCGCCGGCCCTCTGATCAGGACCGAACAGAGGCGCCAGCGTCTCGGGATCGCGGACCGCAACATAGTCGACGCGAAAGCCTTTGCCCTCGAGCTTGAAGCGGCCCGCGCTGGTCGCCGCGTCGCAACCTTCGCCGTTGGCCAGGCCGCGGCAGCCTCGCTCAAGACCTGGTGGAGGATCGGTGCCGTCTTCCGTTCGGCGGCGGAGAGATAGCCATTGCGCGATGAGAGCGCGAGCCCGTCCTCCTCGCGCACGATCGGCGCGCCGACGATTTGCACCGGGATGTTGAGATCGCGGACCAGCTGCTTGATGACGAGGAGCTGCTGGTAGTCCTTCTCGCCGAACACTGCCACGTCGGGCGCGCATTGCAGCAGCAGCTTGGTCACCACCGTGGCCACGCCCTCGAAATGATTGGGCCGCGCCGCGCCGCACAGATCCTCGGTCAGGCTCGGGCAGGCTCACTTTGGTGGCGAAGCCCCGCGGGTACATCTCGGCCGTGTCGGGGATATAGACGAGATCGAGCTCCGGCTTGCGCGAGCTTCGCGAGGTCGCCGGCCTCGTCGCGCGGATAGCGCTTGAAATCTTCCTTCGGCCCGAACTGGGTGGGATTGACGAAGATCGAGGCGACGATGCGCGTCGCATGGCCTTTGGCGATGCCGATCAGCGACAGATGCCCGGCATGGAGCGCGCCCATGGTCGGCACCAGCGCAACGGTCTCGCCGGCCTTGCGCAATTTGGCGACCTCAGCCCTCAGGTCCTTCACGGTTCGGACTGTGGCAATCGATGCAGCCATTTTTATTTCCGCCAAGAGGTTGGTCTCTGCTGGGGTTAATACTGGATTCCGGCAGCCGCCGATATGACCGCGATCAAGATAGGAAGATGAGGCCTCTAAGGACTAGAATCCTCGCCATGGGAGAGCCAAGAGTCGAGATTGCCGAGCGGCTGTCCTTACCGGACCGGCTGAGAGCTGGACAAGGCGCTGCTCGGCGACGAAGAGACGCTTGTCGCGGCGTTGATCGAGCGCGCGCGGGTCAGCGAGGACGAGCAGCGCGAGATCGCGGGCATTGCCGAGACGCTGGTGCTCGCGGCGCGGGCAGGGCGGGGCGAATCCGGCGGCGTCGATTCCTTCCTGCATGAATATGGTCTGTCCAGCCGCGAAGGGGTGCTGCTGCTCTGCCTCGCCGAGGCGTTGCTGCGCATTCCCGACGCCGCCACCGCCGACCGGCTGATCGCCGGCACCATCGGCTCGGGCGATTGGGCGCGGCATCTCGGCCAGTCGAGCTCGCTTCTGGTCAATGCCTCGACCTACGGGCTGATGCTGACCGGCCGCGTCATCGATTGGGGCGAGGGCGAAGGCGACAGCCCGGGTAGCATGATCCAGCGCCTGATCGGGCGAAGCGGCGAGCCCGTGATCCGCCAGGCGCTCCGCCAGGCCATGCGCATTCTCGGCGGCCAGTTCGTGCTCGGCCAGACTATTCGCGAGGCGCTTGCCAATGCCGAGGACGAAGCGGCGGAGGGCTATCGCTTTTCCTTCGACATGCTGGGCGAGGCGGCGCGCACCGCCGATGACGCGGCGGCCTATACGGCGCGCTATCACGGAGGCGGTCGAGGCCATCGCCGCTTGGGCCGGGTCGCCGCATTTGCGTGACGAGGATGAGCTGCATACGCGGCCCGGACTGTCGGTGAAGCTGTCGGCGCTGCATCCGCGCTACCAGCCTTCGCAGGCAGCGCGGCTGCGCGAGGAGCTTCTCCCGGTCATGCGTGAGCTTGCGCTCGCCATGCGCGAGGCCTGGCTGCCGCTCACCATCGACGCCGAGGAGCAGGACAAGCTCGATCTGAGCCTTGCGCTGCTCGAGCCTCTGCTCACCGATCCGGCGCTTGCCGGCTGGAACGGCCTCGGGCTCGCCGTGCAGGCCTATGGCAAGCGGGCGCTGCCGCTGATCGAGTGGCTGGGCCGGATGGCTGGCGCCACCGGGCGCCGTATTCCGGTGCGGCTGGTCAAGGGCGCCTATTGGGACAGCGAGATCAAATGGGCGCAGGAAGCCGGGCTTGCCGGATACCCCGTGTTCACCCGCAAGGTGAATACCGATGTCGCCTATCTCGCCGCGGCGCGGGCGCTGCTCGCCGAGCCGCAGCAAATCTTCCCGCAATTTGCCACCCACAACGCCCACACCATTGCCGCCATCGCCGATGCTGGCTGGGAACCGCGACTACGAGTTCCAGCGCCTTTACGGCATGGGCGAGGCGCTGCACCGCGAGGTGGTGCGGCCGGAGGCCTTGGGCAAGCCCTGCCGCATCTACGCGCCGGTCGGCGGGCATGAGGATTTGCTCGCTTATCTCGTGCGCCGGCTGCTTGAGAACGGCGCCAACACCTCTTTCGTCAATCGGCTCGCCGACGACGAAGGCGCCGATCGCGGCGATCGTCGCCGATCCGGTCGAGAAGGCGGCGGGGTTGAGCCCAAGGCCAATCCGCTGATCCCGGTCCCGCCGGACCTGTTCGCGCCTCTACGGCGGAACAGCCTGGGCCTGCCCCTCTGGGCCGATGAAATCCGCGAGCCTCTGGTGACGGCCGATCAAAAGCGCGCTGGCGACGCCGGCGGAAGCCGGTCCGATCGTCTCCGGTGAAGATCTGGAGGGGGTCGAGACCGTCGACATGACCTCACCGCATGACCGACGGGTCATGGTCGGCACCTGCCGCTACGCCGATCCGCCTGCCATCGACCGGGCGCTGACCGCCGCGAAATCGGCGTCTCAGGATTGGGACGGAGAGGGCGGCGAGGCCCGCGCCGCGATCCTCGAGCGCGCCGCCGATCTGTTCGAGGCCGACCGCGCCGCGTTGATGGGCCTGATGGTGCGGGAGGCCGGCAAGACCCTTGCCAACGCGCAAGGAGACTTGCGCGAGGCGGTCGATCATCTCCGCTACGCGGCGGCGGAGGCGCGCCGGAGCTTTGCCACGCCGCTCGAGCTCAAGGGCCCGACCGGAGAGCGCAACGAGCTAAGCTTGCACGGGCGCGGCGTCTTTGCCTGCATCTCGCCGTGGAATTTCCCGCTCGCCATTTTCACCGGCCAGATCGCCGGCGCGCTCGCCGCAGGCAACGCTGTCGTGGCGAAGCCGGCGGAGCAGACCCGCTCACGGCGGCGCGCGCGGTGCGCCATCTCCACGCCGCGGGCGTTCCGGTTGACGTGCTCCATCTCCTTCCGGGACGCGGCGAGACGGTCGGCGCTGCGCTCACGCGCGATCCACGCATCGACGGCGTCGCCTTCACCGGAGGCACCGACACCGGGATGGCCATCAACCGCGCGCTCGCCGCGCGCGACGGGCCGATCGTCAAGCTGATTGCCGAGACCGGCGGCCAGAATTGCATGATCGTCGATTCCTCCGCTTTGCCTGAGCAAGTGGTGGACGATGCGCTGGCATCTGCCTTCGACAGCGCCGGACAGCGCTGCTCGGCGCTGCGCGTGCTGTTCCTTCAGGAGGACGTGGCGGGGAGCATGATCGATATGCTGCTCGGCGCGGCGCGCGAGCTCAGTCATCGGCGACCCGCTCGACTACGCGACCGACGTCGGCCCGGTGATCGACGCTGAGGCGAAGCGGGCGCTCGAACGGCACAAAGCGCGCATGCGGCATGAGGCGCGAGAGCTGCTCGACCTCCCCTTGCCGCGGGCTTGCGCGCACGGCACCTATGTCGCGCCGGCGATCTATGCTATCCCCTCGCTGAAGCTGCTTCAGCGGGAAGTGTTCGGGCCGATCCTGCATGTGGTCAATTTCGCCGGCGACCGGCTGGCCGAAGTCTGCGAGGCGATCAACGCCACCGGCTTCGGGCTGACGCTCGGGCTGCATACCCGCGTGCAAGCCACGGCGGACTTCGTGGCGGAGCGGGTGAAGGTCGGCAATCTTTACGTCAACCGCAACCAGATCGGCGCCGTGGTTGGCGTGCAGCCCTTTGGCGGCGAGGGCCTGTCAGGCACCGGGACCGAAGACCGGAGGCCCGAACTACCTGAAGGGCTTTGCGCTCGAGCGGGTCCGCACCACCGACTTGACGGCGTCGGGCGGAAATGCGGCCCTGCTCGCCGCCGCGGCCGACGAAGAATAAGCAGGCCAAACCATTGTCGGCCGGCATGGGAGGGTCCATGTTTAGCGCCGGGGGCACGCCGGTTGGAGGCCTGTGATATGGCGGCTCAATCGAAGACGCCGGTGAAAACTGAGGCGGCAGCGCCGTCGAAACCGCGCGCTCGAGCGGGGCCGAGGTCGATGCCTTCCTCGCCCGGGTGAAATCCATGACGCCGGCGGTCTCCGGCCGCGGACGGCTGATCTTCGCCATGGACGCGACCATGAGCCGGCAGCCGACCTGGGACCTTGCGCTCAAGCTTCAGGCCGACATGTTCCGCGCCGTAAAGGAGGTTGGCGGCCTCGACGTGCAGCTCGTCTATTTCCGTGGGCTCAACGAGACACGGGCGAGCAAGTGGGTCGGCGACCCCGAGGCGCTGGCGCGGCTGATGGCGCGGGTCGCTTGCGCGGGCGGCTTCACCCAGATCCGCAAGGTGCTGAGCCACGCCCGCCGCGAAGGCAAGCAGGCCAAGGTCAATGCCGTCGTCTATGTCGGGGATTGCATGGAGGAGGACATCGACGAGCTTTGCGCGCGGGCGGGCGAGCTCGCGCTGCTCGGCGTGCCGATGTTCCTGTTCAGGAGGGGCGCGAGCCGCGAGCCGAACGCGCCTTCAAGGAGATCGCGAGGTTGACACGCGGCGCCTATTGTCATTTCGACGCTGGCTCGGCCCGGCAGCTGCGCGAGCTGCTTGGCGGCGGTTGCGGTCTTCGCCACCGGCGGGCGCAAGGCGCTGCAAGATTACGGCGCGGCGACCAAGAGCGGCGCCGCGGTGCGGCTTCTCGAACAACTTTCGTAGCGCTTTCTGACAATGCCAGCCTTTCTCGCCGGCCTAGCGGCTCTCCTCATTCTCGTTTTCGGCGCCCGCCTGCTCGCTACGGCAGATCCGCAGAAGCTGGCCGTCGGCATGCGCATGGCAGGGGGCATTCTCCTTCTCCTGGTCGCCGCCTTCCTGCTCGCGCGCGGGCGTTGCCGCTCGCCATTCCTCTTGCCTTTTTCGGCCTCGCTTTGCTCGGGCTGCCGGTCAGATCCTGGTTCGGCTCCGGCGGGCCGTTCGCATCGCGCAAGTCGCCGGGACAGAGATCAGAGGTGCGCACCGACTCCCTCGAGATGGTGCTCGACCATGACAGCGGCGCCATGGAAGGACGCTGCCTGAAAGGCCAGTTCGCAGGCAGGATGCTCTCCTCGCTGAGCGAAGCGGAACTCCGCGTTCTGCTCGAGGAGCTGCGCTCGACGGATGCTCAAGGTGCTGCCCTGATCGAGGCCTATCTCGACCGGCGCGCGCAGGGCTGGCGCGAAGGAGGGGCGGAGGAGGCCGCCAAAGAGCAGGCGAGGGCTCCGCGCGGCGGGCGAATCCGCATGTCGCGTGAAGAGGCCTACGAGGTGCTCGGGCTTAAGAAGGGGGCGGGCGAGGACGAGATCCGTGCCGCGCATCGCAAGCTGATGATGAAGCTTCACCCCGATCAGGGCGGCTCGACCTACCTTGCCGCGCGGATCAACGAGGCCAAGGACGTTCTGCTCGGGCGCAAGATAACAAGGGAGGCGGGTGTGGCGCGACGTTGGAGGGGTTTAATGGCGGCGGGGTCGATCCTCGGTCTCCCTTGCGTGGTTCTCGTCCGCCGGCGCCGAGGCAGAGGAGCAAGCCAAGGCCGATGTCGTTTTGCGCAACGGCAAGATCTACACGGCGGACAAGGAGCGCTCGATCAAGCAGGCGATCGCCTTTCGCGGCAACACCATCGTCGCCGTCGGCGACGACGCGGATGTGACGCCGCTGATCGGAAGCGGGACCAAGGTCATCGATCTCGGCGGCAAGCTGGTGCTGCCTGGGCTCATCGACACCCACATCCATCCGATCATCGGTGCGCTCAACGGCGCCAAATGCAGCCTTGCCGGCGTGAAGGCGACGATCGACGCGCTGAAGCCGGTCATCCAGGATTGCCTCGCCGAAGGATCAGGGCGGCGCCGACGAGTGGTTCGAGGCGGCGCAGCTCGACAATTACGGCTTCTCGGCGACGGCCAACGACCTCGACGGCATCGAGACGAAAAGGCCGATCGCGCTCTGGGGCAATGACGGGCATACGGTCTGGGTCAACAGCCGCGGCCTTGCGTTGCTTGGGGTGACTGCTGAAACGCCGGACATACCGGGAGGCAAGATCGCCCGCGACGCTAAGGGCGCGCCGACCGGCTACTTCGCCGACCGCGCCTCGATCTTTGTCGATGAGAAGATTCCGTCGCCGTCGCTGGAGGAAAAGGCGGCGCTGACAGCGGCCGAGCTGAAGAGGATGTCGGCCTCATGGCATCACCTCGCTGATGGATGCCTTTGTGACGCCGGCCGAGGCCGAAGGTGTGGCGGACGCTGTACGACACCGGCAGGCTCCCCATGCGGGTCAGTATGGCGATCTATCTGGCTGATCCTACGTCGCTCAGACCGGCGAGCGACGACAGCGACGAGGCCGTGGCGCGTCTTGTGAAGGCCAGCAAGGACGGCGACGTCGATCCGGACTTCCTCCGCTCCGGCGTGGTCAAGGTGTTCGCCGACGGTGTGATGGAATATCCGGCGCAGACGGCGGCGCTGCTCTCGCCCTATCTCGATGCAGAACGGCAAACCCGACCAAGCATGCCGGCGAGCTCTATTTCGATCCGCAGCGCTTCGCGCGGCCTGGTCAGCAAGCTCGACGCTGCCGGTCTCACCGTGCACATCCACGCCATCGGCGACCGCGCCGTGCGCGCGAGCCTCGATGCCTTTGCCGCTGCCCGCGCCGCGAATGGCGACAGGGACAACCGCCACCAGATCGCGCATCTGCAGCTCGTCGATCCCGCAGACTTCCCGCGCTTCAAGGAGCTCGGCGTGATCGCCGACTTGCAGCTCGAATGGGCCAAGCGCGAGCCGGCGACCGAAGGGCCGCTCGAGCCTTATCTCGGGCCTGATCGCTACCGCTACGTCTATCCTGCCGGCAGCCTGCACAAGGCTGGCGCGACCATCATCGGCGGCAGCGACTGGGACATCTCCTCGTACAATCCGTTCCGCGCCTTTCAAACCGCCGTCACGCGAGCCGGCGGCAAGGGGCAGCAGCCGCTCAATATCGACGAGCGGATTCCGCTAGAGACGGCGATCGACGCCTACACCATCAATGCCGCCTTCGCCATGAAGCAGGACAAGACGACCGGCAGCCTCGAAGCCGGCAAGCGCGCCGATCTCGGTCGTGCTCGACCGCGACATCCTCATCAGTCGATCCCGAGACCATCGAGCGACACGAAGGTGCTGGCCACCTATCTCGACGGACGTCTGGTCCATTCCGCTTCGCCCGGCAGCAACGCCGAGGACGATGACGAGGATGAGGCCGGGAAGTGGTGGGACGAGCGCGAGGCGCGCATGCGCGAGTGGCTACCGCGACTAACGCCGGACTAACGACACGCAGCCAGGGTCAAGCTAGTTGGCGCGCATCACCACGCAGTCGAAGGACATGCGCTTCAATTGGGCGCAGGTGCTTTTCGCACTATCCTGCGAGAAGCCGGCAAAGCGCGCGCGATACCACTGCGCGTCGTCCTTTTGGAAGGCAACCGCGAGTGGCTGGTGGCCGTCGAGGACCGAGCTCGCGCGGCCCTGAACCTCGCCGAGCCGGCTCTCCGCCTCGGCCTGCGAGGTGAAGGCGCCGACCTGCACATGGTAGGGGCCGAGCGCTGGGGACCGTGACAGATCCTGCAGGGCGGGGGCGAGCTTGGCGGCCGTTGGCGCATCGCCCTCGCCGAGGCTTACCGGTTCGGCTGTTGGAGCCGCCGAAGCCAGCGCAAAGACCCGCTTCTTGGCGACCGGCGGCGGGGGCGCCGGAGGGGCCGGCGTTTCGAGGCTTGCCACCAGAGGCGCGGTCTCGACAGGCCTGGATTTGGCGGCGACGGCCTTGGGGAAGGACTGGTCGAGCAGCGCGCCGCATGGCGGCATCGCGCTGGCCGCCGGTTCTGCCGCCAAGCACCACCGCCACCAGGTGCTTGTCGTCGCGCCGCACCGAAGCGGTCAGGTTGAAGCCAGCGGCCCTGGTGTAGCCGGTCTTGATGCCGTCGGTGCCCTTGTAGCCGAACAACAGGCGATTGTGGTTGCGGTAGCGGCGGCCGTGATAGGCGAAATATTTCGTCTGGAAGCAGCCGTAATATTCCGGGAAGTCGCGGATCAGGTGCTGCGCCAGGACCGCCATGTCCCGCGCCGTGGTCACCTGCTCGTCATTCGGGCAGGCCTGAGGCATTGCGGAACAGCGTGGACATCATGCCGAGCTCCTGCGCCTTCCTGGTCATCACCCGGGCGAAGTTCTGCTTCCGTGCCGGCGAGGTTCTCGGCGATGGTCACCGCGGCGTCGTTGGCGGAAAGGGTGACGAGGGCGTTGACGGCATCGGCGGCGCGAATGGTCGCACCCGGCTTCAGGTTGAGCTTGGTCGGTGCCTGGCTCGCCGCGTAGGGCGTCACCACCAGCTCCGAGATCAGGGCTGACGGCGCCTGCGCGCATATAAGAGAAGAGGACGTAGAGCGTCATCATCTTGGTGAGCGACGCCGGCGCCCGCGGGGTGGTGGAGGCCTGCTCATGCAGGATGCGGCCCGAATTCATGTCGACCACGATGGCTGCGGCAATCGCGCTGCCGCTCGATCGGGCCTTCGGCCTGGCCAGTGCTTCGGTTGAAGGCACCGCCATCGCGAGCGCGAGCATGAGCGCAACCGACCGCCATGCGCGCGGGCGCTGGCTTCATCCAAATGAATGCGCTGCCGGAACTCCACCCCGTCCTCGAAGGCCGTATGGCCTCGCCCCCGTCTTTTCGGATCTTCCCAAACGCCACCCAAGTGACACGAGCTTTGTCGCAACTTGCTGGCGCGACTGGGTTCGGAAGAAGGCTAAAATCCGGCGATTGCCAAAGCGTTAAGGCCGCTAAACCAATATTATTGTGCACTGCAAAAATTTTTGTTGACCGTTTATTGTGCAATGCATATATATGGCTCGCCACGCTAGGAATCGGTTTTCTTCAGAGAGGGCTCATGATGCTCAAAGGTTTCGAAGAGTTTCAGAAAGTGGGTAAAGACGGCTTCGATGCGGCGGTTAAGTCGTTCGGAGAGATGAACAAGGGCTTCCAGGCCATCGCCGCCGAGGTGACCGATTATTCCAAGAAGGCGTTCGAGGACCATACTCGCGCATTCGAGCAGCTGATCGGCGCCAAGTCGGTAGAGCAGGCCGTCGAGATTCAATCTCAGTATGCGAAGAAGGCGTATGACACCTACATGGCCGAGATGTCCAAGATCGGCGAGATGTATGCGGGCCTCGCTCGCGACGCCTACAAGCCGGTCGAGACCGCTTTCACCAAGAAGGTCTCCTAACGGCACCTGCCAGACTCCACCTGGTCCATCGAAAAGACCCGGGATTGTTTCCCGGGTCTTTTTTTGCCGTTTTCCCGACAGCAATCGGCACTATGTTATGGCAATGATGGAGCATCGGGCGCGCGCATTTGCTGCTTCTTGCATGATGCCGCTAGAATGGATCAGGATAACGGTCTTGGCAGATGACGAACGAGACGCCACATAGGGGTTGACGATGGCGCGGAACGGCGACACTCGCCGGGGCGGCGACACCGGCACTCATATCATCACCAAGACGCGTCCGAAGACGAAGCGGCCGAGCCTGTACAAGGTGCTGCTTCTGAACGACGACTACACGCCGATGGATTTCGTCGTGTACATCCTCGAGCGCTTCTTCAACAAGGCGCCGGAGGAGGCGACTCGGATTATGCTGCACGTCCATCAGAAGGGCGTCGGCATTTGTGGAGTCTACACATATGAGGTGGCTGAGACTAAAGTAGCCCAGGTGACGAGCTTCGCCCGTCAGCATGAGCATCCGCTGCAATGCACCATGGAGAAAGAGTGAGGGTTTAGGTGGCTTCCTTCTCGTCCAGTCTGGAACAGGCCTTACGGCGCGCCCTGCAATACGCCAACGAGCGCAGTCACGAATATGCGACGCTCGAGCATCTGCTCCTGTCGCTGCTCGATGACCGCGACGCCGCGGCGGTGATGCGCGCCTGCGACGTCGATCTCGACCTGCTGCGGGACAAGCTCACCGGATATCTCGACAACGAGCTTGCCGGCCTCGTGCTCGATTCGCACAACGACGCCCAGCCGACCGCGGGCTTCCAGCGCGTGATCCACCGCGCCGTCGCCCATGTGCAGTCCTCGGGCCGCGAGGAGGTGACCGGCGCCAACGTGCTGGTGGCGATCTTCGCCGAGCGCGAGAGCCACGCCGCCTTCTTCCTGCAAGAGCAGCACATGACCCGCTTCGACGCGGTGAACTATATCAGCCACGGCATCGCCAAGCGGGCCGGCATGTCGGAGCCGCGCACCGTGCGCGGCGTGGAAGAGGATGCCGCGACGGTCGAGGGCGGCGACGAGAAGAAGCGCGGCGCCGATGCGCTCGAGGTCTATTGCATCAACCTGAACCAGAAGGCGCGGGCCGGCCGCATCGATCCTCTGATCGGCCGCGGGCCTGAGATCCAGCGCACCATCCAGGTGCTCTGCCGGCGGCAGAAGAACAACCCGCTGTTCGTGGGCGACCCCGGCGTCGGCAAGACCGCCATCGCCGAGGGCCTCGCGCGCCGCATCGTCATGGGCGACGTGCCGGAGGTGCTCGCCGGATCCACCATCTTCCAGCTCGACATGGGCGCGCTGCTCGCCGGTACCCGCTACCGCGGCGATTTCGAGGAGCGGCTGAAGGCCGTGATGCGCGAGATCGAGGCCTATCCCGGCGCCATCATGTTCATCGACGAGATCCACACGGTGATCGGCGCCGGCGCCACGTCGGGCGGGGCCATGGACGCCTCGAACCTGCTCAAGCCGGCGCTGCAGTCAGGCACGCTCCGCTGCATCGGCTCGACCACCTATAAGGAGTACCGGCAGCATTTCGAGAAGGACCGGGCGCTGGTGCGCCGGTTCCAGAAGATCGACGTGAACGAGCCGTCGGTGCCCGATGCCATCGAGATCCTGAAAGGGCCTGAAGCCCTATTTCGAGGACTTCCACCGCGTCCGCTACACGCGGCAGGCGATCAAGTCCGCGGTCGAGCTGTCGGCCAAATACATTCACGACCGCAAGCTGCCCGACAAGGCCATCGACGTGATCGACGAGACCGGCGCCTCGCAGATGCTGCTGCCCGAGCGGCAGCGGCGGAAGATCATCGGCGTCAAGGAGGTCGAGTCGACCATCGCCACCATGGCGCGCATCCCGCCGAAGACGGTGTCGAAGTCCGACGCCGAGGTGCTGCGCGCCATCGATCAGGATCTGAAGCGGGTGGTGTTCGGCCAGGATCGAGGCGATCGAGGCGCTTGCCGCCGCGATCAAGCTCAGCCGCGCCGGCTTGCGCGAGCCCGAGAAGCCGATCGGCTGCTACATGTTCTCCGGCCCGACCGGCGTCGGCAAGACCGAGGTGGCACGCCAGCTTGCGCTGCTGCTCGGCGTCGAGCTGCTCCGCTTCGACATGAGCGAGTACATGGAGCGCCACACCGTGTCGCGGCTGATCGGCGCGCCGCCCGGCTATGTGGGCTTCGACCAGGGCGGCCTGCTCACCGACGGCATCGACCAGCATCCGCATTCCGTGCTGCTGCTCGACGAGATCGAGAAGGCGCATCCGGACCTGTTCAACATCCTGTTGCAGATCATGGATCACGGCAAGCTCACCGACCACAACGGCAAGAAGGTCGACTTCCAGAACGTGATCCTGATCATGACCACCAATGCCGGCGCGTCGGACCTCGCCAAGGCGGCGATCGGCTTCAACCGGTCGAAGCGCGAAGGCGACGACGAGGAGGCGATCACGCGGCTGTTCAGCCCCGGAGTTCCGCAACCGGCTCGACGCCATCATCCCGTTCGCCAACCTCTCGCCGGAGGTCATCTCCAAGGTGGTGGAGAAGTTCGTGTTCCAGCTCGAGGCGCAGCTCGGCGACCGCAACATCACCATCGAGCTTACGCCCGAGGCCAATCAATGGCTCGCCGAGCGCGGCTATGACGACAAGTTCGGCGCGCGGCCCTTGGCGCGCGTCATCCAGGAGCACATCAAGAAGCCGCTTGCCGAGGAGATCCTGTTCGGGGCGCTGAAGGACGGCGGCATCGTGCGCGTGCTGGTCAACGAGAAGGACGGCGTGAAGGAGCTTGGCTTCGAGTACATCAAGGCCGATGCGCCGATCAGGCCGCGCGGGCCGGACGAGCTCGAGGACGAGGATCTCGATCCCGACGATGGCGGTCCTGAGGGCTCTGGAGGCGGCGGCGTGAAATCTGCGCCGAAGCCCAAGGCGAAGCGCGCTCCACGGCGGCCGGGACCGCGCCGGCCGGGCGCGCGGCGCGGGCTTAGCTCAAGCCCGGTGCCGAAAGTCCCGCTCGGCTCGCGCTAGATTGCTCACCAGCTACTGCGATCTGTGCTCAGCCTTGAGCGCGGCGCATCCGCGCCGCTACCGCACGAGATGAGGCCTCGTGGTGGCACGGGCGAAGCCCGCGTCTCGACCTTGGGTTACGGTTACAAGCCGTCCTGAGCTTCTTCCGGATCTTCTCCGCCGTGGCGGCGAGTTGCGCCTGGTCGGCCATGATGCCGGCGTGGGGCTTCAGCTCCGTGCCCTCTTTGCGCGGGATGATGTGGACGTGGAGGTGGAACACGGTCTGGCCCGCGGCCGCGCCGTTGAACTGGGCGATCAGCACGCCGTCGGCGCCCACCGCCTCCTTGATCTCAGGGCTGAGCTTCTGCACCACGGCCATGAGCTTGGCCAGCGCCTGCGGCGACACGTCGAACAGGTCGGTCGCCTTCTCCTTGGTGATCACCAGCGCGTGGCCTTCCGAGCGCGGCATGATGTCGAGAAAGGCGAGCGTATCCTCGTCCTCATAGATCTTGTGGGCGGGAAGCTCGCCGCGCAGCACCTTGGCGAAGACGTTGTTCGGATCGTAGGTCATTGACGACGCCTCTTGGTGGCATTTTCGCGAGTCATTTCGAGTCCTTGGCGCGCCAAGGTCAACCAGAATGTTGCGACTACCCTTTCACAACACCTTTGTCATCGCCCGGCTTGACGGATCCAGTAATCCTGTGGCGCAGTGGTTACTGGATGCCCGCCTACGCGGGCATGACAAGTTATTCTGTCTTGCGATAAGGCGACTCTTCGCCGAGGAGCGCGATTTCGTGGGCGACCGGCCAAGCGCTCCCGCTTGAGATAATCGGCGATGGCGCGGCGGAGCCCCGGGTCTCTGATCCAATGCGCGCTATAGGTCTGGACGGGAAGATAGCCGCGGGCGAGCTTGTGCGCGCCTTGGGCGCCGGCTTCGACACGCGCGAGCTTGTGCGCAATGGCAAAGTCGATGGCCTGGTAGTAGCAGACCTCGAAATGCAGGCACGGGTGCTCCTCGAGCGCGCCCCAATAGCGGCCATAGAGCGCATCGGCGCCGATGAAGTTCAGCGCGCCGGCGATGGCGCGGCCTGCGCGCTTGGCCAGCACCAGCAGGATCTGGTCGCGCATGGTCTCGCCGATCAGGCTGAAGAACTGCCGCGTCAGATAGGGCGAGCCCCATTTGCGCGAGCCGGTATCCATGTAGAAGGCGAAGAAGGCGTCCCAATGCGCCTCGGTGAGGTCGGCGCCGGTCACCCACTCGATCTCGATGCCGCCTTCGATGGCGCGCTTGCGCTCGCCGCGGATCGGTCTTCCGCTTGCGTGAGGCGAGCGCGGCGAGGAAATCCTCGAAGCTCCGATAGTTCTCGTTCCGCCAGTGGAATTGCTGGTCGTTGCGCTGGAGGAAGCCGAGCTTGCCGCGCAAGCTCCCATTCCTCGCGCGTGGGGAAGGTGACGTGCAGCGAGGAGGCCTCGAGCCGATCGGTCGAGCGTCGCCGCGGCCTGCAGCAGGAGCGCCTGCGCGCTCGGTCCGGTCCGGGCCCTCGCGCACGAGCAGCCGCCGGCCTGGTGACCGGCGTGAAGGGCACGGCGGCCTGCAGCTTCGGATAGTAGCTGCCGCCGGCGCGCTCATAGGCGTCGGCCCAGGCGTGATCGAAGACATATTCGCCATAGGAGTGCGATTTCAGATAGCAGGGCATGCAGGCGGACGATGCCGCCTGCGGCGTCCTCCAGAACGAGATGCTGCGGCAGCCATCCGGTCGCCCGCGTGGCCGATCCGCTCTCTTCCAGAGCGTGCAGAAAGGCATGGCTGATGAACGGGTTGTCAGGGCGCGCTGCGTTGCCGCGCGAATCGGCGCCCCGCGCGCAAGCGTCCCACTCAGACGCCGGCACCGCGGCGATGCGCTGAACCACGCGCACGACGGCGCCGTCTTCGGCTCCTTGCTGGCGCTGTTCGATATCGCCCATGGCTAAGGCACGATTCCTTCGAAGATCATGGCGTCGGCGAAAAGCTGTGCGTTGGCCTTGTCGGCCTCGCTGCGCACCGTCCAGGTCAGCAGCGGCAGGCGGAAGACGTCGCGCGCGATCCCGGGCGCGAGCGCAGGCAGCGCCCTGATATCGTAGGCGATGAAGTGCGGCCGCGCGATGGCCGCGGTCAAGCAGATGCCGCATGGCGAAGCGCTGCCAGGCCGACAGATCAGGCCAATAATGCTTGTCCTCGAAGCGCTCGGCGATCAGGCCGCGCGGCAGAGAGGGCGCCACGCGGCGGAATGCCGCGACAGATTGCGGGTCGAACGACATCACCGCCACGTGGCCCTTATAGGCCGCCAGCGCCGTGGCGATGTTTTGCTCATAGGCATGATCGCCGCTCCAGGTGCTCTTCACTTCGATGAGGAGCGGCACGCGTCCGTCGACGAGGCCGAGCAGCCCATCCAGCGACAGGATGCAGTCGCTGCTGTTGCGCAAGGGGATCTGGCACAGGGCGGCGGCGTCGCGCGTGGCAACCGCGCCGCTCTCCGCTGGTCAGCCGGTCGAGCGTCCGGTCATGAAACACGATCGGTGTGCCGTGCGGCCGCGCATTGCAGATCGACCTCGACGGCGTAGCCCTTGGCAATCGCCGCCTCGACCGCGGAAGCGCTGTTCTCGACGATGCCTTTCGCCTCATCATGCAGTCCGCGATGGGCGATCGGCTGCTTCAACCAATCGAGCGCATCGCGGGTCATGGGCGGTGCCGGCGGCTGCCGCTAATCCACCGCGAAGATGGCGTCGATTTCGACGGCCGCGCCAAGCGGCAGGCTCGCAGCAGCCGACGGCAATCCGGGTGTGCCGCCCCTTTTGGCCGAGCACTTTGACGATCAGCTCGGAGGCGCCGTTGATCACCTTGGGATGATCCACGAAGCCCGGCGCCGAGCTGACAAAGCCGTTCAGGCGAAGGCATTGCACGATGCGGTCGAGATCGCCGAGCGCCGCCTTGGCCTGGGCGAGAATATTGAGCGCACAGAGCCGCGCCGCGTCCTGGCCTTGGGCGATATCGACGCCAGCCCCAAGCGTGCCGGTCACCGCAAGCTTTCCGTCCTTGAGAGGCAATTGACCTGCCACGAACAGCTGGCCGTTGAGGTGCAGGAACGAGACGTAGTCCGCGACGGGGAGGGCGAACCTCGGGCAGAACGAGGTCCAGCGCCTTCAGCCTTGCTTCGATCTCTCCGGCCATGCCGCCTCCAATCTGAGGTTGTGCGCACTTTGGGCGCATCGCATCGCGAACATCGGGCAAAACCCGACCCTCCGCAAGCGAGCGCTGGACCCTTGTCCCGGGCGTCCGTTGGTGCCAAGAATCGCTGGCCTCACGCGAGAGTTCGCGAGCGGCTGATCGGGCGAGGAGCGGCATGGTGTCTGTGGCTTTGAGAGTGATGCTCACGATTGCGTCGGCGGCGATGCTGGCTGGCGGCTTGGCGGGGCCGGCGGAAGCCTTTGCGGCCAAGGAGCCGATCAAGCTCACGCCCCACCGTGCCGTCTATGAGGTGACGCTCGACGACGCCCGCTCAGCTTCAGGCATCACCGGCATCGACGGGCGCATGGTGTTCGAGTTCACTGGCTCGGAATGCGACGGCTACACGCTCAATATGCGCATGGTCACGCAGATGACCGATTCGCAAGGGCAAACCAACCTCGACCGATCTCCGATCATCGACCTGGGAGCAGGGCGACGGGCAGAAGTTCCGCTTCCAGTCGGCGCAATATCTGAACGACAAGCTCGGCGACGTCACCATGGGGCGGGCGACGCGCAACCCTGACGCCGCGGTCCAGGTCGAAGCTCAGCCAGCCGAGCCATGCCGAGCTCAACCTCTCCGGCAAAGTGCTGTTTCCCACCCAGCACAGCCTCGCCTTGATGAACGCGGCGCAGGATGGGCAGGGCCTGCTGCAAGCCCAGATCTATGACGGCTCTGAGAAGGGCCAGAAGGTCTACGAGACCACCGCCTTCATCGGCAAGCCGGTGGCGCCAGGATCCGAGGACAAGCTCGAAGCCCCGGCCAAGGAGAAGGGGCTCGCCGAGTCTCGTCTCATGGCCGGTGTCGATCGGCTATTTCGAGTCAAAGATCGGAGATCTGACGCCGAGCTATCAGATCGATTTTCGACTTTACGCCAATGGCGTGAGCCGCGAACTCCTGATCGATTACGGCGACTTTTCGGTGCATGGCACGCTCACGTCTCTCGAATATTTGAAGGCCGCTGAGTGTCGGGACCCGACGGCCGCTCGATAGCGGGAGGCTGGGCGGTACAGCCAGAAAATCGCCAATTCCCGCGATCTTTGCGGGTTTCCGAAAGCATTTGGTTACGGGTTTTGCGGTGAAATCCCGCCCCAGCCGATGGGGAGCGCGACTGCATGTTCTGGAAGGATGGGCCTGCTCTCAGCGCCATGGCGCAGCAGGGTCAAGATCGCCCATCATGGGCCGACCGAATCGCCTGAGCCGCAGCCGATGGCCAAAACCGTTCTGATCGTCGAGGACAACGAGCTGAACATGAAGCTCTTTCATGATCTGCTCGACGCCCATGGCTATAAGACCCTGCAAACGAGGAACGGCATGGAGGCGCTTTCTCTTGCCCGCGAGCACAGGCCCGACCTCATCCTCATGGATATTCAGCTGCCGGAGGTCTCGGGGCTCGAAGTGACCAAATGGCTGAAAGAGGACGATCAGCTCAAGACGATCCCGGTGGTGGCGGTGACCGCCTTCGCCATGAAGGGGACGAGGAGCGCATCCGCGAAGGGGGCTGCGAGGCCTACATATCGAAGCCGATCTCGGTGTCGATGTTCCTCGCCACGGTGCGGCAGTTCATCGGCGAAGCCCGGTAGCGTTACATGACCGCACGCGTCCTCGTGGTCGACGACGTCGACGCCAATGTCAAATTGCTCGAGGCGCGCCTGACCGCCGACTATTTCGAGGTGCGCACCGCGCGGAGCGGCCGGGAGGCGCTTGAGATCTGCGCCAACGAGCGCGCCGACGTGGTGCTGCTCGACGTGATGATGCCCGGCATGGACGGTTTCGAGGTCTGCCGCAGGCTCAAGGCCGAGACGCGCACCCAGCACATTCCGGTGATCATGGTCACCGCGCTCGATCAGCCCGCCGACAGGGTGAAGGGGCTCGAGGCCGGGGCCGACGACTTCCTCACCAAGCCGGTCGACGACGTCGCTCTGGTCAAGCGGGTGAGGAACCTCGCGCGGCTGAAGATGCTGACCGACGAGATGCTGATGCGCGCCTCGACCGAGGAACAGTTGGGTTTCGCCGGCGACTTGCATAAGCCTTTCGACCAGGCTTGCGCGCGGCGGCCGGATCCTGCTCGTCGAGGACAATGACGGCTCTATCGGCGCATTCGGGAGGCGCTGCAGGGCGAGTTCGAGCTCGACCCGGGAGGCCGATCCTGCGCAGCGCGCTGCTGCGGCTTCCCGACGGCGACTTCGATCTCATCATCGTGAGCCTCAGCCTGCAGGATGCGGACGGCTTGCGGCTGTGCTCGCAAGTTCGCTCGCTCGACCGGGCACGCCATTTGCCGATCCTGATCATCGCCGAGCCTGGCGACGATGCGCCCCTGCTCAGGGGCCTGGACATGGGGGTCAACGACTACGTGGTGCGCCCGATCGACCCGAACGAGCTGCTGGCGAGGGTGCGCACCCAGCGTCAAGCGCAAGCGCTATATCGACCATTTGCGCGATGCGGCTCGAGCAGAGCGTCGAGATGGCCATTCTCGACCCGCTCACCGGGCTGCACAATCGCCGCTACATGACGAGCCATCTCGCCACGCTGTTCGATGATGCCTCGCAGCGCGGCAAGCCGCTTTCGGTGCTGCTGATCGACATCGACCATTTCAAGGCGGTCAACGACAGCCACGGCCACGACGCCGGGGACGCGGTGTTGCGGGAGTTCGCCACGAGGATCCGCCGCAACACGCGCGGCATCGATCTCGCCTGCCGGCTCGGCGGCGAGGAGTTCGTGGTGGTGATGCCGGACTGCGACTTGGCCAAGGCCTATCAGGTCGGCGAGCGCCTGCGCCAATGCATCGCGGCGGCTCCGTTCGAGGTCGGAGGAAGGTCGGCCTGTTGCAGGTCACGGCGAGCGTCGGGGTCGCGGCGCTCGAATTTGACGACGACGCGCCCGAGCTCATGCTGAAGCGGGCGGATCAGGCGCTCTATTGCGCGAAGCGCGATGGCCGCAACCGGGTCGTGGCCGACGCAGCCTAGAGGCCTTGGCCGAAGGCAATCCGCCGAATCACCCACGGATTCTCGTTGCTGGCCTTGGTTTTCGACTTGACGTCGCGCTTGAAGCCTTCTGGTTAAGGCGTTAGACTGGCTGCGTTTTCACCAGATTAGCCACGCAATAGAGTTTGATTTTGTCGATTTGTCAGGCTAGTTTGTATTTGACTTGACACCGGTAAGAATTGAGGCCGGAGGTAAAGTATGGGGTGAGGGGAAATGCGCGTGTGGGGCTCGTGCGCGCGCATCTCGACATCATCAATGAGATAACCCTACGGAATGCTCAGGTCCGCCGCATCTCCTGGGTCCGTGGGGTTCGGTCGGCCGGAGCGCGGTTTGAGTGGCCTCCTCGTTAGCGCCGCGTTTCGGCCGGCCACCTAATCCAAGGATCAACTCCTTGGGAAGGCGGCCGGTCCTTTCAGATCACGACGCAGCTGCGCCGCTGCCCATCATGGCGATGAGCGCGTCCGCCTGCCAGGGCTCTCGCCCTCTATTTGATCTTGCTTTCCTTGAATTCGACGTGCTTGCGGGCGACCGGATCGTACTTCTTGAACACGAGCTTCTCGGTCTGGTTCCGCGGGTTCTTCTTCGTGACGTAGTAATAGCCGGTGCCCGCGCTGCTCACGAGCTTGATCTTTGCGTGACGGGCTTTGCCATTTCATCCTCGCTTCAGAAAAGTTGGGCGAACCCTACTCGCCAGGACCCGGAAGTCAAGACCGGGAAGTCGACAGCCGTCAGCGGCCCCGGCCGCTGCGGATCCCTGCGTCGAAGGGCTCGATCTTCTCCTCTTCGGCATTGGGATCGAAGCCGTGCATGAGAAGCGCCCATTGCAGAGCCGACAAGCGCACCCTTGATCGGCGGCAGGATCAGGAGCGCGAGCAACACCGTGAGCGGCAGCCAGAGCGCCGCATGCAGCCAAAGCGGCGGCCGGTAGGCCATCTCCACCGGCTAGCACCAGGCCCACCACGATATGGCCGACAATGACGATGGTGAAATAAGGCGGCGCATCGTCGGCCCGGTGGTGGTGCAGTGCCTCGCCGCAAGCTGGGCACGTGTCAGCCACCTTGAGATAGCGGCGGAACATGGCGCCTTTGCCGCAAGCCGGGCAGGTCAGCCTCGCGCCTCTCAGCAGCGAAGTCAGCACGGAGCGCTCGCCGGTCGATCGCGCGTCGCGGCGGACGACGCTCGGCGCTGATCAGGGACTGATGTTTCCTGCATGCTCATTCCTTATCGAAGTTCCGCCACCCGTGCCAAACCGGATCGCGGTACGCGGCCTTTGGCCGCGTCTTTGTTTCTAGCGGCGCCCGCGTCCCCGCCCTTTCCTGGGAGCTTGCGGTTTGCGCCATTGCTCCTGGATGCGGCCGCGGGCCGGTTTGACGCCGATCATGCGGCCCTCGCTCAGAAGCTCGAAACGCAGCGCCCCGGCAGATGGAATGGCCTCGACCAGGCGCACCTCGACGGGATCGCCGAGCTGGAAGGCGGCGCCGGTTTCCTCGCCGATCAAGGCCTGGCGCTTTTCGTCATGATAGAAATATTCATGGCCGATGGAGGAGGCCGGGACGAAGCCGTCGGCGCCGGTCTCGTTCAGCCGCACGAAGAGCCCGGTGCGGGTGAGCCCGGAGACGCGGGCGGCGAAGCGGGCGCCGATGCGATCGGCGAGATAGGCGGCGATCAGCCGGTCGGCAGTCTCGCGTTCCGCCGCCATGGCGCGCCGCTCGGTTCCGGAGATCGCCTCGGCGATCCTTTTCGAGCAGCGGTATCTCGGCGTCGGTCAGGCCGTCATTGCCGAGCTTGAGCGCGCGGATCAGCGCCCGGTGCACAATGAGATCGGCATAGCGGCGGATCGGCGAGGTGAAGTGCGCGTAGCGCCGCAAGTTCAGACCGAAATGGCCGAAATTGCCGGCGCTGTACTCGGCCTGAGCCTGGCTGCGCAGCACCACCTCGCCCACGAGCTCGGCCGCCGGGCTCGCCCGCGTCTCGGCGAGGATGCGGTTGAAATGAGCGGGCTTGAGTTGCCCGGTCTTCGGCAGCGTCACGCCCAAGGTCTGAGAGAACTCCGAGAGCGCGGCGAGCTTCTCCTTCGAGGGCTGATCGTGCACGCGATAGATCAGCGGCGTGTGCTTGGCCTCCAATGTCTTCGGCCGCGGCGACATTGGCAGCGATCATGAACTCCTCGATCAGACGATGCGCGTCGAGGCGGGGAGGCGTGATGACGCCGCGCACGCGGCCCTGTTCGTCGAGCTGGATCTTGCGCTCAGGCAGGTCGAGGTCGAGGGGCGCGCGCTCGGTGCGCGCCCGGGTGAGGCTCGCCATAGGCGCCCCATAGCGGCAGAAGCACCGGCTCGAGCAACGGTCCGGTCGTCGTCGTCGGGCGTTGCCGTCGATCGCTGCTTGCGCCTGCTCATAGGCGAGCGCTGCCGCCGAGCGCATCAGGCCGCGCAGGAAGCGGTGACTGCGCTTCGCGCCCATCCTTGTCGAACACCATGCGCACGGCGAGACAGGGCCGCGCCTCCTGCCGCCTGCAGCGAGCACAGATGGTTGGAGATGCGCTCGGGCAGCATCGGCACCACGCGGTCAGGGAAATAGACGGAATTGCCGCGCTGCTCGCTTCCTTGTCGAGCGCGCTTCCGGGCTTCACGTAGAGAGGCGACGTCGGCGATGGCGACCATGACCACCCAACCGCCTTTGTTCCTGGGATCGGGGTCCGCTTCGGCCCACACCGCGTCGTCGCGGTCGCGGGCGTCCACGGGATCGATGGTGACGAAGGGCAGATGCCGCAGATCCTCGCGGCGTTTCAGGTCGGGCTCTTTCGCCGCGTCAGCCTCGTTCAGCACCGGCTTCCGGGAAGGTATCGGGAATGCCGTGGGCATGAATGGCGATGAGGCTCGTCGCCCGCTGATCTTGCGGATTGCCGAGCCTGCTCGGTGACGCGGGCATTGGCGCCGCCGAAGCGCGCCGGTCCGCCGAGCTCGAAGCGGACGAGCTCGCCGTTCTCGGCGTCGTTGGTGGCGCCGTCGGGCGACGCGCCACTCTCTTCAGCTGCTTGCGGTCGACCGGATCGATGACGCCGTGGCCGCCTGGAAGGGCGCGGAAGATGCCGAGCTGGCTTCGCGTGGCGCGGGGAAGCCGCTTGATCGGCCGCGCCTGGTAGGGGTGTCGGCGTCGGCGCCAAGCGGCGTGATGCGCGCGAGCACGCGATCGCCGATGCCGGCGGCCGGCCCCTTGTCCTGCTTGCTCTCGGCGATGAGGATGCGCGGAGGCGGCCATGCTCTTCCGGCCAGTTGGCGGGCCGGGCGATGAACTCGCCATGGGAGTCGCGCTCGACGATCTCGAGCACGGTCACCGGACGGCAGAACGCCAGGGCGCTGGAGCTTGCGCCGCGAGCCCGCGATCAGCCCGTCATCCGGCCATATCGCGCAACAGCTCTTTCAGCGCGACACGATCACCGCCCTTGACGCCGAAGGCGCGCGCGATCTCGCGCTTGCCGGCCTGCTCGGCTGGCGCCTTGCAGAAAGTCCAGAATCTCTTGCTTGAAGGAAGCTTGACCACTTTTTGGGAGCGTTCTTGGTCTTGGCCACGACTCGTTTTAGCACGCGCGGGTCAAGACTAGTGTGCCGTCTCCTCGACGACCTCTTTCTCTTTTTTCGTCTTTTTCGCCTTGCTCGCCTTGCGCGCAGGCTTCTTTGCCGGTCCCTTGGCGGCTCTCGCGGCGATGAGCTCGACGGCGTCGGCGATCGTCACCTCTTCAGGGTTGCGGTCCTTGGGCAAGCGTGGCGTTGATCTTGCCGTGCTTCACGTAAGGCCCGTAGCGGCCGCTCAGCACCTGCACGGCGCCTTTGAGCTCGGGATGCTCGCCGAGGTCCTTGATCACCGTGGCGCCGCGCGCGAATGCGGTTCGCAGCCTTCTCGGCGAGGAGGCTGACGGCGCGATTGATGCCGACGGTGAAGACCTCATCGGCGCCGCTCAAGCTCGCATATTTGCCGTCGTGCTGGACGTAAGGCCCGAAGCGGCCGAAGCCGGCGGTGATGGGCTTGCCGGTCTCGGGATGGGCGCCAATTTCGCGCGGCAGCGACAGAAGCGAGCGCGCGCGTAAGATCGATGCCCTCCGGATCGAATCCCTTCGGGATGCGAGGCGCGCTTCGGCTTCTCCGCGCCGTTCTCGCCGAGCTGGACGTAAGGTCCGAAGCGGCCGGTGCGCAGCGTCACGTCGAGCTCGGTGTCAGGATCGGTGCCGAGCAGCTTGCCTTCGCTGCCGAGCACGCCGGTCTTGTCGCCGCCGTCGGCGAGCTGGCGGGTGAAGCGGCAGTCGGGATAGTTGGAGCAGCCGATGAAGGCGCCGAACTTGCCGATCTTGAGGCTCAAGCGGCCGGTGCGCGCAGGATGGGCAGGCGCGCGGATCGCCGCCGGCTTCGGTGCCGGGGAAGATGTGCGGCCCGAGCATGTCGTTCAGCGCATCGAGCACCTCGGTGATGCGCAAGTCGCCGATGTCCTGCGACGGCGGCGATGAAGTCGCGCCAGAAGTCGCGCAGCACGTCCTTCCAGGCGAGCTGACCGGCGGAGATCAGGTCGAGCTTCTCCTCGAGGTCGGCGGTGAAGTCGTATTCGACGTAGCGGCGGAAGAAGTTCTCGAGGAACGCGGTGACCAGCCGGCCCTTGTCCTCGGGCATGAGCCGCTTCTTGTCGAGCCGGACATATTCGCGGTCGCGCAAGATGTTGAGCGTCGAGGCATAGGTCGACGGCCGGCCGATGCCGAGCTCCTCCATCTTCTTGATGAGGCTCGCCTCGGTGTAGCGGGGCGGCGGCTCGGTGAAATGCTGCTTCGCCTCGATCTTGCGGCCTTTGAGCTGATCGCCTTGGGCCAAAATGGGGAGGGCGCCGTCCTCGCCGATCACATCGTCGGTGCCTTCCTCATAGAGCTTGAGGAAGCCGTCGAAGCGGATCACCGAGCCCGTGGCGCGCAAGCCGTAGGCCACGCCGTCCTTGCCGGTGACGCCGATCTCGGCGGTGGTGCGCTCGATCTCGGCGCTCGAAGCCTGGCTCGCCAGCGTGCGCTGCCAGATCGAGCTTGTAGAGTTTGAGGGACGTCGTCATCGAGGTAGCGGGCGACCTTCTCCGGCGGCTTGGCGAAATCGGTCGGCCTGATGGCTTCGTGCGCTTCCTGCGCGTTCTTGGCCTTGGTCTCGTATTGGCGTGGGCTTGCGGGCACGTAGTTCCGCCCATAGAGGCTGCTCGACCGTGCGCCGCGCGCGCGGCGATCGCCTCGGGCGCAATCTGCACGCCGTCGGTCCGCATATAGGTGATCAGGCCCTCGCTTTCGCCGCCGATGTCGACGCCTTCGTAGAGGCGCTGAGCGAGCTGCATGGTGTGGCGCGGCGAGAAGCCGAGCTTGCGCGAGGCCTCCTGCTGCAGGGTCGAGGTGGTGAAGGGCGGCGCCGGGTGGCGGCGCTGAGCCTTGCTTCTCGACGCTTTGCGACGACGAAGCGGCCGCCTTCGAGCGCGGCCTTGAGGCGCATGGCGGTGGCCTCGTCGGCGATATCGAACTTCTCGAGCTTCTTGCCGTCGATGGCGGTGAGGCGGGCGAGGAAGGTTTCGTTCTTGACGGTGGCAAGCTCGGCGGCGAGCGACCAATATTCCTGGGCCTTGAAGGCCTCGATCTCGGCTTCGCGGTCGCAGACGAGGCGGAGCGCCACCGACTGCACCCGGCCGGCCGAGCGGGCGCCCGGCAGCTTCCGCCACAGCACCGGCGACAGGGTGAAGCCGACGAGGTAGTCGAGCGCCCGGCGGGCGAGATAGGCGTTGACCAGCGGCCCGTCGATCTCGCGCGGATGGCGCATGGCGTCGAGCACGGCTTCCTTGGTCACGGCGTTGAACACCACGCGCTCGACCGTCGATCCTGTCCAGGGCCTTCTTGCGGTTCAGCACCTGATAGACGTGCCAGGAGATGGCCTCGCCCTCGCGATCGGGGTCGGTGGCGAGGATCAGCTTGTTCGCCCCCTTCACCGCCTTGGCGATCTCGTCCAGCCGCTTCGCGGCCTTGGGCTCCACGTCCCAATGCATCTCGAAGTCCTTGTCAGGCAGGACCGAGCCGTTCTTGGAGGGCAGGTCGCGGACGTGCCCATAGGAGGCGAGCACGCGATAGCCCGACCCCAAATATTTGTTCACGGTCTTGGCCTTAGCCGGCGACTCAACGATGACAATGTTCATTAAGTGGTTCCATAGCCGGCACTGAAGGCGCCCGGCCCGAGGGGGAGGTTTGCCGCGTCTTGCCCTCGCATTGAGGCGAAAATGGTGTCTTGCACGCACGAGTGTCAATTTCCGCTGAACGGGGAGTGCGGCATTCTAGGAACTCGAAATTGACAACTCTAGGGGTATATACTGTTTAACACAACCTGAAGATGTTGATCACACGAAGGAGAGCGCGTTTGGCGAACCGGCGTCAGAAGAAAGCAAAATGGGGCGCCCCGGTTCAGGAAAGCGCCCGACAGGAAAGGCCCCATCGACGGATCCGATCTGACGCGGCGCGAGGCCGCGGACTATATCGCCACTCTAGTAGATGAGCTGAAGTCGATCGCCCAGGCTGCGGATTGCCGTTGATCGCCTATCTGCTCGCCATGGCAAAGAAGAGGCGCAAGTCGAGCGCGCGCGGGACGACTGAGGGCTAGTCCTCCCCGATCAATGACACAAGTTGCTGTCCGTGTCGCTGCAACTTTCCCGCGAGATCGAGTTCAAGCAGAACGATATGCACCTTGCGTACCGCAATGCCGGTGGCCCGGGCGACCTCGTCGATATCGACCGGGCTCGGTCCAAGCGCGCCGATGATCCGCTCCCGCTCGCTTTGCGCGATTTCGGGCAGGGGTTCAGGTGATACCCCTTCCTCGGGGCGGACAGCTCAGGGCCCGAACGGCTCGACCGGGGTGGCCGAGAATCGAGCGCCAGAGCTTCGACGATGTCGCGGGCGCTGGTAACGAGGCAGGCGCCCTGCTTGAGCAGATTGTTGGTGCCGGCGGAGCGCGGGTCGAGAGGGCTGCCCGGCACGGCAAAGACCTCGCGGCCCTGCTCGCCGGCAAAGCGGGCGGTGATCAGCGAGCCAGACCGCTCGGCGGCCTCCACCACCACGACCCCGAGCGAGATGCCGGAGATCAGGCGGTTGCGGCGCGGGAAGTCCTTGCCCCTCGGGGCAAGCCGGGACCGCGCTCGCTCAGCAAGAGCCCCTGTTCGCCGATGGCGCGCTGAAGGTCTGCATTCTCCGGCGGGTAGACCACGTCGATGCCGCCGGCGAGTACGGCGATGGTCCCTCGCTCGAGCGAGGCAAGATGTGCCGCAGTGTCGATGCCGCGGGCAAGACCTGAGGCAATGACGAAGCCTTCGAGGCCGAGCTCGGTGGCAAGCTGCGCGGGTGAGCTTCTGTCCGACGGCAGACCCGTTGCGGGCGCCGACCATGGCGACGATCGGAGCCGTCGGCAAGATCGAGCCTGCCTTTGGCATAGAGGAGCGGCGGCGGCGCATCGACATGGGAGAGCGCGGGCGGATAGCCCTTCTCTCCCATGACCACGAGACTGGGCCCCGGCGCGGTCGGCAGCTGTCAAGCTCGGCCTCGGCCTCAGCCTCGGTGAAAACCCGGATCGAGGCGCGGCCGCCGCGGCGGGACAGGGCGGGCAGGGCGTCGAGCGCCGCCTCGGCGCCGCCGAATTGATTGACGAGCGCCCGGAAGGTTGCCGGGCCGACATTCTCGCTGCGGATCAGCCTGAGCCAGCTCAGCCGCTGGCGGTCGCTCAGCTGGACGCCTGAGCGGGCAGCGAGCATGTTGCGGCCCTGATCAGGTCTTTTTCGCGCCAATGCGCCCCTCCTCGCCTCGCAGCAGGCGTCCGATATTGTCGGCGTGGCGCCAATAGAGCAGCACGGTGAAAAAGAGGAACAACAGAGCGATCTGTGTCTTGCCGACAAGGACGAGGATCAGAGGGATTGTGGCACTCGCCGCGAGCGCCGGAAGCGATGAGTAGCGGGTGACGAAGCGCGACCAGCAGCCAGATCGCGCAGAAGGCGATCGCTCCCGGCCAATACAGTCCGAGCAGCACGCCGATATAGGTGGCAACGCCCTTGCCGCCGCGGAAGCCGAGCCAGACCGGGAAGAGATGTCCGAGGAAGGCGCCGAGGCCCGCCAGGATCGCGGCATCAGGCCCGAAGCGTGCGCCGATGAGCACGGCGGCGGTGCCCTTCAACAGATCGAGCAGCAAAGTCAGCGGCGGCGAGCGTCTTGTTGCCGGTGCGCAGCACGTTGGTGGCGCCGATATTGCCTGAGCCGATGTCGCGCAGATCGCCGTGGCCGGCGAGCTTGGTGAGGATGAGGCCAAACGGGATCGAGCCGAGCAGATAGCCGAGCGCCGAGCGCGAGGAGATCGATAGAGGCTCCAGTCGGCCGCGAGCATTGTCGGTCGAGACCCCGGAACGAGAAAGACTAACTGCCGCGCTCACCGTAGTTGTACACCGCGCGTCCGGCAACGAGCGTCATCAGCGCCCGGCCTTGCAGCCGCGCCTCGTCGAAGGGCGTGTTCTTCGACCGCGTAGCGCAGAAGCTCGGGATTCACCACGAAGGGCGTGTCGAGATCGATGAGCGACGAGGTCGGCCGGCGCTCCCTTGGCGAGGCGGCCGCTCGGAAGTCCGAGCAGGCGCGCCGGGTTCGCGGTCAAGGCGCGAAGCAAGGTGGACAAGATCGACGCTGCCGTCGTGATAGAGGCGCAGTGCCGCGGAGAGCAGCGTCTCGACACCGATGGCGCCGTCGGCTGCTTCGGCGAAGGGACGGCGCTTGCCGTCGGCGTCCTGCGGGATCGTGGGCCGATACGATCACGTCGATATCGCCGCTGGCGACGCCCTCGACCATGGCGCGCGCGGTCGTCCTCGGACCGGAGCGGCGGCGCATCTTGAAGAAGGTCCGGTAGGGACCGATGTCGTTCTCGTTCAGCGTGAGATGATTGATCGAGACGCCGCAGGTCACCGGCAGGCCCGTCGGCCTTGGCGGCGCGGATGATGTCGAGCGACGCACGGCAGGAGATCTGGCCGGCGTGATAGCGGCCGCCGGTCAGCTCGGCGAGGCGCAAATCGCGCTCGAGCATGATGGTCTCGGCCTCGCGCGGAATGCCCGGGAGGCCAAGCCGCGTCGCCACCTCGCCCTCGTTCATCACGCCGTTCTGGGCGAGCGTCGGCTCTTCCAGGTGATGGATGATGAGCGCGCCGAAATCCTGGCGTAGGCGAGCACGTTCCGCATCATCTTGGCGTCGGCGAGGCTCGTCTTGCCGTTGGTGAAGGCGATGGCGCCGGCGTCGCGCAAGCAGACCGATCTCGGCCATCTCCTCGCTCGTTCAGGCCCTTGGTCATCGCCGCCATGGGATGCACGTTGATCGCGCGCCGTGTCGCGCGCGCGGCGCATGATGAAGTCGACCAGCGCCACGTCGTCGATGACGGGCTCGGTGTTGGGCATGCAGATGATGGTGGTGACGCCGCCGGCGGCCGCGGCCCGGCTCGTGGTGGACAGCGTCTCGCGGTGCTCGTGCGCCCGGCTCGCCGGAGAACACCAGCATGTCGATGAGGCCGGGCGCGAGCACGTGACCGCCGCAGTCGATCGACTTGCGCCTCGCCGACGGAGCCGGCGGTCGACGTGCGGCCCGAGATCGACGATCTGCGCCGTCCGCGATCAGCACGCCGCCCGTCTCGTCGAGGCCGGTGCCGGGATCGATCAGCCGCGCATCGAGCAGCGCGGTGCGGCGGCCGTTGCGCTGAGCAGAGGTCTGCATCGTCATCAATGGTTGGGCAGGTGGCGGGCGAGCGCCTGAAGCACCGCCATGCGCACCGCCACGCCCATCTCCACCTGCTCGCGGATCACGCTGCGCTGATCGTCGGCGACGCTCGAGTCGATCTCGACGCCGCGGTTCATCGGCCCCGGATGCATGACCAGCGCATCGGGCTTGGCGCGGGCAAGCTTCTCGTGGTCGAGCCCGAAGAAGTGGAAATATTCGCGCTGGCTCGGCACCAGGTTCGACGTCATGCGCTCGCGCTGGAGCCGCAGCATCATCACGATGTCGGCGTCCTTCAGGCCCTCCCACATCGAGGAATAGACCTCGACGCCGAGCCGCTCGATGCCCGACGGCGATCAGCGTCGACGGCGCGATGACGCGCACGCGCGCGCCGAGCGTGTTGAGCAGAAGGATGTTGGAGCGGGCGACCCGCGAATGCAGGATGTCGCCGCAGATCGCCACGATCAGCCCGTCGATGCGTCCCTTGTGGCGGCGAATGGTGAGCGCATCGAGCAGCGCCTGGGTCGGGTGCTCGTGGCTGCCGTCGCCGGCATTGATCACCGAGCAGTCGACCTTCTGCGCCAGCAGCTCGACGGCGCCGGCGGCATGGTGGCGCACGACGAGGATGTCGGGGCGCATGGCGTTCAGCGTCACCGCGGTGTCGATCAGGGTCTCGCCCTTGTACATGGACGAGGTCCGCGATCGACATGTTCATCACGTCGGCGCCGAGCCGCTTTCCGGCGAGCTCGAAGGAGCTCTGGGTCCTGGTCGAGGCCTCGAAGAACAGGTTGATCAGGGTGCGGCCGCGCAGATCGTCGCGTTTCTTGGCGACCTGGCGGCTGACGCTCGACGCCTGTTCCGCAAGGTCGAGCAGGCCCACGATCTCGTCGCGCGAAAGGCCTTCGATCCCAAGCAGATGGCGATGAGGGAAGGAGAATTCGGTCGCTTCGGCCGCAATGCTCATTAAAGCGGACTCTATAAGCCGACTTTGCCCGGGCGGCAAGCGGGCTGGGCCAACAGGCTTGAGCAGGGGCTAAGCCGAGAAGTTGAGTCGCCTAATCTTCATTTTTGCCCTAAGCGTCGGGGCCGTCCCGATTGAGAGGACGTGCTTAGCCCGGGAGGAAATATGCCTAAGCTCGCGATTGTTCTGGCTGCGACAGTGGCGCTACTGTTCGCGGGGCTTATTGCTTGGAATGCCGAAGCGACGACCAGTGGCGCGGCTGCCATCGGCGCCAAGGCCTACTCGCCGATCGTCATGGAAGCCGGTTGCCGCCTAAATGGTCCTTTGATCGGGGCCAATGGCTGCCGCCGGGGACGCACCAAGTCTGCAAAGAAAAAGACTGGATGCTTGTGCGTTCCTTGCTAGTTTGACAGGAGTGGCGGCGGCCTCGCCGCAGCCATCGCAGTTTCGGGGGCGCTCTAGTCGGCGCCCTCGTTTTTATTTCTGGGGCGCTGCCGCGCGATAAGCTTGAAGAAGACCGAAGGAGGTGAGCTGCCGTGGCCACGGCTCGCGAGGCGGAAGGGGATTTGAATCAAAGCCCGGCGCTTTACCGACGTGAACCTGTTCACGTCGGATACCGCCGTGCGCGAGGCGGTCGCGCGGGAGGGGCGCGCCGACGCAGCCGAGAACCTCACGGCCTTCGGCCGGATCGCCGGCAGCGCGGCTGCGGCCGAACTCGGGCGCCAGGCCAATGAGAACCCGCCGCGGCTCCGTGCCTTCGACGCCCAGGGGCGCCGCCTCGACCGGGTCGACTACCACCCCGCCTATCACCGGCTGATGGGGTTCAGCACGGCGCAAGGGCTGCACTGCTCGACCTGGGACTATTTGACGACAGTGAACGGGCCGCGGCCGGGGCCCATGTCGCCAGGTGCGCGGGCAGCTATATGGCGGCGCAGATGGAGGCCGGACATTGCTGCCCCATCACCATGACCCACGCCGCGGTGGCGTCGCTCCTGCCATGAGCCGGTGCTCGCCCGCATCGGTGCTGCCGAAGCTGCTCGCGCGGAGCTACGATCCGCGGTTTGCGCCGTGGCAGAAGAAGCAGGCCATCACCATCGGCATGGGCATGACCGAACGCCAGGGGGCACCGACGTTCGCGCCAACACCACCGTCGCCACCGCGATCAACGGCACCGGGCCCGGCAAGGCCTACGCCATCACCGGCCACAAATGGTTTCTGTCGGCGCCGATGTCCGATGCGTTCCTGGTGCTGGCGCAGGCCAAGGGTGGCTTGTCCTGCTTTCATGCCGCGCTTTTCGCCCTGACGGGTCGGTCAACAGGCTCAAGCTCGAGCGGCTCAAGGACAAGCTCGGCAACCGGTCAGAACGGCTCGGCCGAAGTGAGCTTCGACCGCGCGGTCGGTTATCTGATCAGCGAGGAGGGGCGAGGCGTCCAAACCATCATCGACATGGTGACGCTGACGAGGCTCGACTGCGCCGTGTCCTCGGCGGGGCTGATGCGGCAGGCGCTCGCCCGCGCCATCCACCACGCGCAGCATCGCAGCGTGTTCCAGAAGAAGCTGATCGATCAGCCGCTGATGTTGCAGGTGCTCGCCGACATGGCGCTCGACGTGGAAGCCGCGACGGCGCTCGCCTTCAAGCTCGCGGCTTCCTTCGACGGCCACGACGACCCGGACGCGGCCGCCTATCGGCGGCTGATGACCCCGGTCACCAAATATTGGGTGTGCAAGATCGCGCCGCCGCTCGTCTATGAGGCGATGGAGTGCCTTGGCGGCAACGCCTATGTGGAGGAGGGCGGCTTCCCGCTGCTCTATCGCGAGGTTCCGGTCAACGCCATCTGGGAGGGATCGGGCAACGTCATGTGCCTCGATGTGCTCCGGGCGGTCGAGCGCTCGCCGGAAACCTTGGAGCGGGTGCTCGCCGGGATCGAAGCGGCAAGCGGCGGCGAGCAGCGATTGAAGTCGGCCGTCGATGGCGTGAGGATCTCTGCTCGGCGAAGCCGCGCGGGACCAGGCGAGGGCGCGATCGGTGGTCGAGCTGCTCGCGCTCACCGCGGCGGGCGCCCTGTTGCAGGCGCATGCGCCGCCGGCGGTGAGCGATGCCTTCCTGGCAACACGGCTCTACGGCGCCTTCAGGCACAGTTACGGCGTCGGGCTTGGCGGCGGGGATATCCACAGCATTGCCGCCCGGGCGGCTCCCAGCGCTGACGTGAGCAAAGGCCTTGCGGCCCCTCTTTTGATTTTCATCAAGGCCAATTGCGCGCCCGGCCGCAGTCTTAAGGTTAACCCTCGCCTACCGATCCGGGTCGAAATTTCAATAACTTGCAGTTTACGGTTGCGCGCAGATCATTGAGGATCGCGCGAGCGGTCTTCGGGGGACGTCGTCAAGTGGGTGACTGCGTTATCCGGAGGCGTTTGTTGCATGCGCGTCACAGTACCTGAGTCATAGGTTCGGTCAGGCGGAGGCTAAACCATGATGAGCTTGCCCTTCCTTCTGTTTGCCTGCGGTCTTGCCGCGGGATGGACGAGCCGGCGCGAGGCAGCGATGGGTTTCTGGGTTGCCGGCGTGTTGGTTCTGCTTGTGCTGTTCCGGTTTCACGCCACGGACGTGCTGAACCTCGGACTGTAGTCGTAGGAGCGTAGTGTGACGGCCGATCTGTCGAGGCTGCTCAACGCCTTGGGGCTCGTGGCCGTCGACACGGTCTTGGTCCTCGCCTTTGCCGATCAGCTCTGGTTTCGCGACCTGCCGTGCCCGATCTGCATTCTGCAACGGGCTGGCTTCATCGCCGCGGGATTTGGCATTGCGCTGAATTTGATCTTCGGGCCGCGGCCGAGCCATTACGGTCTTGCCATCCTCGGCGCCGTGGTTGGCGGCATCATGTCGGCCGATCAGGTGCTGCACTATATCGTTCCGGGGTCCGGCTCCTACGGCAATGCCATTTTCGGGCTGCACCTCTACAGCTGGGCGCTGATCATGTTCGTGGCGATCGTCGTGGGCTGCGGCGTGATGCTGCTGTTCGATCGCCAATACGAGCCTTCAGGCCCAACCCCTCTGCGCCAGGTCACGCTGCCGATCTTGGCCGTCGCACCTGCTTGCTCTTGCTTGCGGTCGGCAATGTGCTGTCGACGCTCGCCATCTGCGGCGTGGGACTTTGCCCCGAGGCGCCTGGCGGCTATCTCATCTTTCACGAGAATCTGGGGCTAGCGCAGGGAAGGCGCCTTAGCCGCTCGAGCGCGCCTTGCAGGATGTAGGCCGCGGCCATGCGGTCGACGACTTCGGCGCGCCGCTTGCGCGAGGCGTCGGCCTCGATCAGATGGCGCTCGACGGCCGCGGTCGACAGCCCTCGTCCCAGAACACCATGGGCACCTCGACATGAGCGGCCAAGGTTCCTGGCAAAGGCGCGGGTCGATTGGGCACGCGGACCTTCGGAGCCGTCGAGATTGAGGGGAAGGCCGATCACCAGCGCCCCGACCTGATTCTTTTCAACCACTTCGCGAATCGTCTTGGCGTCGGCGGTGAACTTGCTGCGCCTGATGGTGTCGTAGGGGTGGCGACGCTGCGGGTCACGTCGGAGAGCGCCATGCCGATGGTCTTGGTGCCGACGTCGAGGCCGAGCAGCCGCGCCTCGCGCGCGAGCAGCGGCGGCAGATCTTCGATGTCGGTGATAGAAGCGTGGGTCACCGGGCGTAAGGGTGCGGCACCGCAGCGAGGTTGTCAACTCGACGGGCCTTTCCTTATGTCCGAGGTCTTGAGCCTCCTCGCCACCCAACCCGAGACACGCCATGCAGATCACCTGGTTCGGCCATTCCTGCTTCCGCATCGATACGGGCAAATCGAGCATCCTGATCGATCCGTTCCTCACCGGAAACCCGACCTTCGAGGATCCGGGCCTCACGGTGCGGGACGTGACAAAGGGCGTGACCCATGTGGCGCTGACCCATGGCCATGAGGACCACACCGGCGATACCGTCGCCATCTGCAAGGAGACCGACGCTACCGCTCATCGCCGTCTATGAGCTTGCCGTGCATATGGCGAGCCTTGGGCGTGGAGAAGATCGATCCCGGCAATACCGGCGGCACGCTACCATCACGCGGACTTCGACCTTACCTTCGTGCCGGCCTGGCATTCCTCCGGCGTCGTCCATCGAGGGGCGCTCGATCTATCTCGGCGCCTGTTGCGGGCTCGTCATTGCCCGCGCGAGGGCAAGACGGTTTACCATATGGGCGATACGGCGATCTTCTCCGACATGGGGCTGATCAACGAGATCTATCGCCCTGACATCGGCATCGTGCCGATCGGCGACCGCTTCACCATGGGGGCGAAAACCGCGGCGCTCGCCTGCAAGCGCTTCTTCCAGTTCGAGAGGGTCGATCCCCTGCCATTACGGGACCTTTCCCATCATCGACCAGACGGCAGACAAATTCGTCGCGGAAATGGGCGGCAATACCGTGCTGGTGCCCAAGGTCGGCGTCCCCTTCGAGGTTTGAGTTCGGCCTTAAGGCGCTAAGCCCCAGTTGAAGCGGCCCGGCCCGGTGCTACAGAGCCCCTGAAGCACGAAAGTTCCTGTTGGCGCCAGAGCTCCATGTCCGTCGATCGCGCGACCGTCCACCGCATCGCCCATCTCGCCCGCATTGCCGTCACCGAAGAGGAGGCCGCGCGGCTCGAGAAGGAGCTGTCGGGCATTCTCGACTGGGTGGCGCAGCTCGACGAGATCGACACGTCGAATGTCGAGCCGATGACCCGCGTCGTCGCCATGACCATGAAGAAGCGAAAAGACGAGGTCACCGACGGCAATTGCGCCGACGATATCCTCAAGAATGCGCCGGCGGTCGACGACCATTATTTCGTCGTGCCCAAGATCGTGGAGTAGGGGAGCGGTGATGCGAAACGCCCTTCTCGCTTGCGACCGGACTTTGGCTCGCCGGCGCCGGCTCGGCGCTGCCGCAAGCGCCGGACAGCGCTCTGCCGGAGGGAACCTTCGCCTCGACGAAAGAGGACTGCGCGCTGCTCGCGACCAAGACGTCGGCCGAGCTTGGCGAGGAGTTCGATTTCGAGGTGCTGACCAAGAAGGGCTCGGTCGGCTATCAGCAGGTCTGCGATTTCGTCAATGTGTTCGCCCACGACGCGCAAGAGCTGGGTGGCGACGGCGTTTTGCGACGAGGCCGGCTACACCTATCCGACCTGTTCTCGATCAAGCAGAAGGACGACGGCAGGCTCAACGTCACCAGAATTACCGATCTGACCCAGCAGGGCGGCTACGATGCGTCGGCGCAATCCGATACTCGGCGAGTCGGATGCTCCCGAGGAGTCGGGCGGAGGCGGGCACGACCGGCGACCATTCCGGCGCGGCAGAGCCAGACACTCGATCAACAGGCCGCGAGCGAATCCTACAGTGCCTTCGTCAAGTGCGACACCGTCAAGCCGTAGAGCGCATGGCCGACCCCACCGATCTTTCCATTGCCGAGGCGCGCGAGGCGCTTGCGCCGCAAGGAGCTCTCCGCCGACGAGCTTGCGCGCGCGCATATCGACGCCATCGAGCCGCGCCAATGAGGCGCTCAACGCCTTCGTGCTGACCACGCCTGAGCGTGCGCTCGAAGCCGCCAAGGACAGCGACGCGCGCTTGCAGCAAAGGCGAGGCGCGCCCGCTCGAAGGCATTCCGCTCGGCATCAAGGATCTGTTCTGCCACCCAGGGCGTGCGCACCACCGCCTGCTCGCACATTCTCGACGGCTTCACGCCGACCTATGAGTCGACGGTCACCGCCAATCTGTGGCGCGACGGCGCGGTGATGCTCGGCAAGCTCAACAATGACGAGTTCGCCATGGGCTCGTCCAACGAGACGAGCTATTACGGCCCGGTGGTCAATCCCTGGCGGCGCAAGGGCTCGAATGCCAAGCTGGTGCCCGGCGGCTCGTCGGGCGGCTCGTCGGCGGCGGTCGCGGCGCGTCTCTGCATGGGCGCCACCGCCACCGATACCGGCGGCTCGATCCGCCAGCCGGCCGCCGTCACCGGCACCGTCGGCATCAAGCCGACCTACGGCCGCTGCTCGCGCTGGGGCATCGTCGCCTTCGCCTCGTCGCTCGATCAGGCGGGGCCGATCGCGCGCACCGTGCAAGACGCTGCGATCCTGCTGAAAGCCGATGGCGAGCCACGACCCGAAGGACACGACGAGCGTCGATGCTCCGGTGCCCGACTACGAGGCCGCGGTGAACCGTGGCGTGAAGGGCTCACCGATCGGCATCCCCAAGGAATATCGCGTGCCGGGCATGGCGGCGGAGATCGACGCGCTGTGGGAGCAGGGCGTGAAGTGGCTCGAGGCCGCCGGCGCCAAGATCAACGAAGGTGAGCCTGCCGCACACCAAATATGCGCTGCCCTCTTATTATATTGTCGCGCCGGCGGAGGCCTCGTCGAACCTCGCCCGCTATGACGGCGTGCGCTACGGATTGCGCGAGCCCGGCAACGACGTGATCTCGCATGTACGAGAACACGCGCTCGGCCGGCTTCGGCGCGGAGGTGAAGCGGCGCATCCTGATCGGCACCTATGTGCTGTCGGCCGGCTATTACGACGCCTATTATCTCAAGGCGCAGAAGGTGCGGAGCCTGATCAAGCGCGACTTCGACGCGGCCTTCGAGGAGGTCGATGTGATCCTGACGCCGACCACGCCGTCGCCTGCCTTCGCGCTTGGCGAGAAGTCGGGCGATCCGGTCGAGATGTATCTCAACGATATCTTCACGGTGACGGTGAATATGGCTGGGTTGCCGGGCATGTCGGTGCCGGCCGGGCTGTCGTCGGAAGGCACGCCGCTCGGGCTTGCAGCTGATCGGCCGTCCCTTCGACGAAGAGACGCTGTTCCGCGCCGCGCCGGGCCATCGAAGAGGCGGCCGGGCCGCTGGCCAAGCCGCAAGACTGGTGGAGCAGGGCAGCATGACGATGCGACCGACCAGACTCATCCGCCGGAGGGTCGTTTGATGGCGCCGCGCAAGCCAGAAGACTGCGCCGACATGGAAGAGGTGAGGGCGGAGATCGACCGCATCGATATGGCGCTGGTCGACCTCATCGGCGAGCGCTTCACCTATGTCGATCGCGCCTGGCAGCTCAAGCAGTCGCCGGCAGAGGCGCGGGTGCCGTGGCGCATCCAGCAGGTGATCAACCGGGTGCGGGCGCGGGCGGTGGAGAAGGGTCTGCCGCCAGAGCTGACCGAGGCCTTGTGGCGGCAGATGATCGGCTGGTTCGTCCAATACGAGGAAGAAAAGCTCAGCCAACAAACGGACGGAGGACGATTAGACTCTTTGCATTCCTCGCGAAGGCCGAGATCCATTGATCGCCGGTCATTCGCGATAACTGATCCGCCGGGGTTACTGGATTGCCGCGGTCAAGCCGGGCAATGACAGCGACGGTGGACGGCGGTATGTACGCTGGCATGCAGGAACGACCAAAGCAGAACAATCTGATCGAAGGCGCGACCGGCCCCTGGGAGGTGGTGATCGGCATGGAGGTGCATGCCCAGGTCACCTCCAAGTCGAAGCTGTTCTCCGGCGCCTCGACCGAATTCGGCGGCGAGCCCAACTCCCATGTGAGCGCTGGTCGATGCCGCCATGCCCGGCATGCTGCCGGTGATCAACGAGGAATGCGTGCGCGCAGGCGGTCCGCACCGGGCTCGGGCTCAAAGCCAAGATCAATCTCAACTCGGTGTTCGACCGGAAGAACTATTTCTATCCCGACCTGCCGCAGGGCTATCAGATCTCAGCCAGTACAAGATCGCCGATCGTCGGCGAGGGCGAGGTCGATCGTCGACCTGCCCGGCGGCGAGACGCGTCACCGTCGGCATCGAGCGGCTGCATCTCGAGCAGGACGCCGGCAAGAGCCTGCACGACCAGCATCCCAACATGTTCCTACGTCGATCTCAACCGCTCGGGCGTGGCGCTGATGGAGATCGTGTCGAAGCCCGACCTGCGCTCGTCCGAGCGAGGCCAAGGCCTATCTCACCAAGCTGCGCACCATCCTGCGCTATCTCGGCACCTGCGACGGCAACATGGAAGAGGGCAGCCTGCGCGCCGACGTCAACGTCTCGGTGCGGCAAGCCTGGAGCGCCGCTCGGCACGCGCTGCGAGATCAAGAACGTCAACTCGATCCGCTTTATTGGAGCAATACGTAACTGAACGAAGTACA